>Ga0315296_10003427_pt1 | contig 13230 bp, 14 predicted proteins | sample YL17G14_18_MG_FD_203921 | JGI IMG/M metagenome (GOLD analysis project Ga0315296, IMG submission 203921) | Sediment microbial communities from Yellowstone Lake, YNP, Wyoming, USA - YL17G14_18 | ecosystem: Environmental > Aquatic > Freshwater > Lake > Sediment | place: USA: Wyoming | collected... | reverse complement strand
CTCTTGGCGAGTGCTTGTTTTGGGCGCGTGGCGATTTTTCGAGGTCCTCCTCCTCCTCCCTGGGGTAAAAACATTGGGTACAAGAAACGGGGCCCGCCGCGGACGCTCGTGCGCAACAGACCGCAGCTCGCGGCGGCGATCGGCCGGGGCGTGCGGCAGATCACCGAGTACCTGCAGCGCGGCATGCCGCGCGAGCGGCGCGGCGGCTACTGCATCGAGGACTGCGCCGCCTGGATCGCCGCCAACATCCGCCCCACCGGCCGGGCCGAGCACGGTCCCGAGCCCGAGGCCAGCGGCGAGAAAAGATCATATTGGGAATGCTACAAAACCCGCGAACAGGCGTTGGTCGAGGAAATCAAGCGTCGGCAGCTCGAGGGCGAGTTGGTGGACGCGGACGACGCGGCCCGCCTGGCCGAGCGGCGGATCGGCCACGCCAAGGCCCTCCTGGAGCAGATCCCCGACCGGATTCTCGGGCTCTTACCGAAGCAGGTCGCGATTGCGGCGCGGAAGAATCTGCGGGCCCGCGTCGCGGAGATGATCGAGGACGTGCTGACGGCCCTGGCCGAAGAAGCGGAAAGCGGATATGGTCCTGGCGAAGCGGACGAAAAAACCGACGTATAGCTCCGGTCCAGTCACGCTCTATCGCGGCGATTGTCTGGAGGTCCTGGCGGCCATGCCGGCGGACTCGATCGACGCCGTCGTGACCGACCCGCCTTACTGCAACCGAAATCTGTGGGCAACCCAACGCACTCGGGGCGATTGGGGCATCGGGCTCCGCCGCCTCTCTTTTGATTGGGATCGTTTGCCGGACGGCTACATGGAATCCCGATTGGACGCCGCGATCGGCCGATCCTCCTGCAAGGCAACTTTCATCTTCTGCGGACTCAGACAAACACAAACCATCTGCGATCTACTTTCCAGGCATGGATTCACTCCAAAACCCTTTGCTTGGGTGAAAAAGTGCCCGCCGCCGGCCGGCAAAGGCAATTGGTGGCCGAGTGCATTTGAACTCGCGATTTACGCTTACCGCCCCGGCGCCTGGTTTGGCGACCGCGACCCCAAGCGTTCCAACGTGGTGGTCTGTGACACTTATCGGCATGGTCAACCCGGCAAGGTTGGCCATCCGACGCAGAAACCGCTCAGTCTGATGGAGAAGATCGTCGCGAGCATCTGCCCGCCCGATGGCCTCATCCTCGATCCCTTCATGGGCTCGGGTTCCACTGGCGAGGCATGCCTGCGACTAGGCCGCCGCTTCATCGGCATCGAAAAGGACGCCCACTGGTTCAACGTCGCCCGCCGCCGGCTCCAGGCCGCAATCCGCGGAGGCGGCCCATGATCGCAAGCGCGACGGCGATCGGCCAACTGTGGAGGCGTGAAGCGGAGGCATGGCGGCCGCGGCCGCGGCCCTCGACGGCCGATTGGTGCCAGGCCAATCTCCGGCTGCCGGTGGAGACCAGCAGCAGCCCTGGCCGCTACGACCTCCGCCGCTTTCCCTACTGGCGCGGCGTGCTCGACGCGGTCGACGACCTTGAGACTGAGCAGATTTCGATAATGGCTGCGACTCAGTGTGGGAAGACAACTTTTTTGCAGGCGGTGCTGGCCAGCCTGCCGTTTGTCTCCCCCGCCCCGGCCATGCTGGCCGCCCCGGACCGCGACGCCTGCCGCGAGCTCCGCGACAAATTTTACAAGATGTGCGAGGTCACGCCCGTTATTGCGCGCCTGATCCCGCCTGCCTGGAAGCGCAACGACCAGGCCATCGACTTCGGCAATCTCTTGTGCCAGCTCGCCTGGTCGGGCAACACGCAGCGGCTCTCCGGCAAAAGTTGCCGGTACGTCCTCTGCACCGAAATCGACCGCTGGAAGCAGGACCCGCACGAAGGGGCCACCCAGCGGCTGATCGCCGAGCGGGTAAAAGCCTTCTTCCATTTTCTGATCATCTACGAATCGACGCCCACCGACGAGACTTCGGCGATCGCCGACCTCTACGACGCCAGCGACCAGCGCCACTTCCTCGTGCCCTGCCCGCACTGCGGGCGCTACCAGGAGCTGCGGTTCTTCCCGCACAAGGAGGGCGCGCATGCCGGCCGCGGCGGCGTCGCCGGACTGCAGCGCGAGGGCGGCGAGTGGCTCACTGCGGAGGAGGCCCGCGAGGCGGCCTACTATGTCTGCGAGCGCGGCTGCCGGATCGAGAGCGAGGAAAAGCCGGCGATGGTGGCCCTCGGCGTCTGGTGTCCCAAGGGCCAGACGGTTCTTGACAAAGACGACAAAGACGAACAGGGCCGGCTTAAAGGCAAGCCCGATCGCCCGCCGCGCCACGCGGGCTTTCAGCTTTCGAGTCTCTACGCCGAGACCGTCGACTTCGGCCGCATGGCCGCGGCCTACCTCGAATCGCGCGACCGCATCCCCACCCTGCGGACTTGGTGGAACAATTGGCTGGGCCTCCGCTGGCAGAGCAAGGCCAAGGCGCCCAAGTGGCAGCGGGTCGGGCGCCGGCTGGCCGGCAGCCACCGCCGCGGCGTGGTGCCGGCGCAGGCGTTCTTCTTGACGGCCGGCGAGGACACGCAGGATGATTGCGTCTATTGCGCGATCCGGGCCTGGGGCGAGGGCTCGACGAGTTGGCTCGTCGACGAGCGGCGCTTTGGACAGCGGCTTAACGAGGATGGCCAGACCATACCGGGGAGCGATCTCGACCAGCTCGACGAGTTCGTCCTGGACCGCGTGTTCCCGCTGGTCGGGCCCAATCCGATCGGCCTGACCAAGATGCGCGTCCGACTCCTGTGCATGGATTACCAGGGGCATCGCAGTTGGGAGGTATTCAACTGGGTCCGGTCCCGCGCGGCCAAGGGAATCAACCGGATCCGGATCGTGGCCGGCGACTCCCGCGTGCCGGCCGGCCAGATGTACGCCATGAGCGTGGTCGAGCGCCACGCGGGCAGCGGCAAGAAATACCCCGGCGGGTTGGAGCGCTGGGCCATCGACACGGCCGCCTACAAGTCGGAGATCCATCGGCGGTTCGAGGCCCCGCTCGATTCCCCCGGCGCGTGGTTCCTCTACGAGGACATCATTCACCAGGACGAGGACTATCTGCGGCAGATCTGCAACGAAACGCGGAAGCCGGGCAAGACCACGCGCGGCGGCGAGATCTGGGAGATGGTGGACGAGCGGATCGGGAATCACCAGTTCGACGACGAGGTCTACGCCATGGCCGCAGCCGACATGGTGACCGGCCGCGATTGGATCGATCTGCTGCGCCGCGCCGGGCCGGTCCAGCAGCCTGCCGGCGGCGATGAAACACCGCGCCGATCGTCGCGGCGTCCGAAGCAGGCAGCGACGCCGCGGCCATTGCCTTATGGGAGGGAGCGAGAATGAGGGCGTCTTTGGAAAAAGTGCAAAAAGGCGAAGCGAGGGCCGAGATCCTCATCACCGTGCGCGACGCCGGCGGCCCACGCGACCCGCCCCTGGCCGTCCGTTTGCGCATGGCCCTCAAACGTCTCTTACGAACTTTTGCGCTCCGCGTCGTGCGGATCGAACCATCCAACTCGAGGTCTCTGCCATGAGCGCCCCGCGCATTCCGATCCACCTGCTAGGCCAGCAGCCCCAGGCTCAAAGCCAGTTCAACCCGATCCAGTATTTTCTGACGATCTACGCCCAACTCATTCCCGTGATCGCCGCCGGCCGCCTCGGAGGTGATTACGCCGAGCCGATCAGCCCGGATGCGATCGTCGAGGAGGCGGAGGCGATCGCCAAGGCCGCTCTGAAGCGGCTGGGCGTCGAAATCTCGCCCGAAGGCAAGACCTGAACCACCAACGAAGGGAGACCCGATGTCCAAACGCAACAAGCCCCTCGGATTCAACGAGGAGGAAACGATCGACAGCGACGCCCCGGGCGAATCGCCAGCGGAATTAACCCCCGGGCTGAAAGAACCGGACCCGCGGCCCCGGCAAGCCAATCGGCCCGAGTGCCCCATCCACCACGTGCAAATGATCAGTTACAGCACGGGCGCCATGTACACTTATTACCGCTGCCCGGAGCCCGACTGCCGGGAGAGAGACAAGCGGGTTCGGCCGGTGGGCCCGCTCAAGGACAAATACGGGCACGGGAAATCGGCACCGGCGTAAGATTGTTACCAAACATTGGTAACTACTCTCTAGCGATCGGGCCAGGGGACGTGCCAGGCTGGAGAGCATGGCAGCCCCAGACACCGCCACGCTCCTCGATCAAGTTCGCCAGGCGATCTCCGATCTGGTCACCGCTGGCAGCGCCAACTACGGCGACGGGTCGCACACCTACACGATGCTCGATCTGGGCCGCCTCCAAGAGCTGGAGGCAAATCTCACCCGGCGTCTGGCGGCCGAACAAGGATCCAACTTTCGACTGGCATGCCCCTTGCGCCGCTCTTGATGTTCTCGAAAACGATGAACCTCATTACCACGGTCACCACCGACGACGTCCGCGAAACCCCGGCCCTGCCGCCGTTGCCCGTGCGCGCCCCACTCCGCCAGATCCGGCGCCACGCTCAGGCCGCCGAGATGCGCCGCCGCAACCTCGAGGCGAGCGTGTCCGGCGGCCAGGGCTATCAGTCGGCCGCGGTCAACCGCCTCAACCGCGATTGGCTCACCACCCACCTTGCGGCAGACGCCGCGATCGGGGCCTCTTGGGATAGCCTCACGCGCCGGGCCCGCGATCTGAAGCGCAACGAGCCGTGGGCCAACCAGGCCGTCGAGCGGATCGTCCAGAACGTGATCGGCGACGAAGGCTTTCGCGCCGAATCCGAGGTGGAGATCGACGGCGAGTTGGACGAGGAAGCCAACGCCGAGATCGACGAATGGTACGAGCGATGGGCCGAAGAGGCGGACGCCGAGGGCCGGCTCCACCTGGCCGAGATCCAGGCCCTGGCGATGGCCGAATGCGCCGAGGTCGGCCAGTGCTTTTTGGTTTCCGTTCAGTTGGGGGACAAAAACCGCACCATCCCGCTAGCCTACCAACTCCTGGAGGCCGAGCAGCTCCGCATGGATCTGGATTGGCCGCTGACCAACATGGGCGGCGCGCCGGCCACGGGCTTGGCCGCCGGAAACCGCATCCGCCGCGGCATCGAGATGGACCGCTACAACCGGCCGGTCGCCTACCATTTCTGGAGAGAGCACCCTTATGATTACCAGGCCGGCTCCCTCGATTCGATTCGCATGCCGGCGGCCCGCGTAATCCACGTTTTCCGCAAGACCCGCCCCAGCCAGACCCAGGGGATCACCTGGTTCGCCCCGATCCTGCAGTCGCTCCGCGATCTCGGGCAGTACATCGGCGACGAAATGACCGCCGCCTCGGTCGGCGCCAAGTTCGTGGTGGCGATCAAGCGGGCGGTGGGGATGGGCACGGGGCTCGGCTTTGGGACGGGCGACGCCACAGACACCGGCATGGATCGCGACGGCAACCCGCTGGAAGAGCTGGGCGCGGGGATCATCGCCGACCTGGCCGCCGGCGACGAGGTCGAGCAGATTGAATCCAAACGGCCTGCCGCCCAGGCCGGGCCCTGGATCAAGCTCATTTTGGAGACGATGGCCAATGGGATCGGCCTGACCTATTTGGGCCTGACCGGCGATGTGACCCAGGCCAGTTTTTCGTCGGCCCGGTTCGCCCGCCTCCAGGACAAGACCTTCTGGCGAATTCTCCAGGGCCTCTTCGGGCGCACGGTGGTTGTGCCGATGCGCCGGGCCGTCGTGCAGCAACTCGTCGCCTTCGGTCGGCTCCGCTCGGTGTCGCCCACCCAATTTGCGGCGGCGCGGACGCGATGGCTGGCCACGCGGCTCTTGCCCCACGGTTGGGAAGAGATTCAGGTCCAGCAGGAGGTCGAGGCGGCCATCCGGCGGATCCAGGCCGGCTTGTCCACGCTCCAGATCGAATCAGCCAACTTTGGCCGCAACTGGCGGCGGATCTTCAAACAGCGTGCCCGCGAACTGGCCTACGCCAGACAATTGGGCCTCGACCTGGCCGTCGATTACCCGGGCCCGGTCAACGGCACGATGGCCGACGCCCCGGTTGCTCCCGACCTCTTGGAAAAGGACCCCAACGATCCTTCGGCATCCCCAGGAGAAACCGACGCCGGCGACGCATCGCCGGACGCCGAATCGAGCCAGGAAGGGGAGGAGGAATAGCCGATGCCTCTTGTTCAAAACGCCCGCAAGCTCGAAAAGGTTCTTGATCTGGTGTATGGCACGCCGCACGTGATCACTCAGGCCAAGCTTGATCAGGTATGCGATCTTTTGGATCGTCGGCTGGCCGGGCCGCCCACGTCCGCCGAATTGGCCGCCTTCGAGGAGCCGGCGCCCGATCAGGAATCGCTCTACCAGGTCACCCCGGGCGGCGTGGCCATCCTCGGGCTGGATGGGATCATCTCGCAGCGGATGAACCTCTTTGGTCGAATCAGCGGCGGGACGTCCACCGAGCTTTTCGGTCAGATGCTGCAAAAGGCCCTGGCCGATCCGGCCGTAAAGGCTGTTCTCCTCAACGTCAATTCCCCGGGCGGCTCCTATGGCGGAACCACCGAGTTGGCCGACGCGGTTTTTGCGGCGCGACTCGGCTCCAAGCCGATCGCCGCGATCGCCAACACCCAGATGGATTCCGGCGCCTACTGGATCGGGTCCGCGGCCTCGCGGGTCTTTGCCAGCCCGTCGAGCACTCTGGGGTCGATCGGCGTCTACATCGTTCATCAGGAATTCGCCAAGTCGGACGAAAAGATGGGCCGCCGGCGCACGATGGTCAAGGCCGGCCGCTGGAAGGCGATGGGCAACGACATCGAGCCCCTCGACGCCGAGACCCGGGTGAAACTGCAAGAGCGGGTGGACGCAATCCATGACCTCTTTCTGGAGGCGGTCGCTCGCAACCGCGGCGTTTCCGCCGATCGCGTCCGCGCCACGTTCGGCCAGGGGGAGTCTCTACTGGCCCGCGATGCCGTGGCGGCCGGGTTGGCCGATCGGATCGCCACCCTGCCCGAGGTCGTCGCCGAGCTGGAATCCCTCGCCCGGCAGTCCCCCATTCCCAAACCACAATCTCTTTCGAACAGAACCAAAGGAGCCCTTACTATGGATCCCAAGATCCGAGCGGCGCTTGTGGCCCGCGGACTCATCGCGGCCGACGCTTCCGAAGAGACCGCCAAGGCGGTCCTCAACACCTTCTACGCGATCCGCGGCGAGACGGTCCCCGACGACGCGGCCATTTCGCTCAAGGACTTGATCGGCGCCCTGCCCAAGGAACCCGAAAAAAAAATCGAGCCGCTGAGGCGAAATGAATCGCCGACCGCGGACGAGGTGGCCGACCAGGTCATGGCCCGGATGGCGGCCGACGAGAAATTCCGCGTCGAGACGATCCGCGCCGAGTGCGAGCTGGTGGGCCTGGACGAGGCCCAAAGCGCCAGCCTGGTCAACCTCCGCCTGCCGGCGGCCGAGACCCGGGACAAGATCCGCGAGTTGCTGGTCGGCGCCGGCGAACCGGTGCCGCGGATCACCTTCGGCGCCGCCGCGCTGGACAAGTTCGCCGCCCTGGCCCAAGAGGCGATCGACGCCCGCTGCATGGCCTCCGCGAGCGTGCCCGAGGAAAAGGCGGCCGGCTGGACCGATGCGACGGCCAAGGTCAGGCCCGAGGCCCGCGAGTTCCTGGGCATGCGTCTGCTGGATTTGGCCGCGCGGTGCCTGCAAGTGGAAGGCGTGCGGACCCGCGGCATGAGCCCCCGGCAGATCGCCAGCCTCGCCCTGGCCAAAGGCGGCCAGATCATGCTGGCCGGCGAGGGGCCGGCCTATTACGGGAGCGGTGCTTTCGCCAACCTCGCCCTGAACGCGGCCCACAAGGTTTTGGTGCGAGGATTCAACGAGGCCCCGGTGACCTGGCGGCTGTGGTGCCGTCAGGGCGAATCGGTGGCCGATTTCAAGATTCAGAACCTGATCAAGGCTTCGGCCGCTTCGGACCTCGAAGTCAAGCCCGAGGGGCGAGAGACTCCGGAGGATACCGGGCTCACCGACGATCGCGAGTATTTCCAAGTGGAAACTTACGCGAAGAAGGCCAGTTTCAGCCGGGAAATGCTGATTAACGACGACCTCGGAGCCCTCTCGCGGATTCCGCGCGCCCAAGGAATCGCGGCGGCCCGCACTTTCAATAAGTTGGCCTGGAAGATCGTCACCGGCAACCCGACCATGGCGGATGGGATCGCATTGTTTCACGCGTCGAGCCACGGCGGCAACCTGCTGGGCACCGGCACGACGACGGCCGCCCCGCCCTCGGTCGCCACGCTCCAGCTCATGCAGGCCGTGCTGCGCAAGCAGAAGGATCTCAACAGCGACGCCACGCTCAACACGCCGGTCCGCTGGATCCTCGTGCCCGTGGCCCTGGAGGCGACGGCCAACACGCTGCTGCGGTCGCAGACCGACCCGGCCTCGACAAATGCCAACGTGCCCAACTACTTCTACGGGCAGGTCCAGCCGGTGGTCGAGCCCCTGCTCGACGCGACTTCGGCCGCCCAGTGGTACGCGGCCGCGGACGCCGCGCTGATGGACACGATCCTGGTGTGTTTCCTCCAGGGCGAAGAGACGCCCGTCCTCGAGTCCTGGTGGGACCCCGACCGGGGGGCGAGGATCCAGAAGGTCCAGCAGACCGGGGCCGCCGTCCTGGCCGAGTTCCGCGGCCTGGCCAAGCACGTCGGCTTTAGCGCGTAGCCTTCACCGCGCAACCGATTCCCGTTTTCAAGACAAGACAAGTTTTCTTCTCCACAAGGATCGAAGCCATGCAACACGCAACCGCACGCCTCTTTGAGGATTTTCTCGGGGCGCAAGTGATGCCCATCGTCGCCAACAACCTTGGCAGACCGTGGTGCAAAAAGGTCACTGCCGCCGCCGGCTCGCCCACGATGGCGGGCGTGGCCAGCGAGGCCACCGGCGGCCTGAAAACGCTGCTGGCCTCCACAAACGAAGCAGAAATCATGACGCTCTACTGGGGCGACATCCTCTCGATCAAGTGGAGCAACATCCTCTCGATCGGCTACCGCCTCAAGGCCACCGCGATCACCACGGCGGAGAGTCTGGTCTTCGGCGTCGCCTCGGCCCAGAACGACACCGAGGACAGCGTGGCCTACAACGCCTGGTTCAAGCTGGCGGCTACCAGCGACATCCTCGTCGAGACCGACGACGCCTCGACCGACGACGACGACAACGACACCGGCCTGGACATCACGGCCGCGACGTACAAGGAGTACGTGATCGACTTCCGCAACGGCCTGGCCGACGTGCGATTCTTCGTCTCCGGCACGGGCGGCTATCTGGAGCGCGTGCTGGCCAAGACCACGTTCTCGCTGGCCGGGGCCGCGGCGACCTACCTCCAGCCATTCATGCAGTTGGCCAAGACCACCGGCACGACCGTGCCCTACTGCACGATCGACTGGATCGACATCGAGTACAAGCGATAGGAATGCGAAGGCGGAAGAGCTGAGAGTCGAGAGTCGAGAGCCGACTCTTGACTCTCGACTCTAAGCTCTCAACTCCCGACTCCCAACTCCCAAACCAAAACCCGAAAAGTAAGGAACCAAACATGGGCGCACCGCAAGCCGCGGTCATGGGACTCATCTCCCGGCCGCTTCCCGCAGCCAGCGTCGACAACGTGGAGGCGCCGATCCGCCTCACGCGATTCCGCGAGCAAATCGTTCAGTCGATCGGCGGCCCTCGGTACGGGGTCGCCGACGAAGGCGGCTATTTCGTGGTCACCAACCCCACGCCCGGGACCGCGATCGCCCACGTCACGAGCGCGGCAGTGAGCGAGACGGCCGGCTACTATTTCCTCATCCGCAACGGGGACAGCCCCGGCGGGACCAACAAGCGGATGTACCTCGATTACATCCGCCTGATCTGCAAAGCGGTCCCGACGACGGGATCGGCCGGGTACTTTTTCATCAAGACCGGTCCGTTGCAGACCCGCTACACCTCGGGCGGATCCCGGATCTACCCGGTCAACGCCAACGCCGACGCGCCCAGCGACTCGATTGCCCTCGCGTATGCCGGGGCCCTGACCACGGTGGCCGACGCCCAGGCCCGGATCGTGGCCAACGGGATGCTCCGCAGCGTGATTCCCGTGGCCGGAGACGAGTGGATCTTCAAGTTCGGGGGGGTGGAAGGCGCGGGACCCTCGTCGCTCGGCGGCACGGTCGCCCTGCGCATGCCGGTTCCCTGCGCGCCGATCATCCTCGGGCCCGGCCAAAACGCGGCCTTGCAGATCTGGTTCACGTCCAACAACGCGGCGGCCGAATACGAGATCGACGCCGGCTGGTGGGAGCGGTGATAGGAGTCGAGAGCTGAGAGTCGAGAGTCGAGAGACCGGCTCTTGGCTCTTCGCTCTGGACCCTCGACCCTCGACTCTCGACTCTCGACTCTCGACTGCCATGACCTTCGACGATCTGCGACTGCGAAACGTCGCCAACGTGATGTTGAACGTCGCCCACTTTGGCGAGGTGATCGCGTATTGTCCGGCCGAGGGCGGGCCCGAGCGGTCGATCACGGTCAAGATCTCCGGCCAGGAGGAGCGGCCGGAGTCGGGCCACGGGGGCACCTCGGAGATGGAGACGATCTGGGTTTTGACGCTCCGGGACGAATCGGCGGCCAAGGGCGGCATCGCCGCCATCGGCCTCGGGGCCGTTTTGCGGCGTACCGGCGATCCGTCCAATGCGCCCTGGACGTTTCAGGGCGTGGTCCGCAACGTGACGCCGCACAGTTGGGAGCTGAAGTTCGCCCGCAACCGCCCGAACCGTTATGGGCCCAAGCCATGACCGGCACCGATTCGCCCCTGGTGATCGCGGTCGAGGAGGCCGCGCGGCTCGTGTACGAGAGCACGCGGTTCCAGGCCCGCGTGGGCGCGGCCGATGCGGCGGCGGCCGCGGCGAAGGTCTTTTTGTTCGAGTTGGAGGTCGACGATCCGATCGACTTGGAGAAATTGCGCCCCTTCGCCCTGGTCTATCCGAGCCGCGTCCGCTGGACCAAGGAAGCCTGCGGGGATGGCGGCGCGTTCGACGGATCGGGCGAGATCGTGGTGCAGTTGACCGACGTGGCCAGGTTTCCGGGCCGCGGGCGCGAGGCCCGGGTAGTCTCCGCCCTCGACTTCGCCCAATGGGCTGGCGAGGTCATGCAGGACGTGGCCGCGGCGGCCGGCCACAGCGATCGCCTGCAGGCGATCGAGATCGTGCAGGGCGAGGAGACCGGCGGCTTTTATCGGAGCCCGACCAAAGACGAGAAGGCCACCGGCAGCTACTGGTGGGCGGAGTTCCGCGTGCGATGGGGCCAGGCGGGATGAAGGGAGACGAGAGCTGAGAGTCCAGAGTCGAGAGATCTGGGCTAGACTCTGGACTCTAGACTCTAGACTCTGGACTTGAGATGCCATGTTCAGGATCAACGTGATGATGCGATTCGAGAAGCCGGGCGAGGTCACGGTCCGGGCGTGGCGGGAAGTCCTGCGCAATGCAATGACCGAGGTCGCCTTGTACTGGCACCGCGTCATGGCCCCGCGCCACTTTCGCGCGGATGCCCGGGGCCGCTACGGTTACTTGCCGCGCACGGAGAAGTACGAAAAGAGTCGGCAAAAAGAGGGCAAGCCGGATCTGATTTTCAGCGGGGCCACCTATCGGGCCGTGGTCCAAGGGACGCCGCAGATCCGCGCGTTTCCCACCCGGGCGAACCTCTATTACGACACCGAGGATTACATCCAGATGCACCCCGTCGGAAGCAGCAAGATGCCAAATCTCGGCCAGGAAATTACGCGCGTAATGCCCGACGAGGGGATCGAGTTGGGCAGGGTGGCCGCGGCCAGCGTCGAGCGGGGCATCCAGGGGCTCATGGAACACGAGTGGTTTAGACGAGAATAGGAGATTCAAAAATGGTCACCGCCTACAAATGGTACCTGCACGGGATCCTGCTGCCTTCGGGAGCCTGGATTTCGCAGTTGACCGACACCACCCCGGCCGCCAACGTCAACTTCTTGACGGAGTACGCGGCCGGCGCGGCCGCGCCGAGCTTCCGGGGCGCGCAGGGGGCCAAGCCGGAGATCGCCTTCACCACCACGGCGATCAAGCAGATCCTCGACCTCTGCGGATTCTGGGGGGCCGACCTGTCCGCGGGCAACGTGGACCTCTACTACCGCGCGGCGACGAAGCGCGGGGTCCGCGAGGCGATCACCGACCTGGACCACCTGCGGATCCGCTGCGTGCAATCCTACCTGGGCTGGAGCCGGATCACGGCCGCACAAGATCAGCCGGCCACGATCGCCTGCCGGCTGGTGCCGCTCTACGACGGCACGAATCCGCCCCTGGTCGGCCTCGGCTCCCAGGCCATCCCCGCCGTGTCGCTGGTCGCGGAGCAATACACGCTGGGCCCAGTCACGGTCAACGGCGCCGCGACCCCGGGCGGGATCACCGCTTGGGATCTCGATCTCCAGCCGAAGTACGACGAGGAGGCCAGCGACGGCGAGGACTACCTGTCCTGGATCGGCGTCGAGCGCCACGAGCCCAACCTCACGGTCACCCTCCGCGGCCTGGGCGACTGGGCCGCGATCGGCATCCCCGGCGCCCAGCTCACCGCGCTGGTGGCCTACCTCCGCAAACGCCAGCCGGATCTCGTCCGGTGCTATGCCGACGGCAGCAATGTCCACATCAAGATCTACGCCGCCGACAACCCCTGCGGCCTGGCGACGCTGGACACGATCACCGACGGCGGCCAGAAGGCCGCGCAGACGAAGCTCCGCTGCGGACTGCGCGTGAGCAGCGCGGCGACCGACTATCCCCTGCTCAAGAACACGGCGATCGCGATCACGTGAGAGTCGAGAGTTGAGAGCTGAGAGCTGAGAGCTCTGGACTCTCGACTCTCGACTCTCGACTAACTGGAACCGAACGCAAAGGAACATCGACATGAGCGAAGGCAAGTTCAACATCGTGCTGGAGATCGGCGGGAAGTCGATCACGCAGAACGGCGTGCGCACGGCCGATCACCCCAACAACTACGAGGATATCACGCTCCCGGTGGCGCATGCCGGCAGCCTTACGACGCGCACCAACGACACGCAGGGGATCATCACCCTCACTGCCGGGCATGACGTGGCCACGGGGACCTACGACGTCTACTGGGCCGGCGGTATGCGCTACGAAGTCTCTTGCACGGTCGTCGTCAACGCCTGCACGATCACCGGCGGATCGGGCGACAACCTGCCGGCCGGGAG
>Ga0315296_10003425_pt1 | contig 13236 bp, 9 predicted proteins | sample YL17G14_18_MG_FD_203921 | JGI IMG/M metagenome (GOLD analysis project Ga0315296, IMG submission 203921) | Sediment microbial communities from Yellowstone Lake, YNP, Wyoming, USA - YL17G14_18 | ecosystem: Environmental > Aquatic > Freshwater > Lake > Sediment | place: USA: Wyoming | collected... | reverse complement strand
AGTCGCTTTTCGCTCGCGGGCGCAAGAGATTTGAGTCTGTGGATCCTCAACTGCTCTGCCTCCACCAGGGGGTAAGAATCAACCTGTGCAGTTCCACACCCCGCTTGATTCATGCCTTGCGCGCGGCTGGGCGCCGTGGTATAATACCCAGCACGGAGGTAGCCAGGGTTGCGCGCTTGCCTGGCTATGCTGTTGCTGCTGCTGGGGGCGTGTCCCCTATTGGCTTCGCCGTTCGACGTGGTTCCTCAAGGGGACCCGGCGTACGGTGACTGCCGCTTTTTGGCCGAGCGGGGCATCATAGACGCTCGCTCGCCCGGCGATTTTGTGGCCCCGGCGTCTCTCACCCGCTATGACTTTACCCTGAGCCTGGTGCGCCCCATGGCCGCACTCGAGACATTGGCGCGTGAAGGCCGCCCCGGGGCCGCAATCGAGGCCGTGGGGCGCATGTCGGACGGCGAGCGTGCGCTGGTTGGCGCGGCGCTCGCCCGCTTACTTGAGGAATTCGGAGACGTGCTGTCTCTGCTCGGCAAGGACGGCTCCCAGGCGCTCCTCGGGGCCCGGCTGCTGGCTAGTCGTGACTATGGTGCACATGACGCCCCTGGCGCCGAGGATTCCGCCGGCATCAGCTACGCGACCGCGCGCACCCGCGTCGGAGTCATCTACCGCGCGACCGAGGGCGAGGCAGCCGCTTTGCCCACTGTGCCTCTGGGGGGTCTGGGCGATGCGCCGGTCACGGGCCTAGCGAGATTGCGACTCCCCGCCGGTCGGGCGCAGCCGGATGTTGCAGCCCCGGAACGCATCGCCTCGACCGATATCTCGCTGCGCCGGCTGCGGGGAAGCGTCGAATACGGCATCACCGCCAACCTGTCCCTCAACCTCGCCTACGAGGCAATGGTGCGCGAGGGCAGGGGAACCGTCGTGCTGGATGCGGCGTTGCTGCGCACCCTGGGTGTGGGCTACCGCCTTTCGCCGAGCACATCGCTTAACCTCAGTTACCACCTCATCAACTACGCCGACTATACCCCTCAGGGTACCCGCCTCGCGGACCGCATGGCCGAAACCGAACTGACCGTGAGGTTTTGAGCGCGGTTCGTGGTCGGCAGTCCGTGGGGCCGCGGCGAGCACAGCAGCAGCGCGGTAGCCTCGTGGACAGAGCGCCACCTCACTTGGTTTGACCAGGGCCCCAGGCCAGCCCTCGGCATGGTGGAACGGCGCTCTTTTCCTTGCCAGCTCGTGCGCCTGGCGCGGCTACATCTGGTACACGTCGGCGTCCACGTGCCCGCCGCAGGAGGGGCAGAACTCCGCGCCCAGCGGGAGTTCGGCGCCGCAGTAGGAGCACTTGCGCGGGGGCGCGATCTCCGGGCTCACCTGCGCGACTGTGCCCCGCGCCTTCCCACATGCAGGGCAGAACCGCGCGTCTGCGGGCAGCGGCTGCCCGCATTTGCATACTGCCGCACCTCCGGGGCCGGGGGCCGGGCGCCTGGGCGGAAGCTGCTCGATCAAGTCAAAGCTCCCGCCGATGGATGCTTGCGGCGGCCCCGGACGGGTGGACGGCCGCATGGTAGGGACCGGCCCGCTCACCGTGGGCCGGTCGGCGAGCTGTTGGTCAGAGGCCCATGCGGGGGGCTTGAAATCCAATTCGGGATGGAGGTAAAGGTAGGTCGCCTGTTCGATCTGCCGCCTGATATCGCCAAGCGCCCATATCCGTTGCAGTACCACGCGCAGGTCGGCTGCCAGTTCCGTAACTGCGGGCACCGGCTCGGCGCGGTTCTCCACAATAAACTGGTGGTAACGCTTGCCCAGGCGCAGCAGCAGATCCTCGCGCCGATCCACCAGCGCCGACATCTCACGGCTGAGGGCCCACAGGTGCCACCACTCGCGGAGCGTGCCAACGATGAGGCGCCCGAGGTAGCTTATCCATTTGCCGGACTTAGCCATGACTTGACTTGCGCGCTGCGCAGATTGTACCACCGCCAAGGCTAATTGGCAAAGGCGCAGCGGCCCCACCGCGCCCCCAGCGGCGGGTCTAGAGGGATTTGCCGTGGCTCGCCGAAGCAGGGGTTCATCTTCATCGCATGAGGTGACCCGCCTTGGCGGACCCGAAACCTCCCTACGTTCTGGGCATTGACTGCGGCACCCAGAGCTTGCGCACCGGGATCTTCGACCTCGCGGGCCAACCGGTGGTTTACGCGGTGCGCGAGTATCCGATTTACTATCCCAAGGTCAGTTGGGCCGAGCAGGAGCCTGCTGACTGGTGGCAGGCCGCGAAAGACACGGTGGGCGAGTGCCTCGGCCGCGGGCACGTCAAGCCGAGCGAGATTGCCGGGGTTAGCGTGGACGGCACCGCCTGCACCGTGGTCGCGGCAAAGGCAAGCGGCGAGCCGCTGCGCCCGGGCATCCTGTGGATGGATGTGCGCGCCCACGACCAGGCCCAGCGCGTCACCGCCACCGGCGATCCCGTGCTCAAGTACGCGGGCGGCAAGGAAAGCCCGGAGTGGATGATCCCCAAGGCGCTGTGGCTCAAGGAAAACGAGCCGCGCGTGTACGAGCGGGCGGAGCGCATCATGGAGCTTACCGATTGGCTCATGTTTCGCCTCACCGGGCGCTGGACCGCCTCGCTCAATGTCATCACCTGCAAGTGGAATTATGCGACACCCGAGGGCGGGTGGCCGGAACGGCTGCTCGCCGCTCTGGGCATGACCGAGATCCTGGACAAGTGGCCGCGGGAGGTTCTGGCGCTGGGCGAGCGCGCGGGCGAGCTGTCGAAGACGGCGGCGCAAGAGCTTGGCCTGCCGACGGGCATCCCGGTGGCCGAGGGCGGGATAGATGCTTACCTCGGCATGCTGGGAATGGCGACGGTCAAGCCGGGGCGCATGGCGGTGGTCATGGGTTCCTCGACCTGCCATATGGGATTGAGCGACCGCGGCATCTTCGGCTCCGGGGTGTGGGGCCCATATCCGGACGCACTGATGCGGGGCACCTGGGTGCTGGAGGGCGGCCAGACCGCGACCGGCTCAATTATCAAGTGGTTCCGCGACAATTTCGGGGCAGCGCAGCAAGCGGAGGCAGAGAAGTCGGGTCGCGACGCCTACCAACTGCTGGACGAGAAAGCGGCCGCGGTGCCGCCCGGCGCGGAAGGGCTGGTGCTGGTGGACTACTTTCAGGGCAATCGCACGCCGATACGCGACCCCTTGGCGCGCGGCGCGCTGTGGGGTCTCGGGCTAAAGCATACTGCGGCGCACGTCTTCCGCGCGATCCTCGAGGGCACCGCCTACGGCACCCGCCATATCCTGGAGGACCTGGCCGCCCACGGCTTCAAGGTGACGGAGCTCTACGCCACCGGCGGCGGCGCCAAGAGCCGCCTGTGGCTTCAGATTCATGCCGACGTCTGCGGCTTGCCTATCTACCTGGCCAAGGTTGGCGAGGCGACGACTCTCGGCAGCGCCATTGCCGCCGCGGTGGGCGCGGGCCATTACGCAAGTCTGGCGCAGGCGTCGCAGAACATGGTCACCATCACCGACGAGGTCAAGCCTGATCCCGACCGTCGCGAGGTGTACGACTTCTTTTTTCAAAAATACGTGGACACTTATCCCGCGCTGGCGCCGCTGATGCACGAGGTGTCAAGGCGGGTTGAGGCGGGCAGCTAATACTACTCCGTTACTTTATCAATGCTATTGGGATCGCGAGGCCGACACCCCTCTCCCTTCGGAAGGGAGAGGGACAGGGTGAGGGTGGAACCCCGTAGCGATGCACCCTCACCCGGCCCGCCGGAAGCGGGCCGACCTCTCCCTGCAAGGGAGAGGCGTCGGAGAGCCCGCCTTGCACATCAACGAAACTCGGTCACGCCTAACCTAACGGAGTAATACTAAGTGCCTGGGCTATTGGGCAGGCTGCTGATGCGAGGGCACGCGGACCCGAAGAGTCGCGCCGAGCTGGCGCGAATAGGGGAGGATGCGGCGGCCCGCTACCTTCAATCCCAAGGCTACGCCATCCTGGAGCGCAACTATCAAACCCCGTTGGGCGAGATTGACATCATCGCCCGCCAGGGCCAAGAGCTCGTTTTCGTGGAGGTGAAAAGCCGCACGCCCTCGGATTCCTTCGCGCCCTCCGGGTCGGTCACTCAACACAAGCGCCGCAAGCTGGTCAAGCTGGCGCAGTTTTACATGGCCCGCCGCGCGCGCCGGGACCAACGCTGCCGCTTTGATGTCGTCGAGGTGACGCTGACGGAGACCGGCGGCGTAGTCAATGTGCGCCTGATTCAGGGCGCGTTCCTGGTAGGCGGTTAGAGGGCATCGGGGCCAGGGATCGTCTTGGCCGCCGGGTTATCAGCGGCTGGTCGCGCGTGGATACCGCGGTGTCCATCTGCCCGCGGTCTATGACCTGTCCAAGGCCCAGCGGCTGCTGGGGTGGCAGCCCGCCTGCAACTTCGAGCAATGGTTTGCGCAACACGCCGGCAGCGCTCGGTGAGTCACTGCCCCTGAGACCGGAAGCGCCGATGAAAACACCCGTCACCGTCGCCGTCTGCCAGTTGGACACCCGTATGGGCGAGGTGGCGCGCAACGTCGCTCTCGCGCTGAGCGTCGCCCAGCGCGCAGTTGGCGCGGGCGCGCAGTACCTGCTGTTTCACGAGAACATGGTGCACGAGTATCCGCCGGATGCGGCCGACCTCGCCCAGCCGGTGCCCGGCGCTGTTAGCGACCGCTTCGCCGAGTTCTGTGCCCACCGCCAGGTGTGCGTCGGCTTTGGCTTGACCATGCGCGCCGAGCCGCGGCCCTATAACGCAGCGATCTTCATCAACTCCAGCGGCGAGATCGCCGCTACCTATGCCAAGCGCAGCCTGGTGCCCCGCGCAGCCTACGAGACGTATATGGCCCAACTCGAAGGCCGGCTCATTGACATGACCGGCTATGAACGTCTGCTGGAGGAGGAAGTCTTCCAACGCGGCTCGCAGGATCTCGTCTTCGATTGGGAGGGCGTTCGCGCGGGCGCGCTGATCTGCGCCGACACCGGGCGCGACGACTACTGGGCGATGCTCAAGCAGCGCGGCGCGAGGGTCCTCTTCTGTCTCTTCAATAACCCCGGCCTGCGCCTCTATCACCCGCGGATCTTCGACCAGATCAGGGCATTTGGCGGGTATTTTGTCGGGGCTAATCGCGCCGGCTCCTACCCCATGGGGCTGCCGGGCCGCGGTGAGAGCTTCATCGCGGATCCACAGGGCCGCGTGCTCGCTGACTGCGGCGGTGAAGTGAACGCTTTTGCAGTCGCAACGCTTTCGCCCCAGACCGCGGCGCAAGACCGGGATGGATGCCGATGACACGGTCTTACGGCTATCTCCCCTTGTTCGATCCGCAACACGGGCAAACGGTGATCGAGCCGCTTGCCAGCGGCGTCGGCTGGTGGGCCGGGGCGTCGAGCGCCATCTGGGATCGGGAGCAGCGCTGCTTCTACCTTTACTTCCGCCTGCGTCGTCCGCGCGACCTCGGCCGCGGCACTGATTGCCGGCTCGCGCGCAGCACCGATGGCGCGCATTTCCAAGACATTTGGGCGGCGACCAAAGATGACTTTCAAGCCGAATCAGTGGAGAAGGCGTCCCTGGTCAAAACGGCGCAGGGACGTTACCGCCTCTACCTCAGCTACCTCGCGCCACAAGACGGCAAGTGGCGCATCGCGATGATGGAGGCGCGCCGCCCGGAAGAGTGGGAGCCGGCCCGCGCCGTGCATGTGCTTGGCCCCGAGGATATCGGCGCGGAGGGGGTGAAGGATCCTCATGTCCTGGGCATCGGCCCCGCATGGTACATGATCGTCTCTTACGCGCCAACGCCGCAGGTCGCAGCGGAGCGCGCCGCCGAGATGCACGTCACGCGCGACGTGTACGCGACCGGTATCACGAAATCACATACCGGCCTCGCGGCGAGCCTCGATGGCGTCAAGTTCCATTGGTTGGGCGACATCCTCTCCCCCGGCGCGGCGTGGGATGCCTATGCGGCGCGCGTGAGCTCGGTGGTTTATCGGCCCCCGCTGTTTGTCGCATTCTACGATGGCGCCGCGACGGTCGCCGAGAACTATGAAGAGAAGACTGGCCTGGCGATTACCTGGGACCTGCGCCAATACGTGCGGCTGACTCCCGATGCGCCAGCGCTCGCTTCGCCCCACGCCTCGGGCTCGCTGCGCTATCTGGACGCGGTATCGGCGCCGGACGGAATCTACTGCTACTACGAGTACGCCCGGCCCGACGGCTCGCACGAGCTGCGTATGAATGTGATAGAGCTTTGAGGATTAAAGGGGTGTGTTCGTTTTCAGTGGGTGTGGGACGGAGCCGCGCGCTCGAACCGGGCGCGGCTTCCCGCCTGCGGCGGGCAAGCGCTGAAGTTGACTCGCCTCTGGCGAGCCGCGAATCGCGTGGTCAGCCTGCCCGCCATAGCCGTCGCGGCGACGGCGGGGCGACCCCGCGCCCAGTGCGCTCCTCCGTCGGCGTTGAGCACGGAGTCGAACTGCGCTACCCACTGTCCGCGAACACACCCGGATTAAGGGCGCCGAACCCCCATGGAGAGTCTCTCAACGTTCAAGACGCAATATGGCTTGCCGCCCTTGCGCGGGTACACTTTCCTCGGCACCGAGGCCTCGGCTGACAAGCCGATCGTGAGCTTCGGCGGCGCCATCGAGGATTGGTTTGACCCGGCGGCTGACGTACCCTGGATCAAGCAAGCGGTTGCCGGTGACAGCTTCGCTGTTGAGCTGGTTGACGGATACCTTCCGGCGCTGAAGTACGTCTATCGCAGAGCGCGATCCAAAGAAACGTGCGAGATGATCGCGTTTGCCGCCGATCACGAGCCATCCGGCGCCATCTGCGTTTACCTCCGCTTGACCGAGGCCGACAACGGCAAGCCCCATCGCATCCGGCATTTTAGCCTGCGCGATGAAGCGAAAATCGGGGGCCGCCGATTCGATGACAAACTCAGCAACCTGCGCTCGCGCTGGCAGCGCTTTTTCAGCGAAGTCGCGGTCCCAACCACCGACGACCTGACGATGCTCAACGCTTGCAAGGCTTCGATCATCCGGGCATTGATCACCTTTACCGGAAGGCATCCGCACTACGGCGTCCGGCGCTACGGCGAGGTGATTCACGATGGCTTTCCGCCAACCATCATCTCCTTGGTCAATTGCCTCATTGATTGGGGGCATGCCGCGCTCGCCCGCGACTACCTGCTCTATTACTTCGACCGATTTGTGACTGACGGCGGCCGTTTCGATTACTACGGCGCTTCGCTGGCAGAGTATGGCCAGATGCTGTCCCTTGTAAGCAAGCTGGCGGGCGCGGGTAGAGGGGAATGGCTTGACGCGATTCGGCCAAAGCTCGAGGCGGTACGCGCCTGGCTCTGGTGCGAGCATTCAGGCTCGCGCACGGGCCTCATCGCCGGGGTGCCGGAGGCCGATACCAGGGATGAGGTTGACATCTATTTCCATAACAACGCCTGGTGCTGGCGCGGGCTGCGAGACATCGCTGCGGTGCTTCCAAGGGAGGGCGAGCGGGCCCGGTGTGACGCCTATCGCGCGAACATTATTCAGGCCATAGGTCAGGCCACTGACAACGACTCCGATCCGCCTTTCATCCCACCCGTGGCGCGGCGGATGAAACCATTTGAGACAATGACCCAAGATCGCCTCGCCAGCTACACCAATTACCGCTACTGGCCAGAGCTGCTTTCGAGCGGCATTCTTCCACGCGAGCAAGCGCTCGCTCTCGTGAGCTACCGCGTCACCCACGGCGGCGAGGCCAACGGCATGACGCGGTTCCTGGACCGCGCCGATAACTGGCCCATCGCGGAATACGCATCGGCGCTTTGGCGTCTGGGCAAGCTGAGGGAGTTCGAGCGTCTGCTGCTTAGCCACCTGGCGGGTCACATGGTGAGCGAGACGTGGACCGCCTACGAGCAGGTCGGGCTGGCGGGCGAAGGCTTTCGGGAACCGCGCGCGGACTACTGCGTTCCCGCGCAACTGGTAGCGCCGCGGCTGTTGGCCTGGCTGGGCCGCAAGGCGCGCGGAATGGGCGCCGAGCACTGAGAACACTGAGCGTGCATGCTTTCTCTGGATCTTGCGCCACCCTGTTGACCAGCAGTCCCTCCGGCGCGACAGCATGCCCTTGAAAATACTTGCTCGAACCACCTGTTGCTCTATGGTCCTGGGAGCGAAAGGAGACGCGCGCTCGGTTCTGGCGCACGTGGCGCCAGTTTTCGATGCGGGGTGCGGCCCGGAGTAGGAGCGGTCCAGCCACGAACAGTGACTCGCACGGCAGGGACAGCCTTTCGCCGCGCCCCGACGGGCTTAGTTGTCTAACCCGAATTATCCGTACGGGGTTGTGTTGGCAACGGGCGCGGGGTCGCCCCGCCGTCGCCGCGACGGCTATGGCGGGCAGGCTGACCCCGCGAAACGCGGCCTCAGAGCCTGCCCTGAGCGCAGCCGAAGGGCGAGGCCGCGCCCGGTTGGAGCGTTCACCCGCCACGGCAGGGACAGCCTTTCGCCGCGCCCCGACGGGCTTAGTTGTCTAACGCCAACGTTCGGCAGTCACACCCAGCCTGGCAGGAGGCAACTCGCCGACGCTCGAAGCCTTTGGCGACCAAGCCTCCTGTCCGAGGGAATAGACGGCCATGAACCCTTTCCTCACCGCGCATTTCGGGCCTGCTTTTGACCCCAGCGCCAGCGAGCTGCTCGCCGCTTTCCACCACGTGCCGGCAACATACCGTCCGGTCATGTTCTGGTACTGGAACGCCGATCAAACCGATCACCGGGTGCGGGAGCAGCTTCGCGAGATGCGCGATGCCGGCTGCGGCGGGGTCTGCATCCTTCCGATGCCGGACTCATTTCGCCAGCGCGATTTCATTGCCGGCATGAAGACGCCGTACCTGTCACGCGAGTTCTTCGCTTATATCCGATCTGCGGTCGAGGAAGCGGCCCGGCTGGGGCTGCAAGTATGGTTGTATGACGAGGGCGGCTGGCCCAGCGGTCATGCCCTGTATAAGGTCCCCGAGGGGCATCCGGACTTGCGAGGCTGGGCGCTGAAGCTGGTGGGTGGAGAAGCCGAGGCCGTGCCCCAGGGCTACCCCGCCGACCTCATGAATCCGGCTGCGGTGCGCCGCTTCATTGCGCTTACCCACGAGGGCTACCGCCGCTGGGTTGGCGACGAATTCGGCAAGACCATAACTACCATGTTCACCGACGAAATGCGCGTCGGCGGCAGGCTGGGCTCCGATACGCTGCCGTGGACGCCGGCGCTGCCGCGCATTTTCCGGGAGCGCAAGGGTTACGACCTCCAACCGCTCGAGGCGCTCTTCGACAGAAGCCCGGAAACCGCCCGGCTGCGCTACGACTTCTGTGATGTTTGGTCATCGCTTTTCCGCGAGGCATACCTCGAGCAGATTCGCGCCTGGTGCAAAGAACATGGGCTGCTCAGTGTCGGCCATTTCCCGGGTGAAGACGAGTTCCAGGGCCCGGCGCGCTACGGCTTCGGCGACGTGATGCGAGGTCTGGAGGCGCTGGACATCCCTGCCGTGGACGCCATCTGGCGCCAGATCTTTCCGGGCACCGAGACCGATTTCCCGCGCTTCGCCGGCTCCTCCGCGCGCCAGGCAGGCAAGCGCTATGCCTGCACCGAGTCGTTCGCGGTTTATGGCTGGGGACTCACGCCGGGCCAGATGCAGTGGATCACCGATCATCAGTACGTGCGCGGCATTAACCTGATGCTCGCCACGCAGGCGGTTTACGATATGCGTGGCTGCGGAATCGCCAACACTTCTTCTCACCTGGCGTGGGGCAACCCGATGTGGCGTTTCTTCCGCGCGTATGCGGATTACACTGGTCGCCTCGGCTGGATGCTTAGCCAGGGCGAGCCGGTGGTGCGGGTGGCGGTTTACGTGCCGGTGCGCAGCCTGTGGGTCAAGCCCGAAGACGGCGACAGTGAGCGGTCATTTCATGCGCTCGCGCGCGAGCTGCTCAGCCGCCAGGTGGATTTCGATTACATCGGCGATGACGCCCTGGCGGCGACGAGCCTGGATCGCGGGGCATTTCGAGTCGGCCCCATGCGCTACGAGGCTTTGGCTCTCCCGTCCTGCTACGCGATGCCGGCGGCGACCCTACGCAAGGTGCGGGACCTGGCGCAGGCGGCAGTGGTCGTTGCCGCAGTGGGGAGCGCGCCGATGGCGGCCGACGCGCCTGACGAGACGGCTCTGTCGGCCGGCGCCTGGATACTTGTGCGCCGGCTGGCGAACGAAGAGCAAGCAGCCGAAGCGGTGGCGGCAACTGTCGGCCGCACCGTTCAACTCCAGCCTCCGTGCCCGGCGGTCCGCTGTTGCCGCCGCAAGGCGCGCGATTTTGATGTGCTCTTCTTCACCAATGAGTGCCGCCGCTCGCTGCATTTCACCGCGCGGGTGCAAATCGGGGGCGAGCCCTTGCTGTGCGACCCCGAGACCGGGTCCGCCGGCGCCGTCGTCTGGAGCCGTAATGGCGACGACGCGGAGTTGCGCTTGCATTTGCGGCCCTGGGGTTCGGCTCTGCTTATCTTCGACCGCACCGGGGCGGCAGCCGCAGCGCTGGAGTCGCAGCCAAGGGCGGAACCCGTTCGCATAATGCGCGCGGCGAAACTTGAATGGATCGCAAGGGTGGTGGAACGTCTCACGGTCAGCGAGCGCGGCATAGAAACGGTGCATCCCGAGGACGATCCCCGGCCGATGCCCTTTGGGGATTGGCGTCGGCGCGACCCATACTTCTCGGGCAGCGTGGAATACGTCGCAGAGTTCGAGGCGCAAGCTCCAGGGCGCGTCATCATTGACTTCGGCGAAGTGCATCATGGCCTGGAGCTGTGGGTCAACGATCAGCCCGCCGGTGTGCGAGCGTGGCCGCCTTATCGCTTGCCCATCGGCAGCTACCTTCACCCCGGGCGCAACAAGCTTCGGGCCGTAGTGACCAATACGCTGGCCAACGAGTTCGCCCGGCCCCAGACCAAGGCATTGATGCGGCACCTTGGCTGGCACAATGTCTATCGGCAGCGCGCCGAAGCGTTCGAGGCCGACGAACTGCCGTGACCGATCATCGTTGTCACCGCCAGGCGGCAGGGACAATCGCCAGCTCGCAGAATACGACACATTGAGCAGCGCACCGGGATCAACCACTGTCAACCTTGCAGCGCCGGTGGAAGTCAGGTCCTGGTGACTTCGTGTCACGCGCTGCGAGGATGACGAACACCGTTTTCGGGATGGCCGCCGGCGGGCCACCCACAGGAGTTGAAAGGATGACCACCCGAGACAGTCACCACGTTGGGGGGATCGCGACGGCGTTTCTAGTGGGTCTGCTGCTACTCGTGGCCACCGGCGCGGCCTTCTGTAGAGAGCAGGCCACTCCGGGCAGCCGATTCGCGCGCACGCAGGGGAGATGGATCGTGGATGAGCAAGGACGAGTTCTCATCCTTCACGGGGTCAACTTGGCTGCCTCGTCGAAGGTTCCGCCATTTCTGCCCTGGCAGAGCAAGGACGAGGTGGCGGTGCTGCGCACGTGGGGTTTCAACAGCGTGCGCTACCTCATCGTCTGGGAGGCGGTCGAGCCGCAGCCGGGGCAATATGACGACGCATATCTGGACCGGGTTGCTGAGCGCCTGGATTGGTGCCGCGCGGCCGGGCTCAAGGTCATCCTCGACATGCACCAGGACCTCTATGCGCGCAAGTACGCCGGCGACGGCGCGCCCGAGTGGGCTTGTCTCGATGATGGTCTGGCGCACGAAGCGCCCCCCGGCGCATGGTTTTGGGGGTATCTGTCGCCGGCGGTGATGCGGGCCTTCGACAACTTCTGGGCCAACAAGCCGGGACCGGGCGGCGTCGGTATTCAGGATCGGTTCATCGCCATGTGGCAACACGTCGCACGGCGGTTCCGCGACGATACGAATATCGTCGGCTATGACATCTTGAACGAGCCGGCCTACGGCCAAGCCTTCGGTGGGATCATGGCCGCCATCGGCGCGGCCGCGGCAAAGGAGCTGGGGCCGGAGGCGGCAGCCGTCATATCCGATCCCAACGCTGGCGCCGCCATCGGCAAGCTGGTTCAAGCCGTAGTGGAAAAGGGCGCGGTCTTCAAGGTGCTCGACGAGGGCAGCCCCCCGGCGCAGGCAGCGGACCGGGCGAAGCTGCAGCCGTTATATGACCGCGTCACTGCGGCGATGCGAGCGGTTGACGCCAACCACGTCATCTTCTTCGATTCCGCCTATGGCGACATGACCGGCACCAAACTTGTGACAGGTCTGGAGGCGCCGAAGGATGCCAATGGCCGGCGCTTCACGAACGTCGTCTTCGCGCCGCACACCTATGACTTTTCCACCGACTTCGATTTCCCATACACCGGCACGCAAGCATACATCCAGCGTTACCTGGAACGCGCGCAATCCGCCGCCGGCCGCATGGGCGCGCCCACCTGGTTCGGCGAATGGGGAACCTGGGAGGGCCCGGGTGTCTCGGGCGGCCCTGCCGAGCGGGAACTTCTGATGCGGCACCATGTTGACGCCTTCGACGCGCTGCTGTGTGGCTGGTGCTTCTGGGAGTATGGCCGGGGCTTCGATAGGCTGGCCTTCCTGCCGCTGCTCACGCGGCCGTATGCCGAGGCGGTCGCCGGAGTACCGAGCCGGATGCAAACCACAGAGGATAGTTTCGAGCTTGAGTTCAGGCCTCAGCCTCAGGGAGGCGAGACGGTTATCTGGGTGCCGTTACGGCTTAAGGTTGGGATCATGGTTCAGTTCAAAGGGAAAGGCACCGCGCGAAGCATCCGCGATCAGCAGGGCTTCGTTCACATCATCTGTTCCCCCGGCGCCGGTCCCTGCGAGGCGACTATTTCTCTGTCGCGGCCGCAGTAGCGATCTCCGCCTGCGGCGAGTGGCAAGCGCAGAGCGGCGAGCATGGGGTCGCCTCGCGAGAGACTTAGACCCAGATTATGGGTCGGGAGTCTGAAGCATTCACCTGGCGGGTGAACGCTCCAACCGGGCGCGGCCTCGCCCTTCGGCTGCGCTCCTTCGACTGCCCCTCTGGGACCCTGAAGGCCCCATTCGGGGTCCTGAAGGGCGCTCAGAGCTTGCCCCTTCGCGTTGCTCAGGGCAGGCTCTGAGGGGCACGAAGGGGCCGGCTCCGAGGCCGCGTGTTGGGCGCGGCTTCGCTGAAGCCGCGAAAGCTCGCGGGGTCGGGTGACCCCGCGCCCAGAACCCCGCGG
>Ga0315296_10003424_pt1 | contig 13236 bp, 10 predicted proteins | sample YL17G14_18_MG_FD_203921 | JGI IMG/M metagenome (GOLD analysis project Ga0315296, IMG submission 203921) | Sediment microbial communities from Yellowstone Lake, YNP, Wyoming, USA - YL17G14_18 | ecosystem: Environmental > Aquatic > Freshwater > Lake > Sediment | place: USA: Wyoming | collected... | reverse complement strand
CAAAGAGCTCGTCGCGCAACAGCTCCGGACTCATCACCTTCAGCGCCCGCAGCTCGTCGAAGCTCACGTGCAGCGCCTTGTACACCGAGCCCATACCGCCTTGCCCGATCTTGCTCAGGATGCGGTACTTGCCGCGGACCAAGGTCCCTTCCGGCCACAAGCCTGCTCCCACAAGCGCAGAGCCATCCTGCGGACAAACCACGAAGGTGTCTGGGTAAGCTGTTTCACAGATGGGGCAACTCTTCATCTGAGTGCGCGGCCAAAACGTTATACCTGCAGTATATCACAGCCCATGCTCAACAAAATGGCACACCCCTGACGTCCGGGTCGCAGCCTCTGGGGCACCGAGTTGCCCCCTAGCACCTAGGCGGCGCGGCAACTCACTCTCAATTGACGCCGTGAATCTTGCTCCCTCGAATCTCGAAGGTGTGCCATTGCCCGTCAACCTGGACCCGAAACAGGGGTGGGGAGACCTCGAACTTTGCGGCTTCCAGCAGCTCATAGACCCGCTTCGGGCCTGCCTGCGCCTGTCCGGCACGCTGGGACCCGAGCAGCAGATCGACGGCGAGCGCCAAGTAGCAAGAGGCAGTGATGAGATCCCGCTGATGGTAGGAGTAGAGGGCCTTGGACATGAGTAGGGGCGGGTCTACTCTTACGCCATCGTAATACAGGCCATCGAGCTCGAAGACGACGCTGACAACCAATTCCGTCCGCGACATCTGGTCGGGCGGCAGGTAACGCCGCCGCGGATATTTCCAGAATACTGGGGTTCCCCACTTTTTCTGGCTGCTCTTTGTAGGAGCCACAGACTGCCCGCTGACGTACCCGACTGCGCTGTCTTTGGCGCGGACCCTCAACCAGGAACCAACGGCGTCGAGGAATTCCAGCTTCTCTCCTCGGCGCAGTGGCCGCACCGATTGGATAGCCTCCGGCATCGCCCAAAGCTGGGCGTCGGGTGCCGCGGGTGGCGCATACATGGTGTGTTGTGCCATGTGTGCGGGGCTTGGGGCTACAAACCCGCCATGCCTCGCCAGCGGGATAAGTACGGATTGGATCACCTGCATTTTATCACTGCCAGCACTTACCGCCGAGCCCGGCGGTTGGATTCCGACGAGGGCTGCTTACGTCGCCTGACCAGTGGCCGTGGTCAAGCTTCCGGTTCTATTTCCTGGGAGATGATTCCGTCCTTCCCATGGACCGCCTCCCGTGATCGCACCCATCGCGAAACGCGCGATGAACCCGTGAACCCGTCCCGATGCTCCTTAATCGGGATGCGCCACCCGCGGTCGCTTGCTGTCCGCGATTACACCTTGAGACCAACGGGCGGGTGTGGTTCGTGTTGGCAAAGTGGGTAGCTTGAGATTAGGGCTGTGGCTGAGTTGTGGAGAGATCGCTCGGCTAAGAGCACGAAATGAGTAATCGGTTTATCGCGCTGGGGTTCGCAACTAGGTCGTTCAGCATCCTCTAAGGAACTGAAAAGTGTCGGCGAACTTCGCTTCTCCTTTTTCTCGATGTTGTTCCTCTGAGAGACAAAGTCGCCCATAGGTTCCAGTCCGTCCGCAAAGCGCTTGAGGGTGGTTTTGATTGCCTCGATGCTGTTGTCGACTCCGATCCATCGCCTGCCCAAACGGTCAGCGACCGCAAGAGTGGTCCCAGAACCGGAAAAACAATCCAAAACTAGATCGCCGGGGTTCGAAGAGGCTTCAATGATTCGCGCGAGGAGGTCCGGGTTTTTTTCAGTGGGGTATCCGGTTATGTGGATATTTTGATTGTGCGCGTCCCTGAAATCTAGCCAAATGTCTTGGACTGGTATACCAGGGCTGTTGTCGAGAAATATCTTCCGCCTGGGGTTGCCATGAGTGGACCAGTAGATTTCTCCTCGTGCATCCATTTCGTCGAGCACGGAAGGAGGGAATTGCCAGTGCTTACCTGGGGGTGGTAGCATACCGCGCCAAGGTTTCCCTGTTTCGCCATGGCGGATGCCGGGAGCGTGGACGGGCACTTTCATAAAACGCCGCCCGGTAACTGAGTCCACGTATTGGTATTCCTTGGTCCGTTCCTGCGTCCAGGGTTCAATAGGCTTATTCCACACGTAGCTGGCGCTCTTCGTATAAAACAGGATGAAGTCCGCGACGTTGCCGTACTGCTTCCGGGTGTAGTTCTTCGGGTTGCACTTTTTCCTCGTGATGCAATTCCTGAAGTTAGCTGAACCGAAGATTTCATCCATGATGAGCTTGACATGGAAAACCATCTTGGCGTCGAGATGGAGGTAGATTGAACCATCGTCCGCCAGAAGCTCTCTAAGAAAGGCGAGCCGCTGACGGAGAAACTCGAGGTATTCACTTCCAGTGAGCGTGTCCTCGTAAGCGTGTTTTAGTTGCCGAGAATGGAAAACTGCTTCTGTTCCGAATGGGGGGTCAATGTAAACCAAACGAATGTGGCCAGCGATCGCCGGTTCTCTTAGAAGGGCGGCGAGGATGGGGAGGTTGTCCCCAAAGTACAGTCTATTTGAGGTGCGGGGGTCTTCGGAGGCCGCCCCAGTGGCACATAGGACCGCGTTTGCGGGCGTGGTTTCCAGAATTTCGCTGGCAGAGCGCTTCTTAGAATACTGGACGACAACCGCAGAGGCTTTACCTCGCATGTTGTCTCCATTATTGTTAACGCCGTAGCGTTTTTTGGGAACTCCTGTTGCCATATACGATTACTGCAAACTGGACAATTCTAAGATCTCAACCACTTAAGTGTAATTCTCTCTGCTATCATGCGAAGAGTGACGGTCTTGACGCGACCCGGCCAGTGCTCCTCTAAGTACGCGTAATCGTTCCACATTGACCCAAGGAGCAAACCCGGCCCGTCGTTTAAGAAGACCACCTTCGTGTTGAGACCATGAGAGTTTGCATACCCTAGAATTTCAGCAGCACAATCCCTATAGCCGCCGGTTCGATCGTCTTCCTGGGCGCCTCCTCTATCGGAGTCATAGCGCGCCAGCCCTACCGCAAGTACTTTCGTGCCTTGATAAATGACGAAGTCGACCGGTCGATCAGGCTTCGGGTATTTTGGAAAGACTTCGCCGAGTAGAATATCCTTACCGGCTCGCTCCGGGCCGGTGACTTTTAGCGTAGGAAGATTCTCGCGAAGGATCGAGAAGAGGCGTTCAGTGAGATCGTAGCCTTTCTTCCCACGGTCCTTGTACTCCCAGAGAATGGCGCACAAGGCCTCATCGGGAACGGGACGTTCAGCAAATTTCTTCTGGACTTCCGTGACTTTCCTAAACCCTTTGCCGAAGCGTTCGCAGATGGTCTTAGCCGCACTTCTTTTCTTTAGCATTTCAACTGGGGTCTCTGGGCTCACATATTTCCGGAACACCCGGGATAGCTGGATTCTCATCCAGTGCTCATCAACAGCGGCGATTGAAAGGAAGAGGTCGGTGGACGAATGGGCGGCCTTTAAGAGCTGACCGAACAGGACAAGTACTGGCTTGTACAGTTCGCAGGCCAGGGGAAGGATGTCAGGATAGTACTCCCCCGTAGCTAGTGTGATCCAAAGGTGCCCCTCAGGCTTGTAGTCCGCAAAGTTTTTCTCGCGCTTGCTCATCGGAAAGTTGCCTCTGACTTTTCCTTTGAGAAGATGTAATAGCCGTAATTTCCATTTTAGCGCCCGGTCGCCCCGTAGTATACATCGTTCGCGTGGTTCCAGCACCCCATTTTCTCCTTGCCTGGGTGCAAGGGCTCGGAACAGGGTCCTGTCTGCCCCAACGCGAGCCCCGAAGGTGCTCACCGTGGCCTTACCGTGCGGCTTGGTCAGACACCCCACCGTCCCGGGTGGGTCTGGATCGATTTTTCTCCTGCCACCGTATCAATATCCTGCCGGAAGGGACAGGCCAGCTGTCCTCCGCACCCTAGCCCCGAGCAGCCGTCGCGTCAGGGGAAACTGCGTATTTTTCCCACGGCGGGAGTCGGTCAGCAGGCATTTACTAACTTGAAGCTGGAAGCCTGTGGCGAAACGAGGAAGGCCGGCGTTCAGGGACGATGTGACGAAATCAGCCCCGTTTGAAGCACGCGAGAAGGCCACCCGACTGTGGGATGACGCTACGAGTTCCATTGGCCAGGGTGGCAGTTCCCACTCCGCCGAATTCAATCACACTAGCTGCACGATTTGGTTGTTCGTAGCATTTACCTGTACGTAGAGCTTCTGAGGAATTTCGTGTACTTTGCCCCTCCATAAGCAGGAGAAAACCACATCCATCTCGGCTTGGAAAAATAGTCCCTTGTGATCATTCATTCGCACCAGGCTTGCCGCCGGGCTCTTGTGGTGGGTAATGGTCTTCCCAAATGACTGATTGGAATGTGCGGGCACTCGCCAGAGGTTAGGGGTGTCGGGCACCAACGGTTCGGTTAATTCCACTCCACGGTGTTGAAGTTTGACTTCAAGGATATACACCTCTTCGTCTTCGCCATTCGTGAACCTAAGGAGGAAATTTGAGACCAGCCCTTGCTCCAGGGCAACCCGCACCCTGGGCGGGGCTGTGACTTTCAGAGAGGTGGGCAGGTCTCTCCAGCTAGGGAGAAGGCCCCGTAGGTGCCCTAGGACCTCGCTATCCTCCCGAAACGTGACCGGATTCAGCTGTAGTTGCTCCCGCATTCCCTCGCGCCGAACATCGGCATGGATGTAACACGCGACCCTGAGCGGCCGCCCAAGTATCTGCGCAATGAAGGCGGCAATTGCTATCTCTTGCTCGATCCACACCGATGCTCGAACGTGCTCACTCTTGTCGGGAAATCTGACAGTGCCACGAGGATGCATAATGGCAATTAGAGCAACCGCGTCGTCGAGCGCGCCTAAGATGTTTTTCGTAAGCCCATCCAGGCTGTTTTGGTTCTCCGCGAAGTAAGGTCGGTGCGGGGTAAGCTCGCGCACGAGCGCACATACGTCGTCTCCGAGCCTCTTTTCCTGCGCGGTGACCTGTCCGCAGGATACAAATATCAGTCCGCTCCTCAAGTTAGCAGCCACGGAGTGAACCCCCATCGATGGCGCCCAATTCTAGCACCGGCGGGTAGCCACGGTGAGCAATTTCCTTACCGTGGCCTTTTGCGCGGGCGAACCCAAGATTAACTCCTGAAGTCAGATGTTGTTCCATCAATTCTCCGAACCCCAGTCGCTCGTCGAGTTCGCGCACCAGGATCAGGCCGCCGTCGGAAGTGACGCGGGAGAGGCCCTTCAGATATCGCGGCCCGAGGATCGCATGCCAGTGGTCAGGAAGAAACACCCAGGCGGTCAGAAGAAATCCGTGCTCCTCTCGCCGCGCCTGCATGACCCGCGCCAGGATTTCGAAATCATCCTCGTCCAACACGGCCCGCGTCCGCAGAAGATTGCAGGTCACGAAGAAATACCGGTCCGCGAGCACCAGGCGCCGCAGGCGCGACATGGGGAAAGCGTACTCCCTGTTTCAATAATCGGCAACCCCCAAGAGCCGCAGAGTTGCAAAACAACTCTGCGCTACCTGCTACTCGCACCTGGGGGTCAATATTGATTTCTCCGGACGCGTGGCCGCCATCCTTAGTCCTCCGTGCCCGGCAGGCGAGCAACGCGATGCCAGTCAGTTCGCGTATTTCCCCAGCGCAGCAAGGGACTCAGACCTGCGCCCATCATACTCCAGAGGGCGTTTGACCGGATGGGGGTAAGAGCGTAGACTTAGTGACACGGGCGAAAGGAGACCACCATGGCGTCGCAGATGCCGAACGTGCTCGAAGCACTGGGGAGGGCGGAGGTGACCGGCGTCCGGCAGGCTGCCGGATTGCAGGTGTTCAACCTGCGCTGGCCGACCGAAAAGCTTCACGACTATGCCACCCTGGACGAGGCGCTGGAGCAGCAGCTTCTCGACGTGACCGAGGTCAGCGAAGGCGGCAGTGTGCCGATGCTCAAGGTGGTCAACAAGTCACTCAAAATGGTCTTCCTTATGGCCGGCGAAGAACTGGTAGGTGGCAAGCAGAACCGCGTGCTCAACTCCAGCATCATGGTGCCCGCCAAGACCGCGACCCCCATCCCGGTGACCTGCGTGGAAGTGGGCCGCTGGGGGTACAAGTCCAGGAGATTCGGCAGCGGATCCAGCTCCTCCCATGGCCACTTACGCATGATGATGTCGAAGCATGTGACGGGAAGCTACCGGGCAGTGGGCTCACCCCAGGCTGACCAGGGGGCCGTCTGGAATGAGATCGCGAGGAAGATGGACAAGATGGGTTCAAGTTCCTCCTCCGGCGCGCTGCACGACATGTACGCGGACTACGCGCGGAAGTTGGACGCCGTGACCAACAGCCTCCCCGCACCGGAGGACAGCAATGGCGTCGTCTTCGTGATTCATGGCAAGATTGCCGGCGCCGACTTGTTTGACCAGCCGGCCACGCTCAAGAAACTCTGGTCGAAGTTGATCAAGAGCTACGCCGCGGATGCTCTGGAGGATCCAAAGGAAGAATCCGCACCGCTCCCGGCAGAGCGCATCGCGGAGTGGCTGAAGTCCGCCAGCTCCGCCAAGCAGCAGTGGTTTGACTCGCCGGGCGTCGGCAAGGACGTCCGCATCGAAGACAAAAACCTGGTGGGCGCCACGCTAGTCGTTGAGGCGCATCCCGTTCACCTGGAATTGTTCCGAGAAGAAGAGCCGGCCCCTGCGGAACCACGTTAGACGAGTGCGTTCTCAGCCTCTATCCCTCTGAAAGTGCGTGGGTTACTGCAAAACGCGTCAGTTGCCCGGGTCGCCTGGTGCTCCGGGGACTTCGAGGTCCGCATAGCTCGTTGTCATCTTGAGGGAAACCCGGCGGTCATCCTGGCCAATTTCCACCGTCTCAAACGGATTGAGTCGGTTAGGGTTGAGGTTTTGCCAGGCGAGCTGTTGAAACATCTTGAGGCCTTCAAAGACCTGCCGCGTGCTCGCCGCGGATTGGGACGTCGTACAATCCATCTTGATTTCCAGGCGAACCGCGTCGGCAGCCTCCACGCTGTAAACCAGCGCCTCCACAGACTGAAACGCTTTTCCCCAGTCTAGCTGGAGATTACCTTGGGCCGGCATCCAGGCCCGAAACCAGTCGGGGACCGCCTCGCCAATGGCTACGCCCCAGATGGGCGCTTCCGCCTTAGCTTCGCCCACCAGCTTGACGAAGCGCTCTTCCGAAGCGAGACTCGGAGTCTGACCCTCACGAGCTTCCAGCATGGTTGCCAGAGAGTTCTCTGTGCCAAAAGCACCCAGTGAGTCCTTCAGCACCACCAGGCAAATAGAAGCAGACTCGGTTCCCAGGCAATAGGCGGGCATATCGGCTATCGTCGCGGGCGACATACCACGCGCCGCCGCGCGGTCGGCAATCGACCGGGCGGTGAAACGTCCGGCCACAAGGCCCTGCACCTCCATACTTGTCGCTCCAGGCTGCCAGCCCAGCACGACTTCATCGATCTCACCTTCTCCCACTCCAAGCTGGGAGAACGACTCCTCCAACGCGCGGAGCCGAGGGCCAACATAACGCTGCCGCAGGCGTGCGTAGTTGGGCAGCGTGCGCAGTTTGGCCAGTCGCGAATACTCCAAGCGGATTGTCGGCGGCGGAAAACTCGCCAGAGACTCCTTCACCAGGGTTTGGGCTTGAGCTGCCCACGGCAGAACCAGCGCTTCCAGCACAAGCACACAGAACCATAAACTCCACTTCCTCATTTTCCGCCTCCACAAATTCCAGCGTCACCCAGGCAAGCTCAAGGCTGGGCTCAACTCCGGCCAGGATCCGCGCCTGGGGAACAGCCCCCAGAACTTTGGCAGGTCTGGGCCCGCCCGTCAATGCCCAGCGCTCTCCGTCACCCCGCCGAGCTACACGGAGGCCGCGCTCGCAACAAATTACCCCGCGGGTTGCGGGCAGCGGCGCTCAATCTGGGTACGTCTTCCCCAGCCCGCCGTCTATGCCCTTGCCCCCCGCCTACTTCAGAGCCAGTACTTCGCGGCGACCGGAACGCGTGAGGAAGGTCTTGACGCTGCCGGACGGGGCAAGCCGTTCCATCTCGCGGTTGGAGAGGCCCGGATAAGGAAAGGGCCTGTGACCCTCGCGGCCCGTGGCCAAAACAGTCAAGCTCTCCAGCCACCATGGCGTGTCAGCGCCCGCCGACAGGTAGGGCTCGCGGAGAAGGCAGAACAGGAAACCATCCGGCTGCAGGTAGGAAAACAAGCGCTCCGCGAGGCCCGGGAGCGTGTCCCGAGGGAGGAAATCCAACAGGTGCCAGCAGAAGATTATAGAAAGCGACCCCGCCGGGATAGGGGGCAACTGCGCAAGAAAATCAGTGAGGCGAAAGGCCGGGATTTTCCCTCGCCGGTCCCAGAACAGCTCGTCTCCGCGAAGTGCCGGGGTCACGAGGTCGCTTACATAAAGCTTCGCGCCGCGCCGCAGCAGAACATCGACTGTAGCCTGGCAGATGGGTCCGCAGTCCAAGATGTGGGGAGAACGAACGTCGTGAAGTTGCGCCCAGAGCCACTCGAGGGCGGCGCTGGCGTTGGCCGGGCCAGCCCCGGCACGTTTCGTCTTGGTTGGACCTTGCTGGCCGGCAGTGAGAGGCATCGAAAGCACTCGCTTGGGGCCGAGCTTGCCCGCCCAGGCGGGCTTGCTCCTTGCGGATTCGCAGGATCGGTGCGAATCATCGTACCTGGCCGCCAGGCGGTATTCGCTTCCCGCCTCCCCTCTTCCCCGGCGGCTGACCGCTCCCGCGCATCCCTACGCGCCGGCCTTGACGGCGTTGGGCAGGGGTAGGGAGCGGGATGCATCCTTGCCTGACTCGCGCAGCACGTCGATGCTGCCCTTGAAGTAAGCACCGTCTTCGATGGCAATGCCCGCCGCAACCAAGTCGCCGACTACCTCGCCGGCCTTGCGAATCTCGATCTTCTCCCGGGCCGTGACGTTGCCGTTCATCGTTCCCTGGACAATCACCTGCCGGGCATGGATTTCACCCTTCACTTGGCCGTGCGGACCCACCGTCACGCAGTGTTCCTGAAGATTGATGGTTCCTTCGAAGTGGCCCTCAATCAGGAGATCCTCTTTCCCCGACAGATCCCCGCGCAGGACCACCGACTGGCCCAGTAGGGTCTGGTTGGGGCTGGAGGGCAACGCGTCAGAGACCCTCGGCATGGCTTCAATCATAGGCTTTTCCATTTTGGGAGTCGCAGGTGGAGCTGACAGCGGCTGCGCTTGCTGGGGCGTGAGCGACCGCGGTTTTTTCTCCCACCACATGACAGGCTCCATCCTGCGCGAAGGCCGGGCGGGGACAATCCTCCTTTTTCCCCCTGGCCTCCTGCGTCTGGCATCTTAGCGCGCAGACGAAGCGAGCGCAATCACCCGTTACTGAAAATGTTTCCCTCACCCTAACTGCCAACGCGGCCTGCTCGCCTGGTGGTGAGCAGCCAGGCGTGCTATCCTCCGCCCGTACATCTTCCAGACAGGCTTCGGTCAGTGCGGCTTTGCCTCAGCTCGCGGCCTCTATGGGGGACAGTTTCGCGCCGGACCGACTCGGAGGTGATCATGGCGAACGAAGAGGATGCCGGAATCGATCGAAGAGCGTTCTTACGGAACGTCAGCGCGGGGGCAGCAGCTCTGGCGAACGCTTCTTTCCTCCCGGCACAGCCCGGGCAGCCTCAGGCGCCGAGCGCGGCCACTTCGGCACCGCCTTCGCGCCGAGGGGAACACGCCGTCTATCGCGGCGAGAGGCTACGCGCCGTGGCTATGCCGCTGGGTGGCATCGGCACCGGCTCCCTCGCGCTGGCGGGTGATGGCGGCCTGCGGCAATGGCAGATTGTGCACAACGTCAATCACCTCGCGCACGTGCCGCATAGTTTCTTCGCCTTTTGGGCCAAGCCCGAGGACGGATCGGGCGTGGCGCGCGTCCTGCAATCCTCCGCACTGTATGACCAGGGCAACTTCGTACCGCCCGCCACTAGCAACGACCATGTGGTCCCCCCCGAGTCCCGCCAGCTCCTCCAACAGCTTCCCGGAGTGAAAGAGCTGGAGTTCGCAGGCGAGTATCCCATCGCGCAAATTCGCTACCTCGACCCTGCCCTCCCCGCCGAGGTCTCTCTCGAAGCGTATTCTCCCTTCATTCCGCTCAATGCAAAAGACTCCGGGCTGCCGGTCATCGTCTTCGAATTCAAAGTCAAGAATCCGGGCCCAGGTCTGCTGCGGGCATCGCTTCTCGCCACACTCCAAAACCTGGTGGGCTGGGATGGACAGAGTCCCATTGTAGGAGTTGAGAATTTTGCCTATGGGTCGAACCGCAACACCCTCGCGCGCTCCCAGGGTCTGACGGCTGTTGAGCTCTCGAATCCGCGCTTGCCCGGCGACTTTCCCTTTCAGGGCCGGCTGGCGCTCGCAGCGCTGACGGAACAGGCCAGCTACCTTACCCAGTGGGACAACCTGGAACTTCTGTGGAGAGATTTCTCGGAAGACGGCGCATTGGCCAATCGCGAAGGCGTAGACCCGAGTGCGGCGGGCCGCACCTGGAATAGCGCATTGGCCGCACCCCTGGAACTCAAAGCAGGAGAAACAAAAAGGGTCGTGTTTCTTGTCGCCTGGTTTTTCCCCAACCGCTACGTCAACTGGGACCAGCCGGCCTTTACCATCCAGGACACGAAGACGAAATTCTGGCTGGGCACCATGTACGCCAACTGGTTCCACAGCGCCTTGGAGGTCGCCCAGTATGTTCGCGACAACTTCCTGCGTTTGTCGGAAGAGACCCGCCGCTTTCGCACCGGCTTGTACGATTCCACTTTGCCGGTTGAATTGCTCGACTGCGTGAGCTCGCAAGCGTCCATCATCCGCACGCCTACTTGTATCTGGGTCCAGGATGGTAACCTGCACGGCTTCGAAGGCTGTTGCGGCGCCAGCACCACGCACTGCGGGAACTCCGGCTGTTGCCCGCTCAACTGCACGCACGTGTGGAACTACGAGCAGACGCTTTCCCGCCTCTTCCCCGATTTGGAACGGACGATGCGCCACACGGATCTTGAAATCCAGCAGCACCCCTCGGGTTACATCCCCCATCGCACCATCCTGCCCTTCTACCTGCCCCGTAACTGGGACCGGAAAATCGGCGGGCCGGAAAACCCCGCGCTCGACGGCATGCTGGGTACGGTGCTCAAGACATATCGCGAGTACCGCCAGGGCGCCGGCCAGGAATGGCTGAAGCGGCTGTGGCCGCGTGTGGCAAAGCTGATGGAGTACGTCATCAAAACGCTTGATGCCGACGGCGATGGCGTCATCCACGGTGAGCAGCCCAACACCTATGACATCTCCATTTATGGTCCAAACAGCTTCATCGGCAGCCTCTACTTGGCCGCGCTCCGGGCCGCCGAGGAGATGGCCCGCCTTGCCGGCGAACCGGCGATCGCCCAGCGTTATCACGCGATTTACGAGAAGGGACGTGTCAACCTGCCACGCGAAGTATGGAATGGTGAGTACTATACCCAGAAGGTTGACCTCGAAGCACATGTCGAGCACCAGTATGGCCTCGGCTGCCACGCCGACCAGTTGCTCGGCCAGTGGTGGGCTCACCAGTTGGAACTTGGCTACATCTTGCCCGAGGAACAGGTGCGCAAGACTCTTGATTCCCTCCTGAAGTACAACTGGCGGGAGAACTTCGTCGGCTTCAAACAGGCACCCCGGGTTTTCGCTTCCGACCGCGACCAGGGCTTGCTGATCTGCACTTGGCCGAAGGACGGTCGCCCCAAGATTCCCACACTTTATTCCGATGAGGTCTGGACAGGCATTGAATATGAGGTGGCAGCGTTACTCCTTTATGAAGGCCGCGTGGAGGATGCCTTGAAGATTCTTCGCGGAGTGCGCACCCGCTACGACGGCCGCGAGCGCAGCCCCTGGAACGATATCGAGTGCGGCGACCACTACGCCCGGGCCATGAGCAGTTGGACGCTGCTCGAAGCTGCCGCCGGCCAGCGCTACCATGCCGCCGAGGGATTCCTGGCCTTCGCCCCCAAGACCACACCCGAAGACTTCCGCTGCTTCTTCATCACCGCCGATGGCTGGGGAACCTTCGACCAGCGTTTCTCCCAAAGTGTCCAGGTCGAGACGCTTACCGCGCGCTACGGACGCATCAGCCTCCGAAGGCTCGAATTCGCCTGCCAGGGAAAACCCACCAAAGCCTCAGCCACGCACAACAGCAAGGCAATTTCGCTGAAGCCCAGCTTCATCGCCCGAATTGTGCGCCTGGAAGCGGACCAAGGCATCGCACTCAACGTCGGTGACTCACTTCAGGTAGTCATCTCATAGAGGAGTGCTGCGCCTCGCACTCTGGAGCGGCAGCCGATAATCCCCCTGCGGGCGAGGAGCCCGTCACGCCAGGCGAAGTAGGTCATGCACGCACGGAGGGGCGCCGCTACTTAGCTTCGTAAACTACCTTGCCGCCCACGACCGTCAGGAGGACGCGCACGTCCTTGATTTTCTCAGGTGGGATGCTGAAGAGATCATCGGAAAGGACAACCAGGTCGCCAAGTTTCCCCGGTGCGACTGTTCCCTTTTCATTCTCCTCGAAAGCCGCGAAGGCGCTGCCTGCCGTGTAGGCCCGCAAGGCCTCTACGACTGTTAGCTTCTCTTCGGGGAACCAGCCATCTGAGTGCCTTCCATCGAGCGTAGCTCGCGTCACCGCCGCGTAGATGCCGAGTAGCGGGTCAAGCGGCGCCACGGGCCAGTCGGAGCCGAACGCCAGGGGCGCGCCGGCATCGAGCATGGAGCGCCAGGCATAGCTTGAGCGGGCGCGCGCTGGCCCCAGGCGCTTCTCGGCCCAGCGGCCGTCATCGATGGCGTGATAGGGCTGCATGGAAGCAATAACCCCAAGCTTCCCGAAGCGCGCAAAATCCTGGGGTCGGACGTGCTGCGCGTGTTCAATGCGAAAGCGATGCGCCGCAGCCTCGTCTCCACCGACGCGGGCATAAAGGTCAAGCATCTCGGCCACGGCCCGGTCACCGATAGCATGAATGCAGGCTTGGATACGGCCTTCGCTGGTGCCGCGGAGCAGCGCCTCCATATTGGATGGGGGATTTAGGAGATCCATCGGCAGGCCGCGGTTCGCCGGCTCGTCGTCGAAAGGCTCAAACATCCACGCCGTCCCGGAGCCGAGCGAGCCGTCCGCGAAGCCCTTCACTGCGCCCAGCTTCAGGAAATCACTTCCCATGCCGCGCGAAATGCCTGCCTCGGCCAAGCGCTTCCAATGCGCAAT
>Ga0315296_10003423_pt1 | contig 13240 bp, 11 predicted proteins | sample YL17G14_18_MG_FD_203921 | JGI IMG/M metagenome (GOLD analysis project Ga0315296, IMG submission 203921) | Sediment microbial communities from Yellowstone Lake, YNP, Wyoming, USA - YL17G14_18 | ecosystem: Environmental > Aquatic > Freshwater > Lake > Sediment | place: USA: Wyoming | collected... | reverse complement strand
GACCCAGACCTCGTCGGCTCCGATCGCTGCCCCGATAATGGATGCTGTGTAGTCCGATCCTCCTCTTCCGAGAGTGGTCTGCACCCCGTCCTGGGTCGAGGCCACGAACCCGCTTATGACTGGAATGGACCCCTGGTCGAATAACGGCTCGAGGTTCTGCTTGACTTGGAGCGACGTGACGTTCATCAGGGGCGATGCGTCCCCGAACCTGTCATCGGTGACGATTCCCGCCTCTCCCCCGGTCAGAGCCTTCGCCTTCATCCCCAAGTCTTCGATGGCCCCTTCCAGGATTGGCGCGGACAGTTTCTCGCCGTACCCGAGGACGTAATCCCTCGACCTGGGCGTCAGCTCTCCGATGTGCACTATGCCGAGCAGGATGTTCCTCAGCTCGTCGCTCCGCGAGTTCACGACGCTCACGGTCCTCGCAAGGATCCGCTCGTCCATTATGGCTGCTTCGGCGGCCTTCTTGTGCTTCGAGACAATCGTCTCCATGAACTCGCGGACCTTCTCCTTGTTGCCGCGACTGGCATGCTTGGCGATGTCGACCAACGAGTTCGTCACGCTGTACATGGCGGAGGTCACGACGATCAGCTGGTGGTTCTCCCTGTGGAACCTGCGGACTATCGTCGCCACTTTCCGCAGCTTCTCGCCGTCCGCGATGCTCACTCCGCCGAACTTCATCACTATTCTCATGGCCGAACCTACCCGAAGCATGGCCCGACAAAAATACCTATCGGGCGAAAGTCCTCCTGATTTCGATCAAGTCCCTTATGACTGAGCTGGCTGTCTCCTTGCCTCCAGCGCCCTTTCCCACGAGGGTTATCTCGCCCGCCGGATGGGTGTTGAATGAGATCGCGTTGAATGTCCCGCTCACGTTCAGCGGGTGGGTGACGGGTATCTCTTCGGGGGAGACCGTTGCCATCTTTTCCATCCTGCCGATGAGCTTGACCGTGTTCCCTATGGCCTTCGCCTTGTCGACATGTTCGTTCGAGACCTCGGTGATTCCCTTGATCTTGACGTCCTTCAGCGAGAGGCTCGTGCCGAGTATGTAGTTTGATACTATGACTAGCTTGCACGCGGTATCGAACCCCCCGATGTCGTATGTGGGGTCTGCCTCGGCGTACCCTAGCTTCTGAGCCTCGGCAAGGACGGCCTTCATTTCAGATCCCTCCGAAGCCATTTTGCTCAGTATGTAGTTGGAAGTGCCGTTCAGTATCCCGCTCAAGGACCTGATGTCGCTTCCCTCGAGGCATTTCTTCGCGAAGTCCAAGATGGGCGTGCCGCCTCCGACAGTCCCGCTGAACTTGAACATGACTTCGTTGTGATGCGCGAGCTCAATAAGCGCGGGCATCGCGAGCGCGAGAGGGCCTTTGTTTGTGCATATCACGTGCCTGCCTTCCTTCATCGCGGTCCGCACATGGCTCAGCCCAGGCTCTCCTTTCGAGAGCTCAGTGGGAGTGTTCTCAACCACGACCTCGCAGTCGATTTCTTGGATGGCGTCGAGTCCCTTCATTCCTGGACTATAGGCGTCTCCGAGCCTCTCGAGCGATCCGGAAGACCTCTTCGAGTCCAGCGCCTTCGAGATGTCGATACCGTCCGGAGAACACGCAGCTCCCTTGCTGTCCACGATGCCGACGATCTTCGGTCTGAGCCCGAAGTCGCGCCCAAGCTTTGCTCCTTCCGATACGACGAGCTCTGCGAAGCTCTGGCCGACAACTCCGAATCCGACGAGCAGCATTCTCATCTCATTCGCCCTCCAGCAGCCCCTCGAGGGCCTTCATTGATGCCTCTATCACTTTTGGCTGGATGCTCTGGGCGATTGCCACGTCAGGGTCTTTTAGGCCATGCCCCGTCGACACGCAGACCACGTCGGCAGACTTGTCGATTTTCCCGAGCTCGATATCCTTGACCAGACCAGCCAGCGCCGCTGCTCCTGCGGGCTCGGCGAAGATCCCTTCGAACTTCGCGAGCGACCTCTGAGCTTCGAGGATCTCCTCGTCTGTGACGACAGATGCATATCCGCCGGATTCCCTGATCGCCCTCACGGTCTTCTTCCAGTTAGCCGGGTTGCCGATCCTGATCGCAGTTGCCACAGTATTGGGATTCTTGATTGGAACGAGCTCTTTGGAGCCAGACTCGAACATGTGGGCCACCGGAGCAGCTCCTTCGGCCTGAATGCCTCGGATTATAGGATGGCCGGGGACCACTCCGAGCGATTCGTACTCCGCAAACCCCTTCCAATACGCTGCCGAGTTGCCGCCGTTCCCAACTGGTATATAGAGATACTCTGGACACCGGCCTTCCATCTGGTCGCAGATCTCGTACGAGGCTGTCTTCTGTCCTTCGATCCTGAACGGGTTGACTGAGTTCAGGACATACATCCCAAGCTTCTCGGAAGTTTTCATCACCATGTCGAGGGCTTGGTCGAAGTTGCCCTTGATCGAAATCACGAGCGCTCCATGCATCATAGCCTGGGCTAGCTTCCCGAGCGCCACCTTGCCCTCAGGGATTAGCACGACGCACCTGAGCCCCGCGAGGCCGGCGTACGCGGCGAGCGAAGCGGAGGTGTTCCCAGTCGACGCGCAGGTCACGGTCTTCATGCCAAGCTCCTTGGCCTTCGTGATCCCGACGGTCATGCCCCTGTCCTTGAACGACCCTGTCGGGTTGGCCCCGTCGAATTTGACACTCAGGTTCTTCATGCCAAGGCGCTCACCTAGACGGGAGCATTTCAGAAGGGGACTCCCGCCCTCGTTGAGCGAGTACACCTTCGCTTTTGGATCGACGGGGATCAGTTCCTTGTACTTCCATACGGAGATAGGCCTCTTCTTCCAGTCGCTCTTGCCAAGCCTGTCCGCCGCCGCCCTGAAGTCCAGCCCGACCTCTAGCAGGTTGCCGCACTTTAGGCATGCATAGGCAGGCCTAGCCATCTCGTGCGACTTGCCGCACTCTATGCATCGGAGTTCGAACTGGGCCAAAGGAATTTCCCCACGAAGTGTGCCTGCTATGGCTGGTCAGAATATAAGCCCTTCGCGGAGCTGGAAGCACATTCTCCTGGGTGTGGCATCATGACTGGCCAAATGGCGGTGCACAATTCTGTCCAAGAATGAATCCGCGAGCATCTTAATATTCAGGCATGACATCTCCGTGTGTCCAGGTGTCCAAAGGATGTACGACCGCGCAGTGGTGTCTTCACCGGCCACGATCGGGAACTTCGGTCCAGGGTTCGATTCCTTCGGCCTATGCTTGGAGGCGCCGAGGGATGTCGTCTCGATCAAGCGGCTGCCCCGTGGCAAGCGAGAGCTAAAGGTGCTCGGGAAGTACAAGCTCCCTGTCCATCCTGACAAGAACACAGCGTCGTTTGCCGCCATCAAGCTGGCCGAGCTGTGCGGTTCCGAGGATATCGGATTCTCGATGACAGTGAAGAAAGGCATCAAGCCGGGAAGTGGCCTGGGGAGCAGCGCGGCGTCCTCCGCCGGTGGAGCGCTGGCCATGGCCGCTATTCTGGGCCTTCGCAGTAAGGAGATGATATTGGAGGCTTCCGCCATGGGCGAGGAGCTCGTAGCTGGTTCGAAGCATTTCGACAATGTCGCCGCGGCGATCTACGGCGGGTTCACTGTGGTCTCCGACCTGAGGACCAGGACCGTGATCCAGATCAGGCCGCCTAGATTCCAGGTAATCGTCGCACTGCCGGACATATCAGTCGAGACGAGGATGGCGCGTGAGATACTCCCCAAAGGAGTCGCGATCGCGGATGCCGTGTGCAATGTGGGCTGGGCCTCGGGCATGCTCCACGCGATGATGAAGAGGAACACCAGAATGATCGGGTCATACCTCGACGACAAGCTCGCTCTTCCCTACAGAAAAGCGCTGATACCAGGATACGAGGATGTGCGGGCCGCCGCGATCGATGCGGGCGCTCTGGGTGTATCGATTGGAGGATCAGGCCCGGCCGTGTTCGCCATTTCCCTAGGGAACGCCGTCAAGATCAAGAAGGCTATGGCAGAGGCGTTCAGACGGTCCGCCGGTCTGGGATCGCAGACGTTCGTTAGCCTCCCAGGCACGGGCGCCAAAGTGCAGAGTCTTCGCTAGGTCAGGTTCATTTACCAGTTTTCAGAACGCGATAGGCTCGCCGGGCACTCTCGGGAACAAGGCCACGTCCCTGATGTGCTTCTGTCCCGTGAGGAACCTCACCATTCTCTCTATCCCAAGCCCTCCCCCCACCGTCTTCGGGATCAGACCTTGGCTTGAGATCTTGAGATACGTGTGGTACTTCCTCATGTCCGTCTTCCTCTCGTGCATCTTCCTCACGATCTCTTCGTGCTCGTACTCCCTCTCGCCGCCCGAGAGCGCCTCTCCGTAGCCCTCGGGCCAGAAGACGTCATAGTTGTGGAAGTATCCACGTTGCTCCTTGTCCTCTCTGTCGTAGAACTCCCTCCTGAAGTTCAGTATCCAGAAGGGGTCCCTCGCCTTCTCGGAGGCCAGTGTCTCGAAGCTCTCGCCGTACTCCCTCTTGAGATCCCCGGATTCGTGCACCTTCAGGGGGAGTATCGGAGCCTTGAGCTCTCGGTGGAGCGCCTCAAGATCGTCCGAGCACTCCTTGAGGACATGACTGTAGACCGCCGCAATCATGCCGTCGATGAGCTTGATGAAATCGTTCTTCGTCCTGTCTCTCAGCTCGATGTCCACCTGGGTGAACTCGAACAAGTGCCTTCCGGTCTCCTTGAGTTCCGCCTTCTCGAGCCTCACGTTCGGGGACATGAAGTAGATCTTGTCTATTCCTTCGTTCAGGAGCGAGAGCTGCTTGTGAAGAATCATGCTGCTTGTCATGTTCAGCTTCTGCCCGTAGTACTCCACCCTCGCCTCGAAGTGAGGGTGGTTGAGCGGATCCGTCTCTGGGGAGAGGATGATGGGCATAGCCTGGACGACGCCGTTCTCGTACAAGTAGTCGTGAATGGCCTTCAGCGCGGCGCTCTGAATCCTGAGGACGTGGATGTGCTTGTTCGATCGGATGTGCGAGACTGCTGCCTCCAAGTCTTCACCTCGACAGGATTGACGGACAGTTCAGCATGGTATATTATCATTTCTTGACAAATTCCGTCTGTTATCCGGCTTTGAGGCAACTTTGATATATCATATCCGTCATTATGACGAAACATGCTCGACGAGAAGGACCAGGCGATCCTCGATGAGCTGATCAAGGACTCGCGCAAGACCACCAAGGCGATCGCGAGGGAACTGGACATTCCGAGAGCGACCGTGCACGACAGGATCGTGAAGATGGAACAGAAGAAGTTGATTAAGAAGTACACGGCGGTTCCTGACTACTCGCAGCTGGGGATCGGGGTCACTGCGTTCATCCTCGTCCAATTCAGTCCTCAGGAGGGCATGTCACAGCGAGAGACAGCCGAGGAGATCGCGGAGCTCAGGGGGATCTACGAGGTGCACATGATCTCCGGCGAGTACGACATGCTGTTGAAGGTACGTGGATCGAGCATGGAGGAGATCGGCAAGCTTGTGATAGACAGGCTTCGAGAAATCAAGGGCGTTGCCAGGACTCTGACATGCGCATGCTTCACCACCGTGAAGGAATGACCCGCCAGCTCTGACAGTGTACTTCGAGGAACTTGATGGCTGCTCAGCGTTAGGAGAAGGTTTGTTGTATGCCGAGCTTCGTTCTGCATACTCATGGAATCCCAGGTCAGGTGCACTCAGTGCGGTACCTACAATCCTCCCGACGCCTCGAACTGCAGGGTGTGTGGCCATGCCATCCACGGGGACGAGAGCGACCTCCAGAAATGCTCTGAATGCGGGTATGAGCATAACGCTCCAAGCGCTGAGAAGTGCATCGGCTGCGGAAGGAATCTCACGGCGACGAGGACCGCTGTTGCGGAGATTCAGGGCAGCAAGCCCGAGGTCTGCGAGCACTGGTCGGAGAAGCCGACTCATGCGGCTAGGACTGCCAAAGTGGGCATCGCTGGCGTGCTAATCATGCTCGCGGGCGCCCTGGGAGTGGCTCATGGTCTGCTTGCGTTGCTGCCCGACACCGGCAGCGACATATTGTCGCACTACGAGGCGATCATTCCTCAAGGTGAGGTTCTGGACGAGATACTGAACGATTCCGAACTGCTGTCGGCATTGATACTTGTTTTCGGCATGCTGGCAGTTGCGATGAGCGTGTTCGCGTTCACCCGCAGCAGGTTCAATGACGCAGTAGCGGGCGCGGTGCTGGGGATCGTGTCTGTGGGATTCATGATAGGGGCGTTCTTAGCGATTATCGCACTCATACTGTTGGCCACGTCGAAGAGGGAGTTCATGTCTGAGTGCGACTGAGCCTGCCTGTCGGTGCTTCGAATCACTTCGCACGTTTCTTGACCAGCTTGGCGGCGACATCCTTGACTTCGTTTCTCAAAGGCTCAACAGAATGCTCCCTGAAGATGCGCTTGACCTCGTCCTGAGCGCGGGTCATGAGGCTCTTGGATCCCTTCGCGGTCCAGGTGTCGAACGAGGACCTGTCGGTCACCACCGGTGAGAAAAACTCGGTCCCGAAATGGTCCATCGTGTGCCTCTGTCCCAGATAGTCCTTCCCTATGCCCACTTTGTGGATGACATCTAGCGCGAGCGTGTCGTCGTTGACCTCGATCCCCTGTGCCATCCTCCCGATTATCCTCGCGATCTCGTCATCGATCACGAGCTGTTCGAGCCATACGGTCCTGCAGTCCTCCAGGAGGCCGATTCCGGCAATCATGTCCGCACCCGCGAGGATAGGTGTTACAGCACTCGCGAATTTCTCGTACGCTGCCTGCTGGTCCGCCTCCTTCGAGGTCGTCACGAACCCGCCGACCAGCGCTGGAAACCCGTAGTGATGCGCCATCTGCGCATACGCCGCTGAGGTGAGCCCATGCTCTGGCCCTCCACCAGCCCGCGTCGAGGTTCTCATGTCCAGGTTCGCGATTCCGCAGCTGAAGACATACGAGGTCCCCGGGCGGTGCAGCTGGAAGATCGTGTTGCCAGCGAGTGCTTCCGCAACTCCCAGCGCAACTGATCCTGCCAGCGTCGCAGGGCCGGTCGAGCCTGGCCCTGGCATGACATAGAAGCAGATTGGCATTCCAGCCTCTGCCATCCTCAGGCCAGCGTCGAGGCTGTCGGCCTCGATTTGCAGGGGTGAGAAGCTGGTGTGAATCGATGAGATGAACGGCCTCTTCCTCAGTTCGTCCATCCCCCCTGCCGCGGCGGCTGCGAGCTCCAGGACATCCTCGACTTCCCAGACGGTTGTGTTCGTCGCGATGGTGATGTGCTTCTCCGTGTTCTCCATGGATGCCTGGAGGTCATGGATGTGTCTGGTGCCTTGTGGGACATCCTGGGAGGTCACGTTCGGCCAGTTGATGCCATGTCCCCTCAGCGCGTCCGCGACAAAGGCGCTCTTCGCGACATCCGCCTTAGTCGAAGGCCTTCTCTTGCGGGTCTCGAAGTCCATCGCTTCGGTGCCGTTGCCGTCGCTGCATACGTGCACGTGGTTGAAATCGAGCCTCGCATCATGCTTGCGCGTGCGCCCGAAGAAAACCACCGAACGGTCGTTCTTACGAGCGCACTCTTCCACCAGGCCCGGAGGCAATCTCACCACTGCACTTTTATTGTCCACATCGCATCCGGCGGCTGTCAGCAACTTGCGCGCTTTTTCGCTGTGAACGGCCACGCCCGTCTTCTCGAGGACGTCGAGAGCGACTTGGTGGATCCTTTCGACACCGTCCCTTGTCAAGACATCTCGTCTCGTCCGGACCGGTATTGAGTTGGCCATTGTGAGTCTCCTTTTCGCGTAAGCGAAAATGTGTTGGATTGGCCGGACGCTTCGTGTGCGTTCCGGCCATCAAGAGGTTTGGGTTCAGTACACCTTGGACTCGCCGCCCCATGCCGACTTCTTGGCCTTCTCGATGACGGCGTCCAGCTTCTTCTGGACCTCAGGCGCGAGCGGCGGGACCTTGTGGTTCGCGAGTATGTCCTTGACCTTCTCCCGTGCCTTATCCCTCATCGACTTCGAACCGGTGTGCGACCACGCATCGAACGAGCGCCTGTCGACCAGGTTGGGCATGAAGAACTCGGTCCTTATGTTGTTGACCGTGTGCCTCTGGGCAAGGAAGTTCTTGCCTGGGCCCACCTTCTCGATGACATCTAGCGCCATCGTGTCGTCGTCCGCCCATTGTCCCCTGATCAGTCTCGCGATCGCGCCGACGATTTCGTCGTCGATCACGATTTGCTCGTAGAACAGGCAGCTCGAATCCTCAAGCAGGCCGACGCCGCACATCAGGTCGGCTCCTGCCAACAGCGGTCCGACGCAGCCAGTGTAGTACTCCAGGACCGCCTGGTCCCCTGGCTCCTTCGCAGTCGCGGACACGCCCACGCAAGACGGCATCTCGTAGTAGTGCGCGAGCTCGGTCGCCATTGCAGACGAGATCGCGTGCTCCGGACTTCCGCCAGCTCTTATGGTGGTCCTCGGGTCAAGAGGCGCGTTGCCCATGCCATAGATGATCGCCGCGCCAGGCGTGGACAGCTGGATCATCGTAAGCGCGCTCAGCACCTCGGCGTTCCCGACCACGAGCGAGCCCACGAGGGTCGCTGGTCCAGTCGCACCTGGCTGAGGCATCCCGAAGAACACAAGTGGCACGCCCTTGTCTGCGAAGTACAGGCTCGCGTCCATGACGCCCGCATCGTGCTGCAGAGGCGCGTAGGTGCACTGGAGGCAGGATGACAGTGGTCTTCTCCTGAACTCCTTCTCGCCGCCAGCTGCGACATAGCCCATCTCCGTGAGGGTCTTCGCATCTGAGAGCGTGACACCGGTCTCGTACATGACGTGTTTCTCGGTGTTGTTCAGCGACGCGTCGAAATCGTGCAGGTGCACGACCGACGGGTGTTGGTCCGTCGAGCTGACCATCGGCCAGTGGATGTGCACGTTCTGAAGAGCGTCTATGATCTTGGATGAGTTCACTACATCCTTCTTGGTGGAGGGCCTTCTCTTACCCGTCTCGAAGTCGACCGCGACCGCGCCGTTCCCGTTCGCGGTCATGTAGCTGTGGTTCATGTCCAGCTTCGCGTCGTACTTCGGGTTCCTGCCCGCGAGCGTGATCGATGTCTTCTTCTTCTGAAGCGCGTACTCGACCAGATGGGAGGGCATCTTCACGATCCTCGTCTTCTCGTCAACTTCACAACCGTTGTCCTTCAAGAGCTTCCTGCAGGCCGGGCTGTCCACCTGAACACCGACCTTCTCGAGGATGTGCAGCGTTCCCCAGTGTATCCTCTCCAAATCGCTCTCGCTAAGGATGTTGAAGCGGACGCCCCGCTTGATGCCGAATGACATTGCCGAATCACCTGACCAGTTTCTTTGCCACATCTACTGCGCCGGAAGCGTCGCCACTGTAGCCGTCTGCGCCGATTTCTTTTGCGTATGTGTCTGTGACCGGTGCTCCGCCTATGAGAACCTTGACGGATTTGTTCTTCTTCTTCAGCGGGGTTGTGACCTCTGCCATTCGGGGCATGGTCGTCGTCATGAGTGCTGACATCGCGACCATGTGCGGCTTCACTTCATCGGACTTCTTCAAGATGTCCGCGGCCGGAACATTCACGCCCAGGTCAATAACCTCGAATCCGTTCGAGGTCAGCATCGTCGACACGAGGTTCTTTCCGATCTCGTGTATGTCGTCTTGGACGGTCCCGATGATGACCTTGCCAGCGCTCGACCTGTGCTTGCCCTTTGGCACCGCGGGCTCGAGCACGGCCAATGCAGCCTTCATTGCTTCGGCGCCCATGACAAGCTCGGGTAGGAAAATCTCTCCCCTGCCGAACCTCTCACCGACAGTCTTTATCCCTTCAGCCAATCCCTTCTCGATGGCGACGAGCGGGTCAACGCCGTCCTTCAATGACTGCTTCGCGAGGTCAGCGATCGTCTCCATCTCGTAGTTCATCACAGCGTTTCTCAGCCGTGTTACTGCATCTTCCATTGGTTCACCCCAATAGCTATCCGTCCGGAGCTAGTCCAGACGGCTCTTTTCGGAAGAGAAGTCATTCGTCCTATGGACAGATGCTTTTCTGCCGAATTTAAATCGGCATATGTGCCCCCCTAATTAAGGTTTCGTTCAAGCCGGCGATTCGAGCCTGTTGAAAAAGTCGACATGAGCCACCCATTTCGGAGATAGCGCCTTGCCCTCGGCTGATCGACGAGGACATGGTCGTCCTCGTTCCGCTCGCTTGTAGAGCCTTCTTACGCGCGCATCTGGCTCTTCGTCGGAGCATCAGCTGGGAGAAAAGGTGTCACGGGACCTCGGGTGCCTCAGAGGAGGCTTCTGAGGAGTCGTTTTGGGCTTCGGAGAAGCCCCTTCTTGCGGGTGTGAACAGCGAGAAGGGCGAGGACGAGGAAGCCAATGCCTATGAGCCTGACCAGCTTCTCCACGGTCTTCATCCCGAAGACCCTGAACCTCCGCAGGAGGTTCATCGCCTCGAGCTTGCTGAAGAAGCGTTCGACACCGGTCCTCTTCCTGTGCAGTCTGCTGAACCGCCTGTCGTAGACGGGCCTTACTCCGGTTCTCTGGATGGACTTGATGACGGCTTCGCTGTCCATCCAGAAGTCTATGTGTTCCCTTATCTTGCGGGAGTCGTACCCTTTGTCGGCGATGACGAACCTCGGGTTCGTGCCGAGGTTCGCGACGGCCCGGTTGAGGAGGGGGACGGCGTGTCTGCCGTCCAGTTCGTTGGCCGGAGAGAGGAGCATCTGGATGGGGAGTTCGGACTCCGCATCCACGATCGTGTGGATCTTGTAGCCCCAGACATACTTCCCGTTGATGTCGTCCCATCCCCAGGCGGCTTCCAAGTCCTTCGCGGAAGCCTCCAGGAAGGTGGAGTCCATCGCCCATTTGTCGTCGATGACCCCGGCCCGTCGGAGTTCTTCGGACAGGACCCTGTTTACCATGTCCAGCCTCCTGTCGTCCAGCGATGACAGGAACCTGGAGAAGGAGGACTGGTCCGGTGTTCTGTCATCGAAGCCGCACTTCCTCGCCCAGAATTGGTCCTTGGCGAGGAAGTCTGCGAGGTCTCTGTACGATCCCAGACCTTTGAGGTACAGGACGATGAGGGCGGCCAGCATGACCGTCCTCTTGTACCTTGGCCTCCCCCAGCGCTGAATCGGAAATAGGTTTTCCAGTTTAGACAGGTTTATCTGGTCAAATAGACGTGCCAGACTCGGAATCCCAATCCCTTCTGACTGTTGAGCAAACTGGCAGAAGGGGATTCCACAACGTCAAGTTTTCGCACGATGAAAGAAGCCTTCAATCAGCACTGGTCAGACTTTTGCAACAGCCTCCGGCGATTCTCCATTCGAACTGGAGCATCGCCCGAGGTCGAGCGCGCACTCCCATACCATGGAATTTAATAAAAATGTGTATATAGTTATCTCGCTTGGCCCAGCGTTCTGGGATTCAGAGTGCTCCGACTTGTCGGAAGGTTTTTCAGTGAAAAGGCATTCACCCTTTTGATAGGAGGCAAGAAAATGCCCTGTGCAGTCCTGCCGGTAATCGAGCTTAAGGGTACGAAGAAGACCGTGAAGATAGGCGCTGGGAAGACCCCCGTGCTAGTTGGCGAGCGGATCAACCCGACGAACAGGAAGGAGATCATAGCCAAACTGAAGGCCGGCGAGTTCGGCATACTAGACGGAGAGGCAAAGAAGCAGGTCGCCAATGGCGCCGAGGTCCTGGACATCAACGTTGGTGTACCTGGAATAGATGAGAAGCACGCTATGCTCGAGGCACTGAAGATCGTTCAGGATGCGGTCGAGGTCCCCGTCTGGATTGACACTTCCAACCCCGAGGTCCTTGCAATCGCGCTCAAGAACGTCAAGGGCAGGCCCGGTATCAACTCGACCACCGGCGAGGAGAAGAGGATGGATGTCGTGATTCCTCTCGCGGCGGAGTACGGCGCTGCCCTCGTCGGTCTGTGCATTGACGATTCCGGCATTCCCGCCACAGCGGACAAGAGGATCGAAATCGCAAAGAAGATCATCGACAGGGCAGAGAAGCGAGGCCTCGACAGGAAGAATGTCATCATCGACTGCGTTGCACTCGCATGTGGGACTGGTGAGACGGGAGCGCGGGCGACGCTCGACACCATACGGAGATGTACCGAGGAGCTTGGAGTCAACACGACCGTCGGGCTCAGCAACGTTTCGTTCGGTCTTCCGGACAGGCCAATCCTGAATGCGACATTCATGCTTCTGTGCGCTGGCCAGGGTATGAGCTGCTTCATCGGCAACCCCAACGACCCGAACATGCAAGTCGCGCTGAAAGCCTCGAAGCTCTTCTGGGGAGAGGACAAGTACGCGATGGGCTACTTGACCTACTACAGGAAGAGACAGGCTGAGCTCGCCGCCTGTGAGAAGAAGTAGCTTCGCGAGCGAATCGCGTCAACCCTCTTCATGTGATTCTTGTTTGCCATGCCAGTGGATAGCGCGTGCTCGATCAGGGTGGAATGAAAGAAGAAAACGGTTTGTCTGTTCTAGCTCAGCGCCGTCTCAGCTTCGGATTGAGCACATCGTCGATCGCGTACCCGACCAGTGAGAATGCGAGGACCAGCGAGACGATGCATGTCGCCGGGGGCGCCCACCACCACCATGCCCCTCCGATGAACGCGTCTCTTTCGTAGGCCCCTTCGAGCATCGTGCCCCAGCTCACCACATCCGGGTCGCCCAATCCGAAGAAGTCGAGGAACGCCTCGTTGAAGATCGCGATCGCGATCAACAGCACTGTGTTCGCGAATATCAGGGGGAGCACGTTCGGCATTATGTGCTTTCTCAGTATCTGAGAGTCCGTCGCGCCGACGCACTTAGCCCGCACGATGAACTGCCTCTCCTTGACCGTTAGCACCTGGGATCTAACTATCCTCGCGGTCGAGGGCCAGCTCGTGATCCCGATGACAACGATGACCCATATGAACTTCGGGCCCAGCACAGCCATCATAACTATCATCAGAGGGAACCATGGGATGACGAGGAAGAAGTCCGTGATCCTCATGAGCACCTCGTCCGTGATCCTTCCGAAGTAGCCCGCGCCCAGGCCGACAAGCGCGCCGACTACGACTGAGATGAGAGTCGCTGCGAGGCCTACCTCTATCGAAGCCCTCGCGCCGTAGAGTGTGCTGCTGTAGACGTCCTGCCCCTTCTGGTCGGTCCCGAACGGGTGCAGGAAGCCTGTGTACTGAGACGGAG
>Ga0315296_10003422_pt1 | contig 13244 bp, 17 predicted proteins | sample YL17G14_18_MG_FD_203921 | JGI IMG/M metagenome (GOLD analysis project Ga0315296, IMG submission 203921) | Sediment microbial communities from Yellowstone Lake, YNP, Wyoming, USA - YL17G14_18 | ecosystem: Environmental > Aquatic > Freshwater > Lake > Sediment | place: USA: Wyoming | collected... | reverse complement strand
GCAAGCCCCAATGTGTTTATAATTATCATCTCTCCAAGTTGGTAAATCGGGATGATCAAAAGGAACAGCGTTAATCTTATACTCGTCCATTAATTTGTGCGACTCCCCTTTTTTCCGTAAAAGATCGAACTCGTTCTTAAGCAGTTTATCAACCGCACTGTTTAACGACCAACCCGGCATTCCCGGTCTAGGCACTCCCAGTCTTCTATCTAAATAAAAACATCTTGGACACTCCAAGAAAAGATCAATTTTTGAACGGCTTATATTAAACGGCACACTAAGGTCAGAGTTATAAAGATTATTTTTCCTTTTTTGAATCATTTTTTATAAAAATTTTAGTGAATTTTCTCAACTTCGGCTTGCCCGTCCGAAGCCCGAAGGGCGAAGGAGGACCTAAATTTTAGTTATTTTTATTTTCTGTTAAACCAACTATCCTCTTCTGATATTTTTGTAGGGTAAAAATCAAGTTGTTCTGGAGGAATATTCAATTTACTTCCGCCGTATTCCCGTGCCTTTTTCCATGTTGATTCATTGGAAGGATTAAGATGAAAAATAATGTCTTTAAATACAACAATTAAGGTTTTCCCTTCATCGTATATGTGGAAATAATACGGTTTGTCGCTAACCATCGCTTCCTGAATTTTTTTGATAAATTCTCCTAAAGACTCTTCAATTTCAACAATATGCAAATGCCAGTTTTCTTCTACCGAAAACTTCGTTCTTAAAATTTTGCAGTTTTTTAAAACTTCCGGATTTTTTAAACTTTCCTCGATAATTATTGAACGATGCATAATTTTAATTCCGAAGGAATCAAGGTTTTGCGAAACAGGTTCTTATTTTTTACCCCGTAGTCAGCTTCACTGTACTTCGGGGCTCAATTAATTCCCTGCCCCGTAGTGAAATTTAATTTCTACTACTGGGGTTCGACTTTTTTATTTTAAAATTTTACTTCAATTTTCCTCGACTTCGGCTCTATCAAAAGCCAACGCGACGATTAATATTTCTTGTATAATATTAATATCGTCACAGGTAATAAAACTAAGAGTGTAAATTAGATTTTAATCTGCCAAGAACATCGATATAGGCTTTTTTTGACATTACACCGCAACGAAGCGGTTTTACTACAAAATAGAATTGATTTGTTATTTTATCAAAAACCGCCGCCCCTATCCGAAAACGTCGAAAAGATTCCTTATTTTGTTCTAGGACGTTTTTTTTGGAAGTTGGCATAACAACAGTAACACGAGTTGAAAAAGCTCTGTATCGCAGAGACTGTCTTAACGCAGAACGCCAATCATGCAGTTTGAATTCAAAACTTCGAAGTTCTATTTGTGGAATATTAAATGATTTACTAAATCTATAATTACCTCTTTGATTTTTCTCGATTATTTCTAAATTTTCCATTACCGAAATGACTCTTCTAAAGTGCGCTATACTTAATCCCGTTTTTTTAAAGATATTTTCTCTAGAAAGATAAACTCTTTTTGATAACACAGATAATACTTTTGCATAACCATTTGTAAGAAGTAGTGTTGGGAACGATTTTGAAAATTTTGTGAGAGTTTTAATATGGCTAACTCTAATTCCAACTAAATCGGGAATACCGCCCGATGTCTCGACCTGGGGTAATAAAGTTGCTTTGAAACCAACGGCTCGAATAGCATTACTTCCGTTCGTAAAAGCTTTGACTAATGATTTTTCAGAAATTTTTTTTTGTTTAGGCATGTTTATAATCCCCCTTGTTCAAATAGAATTATTGCTTCTTTCCATACCCTAAGATGCGAAGGTCCACTTATGGTCTCAAAGTCTACATTTAAAGATCGGAGTCTCGTATATAACCCTTGCGCCTTATCAATCCATTGCTTAACGATATTAAGTTTATCATTTACGCTGCCTAGTTCGTCAATTTTTTTATCAAAATTCTTAATCACCTCCCAATGATGTAGAACTGAATCTTCGAGTGACCACGGTTGGTTTGTGGGATCACTCGCTAACTTATTATCAAAAGATGTTTTAGAAAGAATTTCATTATTAAGTCCCACTTCTGTAATCGCTTGCATCTCCGGATCGATAAAAATAGAATTTAATAAAGCAGCCGATGTGTACATAGCTCTTGGAGCGTGTCCTCCAGTCTTCTCGATAAATTTATCATTTGTAAATTGTTTTAATGTCCGCCACCATCCATTTGCAATGCTTGTAGCTCCAACCGCCCTAAGTAATAGGCCAACGATATCAATGTAGCCTACTATAATTCGATAATCGTTTTTACTCAACGCATTAACTAAATATAATAATCCGGCTAAAGTTGAGGGATCGGACCACTGTGGAGCTTCTTGTGTGGCTCGTTCAACAAAAATATAATAACCGTCTACATTTAAAGTAGTTAGTGCATCAAGATATTCACCGAGCTGCTCATCTTCTCGCAACGCAGTTTCTCTTACCGGAAGACACAAGAGTAGCTTATTCTTTACTTTTTTACCTTTAATATAGTCTAATGATTCCGCAAAAAGCTGTAGCGCAACCTGGCTCCATGTACTAGTAAAGCTGGGGATAATAACTCCCGGGGAAATTATATCGGGAAAGCCAATAGCTAATTGATAGTCAATAGTTTCTTTTACGTATCTTTGGATATTCTTCGCGGTAAAACTAGTCCTACGCAATCGAGCATGGAAGAAAGGATACGTATCTAATTGTCCGATTTTTTCGGTAGGTAATAAACTAACATAAAAATTTGGATCGAGAAGAAATTTTTTATGAGAAAATTCATTTGAGTAAGTTTTAAAAATTTCTGCCAATTTTTGGGAAGAATGTGTCCTAGGACACAAAACAGCTCCATCGACAATATCTGCTTTTAAACCATTCTTAATTTTTTCCGATGTTTGATGACCGTCTTGTGCAAAAAGCATGTTTAATTTAATTATATAATATTTTTGCTAATCTTTCCAATAATTTTGGGCATGAATTGAATCGCATATGCGGACGCTTTTTAAGCAAAATATCAACAATATCTAAAAGCTCGTCCGGATAGTCTTTCACTATTCCTTTCAGGGTTGATGGCAGAAAATTGATAATATTATTCATTATTTCGCTGTCTCTCATTCCGGTAGTAATATAGGCATGTTTACCAGTAATACATTCGTACGCCACCAAGCCTAGAGCGTATAAATCAGACCTGAAATCTAAATCACGTCTCCCTCTAATTTGTTCTGGTGACATATAAGATAAGGTGCCAACAACGCAACCGGTGGGGGTCAACGATGTTTCTTGTTTTATCAGAGCAACACCAGTATCAATTAGAACAAAAATATCATCAGAATTCTTATAAATAATATTTTCTGGTTTTATATCTCTATGAACGCTCTCGTTACCTGTCCACAGGGCATCGATTGCACTAGTTATATTAATCAACATTTTCAGACAACGATTATTGTCAAATGTTGCTGTACGAATCATTTGCCGAACTGTTGACCCATCTAGATATTCCTCACTATAGGAATAAAATAATGAACTATCTTTTTTAAAATAACTAGGTGCCACTGATCCGGCCTTAACAAGATATGGTGATTTAATACTATTAATTAACTTTATTTCTCTAAGGACCCGTTCTAACGCCGTGTCATCAATTCTCGCTTCGTCTTCTACCCGAACAAGTTTAAGAACTAGTTTTTCCCCCTTATGATTGCACTTATAGACTTGTTTCTGCCCACCCCAACTTATTGGTTCAAAGTTTGACAATTCGGGAAACTGCTCCGCCAGTTTTTCTTTTGTCAAAAAATATCCTTCCATGATTATTTTTTAATTCTTTTTCAACAATTTTTATTTCCTCCGGCGTGAGGCCGTAGAGTTTATAGATGAGTTGGTCAATTTATTTTTCGTATTCGCGGACTTTGGCTTATCAAACTTCAAGGTGTAGTAAAACCAAAATCCAAACCCACCGCTTCCAAAGACTTATCCTTAACGATGGCAACGCCTGTTTTTAAATCATTAATAAAACCAACATACCGTGTATCCACCGGAACCTTAGATGGAACCAGAATTTTATATTTATCTTTAAAATTAAATTTGTTATCGGCAGTAAATTTTCTTATTTCAAAGTAATCGTATTCGAACAGCTGAATCAAGCCTTTCCGCGCTTGACTTCTAAAATTTTTGCTTTCTGTACTTTTTACCTCAAAAAGAAATGAGCGATTCTCATTATAAGTAAAAAGATCTACAAATTTGTTAGAACAAGTTTCGTACCCTTTGCTTCTAAAAATATCAATAAGATTCTGAAGTATCGTGCTATGTACGGTTTCTGCCCGTGCTAAAAGTTCATTGTCTCTCGTATATTGTCCGGGCGCTTCTTTCACAATTCTTGTCTTAATCCTGTCAAAAACTTTCAATGTATCTGCATACCGCAATGTCTCAGCCGCACTTTTAACTGGTTCGAGTTTTGTAGACTTAGAGGTAAGAATATTACTAACGGCATCACTTCCGTAAACGTAGAGTGGTCTTCGGTCATAAAGAATCTGTTCAGCAACTTTTTTAGAAACCGAGGAGAAACTTCCCATTTGGGGAAACCCCTTAATGTTTTGGAATGGAATATAGTTTTTTAACAATAAATCAATTAAATGTTTTGTCTCTGTCTGATTATTGAGGCCTGGGTTTTCCCACCGTTCGCGTGGAGGTACTTCACTAAAAAGGTAAACTTCGGACAGGGGGACAAGGAGGGGCCACCGGTTTACATGATCTTTGAACTCTCGAATCCATAAGTAATGATCTTTGGTTGAAAAGTTCGAACCCACTACTCCAATACCAATAATTCCCGATTTTGCGTTATTAAATAAAGAGGTTTGCGGTCCAGTACTATGAATGAAAAACACATCTCCGGTCTGTATTTCCTGCCAACGGTTGCGGAGTTTTTCTTCAAGGCCCCACGTCATAAACTTTATTGCTGTCAACCAATGTTCTGGTGGACCAGTAAATCTGAAAAATCCTTTAGCATTTAATGAGGGAGTAAAATCCATAAAAAAACTAAAGTTTATTGTATTTTATATGCTTACCCTTTGCTTTCTCTGTTGGATACTTTTTTGCATTCTTTTCTAGTTTCTTTTCCGCGGCTTCTATTAAATCAACACCGACATTATCAGCCAGTTCGAAAAGGTATATAGCAACGTCCGCCAACTCCTCGCCTATTTCTTCTTTGTTTGTTTTCACATATTCTTCTATCTCTTCTGAAGACTTCCATTGGAAATGTTCTAGAACTTCAACCGCCTCCAGTACCAACGAAATAGCCATATCTTTATGATTATGAAATTGCATCCAGTCTCGTTCATCCCTAAATTTTTTAATTTTTTCTGTAAGTTTTTTAATATTAGTCATATTATGATATTAACCCCTTTTCCTTAAAACTGAAATGTTCTAATTTGGTAATAATGATGTGATCCAATACTTCTATGCCTAGAATTTTGCCTGTTGTTATTAGATCTTCAGTAATTTTTACATCATCTTTTGACGGTATGGGGTCACCCGAAGGATGATTATGAGCAACAATGATGTAAGCGGCAAGATTCTTTATGGCTGGCTTAAAGACTTCTCGTGGGTGCACAAGCGATGAGTTTAGTGTCCCAATTGAAATATCTTCGACGCTAAGTAAATTATTATGAGAACCCAATAAAAGGGCTACAAAATGCTCTTTATTTTCCCTACCCAGTTTTTCCTTGAGATAGTTTACTACTGCCTGCGGTGAATTTAATGAAATTTTGGAAGGTACTTTCTCTCTTGCATATCTTTCCGAAATTGCTTGAAAAAGTTTTGTACCGAATGCATTAGATGGACCAATACCCTTAATCTCCTGCAGTTCTTCAAAAGAAGCATCAAGCACACCACGCAATCCTTTAAATCTTTCGATCGCCTCTTTCGCCATCTGTTTGCAATCTTTTCGTGGAGTACCTAAAGTTAAAAGTAATTCTACTATTTCATAGTCAAGGAGGCCATTAAGTCCTGACTGCAAAAATCTATCTCGCAGCCGCTTTCTATGACCAACCCCCTTGTATTTTTCTCTTGGCCGTTCAATTTTCGGTAAACTCTTGAGTTTCATGTCTATATTCCGCTAAGTTGACGGTTGAGTTCGTTGAAAAGGTTATTTTTGAAATCTTTTATAATTGCTTGTTGGTCTTGCGGTAAGAGTGCACCTAATTCACTGCCGAAATCTATATTCTCTGCATTTTTTATAATTTCATCTTTCGAACTATTTAATCGCTTCTTCTGTTCTAATATCAGAATGCCTTTCCGCATAATAAAATATAAATCATAAAAATCGCGGGCTTTTTTTCGCTCTAATAATGCATCTATTTTTTCTTCAACCAGCTTCTCTTGCGGTAGATGGAAAACGTTATAGGTAGGAACAAAATCATTAGGAATACTGTCGACTTCTCCTTTAACATCCTGGCCGTTCCGCGAAGAAACATTTATTGATACTGCCACAGAAGGATAATCATAAATTTTAAATGTGGCATCGCCATAATATCCTTCTTTGGTTGGACCTGGTTTTGGTCCAAGTTCTACTTTAATGCCAATTCTTTCAATTTCAACCAAAACCTTGGCGAAGATATCCTCAATAAATTTTTCTTGCTGATATTGCTCTATATTAAAAATTGAAAAATCTAAATCTTCCGAAAAGCGCGGACTGCCGTAAATAATTTTTAAGGCAGTGCCGCCCTTAAAAAGAATATTTTCGGAACCTTCGATTTTATAAAGCTGAGAGAGAAATAAATGCTGAAAACACTCCCGAATAATATTGGGGTATTCGCTGGTTTGTTGTTGCGTAGCTAATTTTTGAATGGTTTCTTGGGCGATCATCGAAGTGTAGTTTTAATGACACTAATTAGTTTATTGTTATTAAATAATTTAGCGTAACGGAGAGCTTTTGATGTGTTGATTCTTTCCTTATTAAAACGGCTAAGGGGTTTTTGTTTATTGATTAGTCTAAAATAATTTAAGTCAACAAAAGCTTTTTCCGGCCCGGCAATTAAATAATTATAATTACCCTCCTTTTTTGAAACATAACCGGTAAAGGCGTCTTTTTTTATACTGCGATAAGTAAATGATTTTCCTAATGCCGAAAAACGGCGAGTCGCTTTTGTTGTCACGGAAGTGATTTCATAAACTGTTTCCGGAATTACACGGTGATAAGAAAGCGCAAACTCCAAAGAAACATACGAAGGCTCATATAATTTGTTTGCCAGATAAAGATCCGGGACATGTGCATCAGATAGTTGATAAAGCCCCCGCTTGAGACTAATGATATATCCCTGTTTTTTAAGGCGGTGAATTAAAAATCGGGTAGCAATTTTTGTTCTACCCAAAAATCTTTGAACATCAAGCGGAGTAAACAGCATGATGTTTTTTGCCTTTATTTCTCGCTCAAAATCTATCCATTTCATAAAATTAGTCTTTTATGCTAATTTACCAAAATGATACAATTTTGTCAAGTTTTAGCTGGAATTTTAGGTTTTGAGTGCCTTTTGAGATTAGTTTTTCTCTTGGCCGCTCAATTTTAGGAAGATCTTTTATTCTATATTTAGCTTGCTTCATTCTTCTAATTTAACTCATTTTTGGCTTTTTTTCAATTTTAATTTTTCACCTCATTTTTGAGAAATTTCAAATAAAAAGGTATTTCGCGCCTCTGTTTTTTAACTCCATGATCGAGGCGAAACCTCACTCAGATTGGCTGTTGATTGAAATAAGGAATAAAATGTTGTATAATAAACGCACTTAAAATAAAAAATGAAATGATAAATAATTTTCAAAACAAAAAATTTAGACCAAGAAGAAACGCTTTTAATGATCCCTCCAGGAAGACAACCAAAAACATAATCGCCCTGCAAGACGGCGATATTTATTCTGGAAACGTAAAAATCACAAGGAAAGTCCAGCCGGGCCCGGTCATATTTTCCGTCAGCGACGGCTACGGCAATGTTGATGCCGTAATAAAAAATTGTGATTTCAAGGTAGGCGATGTCGTTAATATTTCAGGCACAGTCAATAAAAGAGCAGGGAAATTGCAAATAGAGCTTGATGACATTAAAAAATCAGACGCAGATCTTGATTCAATCATAGAAGAAAACAGCAAACCGACAAATACAAAATTCAGCATAGAATCAAAGAGATTCGAAAAATTAAGGCCTTATTTTTACAAAATTGCCAAAAGAATAAGAAAAGCCGTACTTGAAAATCAGCCCATAACCATAAGGCACCATGCTGATTCCGACGGAATTAACGCCGGCATGACTATAGAGCAGTCATGCAAGATGTTCATGGAAAAAATAGGCATCAACCCTGAATTTAATCTTTATCGTTCTCCTAGCCGGACGCCTTTTTACGACATAACCGACGTTTTGAGGGATGTTGTTTTGATAAAAAGGATAATAGAAGGCCACGGCCAGAAAAAACCTATTATTATTGTTTTAGATAACGGCTCCAGCTATGAAGATATTTTTGGCTTAAAAGCTTTGAAATCTCTTGGCTTTGAGATAATCGTTATTGACCACCATAATCCCGTTATCATTCAGAATAAAAAGACATTGGTTGACCCATATATTTCTTTTCATTTAAATCCGTATATCGAAGGGCTTGACAGCCAGACTTGTACAGGCATGCTGGCTTATGAAGTAGCCAGATGGATTTGCGAGGAATATTCCAATCCTGTCCTGCCTGCGGTGGCGGGACTTAGCGACAGGTGCGTTGTTGAAGAACTTGATAAATACATAAAAAACAGCGGGAAAACAAAAAAGGAATTGGAAGAAATAGGAACAGCTATTGATTTTGTCGCTTATCATTTGAAGTTTAACGCCGGCAAAGGTCTCTTTGAAACATTGTATGAAAATCATGAACTGGTAGAAATAATAGACGAAGAAGTCAGAAAAGGAGTTGAAACGCAATTAGAAACCACTCTGCCCTATTTAAGAACGCAGAATCTAAACGGAGTGGTCTTATCAACCATTGATTTGGAAAAATACACCATGAGATTCAGCTATCCCAATCCTGGGAAAGTTGTCGGCATGATACATGACGCGGTTGCCATAGGAAAAGAGCGTCTGCCGGTAATGACTCTTGGCTATCTTGTCGATTCAGTCATTATCAGGGCGACAAAGCCTATTTTGCCCGTTCAAACAATAATAGATAGAATTAAAAAAGATATTCCTTATTCTCACATAGAAGGCGGCGGCCATGAACGCGCCGGAACAATAAAATTCACTCCCGCCCACTTAAATTCCATTTTAGAGAATATAAAACAGCAAATCAGAGAATTAAATTACTCAAACACCTTGCAGGAAGCTTCGCCTGAGCAGACTTAACTTCAATAAAACTTCTATAAAAAAAAGGGAGAACGATGAAGTCGTCCTCCCTTTTTGATATATTATTAGAACCTGTTTGGTAAAAGTTAATAGTAAAAAGTAAATTACGATCGAAAAGATTTAGGGTACTTCTTGGATTCTAACGATACTTGTTTTTCCGGGTGTACCCCAATCTTCAGCATAAATAATAATTACTTTTTCTCTCTTTTTGACATATCCGCTTTTTTTAATATAGGCTAATATTTTTTCTATATCAGAAAAACTCCTTTTTTTATACAAACCAACCTTTTCCCCTTCAAAAAGCAAAGGTATTACACCATAAAACAAACAAAGCTGGTCTCTAAGTTTTCGATCTTCGGTTAAAGCTAAAATGGGTAGATTGGGTCGTAGACGTGAAATCATGCGGGCGGTCATGTCGGTCTCGGTTATCGCAACAAAGGCTTTAACATTTTCTTTTTGGCAAAAAGGACTCATCCAAAGCTGATAAGCCGAATAGCAAACCGCTGCTGTTTGATGGTTGAGTTCAAAATTAAAACCGTTAACTGGCGGTCTCTTTTTTTCCCAAAAACGACAAATCCTTTCCATAACCGAAACTGCTTTTGATGGGTATTTCCCAGTAGCCGTTTCCGCAGAAAGCATAACTGCATCAGTATAATCAAGAACAGCGTTAGCCACGTCTGAAACTTCCGCCCGAGTAGGAAGAGAATTATAAATCATTGATTCAAGCATATGGGTGGCAGTAATAACCGGTTTTCCTTTTTCAATACAGTATTTAATAATCTTTTTTTGGTAATAAGGAACTTGTTCGAAAGGAATCTCCGTCCCAAGATCTCCTCTGGCTATCATAATACCGTCGGAAGAATCAAGAATTTCTTTAAAATTTTCTAAAGATTGAAAGGTTTCAATTTTGGCTAAAATTTTTGCTGACAAGGAAATTTTCTTTGTCTGATTTCTTAAAAGCTCAATGTCTTTTTTGCTTTGTACAAAAGAAAGGGCTAAAAAATCAACCTTATGCCTTGCTGCAAGAGAGAGGTTTTTTTCAAAAAAAGACGGTAAAGAAGTTTTAATATCTGGGTCGGGAAAATCTAAAAGAATAGATATAGGTTGTCCAGTGGTCTTAGAGGCTTCTTTTGTTTTTTGAATAAGCTGGCTATGCCACTGAGTAGTATTATGTTTTAAATTAAAACGAAAAATATTCGCTCCAGCCTTTATAAGGGAAATCAATTCGCTGGTCTTTTCAACCGCAGGTCCGACCGTAACGACAATTTTAGTTAAAGACATACGTTTTAATTATATCACAAAAAGCCTGAGATTTTTCTCAGGCTAAAAATCGGGGCTTTGGCTACGCTACGAGTCAAATTGGCTCCGCCTACGGGACGATGTTAGAACCTATTTAAGCTTATAAAAACAAAAACCGCCCCTTTGAAGAGACGGTTTTGGGATAATTAGTATCTGTTATTCAATTATTTATTGAACATTTTTACCAGCCAGCCGAACAAACTGAACTTGCCCTCCTGTTCTTTAATGAAATTCTCTATTTTTGTCTGTTCCTGCTCTAAAGTTTGAATCTGTGTCTGAATTTCTGCCGTATCGGTAGCATTTTGGATTACCCTATTCAACTGGTCTATCCTATTCCTCGTCTTGACCATTTCGCTTCTCAACGCACCAAGATTTTTATAATCCGAGCCGATTAAAAATGTTTTTATCTTGTTTCTCGATTGGATTTTTTCAATCGCCTTGGAGGAGGTTGCGTCGGAATCATTTTGCTGCTGGGCGATAACTCTAACCTGTTGCCCTATCCCGCCCTCCGTACTGCTAGCCGCTTTCAAAAGAGTCTGAACAAAATTTGCAACGTTGCTCCTGTGCTCCTCGGCATTCACCTGCCCAGTCTGATTTTTTATGTTTTTTTCGGTAGAGGTTTCACTTTTGGCTACGGTAAAAGAGGTCAAAGAAAAAATTACGACAATTGCTAATACTAAAGAAGCTATAAACAATGAGTTATTCTTAATTTTTTGCATAGTTTTTTGTATATTAGTTAATTAAGAGTATCCGACCTTTCATTTTCATTCTACCAAAAAACCGCCACGCGCAAAAATATAATAAATACAATTTTCATTTGACTTTTTCCAATTAAAGTTTTAATAAAAAGCTTTGTTTAAAAATCGACTTTTTTATTTTCTTAAATAAGTAAATATTTGATTTATTTTAAAAAAGTCTTAAAGTATAAAAAAGATATAATAGTTCTTAAAAAAGGAGGTTGATAAAAAGTGATGGAAAAAGAAGAAAAAAGGGCTATTCTACCTACCTTTTTTCTTGGATTAGGTATAATATCAATATTCTTATTTTATATACCACAGAAAGATTTAATTTTTTTGGGATTTGGTATTGTGTTTTGTTTTATAGGCGTATTATTTTTTCCTTACTACGCCTGGAAAGATAAAGTTAAAAAATAAGGAAGGAATTATTTCCTTCCATTTTTTTTATCTTAAGTCTATTTCTTTTTTTAAAAAAAACGCTATTTCAACCTCAAAGTCTTTCTTTTTTTTCTCAAAATCCTTAATACCTTCCTTTAAAATAGTTTCATCTGTTCCTTTTTCTTTTTGTTCTTCAGTTTCTTTTTTTATTATTTTAAGTTCTTTTCCCTTTTTATAAAGATAATTTCTTTCTTCACTCTCTAGATTATAAATAGCACACACTGACATTAAAATATCACTTATTAATTTTTAATTATATCTGTATTCATTGAAGAATTTTTTATAAATTTTGTCAATAATGCAACGCATTAGTTCAACAAGTAAGCGCAACACTTCTAGTAGAATTGAGTCTAGTAAAATTAGTAAAATTAGGGACGTTTCTGAATTAATTTGTTTTAAGTAAGAAATGGGGTCAAGCCTATTTTTTCTTTAATTAATATAGTTTTTCCGTCTTTAAGATAACTCCTTTTTTGAGAAAATTAAATATAAAATAAAAAACCGCCTGATTGGCGATTTTTATTGGCTCTAAGGGACGGATGATCTTAGAACTTCTCTACTGGAAATTTGAAATAAAAAAAGGGTTAAAAAAAGACCCTTTACTAATGTTTTTTATTTTTTCTCTTTATGATGCCAAAAATTTTGTCTTTCAAACCCTTCTTTTCTAAATAATGTTTAATTAACTTATCAACAACTTTAGTAAACTTTTCATATTCTTCTGGCTGTTCTTCTTCAAACTTTTTAACTTCTTTCTCTATATATTCTTTTCCTTCTTTTGTAATACGATAAGACATTTACTTTTCCTCTTTTTAGTACTTTAGAATATTTATAAATAAAGGTTCTGTTTTCTTATCCTAAAACATGGTTTATAAAAAGTCAAAACCCGAGCCAAAAGCTAGGACTAAATACTAAATTCTAGATTCTAATAATAGGGACGTCTACGGAACGATGTCAGAACCTGTTGGGTAGGAAATTTGACAAAAATTAAAAGATAGATTAAAAGTAAAGTAGAAAATTAAATTATAAATAAAAGTGACATAAATGGATAGTGTCGAAAGGTTTATTGAAGATATTCAAGAAGAATTAAATAAACTGGTTGAAGAAGGATGGAAAGTTGTAATTCTCATAAATTCAGGGAAAAGCATAAAAGAAAGAGTTAGGTTAATTACGAAATCGAAATCAACTAAAGGAACAGAAAAAGAAGCACTGATAAAAAACGATGATGTTTTCGTTCACACATAAAATATATAATTAAAAGCCCGTTATCGGGCATATTTTTTTACTCTATACCAAAAACCCGAGAAACAATCTCGGGATGTCGGCTCCGGGGAGCGGACGACGTTCGAACCTACTGGATGACCACAAAAGAGTGGTTTGAGATGCCGGTTTTGGTTCAACTTTAGTCTACCCCACCTTCCTACTCACTATTTCTTTA
>Ga0315296_10003421_pt1 | contig 13249 bp, 10 predicted proteins | sample YL17G14_18_MG_FD_203921 | JGI IMG/M metagenome (GOLD analysis project Ga0315296, IMG submission 203921) | Sediment microbial communities from Yellowstone Lake, YNP, Wyoming, USA - YL17G14_18 | ecosystem: Environmental > Aquatic > Freshwater > Lake > Sediment | place: USA: Wyoming | collected... | reverse complement strand
CCATGGGAATTTGTTGTTGTAATAGATAAAGAGAAGGAAAGACTGAGTCGCACACTGACAAAGGCATATCACGAGAAACGGCTATCATGTGGCACTGGAGCAGTGAAACCTCTTCCTCAAGCTATCAGGCAAAGAGGGGTACAGACACAGGAGTCGATGAAAGCTTATGTAGATAGAATCGGGGTCTCTCTTGACAATTTCGTCAATGAAGGGAGCTGCAATTTCTACGGAGCACCGGTCGCTATTATCATATGTCTGGATGATTCCTTTTCCACCAGACAAATGATCGACGTTGGCACGGCTGTGGGATATCTGGTGCTTGTAGCTCACGCTTTTGGATTAGCGACCTGTCCCATCGGCTTAATTGCCGATTATGCTGATGAGATCAAAGATATTCTCAATATTCCAGAGAATAAAAAGGTAGTCATCGGTGTTGCTTTGGGCTACCCTGATCGGGAAAACCCGATGAGTCAGTTTCGGTCCCCGCGGGTAGACCTGAGGGAACTGGTAAGATGGATTTAAAGCACCTCTTTGTTGTGTTAGGATATATATAGGCCTATGTCATCACCCTGACACTCTGTCACGATAGTACCAGACACATTGCATCAGTTTGTGACCCCTGATTCTCCACCCCTCTACCTTCGTGTTTTCTAGCGATAATTTGGTGTCCTAACCCCAAAACATTACACCAAGTTTATATCTGTCAAGAAAAAGTTCATATCTAGCCCCTGAACTCGGTTCATATCTATAGATATGAACTTATCCTGAACTTAGATATGAACTACCCCCTGAACTCTAGATATGAACTCGGACTAAATTGAGTCTCTTTTCGGCTCTTACTAGACCCCCCCCCACTGGTCAGATACCTTATCACAGCATAACAGTGCTGAAGGAATATCCCAGAGACACCATAACACCATTGTCCATAAGTGACCGTCCATTTGACCGAAATCTTGACTTTTTGACCATCTCTCTGACCGAAGTCAACCTTCGTTGGATGGCATATTGGATTGGGAAGAAATCCGCCGAAACAGACCAAGAGGAAACTGCTCACAAGGCTACCACTTAAAGATTATCCTCTACGGTCAGACTTACCAGCTGTACCCCAGATTCTCAAGGGTCACAATTTTGTCTTTTGTTACCTTCAGGTAGAAGCCCTTGTTCATTCTTCTGCTGATAACTGCTTAGAGGCTTGATGGTCGGTCACAAGATGTGAGGGATGTGGTGAGGGTAGCCCGGCTGGCCCCCAATTTGGGGTTTTCTGAGGGCTATTCAGCTATTGCTCCCAGGGGGGGGTGAGGGGAGTACTCCCTGAGGGCTAATATAGAAGTGAGAATAAGAAATTCCATATCTAGAGTCCAGGTGATATTCCATATCTAATTCCAGTAAAATTCCAGCCCTTTTCCATATCTATAGATATGGATTAAGTCCAGGGGCTAGATATGGAATATTTCTTGACAGGTATGGAATGAGCTTCGCACTTGCTGGAAAGCAAAGCCCAACTACGAATAAAATCTGGCAACGGCCAATGGCGAAGCTTAACATTTCGATGAAAAGTTTAATACCCTGCACAAAAAGATGAAATGTGACATGACATGGAGTTCGAGTCCCCTTAGGCCCACCAAAGGGGACGATACCTAGAACTCACCGTAAGATTGGGCAATCGCCATTCTGTCCTACGAGAGTCTTCTCGCTGTCGTTTGCTTGGCCGGCTTAGTGCTGCATCATCTTTCTTCTAAAAAGATCAGCCCAGGCCGAGATGCATGCCGTGCAAACCAAGCTTGTAAATGCATAAGCGGCTGATTTCGCAGTCTGGCAAACGATTTCATGCTGACCGCCTCATCCAAAGAACTAGTTACGAGGTGACGGGCGCTAAAACAGAGAAAATAAGGGCTAGGCAAACCATTGATCAGTAATGGCCCGAGCCTCCAGATAAATTCGGCAGGCTGCTTTATCTTATTCTGTTCGCTCACCGGGATAAGCAAGCCAGCAAGAAAGCGAGCTACGCGGATATTTTTCTGAGCATGATCACATGTAGCGCTTATTTCTATCAGAATAGGATGACACTTCAAGGAGAGTTCCTGCTTTTGTTCAGGTTTGTTATACTCCTTCTTTAGGAAATCTCCGAGCAACTCCTCGCAGCTGGGTACCCAGCTCGGCTTGTCTTCCCGCTTAAAACGGTATATATTTCCAGCCGCATATTTGCCATCTTTTTCAGAAGCCAAGTGCAGCATTGAATTAATCACGGCTTTCCGGTCAATACCACATTCTTCTCTATGCTTAAGAATTTCCGCAGCACTACTAGAAAGCAAAACTGACAAATCGCAAATATAGCTCTCCATCCTATCGGAGTGCAGTGGATTTAGTGAGTTATAAACACCACTCAAAACAGAGCCTTCATCTAGGCTTTCACCAATTGCCTCCTTACCGAGTGCGTACATTAGGTTAAGCAGTTGATTCTTCCAGGCAAGGCGCCATTTTTCGGGGTCTTTTTCTTCCAAAATCAGATTGGACAAGATGTTGGTTACTTCGGTTGCAGCCTCAAAATTCTTCTCTTCCCAGGCTTGTAGAAACTGCAAAGGACTGAATGCACTCAATGCCTCATCGATTTTCTGGCCCAATACTTTTAAGTCGAACCCCCCGTTTTTGCTACACTGATCTTTAGTAAGACTTACAGTGATAATTGGCTTTGGTGCCTCTACACTTGAGAATATATATTCCTCGAACAGCTCTATCAATTCTGGATGCCTAGTCCACGCAAGAACTGCGTAAGGACCATTAAGAGGACTCAAAAGAGCCTCGACACGTGATACAAGAGTTGTTACCTTTGATTTATCAGCTACACCTCCTCCGACCAAGTCCATGTCGAGAATCGCCAATCTTACGCCCGACAGCCGTTCGCTCTCCTTAGGTAATCCCTCTACACTGCCGTTGAAGAACGCACAACCGATGCCCTTTTGCGCAAAAGCCTTCAGAATGGGCAATGCATCGCTTTCTTCATCATCGACGACCAGCACGCGAACACCCTTTAAACCAATCATCGCTTTTCCTCCCTGAAAACGAGAGCTAGGACTGCACCATCAAACTCGCTCGGCAATGATACCTCCCCTGCCTCCGGAAATCGCAGTTCGCCACCTTGGACCTTCATGACCTGGTCTGCGATATGTAGTCCCAAACCCATGCCATCTGGCTTTCTGCTAATAAATGGTTCAATCAAGTATTCCGGAGGATCCATAAAACCAGGGCCATTATCGGCAACAACTATGCCTGGACCGCTTTTGAATTCTCTAGATGTACCTATATAGATGCGCTTTACATCTTTTGCTTGGTCCCATTTGTTGTCCAGCCACCATATAGAATTATCTATCAAATTCATTATGGTTGCAATTGTCATTCGTTTGCTGCACTTAACTTCAAAATCGCCTTGTGATTGATTAATAATAGCTTTGATATCATGCGCTTTAAGTCTCAGCTGCGTATTGAACACAGCCTGCGATATGAGAGAGCTGGCCTTTTCTTTGCTGGCTCCGGACTTTCGAATTAGAGTACCAAAACCCTCTATCAAGTCTGCGAGATGTTTCGCCAAAGCAATAATCCGGGGACTGGCAAGTTCCTCTTTAACAGCTTTTTCTAGTTCAGCAACTCCCTTTTCAACCTCATGTATGACTGTCGACAAGCTGAGTCCAGCGCTGGCACTTGTTAGAAAATGATCACGAACAGTTACGAAGTCCTCTTCTATCCTATCCAAATATGGTCCAAGCTCATCTGTCAGTTTCTTCTTTTCTACGATGTCTCTCAAATCTGTAAGATCCTCGATAACAGGTTCCTTCAGCCTTCTAACGCTGTAAGCATTTCTAATCCGGATTTTGTCAATATTCCTCTCAGCCGTGATTTGCTGTATGGCGTATTCGACGGCATGCCGGAAGGCCCGAAAAGAAGCATTATCAACAAATCCTTCCCTATTGGTTTTCTCGATTAAACCCAGGTTTCTGTCTGGGTCGAAAACTATACTTTCATCGTAGGGAAGCGATACGGCCCCTATTACTATATTGTTGCTTAATCTTCGAGTAGGAACATTTACACGTCGTGCGCCGAGATTTAGCCAGTCATTTCCCGGCTCACCATAATCATAAACACGTATGTCTTCTCGATATACTCTTATTCCCCCATTCTCATCAAGGAACTCTTTGAGTCCTTTGCGGTCAGTAACTCCGAGTGCCAATATGTAAGTGTCACGATCATAAATATACAGGTCAATATGAATGGGACCAATGTGTTGGTTTATAAGGTCACGATTAATGTCCTCACGGGCCGAGACTGTAACCGTTCTACCGCTTACAGTTCTTGCTTCCACTTTATCCATAGCGGGATATGGCGTAAATTCATAATCATACTTCACCGTATTTCCCTCTATGTCACAATGAGCTGTGAAAAGAGCATAATCCAGAACTTGATCAACAGTCAGTATTCCCTTTAACCATTCCTGATTCTCCGTCAGAACCAGTTTGGCTTTGAATTCCGAACTTATGGGCGGTGTCTTGTTCTTGGAATTATCGACTTTCCGCAATTTTTCGAATGGCGAACATATTGAGTTTACTGCCCGGGCAAGCTCTCGAACCATGCCCCGATTCCAGGTATTGCGAAGTTTGGTAATCTCTATTCTTGTCCCTGTGGTATTTCCCACAAAGACTCGTGGCTCTCTTTGTATAATATTGACCGGTATCTCCTCCAAATATTTATGCTGTGCGTATTTCGTCCAGTCTATCTCCACCAGCATTTCAGGATTATCTTTTCTACGAGTAACAAGACTAATGTAATTTCCCAATTTGTGGGCAGCAAAACGCCCAACGCCCTTCTCGCCAAGTGGCAGACGGCGATATTTCAAAGTCCTTTCGCCTGCCTCTCTCTGCTGAGCTCGGTAATCCGTGCCTGGCTCCATCCATACTTCTGTCACAGTTTTATAATCCATGCCTGTTCCGGAGTCTTCGACAACAATTTTCCCTAGTTTCTCGTCCGTAATTTGTGACATGGTCACAGTCACAGCGGGCGAATCAGCGTCGTAAGCATTCTTTACCAATTCGAAGACCGCGATGCCCGGATCCCGAATAAGTTGATCCCCGAGCAGTAGAAGCATACGTGCTCGAGGTTTGAAGGTAAATTGTTTCGTTAAATTATTCATACTACTTTTTCTTGCGTGCTCTGTTCGCCGAGCACCCTCACTCAGTTATATCACCCAGATTGTAGCATCCCAAATAGACAGAACTCCAGCACGGGACACAGACCATGGTCTGGCGGTCGTCTTTTCGTGCAGATTGTATCCGCTAGGTCGAGCAAAGCATAGTTATACACTCGTGCTTCGGCTGGGTCAACAAGCTCCGCAATCAAATGTCGAAACTGGGAATTGCGCCGCGAAGAATCTCTTGTCGTAAGGTTACACAATCGGCCTACCACGCGCACAGTATTTGTGTCGACAAGTGCCTCGGGCAGATTCCAGGCAAAACAACGAACCGCGCTTGCTATGTAGTCACTTACGCCGGGCAAGGACACCAGTTCCTCCTTTTTCTCTGGTACCCTCCCCTCGAATCTTTCAATGATATTGATGGCTAACCGACGTATGAGGCTCGTGCGCCAGCGCAATCCCAGCGAATAGAGACTCGTTTCAAGCTCTTGCTCGGATGCCTGGGCCAACGAAAATATATCCTGATAGCGAGAGATAAATACCTCATAAACCTTCGACACTTGGCGAGCCCCGGTACGGTGTAGCATGAGTTCGGCTATCAGTATCCGGTACGGGTCATCAATCAGACGCCATGGGTATGGTCGGAGGTGCTCTTTCCCCCACGCAACTAGTTTCTTCCGAAAACCTGCTACATCCATCTGCTACGTGTTTTTATCCTCACTCATTATTAGAGTGCGAACTACGTGTTCCATTACCGGAGGACACACTGCATTACCCAATAGATGTATCTTGTCCCGTCTGGTTCCATACGTTAGTTTGAATTGAGGTGGAAAGCCCATTGCCGCTTTGATTTCCGGAACCTGAAGCATGCGCATCAGATGACCGCCATCGCTGGGTTTTACGTAAGCGAATCGATCCAGCGTTGTAATCGTCCTTAGCGGTCTGTCAAGTAACTGCCAGCCACCAGCTGCATCACTTCCATAGTAGACAATCAAGAATGGTTGGTTCCGTCCTATATTTGAGAAGGCTCGTTCAGCCCGCTCAAGGGTCGGCTTTGCCCGTCTGTCAGTAACCAGCGGAGAGTATGTATAGTTTCCATTGCTGTCAATTATGTCTTTGGCCGGTATTTTGGGGATATCTGGTTTAGAGGTAACGTTGGGGGGTAGATTATCTCTGTCACAGAGAATGAAAAGCCGTCTTCGCGATTGGGGGACACCAAAAGCAGCGGCATTAAGTATTTGCTCCCGGACTTGATATTTGAGTTCCTGTTTTAGTGTATCGAGAAATGCCCTATACTTGTCCCATCTACGCATATGAACTACGTTCTCAATGACCATCCATCGCGGTTTCAGAATGCGTGCGAAGCGCACCACCTCAAATGCTGTCATCCGGCTGTTTTCCGACCTCGGGCTGTTTCCCCGAGCACACGTATGGCTCGTACATTCGGGGGAGGCTAGAATTAAGTCGATTTTCCCAACCTCTTTTTCTATATCAAGCGGATCAATATCCTGGATCAATTGGCAGTAAAACTTCACACCGCTGAAATTATCGACATAGGTATCTCTTGCAAGGGTCCACGAATCAACGGCTGCCGCAATATGTACACCCGATTCTTTCGCCCCACAGCTACTTCCGCCGCAACCCGCAAATAAATCCAACACTTTTATGTCTCTTTGCTTATGCTCTTCCATATCTAAACACCATGCTTCTCTGGCGCAGAAGAGAAACCAGTTCCAAACATTGTCTGGTCAATAATACGTGAGGCATCTACAAGTTCCATATTCTCTTCATACCACTTGCGCTCACGAGCCAGGAGATCTTCAAGATTGATGTTTTCAGTATTCATAATTAACCGTATTTCTCTCGCCAAACGTTTCCCGTTGATCAATGCTACTGGGTACTTGTCCGAATACAATTCCTCCTGTGACGACTCCGAAAACACTCCGGTCGTCACATAGACTCCCAACCAGCCTCTCTGTAAGCGAGCAACTACTCGGGTTAGGTCCCGACTACTAACCGCAGTTCTAATGCCGGTACACTTTGCCTGACCAAGAACAACCATGGATGATCGACTGAATTCACTACCAACGTCGAGTCTACAGACGAAGTCAATACCCCCGTCTCCTGAGCGCTTGGTGACCCATCCTCGTACACACTTGCCACCGATCACCCGTTGGGCCACAAGAGCGGCCAAACCCTCAAATGCGTAGCGGTTAGGGCGGAAGGATGCCACTATTCTTTCCAGCAACTCAGAGTCGTCAGGGGACTCAGGAAGCTGGTCTCTTATGCTAATCACCCGGTTCCTGGCGACTTTTCTTCGACAGCGCTCGATTACCTCGTCGCCCTGAGCAACCCATAGTTGCCATGCTGACGGAGATGCACGTAATGCCACCTGAGCAGTCTTCGTACCATCACGTCGGGTATCTATCCATTTCCAGTCGAAGGTGTTATTCTCCCTGTCTAGATTGAACAGAGCAATTTCCAGGACCAGATTCGTGAATTGAATATTCATCGTCTTTGCTGATTGAGACTGCAGAATGTATCTGGTCGGCACTCCGTATCCTGAGAACTGGCGGTACCCTTTGCGATTGCCATCTATTACATGCTGAGTAAAGAGGAGAATGGGAGGCGCATAAATCCGAAGAGAGGGAGTGTTATAGAAATGTGACAGACTCACCAAGAGTGCGTTGCCTCTGGCTATTAATGGAGATGCCGGTTTTCTGTTATCGCCGTTATAAATTGCATAGCCATTTTCGGGGTCAACTACGTCTATCCAGGGTACATCGAGGGAATTCTCTTTGAACGGATTGCTATGAAGTAGTATGGCAGGCCGTCTTTTATATTGCATTCTGGGCTCATGTACCTCCTTATATGCCCAAATACCCTTATTGATATCGGCTCCAACTGAGTGCGCTCCGCGCGTCAATTCATAGTAGGATGGGAACCTACCACATTGGTCATTTTTACTTCGTTTTCCCGGCCACTCTACTCTGAAGACTTCACCGATTCTGATTTTCATGATGAGACTTGTTCCACCTTTGCTTATCTTTTTCGATCAACTCACGAATAATTGAGACCACCGATGCTCTGTGATTAGATTTTTGCAACTTCAACGCCTTCTCTTTTAGGAAGAAGTAATGTTCGTCGTTTAGTTCGAGTGTTATTCTTCTCATTATTCCCCTTCGCGTTCGCGCTGTTACACAATTATATAATTCTTCAAATCCACAAGCAATAGCGATTGGCGTCTAGCCTCTCGAGCAGTCACAATCTAAATGATCTTCGTTGTCTATAATAGCTTCACTTAGCGTCACTTTGTGACGATTTGTGTAATCCGTCAAACTAATTCTTGGCAGTGGGTCAGTTCTGGGCTGCCGTGTCATGACTTTGTTGCCCCGCCACAATGGCTATTTCGGCATCGGTAAGCCCGTAGAGTCTGTAGACTATCTGGTTAATAAGGTCGTCGGTTGCTTTAATGCGAGTCTTGAGCGGAGTAAGAGCGTTCACAGCAGTAGAAAATTCGCCGGCTATAGTGTCTCGGACATTAGCCGGGCACGGGTCTTTAACAACCTTATTCTTTTTAAGCACATCCAGCAACTCTTCAAAGGTATTGTTATGAAAGTCCTTTATTTTTGTCTTGTTCTTCTGGTCTTCAACGGAGCCTTTCAAAATTTCCTTTTCCAGCCAGGTTAGAAAGCCCTTAATCTTGGATTGCTTCTCCTTATGGAGTTGGGGCATCTCCTCTGCCAGGAAAGCCAGTAGGTCATGAACCACGTCTGATTGCTCATGCTCTATGTCAGGGGTGCCATCTTCCTTTGCGGGTAAGCGCTCGGCTACAAACGCAAGGAGTTTATCCCAATTCTGGTTGTCCAAGTACTCTTGATATAGCTTTTTGACTTGCTCCAGAAGTTGATGACGTTCATTTTCTGGGGTGGTAAAGGTGATACGACGGATGGGGAGTTCCGATACTAGAGGTGCCGTGAAGTTTATCCCTTATCAGCTTAACGCTGTCGGCAACCTCACGGGCAACCTTTGTTACAGGTCGCCCAGTCTTGCTAAACTTGACTGAGCCATCAGCGTTATAGGCAAGGCGCAGGGGTGCGCCTAGCGCATCACTAGCGATAGCGGTATCGCCCATAGTGTTAGTGGAAGTGAGAAAGGGAAGCCACACACTTTCAAGGTCAATTGACCAGACACGCCTACCTCTAGGCTTTTGCCCATTAGGCATAAGTAATGACTTGATGTAGTTTGGTGTATCCAACGCTTTCACCTCTATTTTAGATTTAGCGTGTGGCACACTAAACCACACACAAAGGCTGATATTGACGGCTGATTGTCGCCTTTCGTAGCTACCTACATTATAGGTAGAGGTCAAACTAATCGGCTACCGTTAGACGGTCAATCACTTTGCCCGATACTGATATGGTTTATCGGTATCGGTTAGCCGCCTTTTGTTAAGGTGCTTTTGTGCTTTCGCACAATAACAGCATCTCACAAAAGAACATTAAGTAAAATTCAAAAAATTAGCTAATATATAGGTAATCCCCGGGGAGGATGGTAGAGTAAAATAAGAAAACTAACATATTCAAGGAGGACAAATAAGTGAGCTATAAGCTAAGGAGAGAGGTGGTAGATGGGACGGTTGTAAATATATCTCTGGGCGTACCCGAAGTAGACGCCTACCTCAAATTCCTCAAATACGGCTGTCGCTACAATACCTGGATAAGCTATGGGTATGATCTCCAAGTCTTCTTAAACACCATACAGAAGCCGATAGCAGAAATAACCCCAGCTGACATTCTTGCCTTTATCGAGAGCCAGCAAGCGACACCAAAACAAGAAGGCCAAGTCGACAGTCTCTCCATTCAAGGTCCGGGCCTCTCGAATCGTACGATCAAAAGGCGGCTCACCACGGTCGCTGGTCTTTATGAATATCTCAGGGTATTCCATAACTTTCCGATGAAAACCAATCCAGTACCTCGAGGATTAACCAAGCGTAACAGCTTCTGGGGCAATCGATACGGTAATAGTGCCGTAACTCCGCTCGTTCGAGCGCCAGAGTCTCTGCCCAGGCCGCTGGATGAGGAAGAGATAAGTCGGTTTGTCGATTCTCTGCGTAATCATCGGGACAAGGCCATGATATTGCTCATGCTGCTGGCAGGCCTCAGAAAATCGGAAATGCTGAACCTGACCCTGAAGGATATAGATTTTGGTCAGCGTACCCTGTTTGTGAGAGAGGGAAAAGGCGGTTACCAGAGAGTTGTCGCCATATCCGACACCGGTCTAAAGGAATTACTCTGTTACCTGGATACGGAGAGACCTCCCAGCTTTTCCAACAAGGTATTTCTTGTCCTGAAAGGACAACATAGAGGGCAGCCGTTGAGTGTAGCGGCTCTGGACACTATTGTCGAGTATCACCGGCAAAAGGTGGATACCCCAGGAGTGCAGTGTCATCGTCTGCGCCACACCTGTTTTACCCGGCTACGGCAGGGAGGCATGTCGCTGGAAGCTTTGCAGGCTCAGGCTGGACACAGAAGCATAATCTCCACCAGAGTCTACCTCCATCTGTGCCCTAAAGAGCTCCAACAGGAATACCTGCGTATGTCTGAAACCCTGTTTTCGCCTGCGAGGGCTGATGGGAGGTCCGATAATGGTTAGCCAGCTGACCTTGAATAAAACAGAGATAACACTGTCTCCTGAAAATGATCGGACTAAGGAAACAGAATTAGCGGAAGACATAGCCGCGTATCATGACTGTCTGGTAGCCGGATATATGTCATACTTGAAGGCTGCCGGTTATTCGAAGCTCATTCAGGAGGTCCGCATTTTCGAGCGGGGAGCCAAGCGATTTCTCAGTAAATTCCCTGATCCTCAGCTCTGGCTTGCTCTTTCAGTGGAGGAGCAACATTGCTGTGATTACAGTGAGCGCAGTTTTGTACACTACCTCTTTTTGCGCCGCCTTTTGCCCATGCCCCTGGCCTACATGCTTACGCCCAGACCACGCTTTTTTCAAATGGCAATCCGGCTGATGGAGCGAGACACTTACCAACTATACCAGAAAGCGGCTCGCCGGTTGGCATATCGTGATCCGGGCATTAAAGACCAGTTTCGCAGCCTATTATGTCTGATGATCTGGACGCAGAAGCCCATGGGCGCCCTTACTCTTGATGACCTGGATACCTTTACCCGAGAATTACGTATGACACATGGACAGCTAGCCGGTAAGTGGCAACGAAGGTGTGTGAAGAACGGACTTCCATCCCGATGGGATGCTCAGCTAAAGTGCCTTCGTAATGTCCTCTACCATATGGGGATTCTCCCGCAGATGAACCGCAGTACACGGAGAATCAGCTTTGAAAAGCAATGGGATAACATTCCACCTAATATCGCTGTTACAGTCCGCCGTTATCTGCAGCAGTTGGCGCTATCCCTTCGCCCCGGCACGATGTATCAGGAAAAGACACGCCTCTTCCGTTTCTTCTCTTGGCTTGCCCGTAGTACTCCGGAGGTAACCAGGACAGACCAGATCCAGCGCTGCCACATCGAGGCTTTCAAGGAATATTTGCGATGGGCACCTCCCCAGAACAAGTCAAATCCCTTACCGGGAGATATACTGAGCCCTTCAACAAGACGCGGTATTCTCTCTTCTTTATTCAATTTCTTCAACCGCGTCATTGAGTGGCAGTGGCCGGAGGCTCCGAAGAGGACACTCATGTTTATCCAGGACCTTCCTCTACTGGACCACCCTCTACCGCGATTTCTCGATGAGGTAACGGCAGCGAATTTTCTCCAGGCGGCAAGGAGTCATCCCGACCTATTTACCCAGCTCTGTGGAGTGACGCTTATGCTAACCGGCATGCGCCAAGGCGAATTCCTCAATCTCACGGCCGATTGCATCGTCCAGATTGGTGAAAGCTACTGGCTTCGCATACCACTGGGGAAGACGCACCATGACAGATATGTGCCTCTTAATCCGGAGGTGAAACAACTCCTGGATGAATGGATCAAGCAAAGTCCGCCAAAGAAGCCATATGATTTCCTGTTTACCCAATACGGCCACCGTATTGGGAGGGGTAAGGTAGCCCTGGCTGTAGAGCGTATCGGCAAGGAAGCAGGTATTAAGGAGCGGATACCACCCCATCGCTTACGTCACACCCTAGCCACTCTAGCCATCAACCGTGGGATGCCTCTGGAGAGTATTGCCGCGCTTCTCGGTCACCGCTCGCTGTCCATGACCATGGTTTATGCCCGAATCGGCAACCGGACCGTACAGCAGGAATACTCTCAGGTCAGTCAGCATTTGGAGGATCTCTGCAACAGGGTCAAGGACAACCATCGGCAATCCACCTTGACAGAAGGAACCCAGATGCGCCGGCTACGGCAGGACCACTGGCGGATGCTGGGAAACGGCTACTGTACCCGGCCTGATGGTGTACCCTGCGAATATGAGACTATCTGTGAGTCCTGCCCCTGCTTCTCGACGACTATTGAATTTTTACCTATCCTCTATAAGCAAAAGCAGGATGCGGAAGATAAGGGGCAAACTCAGCGGGTCGACGTCTTTACCCGACTTATCAAGAGCATGGAGCAAACTCCCGCTGAAGCTATGAATACTCTCACTTGATTATTACCTGCATAATAGCTAAATTATCCTCCTCCCCGGAGGCTCAGGAGGCTTTTGGCTAAAAAGAAACTCCCTGCCTGGGCAGGGAGTTATTCTATGGTCACTTTGTGGATTTTGGTCTGGACAGTCAGTAGCCAAGAAATGAGAATGAGGCTATTTATGGGATTGAATTCTAGGTGTATTTGGGATGACCAAGATACTTTTCCTCATGTCGCTGCCGACGCCTAGTGTCAAAATAGTGTCAGAACTCGTCAGAGGCCTCTCTCGTTGGCGGCCGTATCAATTTTGGCTTTGATTAGCCTCCGAACCGTACTCCAGTCCACTGAAATGCCGTCTGCTCTCAATTCACGGGCGATAGCCCGATAACCCAACCCTCCTTTATAAAGGGTAAGCACCACAGGAATTAACACCTGTGGTATAGCCCTAGGGCGACCTGGTCTGTGATTTAC
>Ga0315296_10003420_pt1 | contig 13250 bp, 10 predicted proteins | sample YL17G14_18_MG_FD_203921 | JGI IMG/M metagenome (GOLD analysis project Ga0315296, IMG submission 203921) | Sediment microbial communities from Yellowstone Lake, YNP, Wyoming, USA - YL17G14_18 | ecosystem: Environmental > Aquatic > Freshwater > Lake > Sediment | place: USA: Wyoming | collected... | reverse complement strand
AAGGCCTCTACATAACCGCGATCTCGGAGCCTCAGTGGCTCGTCCAGAAGTTCCTGTCGTCCTTCACCTTCTATGACCAGGGCATGGTCGAGAAGGGTTTGGTCAACTTCATCGACATCGGTCCTACGCTCATGAAGAACCCGAGCGAGATGCTCAACATAATCAAGAAGAACATCGAGCAGTTCCAGCCCCACAGGATAGCCATCGATCCGATCACTCCGATGACGGACATGTTGCAGTGGCGGGGCGAGACCAGGGAGTTCATGCATGAGCTCTTTGCGTACCTGAAGGCGTTTGAATGCCTCACGCTCGTCACTTCTGAGATGTCGTACGATGACATCTCCCACAGCCAGGAATCCTACATGGTCGACGGAGTGGTCATGCTGTCGTACCCCGAGGAAGAGAAGGTCAGGCGCAAGTTCCTCGAAGTCCTCAAGATGAGGGGCACGAAGCACACGACGGGCAGGCAGCTGATCGACATCACGGATGAGGGTCTTGCGGTCCAGGCCGGCTTGAGGTAGACACATTTCATGAGCGGAGAAGATGAGCCCGTGCTGAAGAGCGGCAGCTCATACCTCTTCACGGAGAAAGGAGTGCCGCGAGCCTACGACGCCTTCAAGAGGTTGCTGGCTGAGGGTAAGCGCGGTCTGGTCATCTCGAGGAATCATCCGAACAGGGTGCAGCAGGCGTACGGTCTCGATTGCCCCGTCATGTGGATCGCGAAGAGCACCAAACCCACCGGCGGGGTGATCAGTCTCGAGCCGACCCGACTGATGAAGATACACAGCACCGTCTCGGATTTCATGAAGGTGAACCCGGGGGCGGCAGTATTGCTGGACGGGCTCGAGTACCTGATCACCGAGAACGGCTTCGGACCGGTGATGAAGACGATCCAGCTGACGAACGAGGAGGTCGCGATGACCGGATCCTTCCTGCTAGTTCCAATCGATCCAAGGACGCTGGAGACCCAGCAGCTCGGCTATCTTGAAAGGGAATTCTCCCTCCCGAACGAGAAAGGAGTCTTCTCATCCGGGCCCGACAGCAAGACCTAGCTTCTTTTTCTACTGGCAAATCGCTCATGGTCGGGGACGTGATGGGGGAGAGAACGCTCGGCAAGGTCCATGTTGTCACAGGCCCAGGTAAGGGGAAGACCACAGCCGCCTTCGGCCTCGCGTTAAGGGCGGCGGGGCATGGCCTGCGCGTCTGTATTGTCCAGTTCATGAAATCTGGGATGACCACAGGCGAGGCTCTCGCGGTCGAGCGCGTGCCGAACATCCAGGTCCATCAGTATGGCACGGGACGGTTCGTGGACCCGAAGAAGCTGACGCAGGGCGACAGACGATGCGCGAAAGAAGCAATGACTCGGGTCAGGGAGTTGCTCGAGAAGGGTTCGTGCGACGTTTTGATCATGGACGAGGTGAACTTGGCGTCGTCCTTCGGTCTTCTTGATCCCGAGGATGTCGTCGCAATGCTGAGATCGAGAAAGCCAGGCATAGAAGTAGTCCTTACTGGCAGAGACGCGCCTAAGGAATTCGTGGACTGTGCCGACTACGTTTCATACGTAGATGACAGGAAACATCCGTTCAAAGAAGGCGAGCAGGCTCGAAAAGGCATTGAGTGGTAGCCATGCTCATGCGGTCTTGTCCCTGAGGAAGAGCATGTATCTGACCTCCTCGGGAGTGAACATCGTGTTGCTCTTGAGCCCCGTCAGGTCCCTCTCTCTGAGCATTCTCAGGGCCATTGGCTGACCACGGCTCATCATCATGATCCGCCTGAACGCGTCCTTCTCGATGTCCTCGTTCCCGAGAAGCCGTCTCGAGCTGCTTTCGTCGAGCCCACGGATCCTCAGCTCGCGCACGAGCTTCGCCTCGACTTGCTGCTTGTGATAGAACCAGTTGTATGCGGGCGTGTCCTCCCTGGCCGCGATGACGATCTTCGTATCACCCGGGATCTCTACAAGAGACTCGAAGAACTCGACGACATCCTCACCCACGGAGAAGTAGTCGTCGAAGACGAGCAGCGCGTTCTTCTGCTTGATCACATGTTCCAGGTCTTTGATCTCCCCGTTCAGCTTCCTCCCGAATGAGGTGATGCGTTCCTTCAGGTCCGAGGCTGAGGTGTTAGGCGAGAGATTGGTCCAGAGCACGTCGGTGTCGTCCTGCTCGTCGACGAACTTCCTCGTGAGCGAGCTCGTTCCGTAACCTCTGTTGCCCATGACGACAAGCACTTTGCTCTCGGATTCCATGAAAGCCCCCATGGAATCCAGCTCAGAATCCCTCCCGTAGAACTCCCTCACGGACGGGGCATCCTTGAGGTCCCTGAACGGGGGTCTGCGTGTCTCGTCTATCGCCACGACCCCATCCCTCATCTGAGAGATGACCGCGAGGGCTCTCTTCCTGCCGACTAACCCCTCGATCTCCTTCCCTCTCATCTCGACCGTCCTGCCGTTGGTCATCACCGCAAAGGGCGACTCGAGCGCGGCCCTCCAAAGCTCTTCCGCCTTCCGCAAACCCTCCGTCGAGACGGTGTACACATTCATCCTCCGCTCGTGCCCGCGCACGCGCGCTGTGAGCTCGATGACCAAGCGGTCCTTGATGAGGCCCTTGACCGCTCTCGGGACGTGAGTCCTAGAAATGCCGACCGCAGACGCGATGCCCGTCTGCGCGGTCTCAGGGGGATATTCCTCCGGGGGCAAGTCGGACGCAAACCTAGAAAGGTGTAGCAAAACCCTGTCGTTCACGCTTAGCTGGCCAGACTCAGGCATCGAATCGTTAGATGCCCCTTAGCTTATATAACCGTGCTGGTTTTCGGCGCGGGCACCAGAGCCCCGTTCCGAATCGACTGGTAGTTGGTAATGACCTCAACACGTTTAAATAAGGTCCAACACGTTGAAACGAAACAATCAAAGAGGATATTCTCTCACCCCCGGAGGACAGGGACGATGGATTTCGATCTTAGAAAGCGGAAGGAATGGCCCGACGATGGTGGTGTTTCCGAGGTTATCGGCAACATCCTGATCTTGATGATTACCGTCATTTTGTTCAGCAGCATCATCGCCTTCGTTCAGCAGATACCCGTTCCAGAGCAGACCACCAAGGCCGATTTCTCGGCGGCGATATCCTTCTCGGGCAACTACAGGCACGCGAACCTCACTCTTGTCCACGCGGGTGGCAAAGTCCTCCCCACCCAGGACATCAGGATACTCATAGAGCAGGATGGGACCAACTACGCTTTCAACTTGTCCGACGACCTCAATTTCAAGACTGCGACCTGGAGCACGGGAAAGCCCTGGACGATACAGCTGGACGACCTCAGTTCAACGAGCGTGATCATCGCCACCGTTGTCGACCTCAAGAACAGCATGATGGTCTGGACCAGCCAGGTGACAGGTGGCGAGGTAGGCGCCCCGCCGAACATCCAGCAGAGGTATGTGGACTCCGCGCCGACCACCCCTACACCTGACGCGGTCAAGGAGAACGATACATTCACCCTCTTTGTCAAGGTCGATGACCCCGACGGCGACCTCAACAGCATCTGGATTGACGCTAGAGGCGTGAGCATCTCGGGCTCGAATGGGGCGCACCGGGACGGAACGCAGTCGTCCGTCGGATGGTACAAGTGGGAATTCAACAAGATCGTCAACGGAACAGCTCAGTCTGTCGACGGAAATGTCATAATCATACACGCGGGTGACTCGGCAGGGCACGAGGCGATGTCCAACTTCATACTCGATGTCACAATCCTACCCTCGGATCTGATCGAGTTGACTTCCCCCGTCTATTCCGACCTTGGCACGAGCGGCTTGCCTGCATACCTGTCATTCATCAGTGCCGCGCTCGGGCACGGGTTCGGGTTCTACAAGGAGTTGCTCGACCAAGATGGCAACAGGCGGGGCAAGGCGGACACGAACAACCCCTCGGCCTACTTCACGAAGGACGAGAACGTTTTCATCCGGTTCGGTAGCCTTACGATGAGCAACGTTTTCAATGACAACAGGCTGATCATCACCGACACGAGAACGGGCCTGACTTTCACTCCGGACTACGCGAGCGCCACACCGAACAGCACGGTATCCGATCCGTTCTATCCATACCCAACTGGCGGCGGGGCATACGTGTTCGAATGTGCATTCAGCACCAAGAATCTACCCCAGAGCGCCTACACCATAACGATGTATCTGAAGAACCTCCCTGGCCTTGGTCAGACCCAGCAGAGCTTCTCTGCGGATCAGCTGATAAGCGTCAACCAGACAGGTTCTCCTCCGCTGTTCATGCCAGAGGTCCGGCTCTACAAGAACGGGACATATGAGGAGACATGGGGTTGGTCCAGGGGCAGAGCGTTTGACATCTCCTCCTCTGCATCGAACACCGTATATGTTACAATCCATGTCCAGAACACTCTGGCTGGGACCGCTTCGATTGCCGAGGTCAGGATAACTGACCTAAGCGGCAGCTCGGAGCTCTTCGGCGTGCCACCCGCTGGAGGCATGATATCCTCAATCGACGTGCTTGACCCCGGCAACTACACCATGGCAATCGCCCTCAGACAGAACAACGGGGATATGTGGCTTCCGGGAACGAACGCCTACACACTCTACATCTCCAAGCTGAACGACACAAACGAGGGCGTCTACTCGCTCTCCAAGCAGCTGTGGATCAAAGGTTCTCAGGGCAAGGCGGACTTCTTCGCAGGCACCTCCGGGCTGGCCTCTGGCAACAGCAATTTCAACACGAGAGAGTACCAGTTCTTCATACAGAACAACAACTTCTTCTCCGACAGGATTATGTGGCAGTCCGAGAGCACCCCCGGGTCGTCCAGTGACTACACCGTCACTGCGCTCGGTGTCGGGGACATCGATGACGACGGCGACAAGGACCTCCTGATGGCCCAGGCCTCGTCCAACATCCTGTACTTGTTCGAGAACACGCTCAACCAGTTCGGCAACTGGCAGTCTGCAGCTTCTATCTCAAGGCCAGATTTAACGACCTACCCGATCACAAGCATTGCTTTCGGCGACTTCTCGGGGGACGGCCACCCTGACTTCGCATACAGCAACTCGAACTCAAAGATAGTCCTCTACAACGTGACTTACGGCTCCCAAGGTTGGAACTTCAGGCCTCTGGCGAACATTACCTGGAGCGGGACCATCGCCAAGATCGATTTGAAGGACATGACTGGAGATGGAAGGGCTGACCTCGTGGTCCTTGCTGGTGGCCGGATTTGGATATATGACATCAAGTACACGGTAGATCCAGTGTTGAAGCAGTACCCGTGGAAGGCCTTGTACAAGGCGTCCTTGGCAGGCCAAGTGGGCACGAAGGACTTCGACATCGAGGACGTGAACCGCGATGGGAGACTCGACATACTCACCACAGGCACCTCGAAGGTGTTTGACCCCTCTGGGGCGGGAGTCATCGCAAACCTGTACGAACCCGCTTCATACAACTATGTCCTCATCGACGAAAATGCGGCTGGATACACTCCGCGTATGGAAGTGATTGACGGGATTGTACTTGGCACGCATAACAACACGGTCGAGGACACGCAGTCTGTCGACAGCAAAGGGATAAAATTCGAAGAGACGACTTCGGGCGGGTCAAGCCGTGTATCAGGTATCATGCGGTTCGATCCTCTCTCTGGCACTATCGCGGACCAGATCCTGAGGGTGGTCGCCAAGGTATATCCTGGACCTGGGACCTCTGAATCGTTCTTCGTATGGGTTTCTCCCGACAACTCTGCGTACAGCTATGTCGGCGAAGTATCATCGACGAGCTTCCACACCTACAACTTCACGCTGCCCTTGACCGTGATCGGCTCTAGTATGTATGTGAAGTTCACGGATTCACTCGCAAGTGAGGATTCCGTACCGGAGGATGTCATCGAGGTTGACTACTGCGCTGTCGTGACGGTCGTTCCAGGCTACACGGGGTATTCCATAGCGAGCGCGACCACATGGACGTCCGTGAGGGGCGCGGAGATCAACGACCCCCATGAGATCGGCGGTTGGCTCGAGGTCGTCGTGGCCAAGGACGGCGCAAACGGCATACGCGTGTTCAAGCGCGTGGCGGGCTGGTCTGATGCGAGCTGGAACCCGCAGACCAACAGCGAGAACACCACCTTCTACGATGACTGCGCTGGCAAGGTGAACGATGCTACGAAGTATCCCTTTAGCACACTTGCACCGACGTTGTTCGATGCGGTGGATATCAACGGGGACGGCTTCACGGACTTGTTGACCTGCAACTACACGACCGTTGGTTCTCAGCTGGTGTCCAAGATCGGGTTCTTCATGAACCTGTACTCGGGCGGGCCAGTATGGAGATACTACCAGGTGAGGGTGTGGCAGATGGACCAGCCGACCGGGCAGGCGAAGAACCCGTACATAGATGTGGTCGTGGCCGCGAGCCTGTCGGCGACCTAGGTGGGCAGACCAAAACCTCTTCTTTCTATTCCATCGACTACGGCGACCAGCATCAGCCAGATTCCGTCTCGAGAAGTCCGCAGACCTCGTCTGCCCTCTCGACCTCCACCACTGCAAGAAGGATTCTCGATCCGGTCGCGGCCTTTAGAATGCCATTGGCAATCGATTCCGTGCGCTTCGCCTCGATCGTCTCGAATCCTTGGAGGCGATTCACGGCCTTGTCCCAGGCCTTCACAAACTCCTCCGGAGTGTTCCCCTTGAAATTCTTTCTCTTTAGGAGCCAGGTCCTCGTGGAGTGCCTGAACAGTGTGGTTCCCGGGACGGCCGCGCAGTAGAGTTCAGTATATGCTTCCTCGTCAAGGTCAACAGGCACCAGAGGCACCTTCCAGTGATCTGCGAGCTCGATGGTGGCGACATAGCACGGCGGAGGTGCGGCCACCTCACCGAACTTGCTGAGGCCCTTCGCGTACAGCTCCTCGTACCTGGAAAGCTCAGGTTCGTAGTCATCTGGCATGTTCCGAAGTCCTTCCAGCTCCTCCTTTGACAAGGAGATCGCAACCTTGTCCGGATGCACTGTCTCGAAGGCATCCTGTACTCTCTTGGTCTCCGAGACAAGTCCTTTGACTACTGGTAGAACATGAATGGCACAATCGTTCACGCGGAAGCTCTTGGTCTTCATTCCTTCTTCCTCTTCTCGCGTTGGAGAATGAGCTCGAGCACGTCATCGGCATCGTCCGCCCGGCGCAGCTCGTCCTTCGTGATCAACGGCGTGCCCTCGATCTCCTTCAAAGATGTCTTCTGCTGGATGAAGATGACGGATTTCTTCTCCGTCACCCTGGATATGTTCCCGACGATCCTGGCCTTTCTCTCGGTCATTATCGGGTTTTCTCCGATGCCGGTGAGAAGCAGCAGCTCCTTGTCGCTGGCCAATGCATCGAATGGGCATCGTATCGTGGGGACGACCGAATAGCCAAGCTCCTTCAGCATCTCGAAGACGTCTCTGTTGAGCCCCTCGAACTTGTCGAAGGTGCGGAGCGTCTTCGCGATGTCAATGTTGTATGAGAACGGGTTCAAAGGGACGACGATCGGCTCGTTGAGGAACTCCTCTATCTTCGCGGCGATCTCGATCATGGCGCCCATCCCGCTCTCGTACATCTGGATAGCCTTTCTCGAGACGCCCGCGGCCTCGGCGAGCGTGCCCAGCGAGATGTTCCGTTGTTCCCTTATCTGCCTGATCAGGTCCCCATCCAGGCGGACATAGAGCCCGCCGGGAGCCGCGTAAACGAACGGCGGCACCCCCTCGAGCACATGCTCCTCGAAGGTCACCTCAGACATGATCGGGATGCCGAACCTGGAATACAGTATGCCATCGTCCAGCTTGCCAGCGCTCGAGTGCAGCCCGATAACCATCGGGCTCCCGCCCAGCGCGGTCGCGAGTGTCCTAAGCTGGTCCGCGTCCTCGCCCGACAGCGAGTCGATATTGGTGAGGGCCTTGATGATGAGGAGTTGCTTGTCCCTGCGCGCGATGATATCGAAGCTGATGCTGCGGATGTTGTGAGGGTCAGAGAGAAAGAACCCGCACTTTGCGAGGGTCTCTCTGATGTTCTTGACCAGCTCGTCCCTGTTCGCTACCATGTCCATGCCTTTTCTGGCGATTCAATATGCATTCCCTGACTTGAAAGATTGCCCCAACGCGCGCATCATCTGTACATGCTGTTCGCTGAGAGCTTCTCGTACTTCCTGAGATCGCTCTCGCTCATAGGATCGACGTTCTCCATCGCCTTTTCGAAGTACTTCATGCCGACCTTGCGTTCCTTTATCTTGCTCTCCTCGACATCGCCGCCCTTCAAGACGTAGTCCCTGATCGAGAGCATCACGGCCTCGTTGCAGACCGCTGCGATCTCGGCGCCGGTGTAGTTCGCCATCTTGTTCGCGAGCTTGTCGAGATCGACATCCTTCTCCAAAGGTCTGTCCTTCGTGTGTATCCTGAGTATTTCCTTCCTGGCCTCGAGGTCCGGCGGCCCGATGAAGACGAGCCTGTCGAATCTTCCAGGCCTGAGCAGAGCGGGATCTATTATGTCCGGCCGGTTCGTTGCGGCTATCACGACCACGTTGTGAAGAGCTTCAAGCCCGTCCATCTCGGTCAGGAGCTGGCTGATGACTCGCTCCGTCACGCCGGAATCCGTGGAAGTCCCTCTCAGAGGCGCGATCGCGTCGATCTCGTCGAGGAAGATCACGCACGGGGCGGCCTGCCTTGCCTTCCTGAAAGTCTCCCTCACAGCCTTCTCGCTCTCACCTACCCACTTAGACAGGAACTCCGGCCCTTTGATGCTGATGAAATTCGCCTGGCTCTCGGTTGCCACAGCCTTCGCGAGCAGTGTCTTCCCAGTTCCAGGTGGTCCGTATAGCAGAATGCCCTTCGGAGGCACCGCGTTCATGTGCTTGAACAGTGCAGCATACCGCAGGGGCCATTCGACCGTCTCCATGAGCTCCTGCTTCGGCTCTTCGAGGCCTCCGATGTCTTCCCACTTGACGTTCGGGGTGTCGAGCAGTACCTCCCTGAGCGTGGAAGGCTGCATCTCCCGGTACGCGTCCATGAAGTCTGTCATCGTGACCTTGAGGCTGTTCAGCAACTCGGTGGGTATCGTCTGAGCTTCCAGGTCGATGTTCGGCAGGACCTTCCTCAACGCCCTCATCGCCGCCTCTCTCGTGAGCGCCGCGACGTCGGCTCCGACATACCCATGCGTCATGCTCGCCAGCTGGACGAGGTCAACATCGTCGGCCAGCGGCATGCCTCGCGTGTGGATCTGGATTATCTCGAGCCTCCCGTCCTTGTCGGGGATCCCGATCTCGATCTCCCGGTCGAACCTCCCGGGCCGCCTGATGGCCGGGTCGAGAGCGTTCGGCCTATTCGTCGCGCCGATGACGACGACCTTGCCTCTCGTCTGTAGGCCGTCCATGAGGGCCAAGAGCTGGGCGACGATCCTTCGTTCTGTCTCGGCCGTCACTTCGTCTCTCTTTGGCGCGATCGAATCGATCTCGTCGATGAATATGATGCTGGGGGCGTTCTCAGCAGCCTCCTTGAAGATGTCTCTGAGCCGCTCCTCGCTCTCACCATAGAACTTGCTCATGATCTCGGGGCCGCCGATGGACGTGAAGTTTGCGCTCGTCTCTGACGCGACGGCCTTAGCCAGGAGCGTCTTGCCAGTGCCTGGCGGACCATGCAGAAGCACTCCCTTCGGGGCCTCGACCCCGAGCTTCTCGAACAGCTCCGGGTGTCTCAGAGGCAGCTCGATCATCTCCCTGACCTTGTCCACCTCGTCCCTCAGGCCTCCGATATCCTCGTAGGCGACCTTCGGACCCTTGGCGATTTCCTCCTTGGCCGGCTTCTCGCTGATCTTGATCTGCGTGAAGTTCTGGATCGTGGCGGCCTCGCCCGATGGTTGGTAGCCCTGGACCACGAGGTCGAACTTCCTGCCCATGATGCTGACCTCGATAAGGTCACCTTTCACGATCGGCCGCCCTTCGAGTGCCTGCGCAAGATAGTCCTCTCCTCCGAGTATCTTGAGCGGCTGAGTTGGGGCGAGCGTGACCTTCGTCGCTGGCTTTGGCACGATCTTCTTTATGCTGACCTTCTCATCGAGTCCTACACCAGCGTTCTTTCTCGTCGAGCCGTCGATCCTTATGGTGCCTCTGTTCTCGTCCTCTGGATAACCGTTGTAGACCGTGACGGCCGTGTTCCTGGAACCTTCGATCATGACGATCTCGCCCTGGCTGAGTTCCAGGATCCTCATGATGGTCGGATCGATCCTAGCGATCCCCTTGCCATCGTCACCCGACTTCGCTTGGACGACCCGCAGAATCTTCTCCTTCTTCGTTGACATAAGCTACTCCTCGATTGTGATGTGGTCCGGCTGTGAATCTCAGAATGAATCTGAGTCTGAAGGTTTTTGAAAGGTGAACCCCGGGATCTCCGATCATTTCACCTGGACTTTCTTGGTCTTCTTCTCAGGCGGGGCGGCCTTAGGGAGCTTCACCGTGAGGACGCCATCCTTCAGTTCGGCCTCGGCCTTGTCAGTCAAGACCGCATCCGGCAACGGCAGGGATCTGAAGAAACTAGCATAGCGCCTCTCCCGCCTCAGATATCCCTTGTCCTTGTCCTCTTCATTCTGCTCGCTCTTCGTCTCCCCAGAGATCTCGATCCCGTTCTCGGTGATCTCGATGGTGAGGTCCTCCTTCTTTATGCCCGGGACTTCGGCCTCTACGACGTATTCCTTGCCGTTGTCTGCAAGGTCGACCAAGGGTTGCCTGATCGAGTCTGATGCGAACGCTCTCGGGACTATGAACGCGTTCTCCCAATCGGACTTGAAGTTCTCGAACAGCCTGTCCATGTCCGCCATGAGCGACATGGGGCCGGACAACTTTGGCTCCCAGTAGTCCTTGGGCACGAGTCCTTCCTTTCTCTCTCTCCTTCGGATCATGCTGTCAACCTCCAACATTTCGAAGAGGTTCGTCGAACCTCGGGGTAGAAAGTTATGTTAGCACTTCTATATATATTATGTGGTGGAGGATTTGGGGGAGATTGCCGTAGGCCAGCGCAACCTTGCACGCACCGAGAAGTCAGTTAAATCGAAGACGCACAGTAATAACTACTAATGGCAATATGCGAAGCGCATGAGCGGGCAACTCAAAGGCAGGGAAGTCCTGGTCGAAGATCAGGCCGAGGCCAGCCAAATCCACAACAAAGGGTTCTACGGGATTCCTCAATCGGGAGGAAGCCTCAAGCTAGACCTGATGGAAGCAATCTATCTCGTCGAATCGGAGCGGCTCGAGGTGCTATCCGCCGGCGACAGGAAGAGCGTGAGCGATCTCCTGAGGCTCGCTCATAAGATATCTGAGGGTTTCGAGGTGCTCTATCTTGTATATCGCGAGCTAAGACAGAGGGGCTACGTGGTCAAGCTGGGCCAGCACCCTCTCGATTTCCGCGTGTTCCCTCGAGGTGGTTCGCCGAACAAGACTCCGAGCAAGTGGTGGGTGGCCGCGATATCCGAGCGGTCGACGTTCGACTTGGGCAAGCTGATGGGCGATCTCGACAGGACGACCGATGTCAGGAAGAAGCTCCTACTGGCAATAGTGGATGAGGAGAGCGATGTGACTTACTATGAAGTGAGACGCGTCCATCCGAAGGGTAAGCTCGGAGCCGTGGACCTGACCACCATCGCCAACGGAATCATGATGGCAGATCGCGTCATCGTCCCGGATAAGGACGAGGCGGCCGCGCTCCACGGCGGCCATTACTTCGGGAAGCAGATTGGGTCCACTCTTCAGCTGTCGCTCATCGAGGCCGCGTTCCTCGTCGAGCTCGGCGGGCTGAAGCTCAGGGACGCGAAGACGAATCGCGAGGTGTCGCTGGCCGCTTTGAGAAAGCGGGTCAGAGCGGTCCAGCCAGATTTCGACCTGCGGCTGGACGCCTTCAAGGACATGAAGGCGAAAGGCCTCGTCGTCAAGACGGGTTTCAAGTACGGCTCTCACTTCCGAGCCTACGAGGGCGACCCAGGGAAACAGCACGCGCGATACCTTGTCCATGCGGTGCCGAAGGGATACACAGCGATGTGGCCGGAGGTCAGCCGCGCCGTCAGGCTCGCTCATGGAGTCAAGAAAGAGATTCTCCTCGGACGAGTGGCCGAGAAAGGGGTCGAGTACGTGAGCCTGAGTAGGTACAGGCCGTAATCAGAGCAGGGAACGGCCGGTGGGCTTGTAGAGTTCGTGCCTCCACTGGACCACCTTGAACATCGCGCAGTAGTGGTCGATCGTGTCTTTGTATTCCATCGGGGGCACTATGCCGAGGCAACGCACTCCGAAATGCTCGCAGTCGTAGCAGGACACCATCGGCTCATTCAAGGGAGGGCTGAGTATTAATGGTTGACGCTGGGCATCCGCCTAGAGGACCTTCTGGGAGAGATCCACCAGTCTGTTCGCGTAGCCCCACTCGTTGTCATACCACGAGAGGACCTTGCCGAAGTTGCTCTTGCCGCCTATCACCATCGTCGAGAGCGCGTCTATGATGGCCGAGTGCGGGTTGCCGATGATGTCGCTCGACACAATCGGGTCGGTGCAGTATTCGAGGATGCCTTTCATGGGCCCTGCCGCCGCTTCCTTGAGCGCCTTGTTCAGCTCTTCGACTGATATCTCGTTCTTCGTGACGACGCTGATGTCAGTCACAGAGCCGAAAGGAGTCGGCACTCTCAGGGAAAGTCCGTTCATCTTGCCCTTCAGTGCGGGTATGACCTCGCCGATGGCCTTCGCCGCGCCAGTCGATGTTGGAATTATCGATACGGCCGCTGCCCTGGCCCTTCTGAAGTCCTTGTGAGGAGCGTCCACCAGTCTCTGATCACCTGTGTAGGCGTGCACCGTGGTCATCATCCCCTTCTCGATGCCGAACCTGTCGTTGATGACCTTGGCCGGCGGGGCAAGGCTGCCTGTCGTGCACGACCCCATCGATATCACGTTGTGCTTGTTCCTGTCGTATGAGTCGAAGTTCACGCCAAGCACCACCGTGATGTCCGGCTCCTTGCCCGGCGCAGAGATGATGACCTTCCTGGCACCAGCGGAGAGATGCTTCGCAGCTTTGTCCTTCTCCGTGAAGAATCCGGTAGACTCTATCACGACTTCAGCGCCGAACTTCTTCCACGGGATCTCGGCTGGGTCTTTGAGCTGGGTGACCTCGAACCGCCTGCCGGCGACCGATATTCCTGAGCCCTCGACTTTCACTTCCTCCTTGAGCTTGCCGTAGATCGAATCATACTTCAACAAGTGTGCGAACTGGTCA
>Ga0315296_10003419_pt1 | contig 13252 bp, 9 predicted proteins | sample YL17G14_18_MG_FD_203921 | JGI IMG/M metagenome (GOLD analysis project Ga0315296, IMG submission 203921) | Sediment microbial communities from Yellowstone Lake, YNP, Wyoming, USA - YL17G14_18 | ecosystem: Environmental > Aquatic > Freshwater > Lake > Sediment | place: USA: Wyoming | collected... | reverse complement strand
TTGCGCGCCAACCGCCGGTACGCTTGCTTGATCTCCTTCTCCGTGGCGCTGCGACTAACGCCCAGGGTCTTATAGAAATCCTTGCGGTTCATTCACATTTCCCGGTGCCGATCGGGCGCGGCCTCGCCTGAGGCCGCGTCTCGCGGGGTCGGCGACCCCGCGCCCGTTATTCCATCTTCACCTTGACCTGTCTCGCTTGTGCTTGCTTGGCCTTGGGCAAGGTTACGGTCAGTACTCCATCGCGGTACGCGGCCGTCACCCCGCCCTGCTCTATGGGCACCCCGATGGCGAACGAGCGGCGGAAGGGCCCGTAGAGCCGCTCCACCCGCATACACTCCCGCCCTTCAGGAAGTTTTCGCGCGCCCTTGATCGTCAGCCGGTCCCCGTCGAGCTCGATCTCGATGTCATCGCGGCTCAAGCCTGGCAGCTCGGACTCGAACACCAGGCTCGCCTCGGTCTCGTAGATGTCCACGCGGGGGGCCCATTCCCGCGCTTCCCCGGCCGCCGGCCGCAGGTGCTCGCGGACGTGCTCCTCGAAAATGCTATTGATGCGGTCGCGGAGGTTGGCCATATCCTCCAGCGGAAACCACCGTAGATCCATCCCGATCCTCCCGCTTCGCCGCTAACAATCTCTAGTAAAACCTGAATATCCGCAGATGGCTAGGCCGTATGCCGCCACGGCGGCTCCGGTGGCTAGACCCTTCGGGCCGCCATGGCGGTCCGACAAGTCGGACTTAGCCACTTGTCGGAGCCTAGCCGTTTCGCAGATGACACGGATTAGAATCTGCGCAAGCTGTGGATACCCCCATTCATTCGCTCTTCTTGTACTCGGCGTCTATGACGCCTTCGTCTTCGCCCCCCTGGGGTGGCTGCTCCGGCTGCGGCTCCGGGCCCCCCGCGCCGGCCTGGGCGCCCGCGGTCTGGCGATAGAGAATCTCGGACAGCCGGTACGATGCCTGCTGGAGGTCATCGCTCGCGCTGCGGATGCGCCCAATGTCATTGGCCGCCACCGCCTCCCGCAGCGCCTTCACCTTGCCCTCAAGCTCCTGGCGCAGGTCCGCCGGCGCCTTGTCCCCCAGGTCGCGCAGCGTCTTTTCCGTGGTATATGCCAGCGAATCGGCGCGGTTGCGCGCCTCCGCCTCCTCGCGCAGCCGGCGGTCCTCCTCTCCGTGCGCGTCAGCGTCGCGCACCATTCGCTCCACTTCCGGCTTGCCGAGTTGACCCGAGCCGGTGATGGTGATGCTCTGCTCGCGGCCCGTGCCCATATCCTTGGCGCTCACATTCACGATGCCGTTGGCGTCAATATCGAACGTCACCTCGATCTGCGGAATGCCGCGCGGCGCCGGTGGAATCCCCGTTAGGTGGAAGCGCCCAAGCGTCCGGTTGTCCCGCGCCATCTCGCGCTCGCCCTGCAAGACGTGGATCTCCACGTCCGTCTGGCCGTCGGCCGCGGTAGTGAAGGTCTCGCTCTTGCGCGTGGGGATGGTGGTATTGCGCTCGATCAGCCGGGTCATCACCCCGCCCAGGGTTTCCACGCCCAGCGACAACGGGGTCACGTCCAGCAGCACCACTTCGCGCACTTCGCCGCCAAGCACGCCGCCCTGGATGGCGGCGCCCACCGCAACCACCTCATCCGGGTTCACGCTCTTGTTCGGCTCCTTGCCGGTCAGCTTGCGCACCAGCTCCTGAATCGCCGGCATGCGCGTCGCCCCGCCCACCAGGATGACCTCGTCAATATCCTGCTCCGAGAGTTTAGCGTCAGCGATCGCCTGGCGATAGGGGCCGATGCAGCGCTCCGCCAGGTCCGCGGTTAGCTCCTCGAACTTGGCGCGCGTGATGTTGATATCGAGGTGCTTGGGCCCGGTCTGATCCGCGGTGACGAAGGGCAAGTTGATGCTGGTCTGCACCACCGTGGAAAGCTCGATCTTGGCCTTCTCTGCCGCCTCACGCAAGCGCTGAAGCGCCTGGCGGTCGGCCCGCAGATCAATGCCTTGCTCCTGCTTGAATTGGTCCGCAACGTAGTTGACCAGGCGCTCGTCCCAGTCATCGCCGCCCAGGTGGGTGTCGCCGCTGGTGGACTTGACCTCGAACACCCCTTCGCCAACCTCGAGCACCGACACGTCGAACGTGCCGCCGCCCAGGTCCCACACCAGGATCGTCTCCTCCGCCTTCTTGTCCAAGCCATAGGCGAGCGACGCCGCGGTCGGCTCATTGATGATCCGCATCACCTGAAGCCCGGCGATCTCCCCCGCGTTCTTGGTCGCCGCGCGCTGGTCGTCGTTGAAATATGCGGGCACGGTGATCACCGCTTGCGTCACCTTCTCGCCCAGGTAGGCCTCGGCGTCTGTCTTCAGCTTTTGCAGGATCATCGCCGAGATCTCTTCCGGCGCGTACTGCGTGCCCTGAATATCAACTACCGCCATGTTGTTGCGCCCGGCCACCGCCTTGAATGGCACCATCTCGCGCTCGCGCTGCACCTCCCCATAGCGCCGCCCCATGAAGCGCTTGATGGAGTAAACGGTGTTCTCCGAGTTGATGACCGCCTGGCGCTTGGCCGGCTGCCCTACCAGCCGTTCTCCCGTCCGGGTGAAGGCCACCACCGATGGGCACAGCCGGCCGCCCTCGGCAGTCGTGATGACGTGCGGCTCGCCGCCCTCCACTACGGCGACCACGGAGTTAGTGGTACCTAGGTCAATTCCTATGATCTTAGGCATTGGGATTCATACCTCCCCTGGATTTGAGCACGCGCCGCCTGCCCTGCAACCGATCTCGCCGCACCGAGTGCGAGTTCGACGCCGCCCATCGAGAACACGGTGGCCCCGTCGGCAGCGCCCCACTGGTCGGGCTTTGGTTGCGCGCACAACTAATATATACCTTGACAATATTGTTGTCAAGACTCTTTCCGGCCGCTGTTGGGTGCAGGTTTGGATGATGGGGGAGACAAATGCTGGCGGGTCTTGTCCTGTGGATGCGACAGCAGCCCTCTCTCGCCCCGGCTCTTCCTGCGCTGCTCGCTCAGGCGGAGCAGTTCGGCGGCCCCTCAGCCTCCGCCCCAAGTGACCCCGGCAGCAACCACCCCAGCCCTGCCGCCGCCAGAATCATGACATACGGCATGACCACCAGGTTGTAGCGCCCCTCCTCGGCGATGGTGGCGACGTGCACTAGGCTGACGAACGCCAATGCGGCAAACAGGGGGGCATACCGGCGCCCCGAGAGAGCAGCGACCAGCAGCCCCACCAGCCCCAGCAGCAGCAGCGCCGCGTGGAGCTGCCAGCCCCTTAAGCCCCACCCACGATACCCGGCAATGACCGCTTCACCGTGGTAGGGAGACCAGAATGTGTGAAACTTCTGCCACAGCAGCTCGGCGTAATCCCCTGGGCGGTGGATAAGGTACGTTCCAATGTTGCGCCAGCCAGCGTGCCACAAGGCTCGGTCGGCCTGAAACTCGTCGGTGGTTCTGGCGGTGATGTGCTTCACAATTGGATATGAGGCCTGACGGTATCGGCCGTGGAAAGGCAAGTAGTTTCCCGCCCAGAAGTTGAGCCCACCGTAGCTGGACAGGCCGACCGGTCGGTGGAAGATGCGGTAGTTGCGAAGGCTCCACGGGGCCGTGACCGCGGCGAAGGCCACCATGAAGGCGAGGAAATGCCACAGCCAGCGTTGATCGCGCACACCGTATGCCCAGATCAGCGACACCAGGAGGAACAGCGCAAAAGCCTGGCCGGTCGGGCGCACCAGTGCCGCCGCTCCGAGTATGACCCCGGCCGCGACGAACGCCCTCGCGCGCCGGCGCTCGAAGCCGAGGGTTAGGGTCAAGAGCGCCGCCGCCCAAAGGAAAATGCTCACCGTCTCCGTGTAGGCCACCGCCGCCGCCCACCAGAAGCCTGGATAGGCTGCATACAGACCCGCGGCAACCAGAGCATGACGGCGACCGAGCAGCCGCCGCGCCAGCGCAAATACAATGAGCAGGGTCCCCAGATCGAGCGCCAGTTGCAGTGGTCGCAGCAGCGCAAACTTCGAGCCAAACCAGCGCTGCCCCGCCCAGTAGTTCGCCGCGAGAAAACCCGGGTAGCCCGGCGTGCGCACGGCATACTCCCCGTGGGGCAGACCATGGGCCGGAGTGCGGAACGTGCCGCGCTCCACTAGCGTCGTGGCGATAATGTCGTATTCGACGGCATCGCCGCCGCTCGCAGGCGGTGGCGCGGTGTGAAAATAGGCGATGCGCCAAAGCGCCGCCATTGCGAGGATAATGGCGAGGGCAGCCCACTCACGCCTGCGCACTCGAGAATTGGTCATAACGCCTTGATCACCATATCGCGATAAGCGCCGCCAGGGCTATGGTGGCGCCAGCCGCCACAACGCACATCCGCGCTGACGCGCCCGACGTAGGCCCCGGCCCGCTCATCCTCGCCGCCAGCAGCGTGAACAGCGTGACCACTCTCTGAGCCGGGGCCGCCGGGAGATACGTCAGCCACATCGCGGGCGCCGCGATTTGCTCGTTCTCACCTCGCTCGCAAAGGTCGCGGGCCACCTCGAGCACTGTTCGGTAGATGATTGGCGCATAAACCCCGAGCAGCGCGAACAGCAGCACCGGCGCCGCAAGCTCCGCGCCCCAGCGGGTCAGGAGCTCGTCGGGCATCGCGGCTTCATGTGGCACAACTTGTCCTGAGCCTGTCGAAGGAGCCGCCCCTCGGGCTGCGTAGCCTTGGCGGAGTAGGCCCGGCTGTGACTTTGCGCGCCTGGCCCACACCCATACCGGTGGCAGCCAGAAAGTCAGCCGCAGCAGGATGGCCGCGCACACCAGCGCGACGATAGGGGAGGCATCAGGAGCAACAAGCCGCAGGCCCACCGGCAGCCCGGAGGTCAGGGCCCACGTGATGAGCGCCGCCGGCACCGCGATTAGCGCGATCACCAGCACTCCCGCCCCGACCGCCCAGCGCCCGGCTCGCGGAAGATCCCTGGCGAGCGCCCGCGCGGCGCTCGGCGCCAGAGCGAATGGGTTCCACCGCCCAGGCTCCGGGAGTACCAGGGCCAGCGCTACCGCTAGCAACAGCACATGTGCCGGATACCAGAGCATTACTGTGCGACCCTCACCCTGTCAGTGTCATTCTGAACCCTTCGACTTCGCTCAGGGTAAACTGCGTGAAGAATCTTGGCGTGGTGACAGCAATCGGTGGCAAGATGCTTCGCGCAGTTCACCCTGAGCGCCCATCAGGACCCCCCTGGGGCCCTTCAGGGTCCTAGAGGAGAAGTCGAAGGGCTCAGCATGACATTCATTGCGCTGGCTGCGCGCGGCGCCTGCCCTCCAGCGCCTCCATCGCTTCGCCCACGACGTAGAGCGAGCCGGTTACCAGAACCAGGTCCTCTTCGCCCGCCTGCCCGAGCGCGGCGTCGAGGGCTTCCGCCACGCTGGCCGCGTTGGCGTGCTTTCGACACCGGTCGCCGAGCGCCTGCGTCAGTTCGTCCACGCTTGCCGCGCGCGGCAGCTTCGACGCCGTCAGAATGACGATGTCGGCGATCGGGCAAAGCTGCCTGCCCACCGCCCGGATGTCTTTGTCGCGCGAGATGCCGAGCACCAGGATCAGCTTGCGATGCGGAAAGAGCTCGATCACCGACCGCGCCAACGCCCGCGCCGAGATTTCATCATGGGCGCCATCGAGGATAATCCACGGGCGTCGGCCGGCCACGTCGAGACGCCCCGGCCAGCGCACGGTTGCCAGTCCCCGACGTATTGCCTGCTCCGGCACCGTCAGCCCGCGCTTTGACAGCAGGTGCAGCGTCGCTACCGCGGTCGCGGCGTTGAGAAGCTGATGATCCCCCAGGAGCGGACAGTACAGGTCGCGATAGTCGGCGCCCATGCCGGTTAGATTGAACCGATGGCCGCCGGGCCCGGACTCGATTTGCCCCAGGATGAACGACGCCTTGCGTTTCTCCGGAAGCAGTCGCCGGTAAAGCGGCGGCGCCCCTGACGCTTGTCTGATTCGCACGCCGTGCAGCGCCGCCTTTCGCTCGCGGCAGGTCTCGGTCAATACCCGCCACGCCGACTGCGGCTGCGGCGATGAGACGACGAGACATCCCGGCTTGATGATGCCTGCCTTCTCGGCGGCGATGCGCGGGATGGTGGCGCCGAGTTCCGCGGTATGATCAACCCCAATGCGGGTGATGACCGCCACAAGCGGCTGCTCGATGACATTGGTTGCATCCAGCCTGCCCCCAAGCCCGGCTTCGAGCACCACCGCATCACACGCCTGCTCGCAAAAATAAAGAAACGCGATCAGGGTATAGGCCTCGAAAAAGCTCGGTGCTCCGAGGGTCTCCTGCGGCACGGCCTCGATGGCGGGTCGTGCGCGCACTACCAGCCGCGCCACCTCCGCTTGCGGGATCTGGCGGTCGTTGATCAGTATGCGCTCGCGGAAATCGCGCAGATGCGGTGAGGTGTAAAGCCCGGTGCGCAGGCCCGCGGCAGTCAAGGCAGAGGCGATCATCGCCGCGGTTGACCCTTTGCCCTTGGTGCCGGCGATGTGCACCGCCTTCAGCGCCAGATGCGGCCGCCCCGCGGCCTCCAGCATGACCCGCATGCGGTCGAGGTTCCACGTCCGCGCCGCCGCCAGCCGCTCCCAATCTACCAGGCTCTCCAGATACTCCACCGCCTGCTGGTAGTTCATCGCGAATCGCCGCGCGGGTCAGCCCATGACTGGTATCCGGCAAGCGCCTCAGCGGCGCTGGCCGCAATACCGTTCAGTTAGGGGCGAAGGATGTCATTCTGAGCCTTGGCGAAGAATCTTGGGGCCGGATGTTCTCCAGGGCAAGATCCTTCGCGTTGCTCAGGATGACAGTTGCCCCCACCTAACTGAACAGTATTGGCGCTAGCCCGGTCTTCCAAGGTGTCGGCAACTGCCATCCCCATTGATATTATACGTGACACGTCAGGTCGGTGTAAATCGGGAAGCGCGCGCACAGCTCGCGCACCTGTTGGCGCACCTCGCGGCGCACGGCGGCGTCCTGCCGATGGTGCAGCACGCGGCCCATCATCTCCGCGATCTCGCGCATCTCCGGCTCTTTCATCCCCCGCGTGGTGAGCGCCGGGGTGCCTGGCCGGATGCCGCTGGCGATCGCCGGCGGCTGATGGTCATAGGGGATCACGTTCTTGTTGGTGATGATCCCCGCCTCCTCCAGCAGATCCGCCCCTTCTTTCCCGGTTATCCCCTGTGGGCGCAGATCCACCAGCACCAGGTGGTTGTCGGTGCCGCCCGTGACCAGCCGAAACTCCTCCTCCAGCAGCCCCTGCGCCAGCGCCTGGCAGTTGCTGATAATCTGGCGCTGGTATTGCCGGAACTCCTCCGTCATCGCCTCCTTGAACGCTATCGCCTTGGCGGCAATGACGTGCATCAGCGGCCCCGCCTGCACCCCGGGGAACACCGCGCGGTCAATCGCCTCCGCCAGCTCGCGGCGGCACATGATGAACGCCCCGCGCGGCCCGCGCAGGGTCTTGTGGGTGGTGGAAGTGATGACATCGCAGTAGGGCACGGGATCGGGATGCACCCCGGCGGCGATGAGCCCCACGATGTGCGCAATGTCGGCCATGAGATAGGCGTCAACCTCGTCGGCGATGGCTCGGCAGCGTTCGAAATCTATCGTCCGCGGGTAGGCGCTGGCCCCCACCACGATCAGCTTCGGCCGCTCATGACGCGCTGCATCGAGTATCGCGTCGTAGTCCAGCCGCTCGGTTTGGCGATCAACGCCGTAGAATGCGATCCGATAATAGCGCCCCGAGAAATTGAGCTTGTTGCCGTGGGTCAAATGGCCGCCCTGGTCCACCGACATCGCGAGGATGGTATCGCCCGGCTCCAGCAGCGCGTAATAGGCCGCCATGTTCGCCTGCGAGCCGGTGTGGGGCTGCACATTGACGTGCTCGGCCCCGAACAGCTGCTTGGCGCGCTCGATGGCCAGGCTCTCGGCGCGGTCAACGAACTCGCACCCGTGGTACCAGCGCGCCCCGGGGTAGCCCTCGGCGTACTTGTTGGTCATGATGCACCCCTGGGCCTGGAGCACCGCCTTGCTGGCGTAGTTCTCCGAGGGGATCATGACCAGGCAGTTCTGCTGGCGCTCCAGCTCCCCCGCCAGCGCCTGCGCCACTTCCGGGTCAACTTCAGCTAAGGTGCGGTTCATTAGGGACTCCCTGCACACAATCTTAACCACGGAGCGCACAGAGATCACAGAGTCGGAGATTCAGAAGGTTCAGAGTCCCCGGAATCTCTCTGTGTCCTCTGTGTTCTCTGTGGTTGACGATCAGTGCCGGAAATGCCGCCGGCCGGTGAAGGCCATGGCGATACCGAGCCGGTTGCACAACGCGATCGCTTCTTTGTCACCCAGGGAACCGCCCGGCTGAACGATCGCCACCACTCCTGCTTTGGCTGCCACTTCAATCGCGTCCGGCTTGGGGAAGAACGCATCGGAGGCCAGCACCCCGCCGCGCGCCCGCTCCCCGGCCTTGCGCACCGCCAGCCACACCGCATCCACTCGGCTCGTCACCCCGCCGCCGATGCCAACGGTGGCTAGGCTCCGACTGGTGGCTAGGCTCCGACTGGTCGGAGCCGCCATGGCGGCCAAAGGCCTAGCCATCGGAGCCGCTGGCTCTGCCATCCCGTTGGGACGGGCAACGCCATCCCAGAGGGACATGGCGGCTGTAGGCCTAGCCATCTTGGTGTCGCGCGCGATGACGATGGCGTTAGACCTGACCCACCTCGCCACGCGCCATGCGAACCGCATTGTCGGGATGACCTCGGGCGCTACCTTCTTCTCGCACGGGAACGTCAGCTCCGGCTCACCCTCGGCGAAGTGATCCAGTTCTTGAGCCACGAGGCCGCCGGACACGCGCTTGAAATCATACCGTTCCGGGGCACTTGGGCCGACCATCTCGACTAGCCGCAGGTCGCGCTTCGTCGTCAATGCTTCCAGGGCCTGCGGCTCGAACCCCGGCGCGATGACGCATTCCATGAATCCGTACTCCTTGATGCCCTCCAGGATCGCCTGCGCGGTCTCAAGATCCACGGGGCGGTTGCAGCCGATGATGCCGCCGAAGGCGGACAGCGGGTCGCAGTCCAAGGCATCGCGATAGGCCTGGGCGAGGCTCGGCGCCGTGGCCACGCCGCAGGGACTGGTGTGCTTGAAGATCGCCGCCGCGGGCTCCGCGAAATCGCAGACTATCCCCACAGCGGCATCCAGGTCCAGGTAGTTGTTGAAAGATAGTTGCTTGCCGTGGAGCTGCCGGCCCGCGGCGAGGCCGGTCACGCCGCCAATGGCGTCACTGTAGAAAGCGCCCGCCTGGTGCGGGTTCTCGCCGTAGCGCAGGTCCTGCTGCTTGTGCCAGGTGTGGATGAGCGCATCGGGCATTGCCGCCTCGTCCTTCGTTTCTTTTCTGTCATCCTGAGTGAAGCGAAGGATCTCGTCGGATCGCTGTGAAAGGTAGCTGTGAATCGCTGCATCATACGCCGCTGTGTGCGCGAAAGCCTCGACCGCAAGTCTCAGCCGCGTCTCGTCCGACAGCTCGCCATCGGATTCCTGCATCTCCGCCAGCACCTCATCGTAGCGCGCCGGGCAGCACACGATGGCGACATGCGCGTGATTCTTCGCCGCCGAGCGCACCATCGAGGGGCCGCCGATGTCAATCTGCTCCATCGCTTCGGCCAGGGTGACTCCCTGCTTGGCCACCGTTTCTCGAAACGGATAGAGATTGACCACCACCATATCTATCAGCTCGATGCCGTGCTCGCGCGCAGAAGCGAGATCGCCGGGGTTATCGCGGCGGGCAAGCAGAGCGCCGTGAACCTTCGGGTGCAGGGTCTTGACGCGCCCCTCCATCATCTCGGGGAAGCCGGTGTAATCCGACACCTGGCGCACCGGTAGGCCCGCTTCGGCAAGCGCGCGCGCCGTGCCGCCCGTGGACAGGATCTCGACCCCCATATCCACCAGGCCGCGGACGAAATCCACCAGCCCCGTCTTGTCCGAAACACTGACCAGGGCGCGCTTGATTTGGGACATGATGCCTCCGAGACGCGAAGTTTCGGGAATGGTGACGCCGCGAGTCCCAAGTGGCTAAGCCTACCGCTGCCACGGCGGTCGCCGCCGGCGACCTAGCCGCGCCGATACTATAACACAGCCCCAGTGGGCTGTAAACAATCATCGCCCAGGCGAGGCCTTGATCCGCTTAAGTGCGGCGCTGGGCACCCAGCTCTTGGGATCCTTGCGCCGCCACTCCTCATAGAAGCGCCGCAGCTCCTCGCGCAGGCCAGCATTGGCAAGTTCGCTAAGGCCGTGCATCGCTGTGGCGTCAAGACGGGTGACCTGCCGCCAAAGGCGCATTGCTCGACGAGTGTCGCCGACCTTCGCCGCCGCCACCGCGATCCGGGCCAATTGAGCCGCGGCCTCCTCCTCCTGGGCGCCAAGGCGGGGGCCGACGGTCGCGAAGAGGCTCTCTGCCTCGGCCGGGCGTCCCAGGTTCAGGTAGGCGTCAAACAACGCCCACTCTGCTCGCTCCCGCTCGGATCTTCGCTCGGGTGCAGCCAGACGCGCAACTGCATGGCGCAACAAGGCGACCGCCCTATGGTACAACCCATAGCGGCTAAACAGCCCCCCAAGCACGACGGCTCGACTGGGGTCCGTTCCCACGCAGAGCTTCTCCGCGCGGGAGACGGCTGCATTCTTCTGTGCGGACGCGCAGCGCCTCAGCATTCGGTCGAGCAGCGAGCTCTCCGTACTCTCCCAGCGCTTGTTGATGGCGAGGGTCTTCCACATCACCTCGTCATCGTGGGTAATGGTGGCGTATCCTTGTGGCGCCAAGTGCAGCAGCATCGAAAGTGCTAATTCGCGGGTGTCGCACCCATATGGCCCCTGCTGGAGTTCGGCGCGCAGAAGCCGCTCGAGGTCCGGCCATTGCTGCTGCGACCGCAGGTATCGCACATACGCCGAGATGACTTGATAGCGGACGGACCCGCCTTTCAACCTCGAACGCTCGTATGGTGGCCCAACCGGGGCCAGGCTCAGCGCCTTGCTGAAGGCAGCGCGCGCCTGCGCGTCGTCCTTGCGTCCGGCGTAGTACTCGGCTCGGGCCAGCCAGTACGCGGGCGAATCCGCCTTCGTCTTCTCATCCGCCTTCAGCGTGCGCTCAATCGTGCGCTGGCCGCCCTCCGACTGAACCTCACCGGCCTGCCGGGAGGTCTCCGGGCTCACTCTGCCCCGGGCACGCTCCGCTCTGGCCAGCTCCTCCACGACGGGCTGAGCGAGGTCTGGCCTGCCGATCGCCTTATAAGCGTCCGCGAGAGTGTGCCGGGCCAACGCACGCAGCTCGGCCACGGGATCGCGGCAGACCTGCGCGAGTGAGTTCGCATATCTCCGCGCCTCCCCCGGCGTGATGTCCATCGCAAGCGAGCGCTTGACCAAGGTGATGCTCGCCTGGTGGGCGCCGGCATGGAACAACTGCCGCCCCAGGGTGGAGCTATCAACCGCTCCCGCCGGGCGGCAGACCGCGCCCATCCAATCAACGTCTCGATGCCTGCCCTCACGCTGTGCCGCGTGCAGATACGTCTGCGCCCGCGCGAGTGAAGCCGGTGCGGCGCGCACCGCTGCCTCAAGCTTGCGGAAGATACTGTCTGCGCCTTGCCGCTGCGCCCGGAACCAAACCCATTCGCCGATCCATTCGTCGCCGCCGCCGGCGAACTTTTGCAGCAGCTTGTCGGCCGCCTCATCACCTTCCGTCTTCGCCACGTAGTTGACGATGTGCTGGCCGATTCCAGGCCCGATGGCCGGGCACGCATTCAGCACCCGGATGGCCAGTCCCCACTTCTTTCGCTCCAATAGCTCGCTCGCAACCGCGCCCGCCACCTCCGGTGTGCAGAAGTCCTGCCGCTGGCACAACCGCACCAGCGTCTCGCGCGTCTTCGTATCATGACCCGCGCGCAAGTGGAAATCGAACCGCGCGAGCAGGACCGCCAAGGTCGCGGGAGCCGAGGCCAGATTGTCCTCTACAACCTGGCGGTCGGCCTGGAGCAATGCCCGGGCGACGAGCGTGTCCACCCGGCCCCAACTGACCTCCTGCGGTTGCATCGCCGCCAACTGCGCCGCGAGGTCAATGCGTGGAGGTGACGACTTGGCAGCCCCAACGCCGCCGCATGCAACTACCAGCACCACGCCGAGCAGAGCCCACACACGAGGAAGTAGAGTCTTGCCCATCTCCGCTGCCCTCCCTCAGCATGGATCGCAGTGCCTGCTAGCGCGCGCTGCCGCCGCCGCGCTCTTGCCACAGCAGCACCGCGCACACGGTTTTCGCGTCCTTGATTTCACCGCTGGCGATCATCGCGAGCACGCGCTCGAACTCGATGACCACCGGCCGGATGCGCTCATCGTGATCCGTCTTCGCCCCGACCTCGCGCAGCCCCCGCGCCAGAAACAGGTGAATCATCTCGCTGCTGTAGCCCGGCGCCAGGTAAACGCTTGCCAGCGGCTCCAGGCTCTCAGGCCGATAACCGATCTCCTCCTCCAGCTCGCGCCGGGCGCAATCCTCCGGAGATTCATCGGGGGTCAGCGTCCCCGCCGGTATCTCCCACAGCACTTCGCGCGTTGGCTGGCGGAACTGGCGCTCAAGGATTACGCGCCCATCATCGAGCATCGGCAGCACCGCCACCGCCCCCGGATGCTCCACCACCTCGCGCCGCGCCTCGCTGCCATCGGCCAGGCGCACCCGGTCCACGCGAACGCTGATGAGGTGCCCTTTGAAGGTTCGGGTGGAGGCAATCGTCTCCTCGCGCAGGGCCTCGTCTGCTGGATCGCTCACCTATACGCCTCCACCGCTCGCCTGCACCAGGCCCGCCGCGTATTCACCCGCCGCCGCGGCGGCCAGGAAAAACTCGCGGTCATCGGCGACGTTCCGACCCATGGATTTCAACTCGACCCTGCGTTCGGCCAGCTCCGCCAGGCCCGCGTCCCCGCTTTGCGTAACGATGTCGTGGCGCGCGGGGATGTCAGCCGCTTCGAGCTTTGCCTGCACCTGGCGCGCCCGATCTTGCGCCATTTCCGGGATGACCACCGCCGCCCGCGCCAGCGCCACGCGCCCCAGCGCCACCAGGGAATGATGGCTCACTGCGCGGTGACGCCCGCGCGGCTCGGCAAAGCTGATGCGCAGCACCGCCACCGGCCGCCCCCGCAGCACCGATGCCGCATTGATGATCTCGCCCTGCTCAATGCCGCCGAAGCCGTA
>Ga0315296_10003418_pt1 | contig 13259 bp, 9 predicted proteins | sample YL17G14_18_MG_FD_203921 | JGI IMG/M metagenome (GOLD analysis project Ga0315296, IMG submission 203921) | Sediment microbial communities from Yellowstone Lake, YNP, Wyoming, USA - YL17G14_18 | ecosystem: Environmental > Aquatic > Freshwater > Lake > Sediment | place: USA: Wyoming | collected... | reverse complement strand
TGAGTAATAAAGTAATTATCAATGAAATAGCTTGGATGGGAACAGTGAATTCGGCGAATGACGAATGGATTGAATTGAAAAATATCTCAGGAACATCGCTGGATTTAACTGGTTGGCAACTTCTTGATAAAGATGGCCAAATTAAAATAATCTTAGATAGCAGAGAACAGCTCTCTGCCAATGGATTTTATATTTTAGAGAGAACTAGTGACGATACTATTCTTGAAATAAAAGCTGATAAAATTTATAGCGGTAATTTAAATAATAACAACGAAGCTTTATATCTTTTTGATAAAGATTGCCAGTTAAAAGATGAGGTTTTAGCTTTTCCCAATTGGCCAGCAGGGGATAATTCTTCAAAAAGAACAATGGAAAGAAAAATTGATTTTAATTGGCAAACCAGCAGCAATATTGGCGGTACGCCAAAAAGAGAAAATAGCAACGGATATTATCAATATTATGCGAGTGGAGGAACATCTCCACCCCCTCAATCCACTGAACCAACTCTTTGTTCAGAAAATAATTTATCTCCTTTCTATTCTCCTATTATCTTTAATGAAATTGCCTGGATGGGTTCAGATACTAATTATCGAGATGAATGGATTGAATTGAAAAATCTTTCTACCTCGACTATCTTGCTTTCCGGATGGCAATTAATTAGTACAAATACCACAAACAACGAAAACAAAATAAAAATCTTTTTTGACGAAAGCAATTTAATTTCCACCAGTTCTTATTTTCTTTTAGAGAGGACAGATGATAACTCAGTACCAGGAATTCCGGCCGATAAAATATTCACTGGTTCAATTAATGATTCAGATTTTCTTTTGGAGCTTTTTGATAAAGATTGCATACTGATTGATAAAATCCAAGCTACTTCAAGTTGGCCAGCCGGTCAAAAAGAAGGAGAGAAAAGAACAATGGAAAGGGCAGAAGATTTAAACTGGTATACTTCCAATGCCACCACTTCTTTAAACGGTCTTTTTGGCACACCTAAAGCCCGAAATTCCATTTTATCTTCTTCAAGTTCACTTTCTAATTTACTATTTAATGAAACAACTTCTGAAATTACTTTGACTAACCGCAATAGCCCCTATTTAGTGACAGCAAATTTAACTGTTCCCCAAAATAAAACTTTATTTATTGAAGCAGGAGTAATTATGAAATTCTGCCAGGATTGCGAATTAACAGTCGAAGGAAAAATTCAAACTCTTAACACGACTACCACTTTGATTGTTTTTACTTCTTGGCGAGATGATGAGTATGGGGGCGATACAAATCAAGATGGTTTTTCCCAGGGTCAAGAAGGTGATTGGAGAAGAATCTATTTCAAAAATAGCACCAACTCAAATTTAAATAATATTATCGTAAGATATGGAGGAGAATTATATCCGACTTCGCCACCTTTTACTGACGCATCTTATTTACCCGCTCTTCATATCGAAGGAGGACAGTTGCAAATTGAAAATGCAACGATTACCGATTGTTTTGCCAGAGGAATGTGGCTGGATAATTCTTCGAGTACAATAAATAATATTTATATAACTAACATTAGAAATTCTAGTACTACCAGACCTGCGGCAGCTATTTTCGTCACCGGCACCAGTGTCATCATTCAAAATTCTATTTTTTTCAACAATTCAATCGGAGTTGAAATTGGAGGAGGGAACCACATTATTACTAATTCAACTTTTAAAAATAATTCAGTTGGTATTGAGATTAAAAATGGAAATCCAAGAATTGAAAATAACAGTTTTGAAAATAATGAGACTCCAATATATCTTTATCTTTCTACCTCTCCAACTTTTTCAGGAAATTTAGCTAATACTCAAACTAATAATATAAATGGAATTCTTATTGCCGATACAGAACTTGTCGCTACAACAACTTGGCAAGCAGATTTACCTTATGTTATTGATAAAAATCTTACTATTTCTCAAAATGGGGCATTAATTCTTCAACCGGGAGTGACTATGAAATTTAAAAAACAGAGTGATGAGCAAAAACCTTCAATAATTATTTATGGTCAATTAATAGCTCAAATAACTTCCACTCAGCCGATTGTCTTTACTTCTTTTTCTGATGATTATATAAATGATACCAATGGTAATGGAACCAGCACTCAGCCGACGACCAGTGATTGGTATAGTCTCCATTTCTATTCTTCCAGTTCCACTTTAGATGGGGTAATAATAAGATATGGCGGTTCGACTTTTATGGTAGATATCGGAGCAATTGCTTTTGAAGAAAACATTCAAGTTTCAATAAGAAATTCAATATTTGAAAATAACCGTTGTGTTTTTACTTTGATTCCTCCAAACTCTACCACTACTCAACAGATTATAAACCAATGGCAAGGTCAAAATGTAATTTTTTGTAATAACTATAACTTTCCGAATTCTTCAGAATGTGATATATAAATTACTATGGATAAAAGTCAGTTGATGCAAATTACCAATGAGCTTTACCGAATAACCTTGCTTTTTCCGAAAAAGGAGCCATTGAGATATAAAATGAAGGAATTGGCTGATGATATTTTAGCCAATTTTATTTCTTTATCTCGAGGTAATCCTTCCAATAAAAACCCGGGAAAGGGAAAAATTGTAGAGCAGGACTTAGAGATTCTTGATAGTTTTTTTGAATTGGCCAAAAGCCAGAATTGGGTTAAGGCCGCTGATATCTTGAACCTGCAAGCAGAATATAGTAATTTAAAAGAAGGATTAGTAAAAGATGATGAGAAAATAGCAGCAGAGATAGAAAGCAGGTCTTTGCCAGTTTTAGCCCCGAAGGAAGATAAACTGGCAATTTTTGAAAGGCAGCAAAAAATTTTGGAGATTTTAAGAGAAAAAGACAAAGCTCAGGTTTGGGAGATAAAACAGATTTTTTCTGATATCAGCAAAAGAACTCTGAGAAGGGATTTTAAAAGCTTGCTAAAGCAGGGCCTGATTGAAAGAATAGGGGAGAGAAATGCTACTTTTTATCAGCTCAAAAGATAGGACAAACATCTCATATGACATTGTGTTCTACTATTTCGACTTCAATTTTAAGATTTTATGGAAGAACAAAGAAAAATATTTAGTCAAATCTACGACCAATATATAGATAAAATTTATAGGTTTGTTTTTTTTAAGGTCAATTCTCAGGAAGTAGCTGAAGATTTGGCTTCGGAGACCTTTATGAAGACCTGGCAGGTTTTTAAAAATGAGGATTCAAAAATTGAGAATGTCCAGGCATTTTTATACAAAACTGCTAGAAATCTAGTTACTGACTATTACCGCCAAAAAGGCAAAGCTCAAATTGTTTCGGCTGAAAATAGCTCAATAATTGACCCGAGAGAGAATTTAGGAATAAAGGCTGAACTGAACTCAGATATTGAAGGTATTAGAAAAGCTATATCTTTTCTTAAAGATGATTATCAGAATGTTATTATTTGGCATTATTTAGATGACCTACCTATTACTAAAATAGCTGCTCTATTAGATAGGACAGAACCAGCAACTCGTGTCCTACTTCACCGAGCTCTCAAATCCTTAAAACAAAAACTCGACTTAATCTAACCATCAAAATGGTCAAGAACAGTTCTTGACCATTTTGAGTGGCAGAGAACTGTTCTCTGCCAACTTTCGACTAGTCAAACTTTCTAGTGGTCGAGAACAGTTCTCGACCGCTTTTTAGGGGCTCACCCGCAGGGCTCTATACTCGAAGGGTGGAAAAGGGGGAAATAAAGGGGTGTAATAAAAGGGAGGGTTTTACGTCATAACTCTAGATAAGCTCAAAAAGCTCTCCATGGAAGAACAAGATTTAATTAAAAAAATCAAAAAACTGAAAGAAATTAGACCCAGAAAAGACTGGGTTTTATTGACTAAAAATCAGATTTTAGGAACGACAACCGAGTTTAAATTAGCGGAAAAACCGAAATTTGAATTATTCCCATTTCTGAGACCAGTTTATGCTGGCCTATTTTTCTTTTTCCTTTTAATTGGTCTTTTCGGATTTTCCCGAAATGCTTTGCCCGGTGAACCTCTTTATCTTTTTAAAAAGATAGTTGAGAAAGCCCAATTGGCTTTTGTTTCGGAAAATAAAAAGCCAGAATTTAATCTGCAATTAGCCAATAAAAGATTAGAAGAATTAAATCAGATTGCCCAGAAAAATGAAGTTAAGAAATTAGCTCCAGCCATCAATGAATTTCAATCCAATGCTTCTCAGGCAGCTAAAAATTTGGCAAAAGTGAAAGTTGATAAAGAAATCGTTGCTCAAACAAGGAAATTAGCAGATAATAAAGAAAAAGTAGAAAGGACTTTAGGAACAGTTATTGAAAACAAAGAATACAATAATGCTCTGGCTCAGTTAGTGGAAAATCAAATTAAAGAATTAGAAGGAATGATGCTGAGTGAAGAGCAGAAAGAAATTTTAGCTTTAGCTAAAAAAGATTTTGAAGCCGAAGATTATTCTGAAGCTTTGATAAAGATTTTTATTAATTTAAATAAATAAATAGAATATTGAGAGTCGCGGCTCGTGGCTAATACGTAGGGTCGCGAGTTTTAGGTCGACGCGACAGAAGTAAAAAATAAAAAACAAATAAACAAGAATTAATTAATGTCTAATATAAAGAAACAGATTATAGGAATTGTTATTGCTTTGACTTCTGCTGTGATGATTGCCGGACCTGCTGCTCAAGCAGCAACCGTAGAAGAACTTTTAGCTCAGATTAACCAGTTGCAAGCTCAATTATTGGCTTTGCAAGCACAGCTAGGTCAAACCCAGGGACAATCGAGTGGCGCTTGTACCGGAATCGCTTTCACCAGGAATTTAGCACTTGGAAGTTCAGGCAGTGATGTAAAATGTATGCAGTCACTGTTAAACAGTGATGCTGATACAAAAATTGCTGCTTCCGGTGTTGGTTCTCCTGGTTATGAAACCACCTACTTTGGCAATTTAACCAAAGCAGCGGTGATTAAATTCCAGAACAAGTACGCCTCTGCGATTTTGACCCCAGTTGGATTGACCGCTGGTACTGGTTTTGTCGGTGCCAAAACATTAGCTAAATTGACTGCAATGATAGGAGGTTATGTAGGGCCAGTCACTACTGGTTCACCAGCTGCTAGTTTAGCGGCTGATACTCCAGTTGCTGCCACTATGCCTTATAACTCGGCTAAAGTGCCGGTTCTAAAAGTTGCCTTATCAGCTGGAACTAATGCTGTGACTATTACCAGTTTGACTTTTAAGAGAACTGGTGTTGGTTCTCAAAATGATTGGTCAGCTCTTTATCTCTATATCGATGATTTAAGGGTGACCACTTATGGCAGAACAATCAGTTCTGATACTCAATTGGTTGAGTTCCCAGCCTTAAATATTGCTATTCCAGCTGGTCAGTACAAGAACGTTACCTTGAGAGCTGATGTGGCTGCCAGTGGTACAGCAAATGCTGGAAACCAAAGTGCCTTCCAACTTACTGCCAGTAATGTTTCATTTTCTGGCTTACCAGTAACTGGTAAACTAATGACTATTGGTGGAGTTGGAGTCAGTACAACCACAGTAAGTACTGGATCAACCATTGTTAGTCCAGTGGTAGGAAGTCAGGGAGCAGATATTGGTAGCTTCAAGATTACTGCTGGTAATCAAGATGTTGATTTAAAGCAGGTAATCTTAACCATTAGTGGTACTATAGCCAGAGCCAATGTGACTAACATTAAGCTCTATTATGAAAGTACTCTTTTGGCTACCGCAGCCGGTGTTGATACCTATGACAATGCTGTTCTAACCCTGGCTACTCCTTACACAGTTGCCAAAACCTTAGTCAGAACATTTATCATCAAAGCTGACTTAGGTGGCAGAGTTGGTGAAACTCTAACTACCAAGATTCAGGAAGCTGGTGATGTTCTGGTCATTGATAAGGTTTATGGTTATGGTTCAGTTATTTCAGGTACCTTCCCAGTTTCCGGTACAGCCTTGATTTTAAAAGGCGGTACTTTGACCTTAGCTGACCAGGGACCATTAGCCGGTAAAGTTTCCAAGAACACTCAGGATGTTGTCTTGACTAAAATTGGTCTGACAGCTTCAAGAAACCTTGAGCTACTAAAATTCAGGGTGACAATGAGGACTACAGCCACTAGTACTGGTATCACTGATTTGAGAATCAAAGATGCTGATACTGGTGCAACCTTGATGCAAAAAGATGCTACTACTTATGCTTCTGTTACCAGTTCCACTACAACTTTGTCAGGTTCCATTATTTTGACAGCTAATAGCACCAAAAATCTGGCTATCACAGTTGATATTGCCAGTACTGCTTTGACCAGTGCGAAATTATCCGCTGATTTGGAAGTTGAACCTTATTCTACAACCCAGTCCTATGTCAGAGATTCAGTTACCGGTGATTATGTCGCTACAGCAGAAATTGTTCCAGCTAAAGTTACTGGTGATGACCAAGAAATTGTGGCTGTGAGCTTAGATTTATATCTAAATTCCACCCCGATTTCTGATACGGTCGTTACTGGCAGAACTAATGTTCCAGTTGTTGGTTTGATGTTCTCAGCTGGTGCTGGTACAGATGTCACTCTTAGAGGTATTGAAGCTAAATTCTACGCTAACAGTTCTACTCTTCAGATTGCTACTTCCAGTAAGACAACCAGAGATAAAATAGTGGTAGCCAAACTTTATGATGGTGCCACTTTACTTTCTCAAAAGACCTTAACTGAGTACGGAACTGAAAATACTGATGCTTATGGTTGGGCTAAATTTGATGGAATTAATGTCACGGTTACTAAGAATAGTGGTAAACTCTTGACAATCAATCTTGATACTGGTACTAATTTGGCTTCGGTCTACTATGTGACAGTTGCTGTGGCTACTAGTACTGTTGACGCCAGAGATCCTGATAATAACTCAGTTTCAGTTGGCGGAACCGGTGCTAACATAGTCACTCCTGGAACTGCACCATCGAGATATATCACGATTAATACCAAGGGTACTCTTACTTTAGCTAAGAACACTTCTGAGACACCGATTTCAGCTAACCTACCTGTAGGTGGAGCGGCTGATGGAAAGAACGGTGTTAGTTTATTAGCTATTGACCTGACAGCAACTAACGAAGATGTCAAGATAACTGAACTTACCTTAGAAAGAGCTGGAACTGCTACTAGTACTGATGATAAAGCCTACAAAGTTGCTTACCTCTACGAAAGCGGTGGTCTTATTGGAGCAACCACTTTTCCTGCCGGAGCAACCACCACTCAATTTAAGAACCTTTCAGTAATTGCCGCCAAAGATGTTAAAAAGACTCTCTACATAAAAGCTGATTTAGCTGGTATTGATGGGACATATGTGATTAGTGGTTCTAGTACACTTGCCCAGATTTCAACCAGCACTATTAAAGCAGTTGGAGTTTCTTCTGGTCAGACAATTGATACTGCTGGTTCTGTTGCTACTGGCGCTAGCCAGTTTCTCTACAAGACCGGAGTTGAAGTGGCTTTAAGCAGTGATTCACCTAGTGGTTCTTCAATTAAAGGTGGAGCTCAAGATGTTCTGCACTTAAATATCACGAATGTGGGAAGCTATGATGCCTTCTTTAGGAATGCTACGTTTACAATTGGTTACAATAAAGGAACAGGTGGTAACACTACTACTAGTGCTGCCAGAGGTTGTGCTATCTATGACAGTGTTGACTTAAGTACTGCACTCTACTCAAGCGCTTCTTGTGTGGCTGCAGCTACTGATCTTACTACAGGTACTGTAACCTTTGCTGCGACATCAAGCACTGCTCTTCTGACAATCGGTCCTGGAGCAACTAAGAAAGTTATTCTTAAGTTTGACACCTCTGATGTTGGTTCACTTGGTGGAGCTGCTTTCAGATTTGATATTGTCTCTGTTGGTAACTTCATGTGGAAAGATTCTTACGTAGATGTCACTGCTAGAACCAAGAACCTGCCAATTATTGGTGGAACTTTGATCTACTAATCATTTTGTTCTGAATTAAATTTCGCCTTTCCTTGTGGGCAACCGAAAAGCCGCTCTTTTAGGAGCGGTTTTCGGTTTACTGATTAACGCTGATTATTGCTGATTTACACTGATGTGATAAAATTAAAAAATGTTGAAAAGAAAAGTAAATGATTTTTTCTATGAAAATTTATCATATAAGATTAGAGGTTGTGTATTTAAAGTTTATAATACTCTTGGGTATGGACATAAAGAAGAAGTCTATCAGAAAGCCCTAATTTCAGAATTTGAAAAAGCAGAAATCAATTTTAAAAAAGAAAAAGCACTACCTGTTATGTATGATGGTAAAAAAGTTGGTATCTATAGACCAGATTTTATTATCGAAGATAAAATTATTATAGAAATAAAAGCTATTCCATTTCTATATAGAGATTGCGAAACCCAACTTACTTACTATCTTAAAGGAACGAATTATAAACTCGGATTTCTTATAAATTTTGGCAGTCAAAAACTTGATATTCGTCGCCGTGTCTGGAGTCTACATTATCAGCGGCAATCAGCTATCAATCAGCGTAAATCAGTCTAAAAATGTCCAATAAATTTAAACTAATTTTTCTTGGAATAATATTTCTTGTCTTACCTCTCTTTGTCAGAGCTGATATTATTGGTCAAACAGTTAAATTTTATCTTGACCCCTCTTATGATTTAACTAAAAGAGAAGAGACCTCAGCCACTCTAAGATTAATTACTTCCCAACTTTATTTTTATATTGATGATAATTGGTGGAATACTTTAGCTTTGGATAGACAGCAAAAAATAAATGAAGCTCTAAATAATTTAACTAATGAGTTTGAAGGAAAAATTTACCCAACCTTAACTTCTTATTTTGGTTCTGAATGGACCCCGGGAATTGATAACGATAAGAAAATCACTATTTTAATTCATCCGATGCAAAAAGATGCCGGCGGTTATTTTAATTCAGCTGATGAATATTCAAAAATTCAAAGCCCAAAATCAAATCAAAGAGAGATGATTTATCTGAATTCAGATTATATTGATAAAGAACTTTCCAAAGGTCTTTTGGCTCACGAATTTTTGCATTTAATTACTTTTAATCAAAAAGATAAAACTTACGGTGTTTCAGAAGAAACCTGGTTGAATGAAAGCCGGGCCGAGGCAGCTGTCACTTTGTTAGGTTATGATGATGTTTATGAAAGAAGCAATTTTCAAATACGAGTCAAAAGTTTTTTGGAAAAACCTTTTGATTCTCTGACTGATTGGAAAAATTTAAGTTCTGATTATGGAGTAGTTAATATCTTTACTCAGTATTTGATTGACCAGTATGGAATAGGAATTTTAACTGATTCACTATTTTCGGATAAAATCGGAATCCAAAGTTTAAATTCAGCTCTGGCAAAAAGGGGATTTAGAGAAGATTTTAGTCAAATTTTCGACAACTGGGCTATTTCAGTTTTAATTAATGACTGCTCGCAAGGGGATAAGTATTGTTATAAAAACCCGAATTTAAAAAATTTAAAGGTTGTTCCTCAACTAAATTTCCTGCCTTTAACCGGCGAAAGTTCACTTCAATTTACCAGCGCCAATTATGATTGGTCAGCCAATTGGTACAAAATTGTTGGTGGCAAAGGAAAATTGATTTTAGAATTTGATGGCCAGGATGAAGGTAATTTTTCAGTAATTTATTTAATTTGCGGTCTTCAGGAAAAATGCCAAATTCAAACTCTGCCATTAAATGAAAGTCAGACAGGTCAAATTATCTTAAATGGATTTTTGAATAATAATTACCAGTCATTAACAATTATTCCCATAATTCAAACTAAAACTTCTGATTTTGACAAAGTTCAAACAACCTATCTTTTTACCTGGAAGGTTTCAGCAGTTGAAAAAACCGAAGAAGAAAAAGAAGCTGAATTAAAAGCCAATCTTTTGGCTCAAATTGAATTTTTGAAAAAAGAAATTGCCAAACTTCAAGCTCAAATTGAGGTTATTTTAGGAATAAAACCCCAGCTTTCCTGCCAAGGTTTCAAGGATAATCTTTATTATGGCTTATTAAATGATGATAAGGTCAGGTGTCTGCAGCAATTTTTGAAATCCCAGGGACCAGAAATTTATCCCGAAGGAACAATTTCTGGAAATTTTCTTTCCCTGACCCAAAAAGCTTTAATTCGCTTTCAAGAGAAATACAAAGCTGAGATTTTAACACCTTTGGGATTAGAAAAGGGAACTGGATTTCTTGGTGAGATGACCAGATTAAAAGTTAACCAACTCCTCAGTTATTAAAATGCTAAATAACAAATATCTAATTTCTAATAAAAATCCAAATCTCAAATGGCAAATATCAAATTTGATTTAGAAGATAGAACAGCTAAATTTGGAGAAAACATAATTGAATTTTCCAAGAGGATACCGTCAACGCCGGTAACATTATCCCTGATTAGTCAAATAGTAAGAGCAGGTACGAGTGTTGGAGCAAATTATTGTGAAGCAGATTGTGCTGAAACTAAAAAAGATTTTGTACATAAAATGGGTATTTGTAAAAAGGAATCCAAAGAAACAAAACATTGGTTAAGAATGATTGCTACAGCAATTCCATCATTAAAAGAAGAATGTAGAGAACTTTGGAAAGAAGCTAATGAATTAAATTTAATCTTTTCCTCAATAATTAATAAAACAAAGCGGAAGATAATTTAAACATTAGAAATTTGGGTTTTGATATTTTATTTGTCATTTGTCATTAGAACTTAGACATTTTTTTATTGCTAAAATCATTTTCTCAATATCGTTTTTAATATAGAAGTTCTGAAGAGGAAAATTAACAATTCTTTTTGCCACCTCAATTGTATTAGGAAATTCGGTTAAGTTAAGATTATATTCTTTTTGAACTTCGGGATTCAAAATAATCGGGTCTTTCCAGATTCTGGTGCAAAATATTCCGTATTTTCTCAACCTTTCAACAAACTCATCCCGATCCATATTCTTTGGAACCAGAGCTGAAAGATAACAAAAGACATTATTTTTCGGGTTTTGAACTTCAAAACCTAATTTTTTTAATTTTTCTTGAAAGAAAATAGCTAACTCAATCCTCTTTTTTATCTCCTCTTTAAAGTTTTTGGAAAAATAGAGAAAAAGATTTAAGGAAACCTTGTTGACTTGGCTAATTTTTTTTGATTTTTCGCTCCTTATCATTTTTGGGGCAATTTTTCCGCCAAATTTTTTAAATAAAAAAGCAAAAAAATTAAAACTATTTAAAAGCGAAATAAAATCCCTCAAATTAAAACTCGTCTTTGCTAAAGATTTCTGATTTCTATTTTCTGTTTTCTGTTTTCTAATTATTGCCATTCCTCCTCTCAGAGAGGGAAATTGTTTATAAAGAGAAAATAAGGAGGCATCGCCAGAATTACCGGTTCCGGAGCCAAAAGAATGGGCGCAATCTTCAATGATTTTTAAATTATATTTTTTGGCTAAAGTTTCTATTTTTTTAATATTTACTGGCAGCCCATAGGTGTGGCAAATCAAAATTGCTCTGGTTTTTTTAGTAATTTTTTTCTCAATCAAATCAAGATTCATCTGAAAAGTTTCTCTTTCAATGTCTAAAAAAATAGGGGAGAGTTTATATTCTTTAAAAATTGGGAAAAAGATATCGCAGATATAAGCAGGAAGGAGGATTTGAGAATTCTGAAGCCCCAATTTTTCAACAATTAATTTAAAAGCAGTTCTACCCATATCAGTAAAAATTAGCTCTTTTTGAGGGAAAGCTACTTTCAATTTCTCAATTTCCCTTTCCTCAGGACTTTTTAAAAAAGAAAAGAATAAATTCTTTAAATTCTGGCTATTTAGTTTTATTTGAGGGTGAACAAAATACATATTTGTATGGGGTTACCCGGTAGTAGAAATTGGACTACCTTTAGTAATTAAATGTTTTTCTTGGAAAAACATTTGTCCAATTTTCACTACCGGGTTGATTTTTCCGTCTTTTTAATTTATCATAATTTTATGACTAAAAAAAGGCTTTTAGTTACAGGCGGAGCCGGTCCCCGCTACCAAAGCTTCGCTTGGTACGGGACTTATCCCGCACCTCGTAAGGTATTAAAAAAACAGTCAAAATATTTTTCTTTAGGTTAACATGAAAAATAATACAGTTATAGTAACTGGTGGTGCGGGGTTTTTAGGTTCTCATTTAGTAGATAGGTTAATAAAAGAAGGCCATAAAGTGGTTGTAATTGATAATTTATCTACCGGTAAAAAGGAAAATTTACCTGTCCAAGCCAAATTTTATAAAATTGATATTCAGAATCCTGAAATCTCCCGGATTTTTAAAAAGGAAAAACCGGAAATTGTTTTTCATTTGGCAGCAAAAATTGGTGTCAGAAAATCCTCAGAGAATCCGGCGATTACTAATAAAACTAATATCTTAGGTTCTCTCAATATGTTAGAAAATTGTAGAAAATTTAAGATTAAAAAGTTAATTTTCGCCTCTTCAGTTGGAGTTTATGGCCAAGCTAAAATTCTGCCAATAAAAGAAAACCAGTCTTTAAATCCGATTTCTCCTTACGCAATCAGTAAATTAGTCATTGAAAAATACCTGAATTATTATCAAAGTCAGGGATTGAATTTTGTTTCCCTGAGATTTTCTAATATCTATGGTCCCAGACAATCAACTTCGGGCGAAGGCGGAGTAATAGCTATTTTTATCAATAAAATTATAAGAGGGGAGAGACCTATTATTTTTGGCAAAGGCAATCAAACCCGGGATTTTTTGTATGTTGCTGACGCAGTTGAAGCAGCAATTTTGGCTTTGAGGGCTCTAACTGGTTCAATTTACCCCGTTAGAAAATCAACCTTTTCTAACGGGGTTTACAATGTCGGAACAAATAAAGAAATTAGTATTAAAAAACTTTTTGAACTGATTTCTTTTGAATTAAATAAAAAAATAAAACCGATTTTTAAACCCTTATCTCAAGGCGAAATTTTAAAATCCAGAATTGATTATTCTAAAATAAAGAAAGAATTGGGCTGGCAACCAGAATATAACTTAGAAAAAGGATTAAAAGAAACCATAAAATAGTTCAAAGATTAATATGAATAAAAATCTTTCTGATATCAAATCTCTATTATTCAACAATATTGATAGCCGCCAAACCATTTTTAAAAATACTTTTTGGTTAGCAGTAGCTGAAGCAGTAAACAGATTTTTAAAGTTGATTTTACTAATTTATGTTGCCAGAACTTTTGGAGCTACCGACTACGGGAAATTTACTTTTGCCTTAGCTTTTGCTTCTTTATTTTCCATCTTTTCTGATTTT
>Ga0315296_10003417_pt1 | contig 13264 bp, 10 predicted proteins | sample YL17G14_18_MG_FD_203921 | JGI IMG/M metagenome (GOLD analysis project Ga0315296, IMG submission 203921) | Sediment microbial communities from Yellowstone Lake, YNP, Wyoming, USA - YL17G14_18 | ecosystem: Environmental > Aquatic > Freshwater > Lake > Sediment | place: USA: Wyoming | collected... | reverse complement strand
TCGTGCTCGGGACATGCGCCGTAGATCGTGAATCCCCTCCAGATGTCGCAGAAGAAGCTGCCGTCCTGCGTCTTGCGCAGCGCCTGATTTGAGGCCCAATTGAGAAACTCGACGCTCAATCGCGTTACTCGATCTGTCTTGCTTGCCAGCGCGTACTCGAAGGCTGCTGCCATTGTGAATACCGAGCAGGTGTTCCGTTCGCCCTGAACGCGCGGTCCAAGTTCCCATTTCTCAAAGGCTGGCCGAAGGTTGATGCTACTCGCCAGAGAACCACTATCCGGGGCACTGCTGGAAAGCGGGGTGGCGAGAACACTCGGCGACAGAATCAGGCCGGCCATCAACACCAGGCTGCCAAGCACTCGATGAAGCCTCGAGGGGAAACACATTGTCAGCATGAAGGATTCCTCACTTTTTCTGGCCCTAAAAAAGCGCCTTTACCCGCCAGGCGTATGGCGGGCAAGTCCTGAGACTATCAGGAAACGCCCAGTCATTCTGCCTTAGCGCACATAGCATTGCAACTTTCTTCCGCCACTGGCGGACAAGTTTTTGCCAAAGCGGCCTGCTCGTCCATCCTCTGTCGTCCGTCGTCCATCGCCGGACGGTTGACGAGGGACGCGGCACGAGGGACGCCCGGCGCTCTGGGGGCTCGGCGGTAAAAAGGAACGCTGCCCGATTGGTTGCGTCGCCAAAACAAAAAGTGCGGTGGAAGTGATTATCGATGACAAAATCGAGCGTTCTCTGGTTCCTGCCCGAAGCGTTTTGATTGGTGAATAAAGAGTAGTGATTAGTAATTGGCCAGGGAATACTCAAGACGGACGACGGAGGGCGCAAGACAGCAGACAGCAGTCAGAAAACAGAATACAGAATTACAATATACTAAATGCTATACGCTGTACGCTTCACGCTTGACGAAATATGCTATACGCTCCACGCTGTACGCTTTTTATGCACCGTCCCCAGCCATTAAAATGTCGCTATCAATATTATTTTCAATTTATGCCTTGCCCTGCGTCAGTTCCAAGCCATGACGGTAAAGGAAAGGCACCCAATAAACTAAACTGGAACCTCGCGTCATCCTTGAGAAGAGACCGATGGACACAAGATCATCAGATATAACTTTCCAGTTTTTTCCAAGAGTTTTTTGTATAGACCTTTCGTCATATTCAGTCTTCCCACCGATGAATTTCTCGATGTCTGTCCAAAGGTGTGGAAACTCGGCTTGAAGGTATGTCTGCCTTTTCCTGTTAGAGAGTTCCTGTAGGCCGTACTGCAAGGCGGATGATCCAATAATGCATGTCGAGATTCCCTCAGCATTGGCGGCACATTCATCGTGTTGTTTCTGTATTGCCCTGATCAACAGATCCAAGACATCTCGCGGCGTTACTACACCTCTGCCATCCGAGCATCTGTTGTAGATCCAGCCGAGGGTTGAGCTTTGCTTCGCTCCTTTGTGAACGGTCGGAGGGAATACCTTGTAGAAAGACTCTGAACGGTATGTAGGACTCGCATCGAGTCTCTCATTATTGACGCCCAGATAGTCTGCCATGCCTTTATTCGTGAATATCCTCTTCACAACCATAGACAAGATTTGATCTTCTGTCCAGCGTAGTGTATCAGCCTGACGTACAGTAATATGTGTAAGGCCTGTGAAGCCATTTTTCGAACGCACGACTTGATCAAGCATGTCATCACGAAGAAAGACTTTCACACGAATAGCATCCGATGAGAAGAACCGCGTGGCACGGAGTAAGCCTCGGAGAGCTGTTTTTTCCAGTTCCGAGCGGCGAGGGAAAATCTCATCAAGGCGATCAATCATAAACCACAGCGAAAGTTGAGCCTTATGAAGGATTTTCTCTAAAGATTCTTTGATATCGTTGACATATTTTGGAAGTGAATCGTTCTTATCTTGGTTCTCTTTTTTCGCCGGCGTAGGAAGAGGTTTGCCAAATAGATCCACCTCGATATCACCAGATCCATCTGGGAATTTGTACCTAAAAGTTGGTTTCCAGCGGTCGAGTACAAACAGGGTCCACTCCAGTATTTCTCGAAGCGACTTCTTGGCTTTAATTTCTGGGATCTTTGCTGTTTGGCACGCCCTTCGGAATTTGTCGATCTCACCTGAAACGTCTCTAAGGAGATTTGCGTATCGCTCACCCTTTAAGAACTGTTCATGGGCAAGGGACACTAAATAGATACACCAGAAACTCACGAATTCCTGTTCATCGAGTTTCTCGAATTGGTCACGAAATGCGTGGAAAACACAGTCGCCTCGGCTTTGGATTCCGTGCGCAATTACAACTTTCCGGTCACGGAGGAGCATATCTGGAAGAAAATCAACGAAAATTCGAAAAAGAGCGCTCTTGCCAGAACCTTTGGTTCCAGGTATCAAGTCAACCTTATCTGTGAGCAGATCAACGAAAGCTGAGGTCTCTACTCGGGCAGTCTCTAACAAGGTGTCTGATTCAGCCACAGAATTTCCAAGGTCGAGCACCTGAAGATGGCCTGCAATAATATTGTTATTGTGATCCATAAAATCTTTCCCCACGAATGAGTCAATATTATGATTCTCATAACTTCGAACTACTGTTTATATGGTTTCTGCATAACGAAAATTTCACAGGCAATATCCCACACCAGACCTCTCAAGGGGCTTGTTATGTTTTTTATTCGCATAGGCTATCATATTTGCGTATAAAGCCTTGCTGTAACTTTTGGTTGTTCTTTAATTGACTTCCATAATCCTCTATAAACTCTTGCACAGCCTGCATGAAATTGTCTCTAAAGACTATCTTCTTTTCCTTGTCTATAATCTTACCCTCATGACTCTTAGCCCAAACCTTCCAACTGTTTTTTGTTTGGGCTTCATGGAGTAATCCGCATCGGATATTTCTATAAAACTCTTCTGCTAACTCTTTGTCGAAATGACTCTTAAAAGGATGCCTTTCACACAAGAAATTGACAAATATATTTTTGCTAGAAGAATATTCGTGGTCTCCTAATTTTTCGCCAGGCCTAACAAAACGATACTTCAGGCCTTCTATAGTGGACTCTAGAAATTCTACTAGCGTGCAAAGAATTGCGAGAATAGAAAAGCCCTCACCAGAGAACGTACCATTTTCCTGCAATACTTTAATTGGATGTAAGTAGCGAAGATTTAGCCTATCTAGGAAATATTCTTTATATGCTTCTTCCCAAATCTCTGCGCCGGTTTCATTTTTTAACCGTTGACAAAAAGCACGCCAGTCATCTGGTGTTTTCCAACCTGAGATATATGAGTTATCGTTATTCATTATAAAACATAACGAAAAGCTTAGGTACGACGCTGTCCGGCGGCCGAGTTCAGCCGGTTTATCCTGCGTAGCCTTGTGCGAAGCAAGGATGGCTCAAGTTTCGTCGGTCGTATGTCGTATTGCGTATATCGTATTGCGTTTATTGCATCCCGTTTGAATTCCGCGACAAATTCTGACCGCCGCCGGAACGGCGACGGCTAAACGTAACAAGCAAAAAATATTATGGCCGGGATTGTCGAAAAAAGCAAGAAGTCTTCAGGGACGCCCAGCCTGGGTCAGTACTATATTCGGACGCGGCGGTGCGGCCATGCCATCGCCCATGTAAAAACCAGGTTGTGTAGGCTGATTATAGGCTACGTTCTGCCAGGCCACGCTCAGCCTATAGATAGGGTCGTGCATGAAGGTATAGAAACGCCGGTTTGTCGGTATTGTAGTGGTAAAGATACGCAGCTCTTTGTTATCGGTTGTTCTGCAAATCAGCTCCTCTCTCCAGTCGCCCAAAATATCGGCAGCCAAACATGGATTGGATTTTGTTCCATTGTTTCTGGCGCAGCCCTCAGCGGAAAACAATCTCGTTGCCGTAGCATTGGCGTAGTCCCACTTATCAATAGTAACGCCATCAAGGAGCTCGCGAAGCACATCGCCATCCCACCATATCCCCATATTGCACGACCGGGGCTTGGCATCGGAAATCTTTTCGCCTTTGCAGTTGTATAGGCCCGCTGAATTATTAGCCCAGCACTCATAGCCCCGATGACGGGGATCAATATCAATAGCGAGTCCTCTTCCTGGGTCTTTCAATTGCAGGCCCCATATAACTTTTCCGGTTGCCGCGTCACGAAGGTTGGCACCGTACGGGTGACGCGGCCTTTCATGGATGGCAAACACTTCCAAGCCGGGTCTATCCGGATCGATGTCGGATAAATGCATCGCATCCCCGTGCCCTAAACCCGTTGAATAGAGTCCTCTGCCATTATGATCAATCGCACACGCCCCATACACAATTTCATCCTTGCCGTCGCCGTCAACGTCACCGACTGCCAGATTATGATTGCCCTGTCCTCTGTAATCCCTATTGCCGGGCGTCCCGTCATCGCTATCGAAGGTCCACACGTGCGTCAACTTTCCGTCTCTGAAGTTCCATGCTGCCAGCACTGTCCGTGTGTAGTAGCCGCGGCACATTACCAGGCTCGGCTTTTGCCCGTCGATATACGCGATGCACGCCAGAAATCGGTCTACTCTGTTGCCGTAGTCATCTCCCCAGTCAGAAACATTGTCTCTGGGTGGTATATAATTGGTCGTGGCAAGTTCCGCGCCGGTCTTTCCGTCAAATACGGTGAGAAACTCCGGCCCATCCAGGATGTAGCCCCTCGAATTGCGGTAATCCGCGTTGGCGTCGCCGATTGCTTTACCTTTTCCATCGATAGTTCCGTCCGCTGTTTTACAGACAACCTCAGCTTTGCCGTCGCCATCAAGGTCGTATACCATAAATTGAGTGTAGTGTGCGCCTTCACGGATATTCTTGCCTAAGTTTATCCTCCATAGAAAAGTGCCATCCAGTTTGTATGCCTCAAGTATCGGCGGATCCGTCATACCGCCTTGCGCATTATCACGGCCTCTGCCCGTTTGGTGTAATAGAATCTCATACTCACCGTCGCCATCCAGGTCCCCGACAGAAGCATCGTTGGGCGTGTAACCGTCGGGAGTCGCAAGAGAGATTGAAATGTAATTCTGACTCCAGACTCTTGCCGGTGCGGAAGCCTTTCCTTCCGACCCGTTGATGACAGCACGAACAGTGTAGGTCTCGCTGGTATTTCCGTTATCATCCACGAGGTTAGTGGATTCCGTTATCGGCTGACTATTGATACGGGCGTTATTTCTGTAGACGTTAAAGGCGATGTTGTCGGGGTCGGTTCCTAACATACGCCAGCCGACATAGACCTTTCCGCTGCCCTGGTTGATCGCGAGCAGGCCGCGTCCCAGATTCTCCATCTGCCGCTGTGCGCTTGCTCCGGTTACAAAAAGCAATACCGTCCCGATCGTCACGGCCACCTGTGTTTTAGTTCTTGAGTTCATCATAGGTTCCATAGAATGAGCGGCTTCGCTGCCCATGCTGCTAATTCTGTCCCCAGCCGTTAGTAGTTGGCTGTCCCTATTATCTGTTATTCCAGCCCGACCAGCTTGCTTCGGCGCTCTACCAGAATAACATCCCGCCAAGTTCCTGCCAGCCCTCCGTAGGTCATCTTGCCCAGTTTTTCTCTGCGGCCCACTTCTCGAAACCCGTATTTTTTGACCAGGCCAAGACTGGCAGTGTTCTCCGGGAATATCCCGCCTTGCACCGTCCATATCCCCGCTTTCTCGGAAGCGTCGACCAGCGCGCAAAGAAGAGCCGACCCTACGCCCTGGTGTTGATACGGGGTGCCAACGTACAGGCTGATTTCTGCCACACCTGCGTACACATGGCGGCTGGAAACAGGGCGCAGCGCAGCCCAGCCCAGGATCGCACTATCCGTTCTGGCCACCAGCCGGCCCGCCGACATGTGAGCAGCGTCCCATTGCCGCCAATCGGGCGCGGACGCTTCGAAGGTCGAATGTCCGCCGGCGATACCTTCGAGATAGATCGAGCAGACTTGCGGCCAGTCCTCGGCCGTCATCTTGTCTATCTGGTATTTCATTGTTTTTCGCGCTCGCAAATCGGCATGTATGGTTTGCGCATAGCGAACAGCTCGGCGGCGTCGCCTCTGCGGCGTCCGAGTGCAGCCGGTTTATCCTGCGTAGCCTTGTGCGAAGCAAGGATGGTTCAACTTCGTCGCTCGTATTTCGTATATCGTATCTCATAGGTTGCCCATTCAGATGATTGTGGTGTGCGGTGCACACCCTACCACTCCGTTAATTACAAGTTTAACAGCAATCTTATCGTTTTGTCAAGGGACGTCGGCAGCTTGTCCTGCCCCAAATAGGCCACCCCCGTGATTTGGTGCGGGGCCATTTATTCGTCTTGGAAGATTTGCCTGCTGATACTTTGCTACTCTGCGAAGCTCATGCTCTGCGAAGCCGCTTGATACTCTGCGTAGTACGCTACGAAGCACGAGATGCGGGGCGAAGCAGAGTACGCTACGTAGCACGAGTCAAATTCCCATACTACTCTTGACTGTCGTCAGACAAGTTTTTGATCCGGCAGCCGCAGGCGGACTGCTGCGGCGATATGTTAGGAACCATCTGAATCTCCCGAGCTCGTGCTGTGGCTCTTATTAGGCTCTTGTTCAGGTTCAGGAGGTAGTATACCTTCCAAACGAGCATCCACTTCGAGATCATAAGCGCAGGCAATCCGAGCGATGTGGATTCCGAATAAAGCTCGCAGCTCGCCAAGTGTGCTGAGGAGCTGAGCCTCATACGGCCACCCATAACCTGCGCTTGGGGATTGATTCTCATCCAGAAACTTGCGACAGACAGCCTGCATAGCTCGCAGGGTTTCTCTCAGAAGAGAGTCCATAGAGAGAGCCTCGAGGTCGCGGGTAATTCGCTCACGTGTATCAAGGACGGACTGCACGACGAAGGCGCCGATCTCTTTGTTATATGGATAGTGGAGAGCCCGCTGACCTGCAAGATACACCAATAGTCGCCGCGCCTTGTCCCGTTCATCAACTGGTGGCTTCCAACTGATTCCACCGATAGGGGTTGAAATGCCTGTCAAACGGGTGGCCAGTTCTCGTCCCCTCAGTTTGATCTTCTCACTCTTACTCATATTTGAGATCCTTCATTCATTTTAACATGGACATCCTTCGTTTTTGGAAAAGATCTTGCGAAAGTGAAACCCGTGAATCGCGAGCGTTACCGCAAGCGGGAAAAGCTGCGGCCGCCTGAAAAGAGACCACAGGAGCAACTTCCAGTAATAGATCCTACCTTTGTTGCGGATTCCAAGAAACCATATCGATCTGACAAAAACCCGCACATCATAAAAGTGACGCCGGAATCTCCCTGCCGGACCGGGCCTGTAATTCCTGAGAAACGTGGTTACCCGTTCATAGTAGAGCTTGCTGGAATAGATCCTGTAGACGACTGTCCTGTAGCCCGCTATAAGCTCATCGTAATTCATTCTCGGAACAAAGTTCATCGACAGATCCGTGTTGTCTCCCGTGGGCATTTTAATCAGACGCTTCTCCTTCAGCAGGCGCCTGTAAAGCTTTGTTCCGGAAGGGGCGTTGAGTAAGCCCACCATAGCGGTCACGATGCCGCTTTCCTGGATGAATTCTGTCAGCCGGGCAAAGATCAAAGGCGTGTCACTGTCAAAACCGATGATGAATCCTCCCTGGACCTGCAGTCCGAACGACTGGATTTTTCGGACACTCGCCACAAGGTTGCGATGTCTGTTTTGCGACTTGTGACATTCGGCAAGGCTCTGATCATCGGGGGTCTCGATGCCTACAAACACCGTATTAAATCCAGCCCGGACCATTAGCCCCATCAGGTCTTCGTCATCACAAAGATTGATTGAGACCTGGGTGTTCAGCGCAAAGGGATGATTTCTTTGTTCCATCCAGTCGATAATGGCGGGCAGAACCTCTGCCTTGAGCTGCTTTTGGTTCCCGATGAAATTGTCATCGACAACAAATACCGGACCCCGCCAGCCTCGCAGGTACAAACTCTCCATTTCCGCCAGAAACTGTCCGGTGGTCTTCGTCCGCATCCTGTTGCCAAACAATACTGTGACATCACAGAAATCACAGCAGAAGGGACACCCTCGCGAGTATTGAATCGGCATGCAGGCGTATTTCTTCATGTCCACCAGTTCCCATGACGGTATGGGAGTAGCGTCCAGATCTGCCCACTGATGCGAGGTATAGATATACTCGGGATGTTCCTCAGCGAGATCCTTCAGAAAGGCCGGCAGTGTCAGTTCCGCCTCATTAAGCACAAGATGGTCGATATCGTGTGCATATTCGCAGCCTGATGTGAAAAGGGGCCCACCTGCCACGATTTTGGCTCCGAGTTTCTTGCATCGGGTGATTATCCTGTATACGGATTCCTTGTGAATCTGCATGGCACTGATAAAGACGTAGTCGGCCCATTCGATATCCTTGTCTCGCAGCGATTCGACCCCCATATCCACAAACTTCTTCTGCCACTGTGGCGGTAGCATTGCGGCAACCGTCAACAGACCCAGGGGCGGTATCAAGGCCTTTTTCGAGGCGATCCGCAGCGCATGCTTAAAGCTCCAGAATGTCTCCGGAGACTCCGGACAAACCAGAAGTATTTTCATAACAGTGTCCCTATTGGCCCAACGTTGTGGCTCAGCAACGCACGGCTTGTCCGCGTGGCTGCTGGAGGCGACTGTTAGGTCGTTCTATCTCGATCCTGTTGCCGAACTCTCTTTTAGAAAGTACTGTCGAACTTTCACCGCGATCTGATGATCAGTCATCTTGTCAACTGTTTCGATAGCTACTATACGTCCGCTGAGCTTGTTTTTCTCGAGACGATTTTTCACCTCGCCCTTTGCCTCACCAGGACCAAATATCAGAATACCTTCGGCATCACGAATACACGCAATGACCGCATCGTAGTAAATGTTGAGATGTCCCGCAAACTCTCTCTGGCGGCTATCATCTGCCTGAACTTGCTGTTGTTCATACTGAGTCGTAGAATGTATACCACCAAAACGTCCGGGCTGTTTTTCAACCTTTGATATTATCAGTTTTATTTGCTCCCCGTTGTCCGAAATAATTACGATGACCGGCTTCCTATGGTCAATCCACAAACCTGCTTTTTTCTTCATAGATTCTCTCTTTCTCTATTAGGTCCACCTAACTACTGATTATATGGTTTCCACATAACACAAAGCTCACCGGCCCCGCGCTGCGCGGCTTCCGAGTGCAGCCGCTGGTTCAACTTTCGTATTTCGTATTGCGTGACTCGTAAATCGTATCCTTCGACTTTGCTCAGGATAGGTCTCGCCTGGATTCCACAACAAGTTCTGACCGTTGCCGGAGCGGCAACGGCTGAACGTAAAAAACAAAAAGCATTATGGTCGGAATTGGCGGACAAAGCAACGAGAAAGGGCAAAAGACCACAGGTGCGCAAGGGCACAAGTTTAGCCCCCACCCCTGTGGTGGGGGGCCGGCGTCTCCTCGAAAACTGAGGGCGGCGAATTCACCATGATACTTCGTCGCGGCACGGTTGTAAGCCTCGGCGGGGTCAACAGCAATAAGAAAAATTCCAAATTTTTAGATTTTGCGTGCAGGTATTAGGCTTTTTTGGCAGAAAATGCTTGTTTGCGGGGCAAAGATGGGCATAATCCTACATAGTTATGTCTATTTTGCCGAATACATGGCCAGGCCGAGAAAATAGGGAGCATAAAACAGACTTGGGTGACAATAGCTTGCTGTTGGTAAGATTCAGGATAGGGGGGAGGCTAAGGTTCCTTTCGCACGCCGAAACGCTGCGCGTCTTTCAGCGAGCCTGCGCTCGGGCACGGATAAACATCCAGCATACGCAGGGATTTAATCCGCATCCGAGGCTGTCCTTGCCCTTGCCCAGGCCTGTGGGCGTTGAGTCGGACGATGAATTGCTGTGCATTCGGGTAATTTGTGCCCCAAACGAGCTGGAAGCTGCGGCATACGAAATGCAAATCAGGAGCTCACTATCAGAGCAATTGCCGGAAGGTTTTGAACTACTTTCGGTAAGCATCGCAAAAGCTGACACATCTTTTGTGCCGAGTTCTGCTACTTACGTATTACCCATGCGCCGGCAATACCTGACCGGTGATCTGAAGGCCAGGATTAAGCAAGTGTTGGCTAGCGAGAGTCTTTACCTTGAGCGAAAAACAGGTCCGGAAAGTTTGAAGTCCAAGACTCTGGACGTTAGAGGTTTTCTGAAATCAATTGAGTTGGAAGATAGTTGCGTGATTGTCCGGTGCAACATCAGTCCTGCCGGCTCAATACGCATCGAAGAGATTCTGCAACTGCTGGAGCTGGATGTCGAGAAACTGGCGGCGCCGATCAGACGAACAAGTGTGCAATGGAACAGCAATTGACAATCTACGATTCAATACTGACTATTGCAACGGACGTATCAGTCTCAAACAATAGTAAATAGTCAATAGAAAATTGTAAATGCAGTAGGGATACGAAAATGGCAAGAGAGATGTTAATAAATGTGGCTGAGAGCGAAGAGTGCAGGGTGGCTGTAGTTGAAAATGGGTCGCTCGAGGAGCTGTATGTAGAAAGAGCAGGTCTGGGCAGCCGGGTCGGCAATATCTACAAGGGTAAGACAGTAAATGTTGAATCCGGCATTCAGGCTGCGTTTGTAGACCTTGGCACCGACCGAAACGGGTTTTTGCACATTAGCGATCTTCATCCGCGTTATTTTTCCGCTACTCGCGGCAGCATAGTCGAGAGCGTCGGCCGAAGAAAGTCGCTAAGGGAGCGGCCGCCCATCCAGAGCTGCCTTCGCAAAGGGCAGGAAATTGTCGTTCAGGTGACCAAAGAAGGAGTAAAAACAAAAGGACCGACCCTCAGCACATATCTTGCCTTGCCCGGCAAGTATCTGGTGATGATGCCCTGGATGCGAGGTCACGGAGTTTCACACAAGATCGAGGACGAGGACGAACGCAAAAGACTAAGGGAATTTCTTGAGCAGAGCAACCCTCCCAAGAGCCAGGGCTTTATTATCAGAACCGCAGGACAAGGATGCTCCAAGAAGGATATCCAAAATGATTTGAGGTATTTGGAGCGGTTGTGGACAGCTATCGAAAAGCGGATCGAAAACGGCAAAGTGCCCAGTGAGCTGTATCAGGAATCGGACCTGGTCATAAGGGCGATGAGAGATGTTTTCAACAGCCGAATAACCAATATAGTATGTGATTCGGAAAATGTGGCGCGCAAAATTAGGGAGTTTCTTTCTATTGCTGCGCCGCGCGTGAAACAGAGGATTACATATTACGACAACAAAATTCCGCTATTTCATAAGTACGAGATTGAGGACGAAATAACAAAGATCCAGTCGCGCATGATTGCGCTTAAAGGCGGCGGCTCAATCGTAGTTGAGCAAACTGAGGCGTTGGTCGCAATAGACGTAAATAGCGGACGATCTCGAAAGCAAAAAAGTGCTGAGCAGACCGCTTACGAAACTAATATGGAGGCAGCACCGGAAATTGCCCGACAACTCAGATTGCGAGACCTGGGCGGACTGATAATCTGTGATTTTATTGACATGCGCAGTCAGAGACACCGCAAAGAAGCGGAAAAGGCTTTTCGCGACGCCGTCAAGCCCGACCGTGCCCGTACGAGAATTTTGAAGATAAGCAGGTTTGGCGTGGTGGAAATGACACGCCAGAGGATGCGTCCTTCGCTGCAGTCCAGCACCTATCTGGCATGTCCGCATTGCGCGGGCACCGGCTTTATCAAAAGTCACGAATCATCGGCTATTGAGCTTATTCGTGTGCTGAATTTTTCAGCCGCGAAAAAGCAGATAAAGCGCATCGAGCTGTCCGTGTCGCCGGAAGTTGCCGCCTACCTGCAGAATGAAAAGAGAGCGGCGGTTGTACAAATAGAGCAGCTCAACGATAAACGGGTTGTCATCCATTCGGTGCCGGAATATACCGGCGAAAAATATGAGCTGCTCTGTTATAACGAGCGAGGAAGCATGCTAAAATTGTAGCATCGGTTCTCAAATGTCTAAAAGAGCAGACGCACAGTCAGTTGCCAATATCAAGGAGACGGGCCTGCACACAAAGGCAAAGCTGAGTACGGTCATGCGGGCGGATAGATCGGTGGAATTTGACCTTGACTACGCTCGCAGCGTAATCAAAGCAGAAGCCAACGCCATCGCTGCGGTTACGCCGATTGTTGACGCATCTTTTGCCAGGGCTGCCGAGATGATCTGCCACTGCACCGGTTCCTGTATCGTAAGCGGCATCGGTAAGGCAGGAATAATCGGGCAAAAAATCAGCGCGACTCTCGCTTCCACCGGCACGCCAAGCCATTTTCTTCATCCGGCTGAGGCTGTTCACGGCGACCTCGGCAGGTTACGTAAAAACGATATAGTGATTGTGCTAAGTTATGGCGGCGAAACGGATGAAGTCGTTCGGCTGATAAATCTGGTCAAGCAGTTGGAGATTAAGCTGATTGGCATAACCGGCGAAAAGAATTCCACCCTGAGTAACCATGCCGATGTGGTACTTTGCATGGGCCGGATGTCCGAGGCTTGTCCGCTTGGTGTTGCTCCGAGCGTATCTACTACTTGCATGCTGGCGGTCGGTGACGCTCTGGCTTTTACCGTAATGAAGGCTCGCAATTTCAGCGTTGAGGACTACGTTAGGTTTCATCCCGGAGGCTCACTCGGCGCAAAGCTAATGACGGTCGAGCAGTCGATGATGTTCAAGCCGGGCGAAAAATTGCCCATCGCTCAATTCAGCGATACCATAGAAAAATTGCTCCGCAAGACCAGTGACGTCAAGCGGCACGGAGCGGTGATGGTGGTCGACGAAGCCGGCAGATTGGTGGGGATCATAACCGATGGGGACCTGCGGCGTTTGCTGACTAAGGAAGGACGGCGTGCCTTTGAAATGAAAGCCGGCGATGTCATGACCGCTAACTGCAAGAAAATAAGAGCCGACGCCCTTGCTTCCGAGGCGACAGCTATTTTCCATAAACATAGAATAGATGAGCTTCCGGTCGTCAATGCGGATAACAAGCCGGTTGGCTTAATCGATGTGCAGGATATCGTGACCATAAAAGTTGTTGGATAGAATTTCGTGTTGCTCAGATCAGAGCCGCGACTTGCTCAGATCAGAGCCGCGACCGTAAGGGAGCGGCAAGCGGTATGCCAAATCTCGCAGACATCGAAATGCTGGTGTTGGATGTTGACGGCGTTCTGACCGACGGGACGTTGATGATTAACGGCGACGGCAGCCAGAGCCAGACCTTCAATGTTCTGGATGGGCACGGAATCCGGCTGTGGCAAAGGGCAGGTCTGAA
>Ga0315296_10003416_pt1 | contig 13264 bp, 12 predicted proteins | sample YL17G14_18_MG_FD_203921 | JGI IMG/M metagenome (GOLD analysis project Ga0315296, IMG submission 203921) | Sediment microbial communities from Yellowstone Lake, YNP, Wyoming, USA - YL17G14_18 | ecosystem: Environmental > Aquatic > Freshwater > Lake > Sediment | place: USA: Wyoming | collected... | reverse complement strand
AAATCTCCAATCTTTCATAAGGCTTATGTTCACAAATACCTCCCTCTTATTGGGTATATCAGACAAACCGAAAGCCAACTATTTATAAGGACTTCGGGAGTAAGCCCACACATCTTGTGGTTTTTTGGCATAACTGATATGCCCGAATCAACAAGGAGTGTGATCGGAAGTGTTAGGAGATGTGGGAAAGCGAACCTTCAGCCTTTCTGATTGGTTCCATTGATTCAGCTTCATGACACCTTTAAGGATGTTATCCATTTTTCTTTTCAACTCCATTTTGCACTTGCACAACAGTCTGAAAGACCTTGCATGGTTTTCGTTTCATGTAGAACTCTGCTGTTTGGTTCTTTTTCTTATGATTGCCTTTGAGTCACCGATGACTTCTGCTTCTACCTCTTTTGCGCTACTGTGACCAAACAAGGGAATGGCAATGAGACCAAGCAGCAGAATGCCTATCAGGAACAGATCATAGAGTGACTGAAACTTCAGATAATGAGGAAAAGGAACCCAAAAAAGCAAAGCTGCATCTATCAAGTCAAAGACAAGAAGGCTGAAATACCACATTTGAAATCAAACGAGAAGCTAACTTCAGCGTTTTCCCCATTTGCTTCTACTAATATTCTGGCTAGACCTCCAGCTCTGAGGGATCTACTAAGAATGGGAGAACCAGTCCTTACAACAATGAGTGCGGGTTCTGTGTAGGACTTGATCTTCCACTTCCTTTTTCTGGAGAACATGCTAAAAAGAAGATGGTACGCCTCTTCTGGTGGAAGATTGAACTGTACAATCTCAGTCAAGTCTCCTGTCTCCACATACCAGCTCTTCTGGTTGATTGATTAGCCTTATGGTGAATAGCTTCAGGGATTTATCATGATCCAAAGAATTCAGAGACGGAACACTAAAAGCAATAAAAGAATTAGAACAAACGCTAAATTGAGCAACGAAGCAATTTGACAGAACCAAAACTAACCTCTCTTTTCTTTCAATGTAAAAGAAGATAGACTTATGTTTCCTTGCTACGTAATGAATTGTGGGAAGAAATGGAACTCAGTAGATGGATGATTCTAGGCTACATTTCTGTTGTAGTTCTCTTCATTGGGATTTTTCTTTTTTCCACGTTCTTATTATGGAATTCTTTTTTGATGATCTTGGGTGCTTCTTTTTTGATATTTGGTGGTATTGGACTGGCACTTGTACGTAGACAGGTGTCGATAACCAAACGTACAAATCCTGAAGCTACAGAAGCTCTAAGAGCCCAAAGTAGGAAGAGGAGGGAGAAAGAGAAAACTGTGGGCATTAAGGATCTGCCTCCTTGGCTCATAATTTCATTATTTGCAGCAGTTGTGGTTGGCTACATGGGTTGGTTTGGGTTTGGGGCATTAAGTTCTGATCCACTCTTAGAAGCTTTGCTATCTGTCTTGGTGGTCGTTCTTCTCGCTTACTATTTTCTCTACAAACGTAAGATAATGAATAAGAAGTAAAAGGCAAGCTCAAGTGATTCTCCCAACACGTCGATCGATAGAGATGCAGACGACAAGTGTGGAGTCCAAGGGCTAGAGCTTTCTGAGATGTCTGATTGCAGAATTGATCAGAACTAGCAGTCGTATTCTGAGATACAAGAGCATTAGACTTGGTGTGAAGTGTCTCAGAGGATACTGTAAACTTATTTGTCATGGATTATTAAACGAAACAACGGAAAGCAAGGGTTAGAATTGAATTAACCCTGTCCAGAAAATCACCGCCAAAGAATAGAAGACTAATAGAAACAACCCGAAAATCGTCACTGCGGTAGCCCAGTTAGAGAGGTCAAACAAAGCTAGCATGGCAGATGTTATAAAGAAAAGTTGTATGACAGCTAAGATACGAATAGGGCGATCAACATGTGCTTTTTGCCTTGCTTTGTCAAATCGTTCAGCCAAAATTACAAAGAACCCATAAAATACGAATAAGCCTGCTATGACTGTGCCATCGAAAGTCAGAAGCACTGATGGGTCAATCATTCAAATCTCCAGTCAATCCTATTCTCAGTTTGCCCTAATAATATCAACCGTTAAACGATATTTGTCATGACTAGCAGCGCACCAAAAAGGATATGAAATCAGCAATAGATTGATTGAATTGTGATAAGTCATTCTTTGGTTCTTGTTTCGTACATTGCGCTTTTGTCGATCAATGCGATAGATGCTGCCATGACTAAAAAGGCATTGAACAAAAGTGGATTCGAAGAAAAAATGACCTTCACAAGAAGGGCAATAAAAGAACTCGGGTTAAATGGAGCTATGCTCGTCAAATCTCTACTGCCAATCCCCTTTGTGATACTTGTCATATTATGTTGGAATAACGCGATTTATGGCTATGTGGTAAGTCTGCTATTCATTGTCCTGACTATTGTATTGTCCTACGTCGTTTCGCATAATTGTATTGAACTATGGAAAAGCCATCAAAGTCGAAAATGATGTTTTGTGTTCTTTCTAAAGTGAGCCAATAAAAGAGGTAGAATTGAAAGACTCAAAACGAGCCCTAATGACGAGTCCCTGAAACTCTACGCTGATTCTGTCTCCTCTGGTACTTCGTATATTTCCGTTGAGAAGGCACATACATCACCTGAAAGAAAAATCATTTTTCATCTGATAGACGATGAGATTCTTTTCACAAATGCGTTACGATACTAAGATTGCGATAACTACTTTCATCGGTTTGATTATCGCCACGCTGATACTGGTCCCTTTCAAGATCAATTCTTACGTCTATATTGGTTCAGTGTTCGGTGTCCTACTCTTGATTTCTGTTAAGACCTATAAAATCTCCATTCAAAGTCAAGAAGAACCAAGACGACGGCAACTGAAGTCGTGAAAATCAGAGCAGTTGCCCATTCAAATTGTGTTTGAACATATTTAACAACGACATCAGCTATTAGCGAGGTCACAAGAGTTCCGATTATTATGCCACTCAAGAAAGCGAGATATGCATAGCCTTTGTCGGCGAATTGGTTATTGAAGAGTATTTTAGCCCAGCCTCCTCCGCCATGAACAAAAAAATTTAGAATAACGTCGCTGAACACATAGGAGAGTATTACTGCAAATAGAAAACACCATGCAGTCATCGAGACTAATCCCACTGTTACGAGAACCACAAAGCAAACAACGGTAGCGAAAAACTCATTCTTGAGGAGCTGGAGGAATTTGTCCTTGTTTGCTGTCATTCTGATTCCAAATCTCTATAACTTGGCGCAGCCTTCTCAATTTTTGTCTTGATCTTGTGTTCCCATTCTTCTTGTGTCAACACGCCTTTTTCTTCAAGAGTTTCAACGAGCGCTGAAAGCATGTGGTCTAAAACGTCTATTTCCTGAGCCAACTCTTTGATTTCGTCTTTCTTGTTTTTCTTGCTCATGGTTCTTCCTTCTTTGTTAAGTACCCCTTTTCGCTTAGAAAGCTTATCACCATCGTACGAACAACCTCAGAGTCACTTTCTCCGAGTTTGCCTTTCAACTGACGGATAAGGTTGAATATTCCTTCAGGGAGACTGACTAGCACTTTCTTCATCAGACCATCACCTCAATTTGCTCAACTTGCTTTTTCTCTTTCGTTGCCATGTCCTTAGTTGCAGATTTTACTAGGTCGTACCAATTGCTTTTGACATTCAATCCTGAGGCTTGTGCTGGGGGTTTTCCCTTCAAAGTCTGGTGTTTTCTGACATAGTTGTAGTGGACAACCCAACCCTCAAGCAAAGTCCTAACCGTGTCCTCTTCCTTCAAACCTCTGGCTGGCTTCAAACGGTCTTTCAAAGTGCTGTGCAGTTGTTCAACCGCGTTTTGATTGTGGACATTTCTAATCCCAACACTTCTGATTAATTCTGGTCTTGTGTCCTTTCGCATTGTTCGGAAAACCTTGTTGTAACCGTCAACGTAAGCTGGCAGACCATCACAATAGATTGAGACTGGCTTTCTCTTCGCAATCCTGACGCTTTTCTCAAAGAGAGCTACTGCGTCTTCAGTGGTTCTTGAACCTGACAGATGAGAACTCACAAGGAATTTTGTTTGTTCGTCAATAATTTCCCAGAACCATTTTTGAACGCCCTTACATTTGATTGCTGTTTCGTCAACGTGATAAATGCCTAGCAACTGAGGCGACAGAGTTTCAACGTACTGAGATACTAGCTTGGAATATTTCATTATCCATTTCCAAACAGCCATCTGGCTAACATGCACGCCAAACAGTTTGTCAATCTGAGTCTGAATCTTCCTGACGCTTAACCCTTCAAAATAAAGATCGATGCTTGAAGAGATTATGCGTGCTTGAATCCGCATTTTTGGGAACTCTGAGCCTTCCGTGAACCTATGACCACAAGCTTTGCATTTGTAGACCTGTTCACCTTTTACCGTGCCATTCTTCACAACGTTTTCAGATTGGCAGTATTTACAGTTCATTCCTATTACACTCCTATCTATATCCTATAATGCATAGTTAAGCATATAAGATTTGCGCTTTCGTTCAAGAAAAAGAGCAAACAAGTTAATAGGCTATTGCACTAGCTAGTCTTCAATCAGGGTAGTCAAAATGACGGTTCCATACTTCAAAACCAGCACTATCTATTGTGGAGATTGCCAAGAAGTTCTGAGGAAATTCCCAGACGAATGTGCGGATATGATTTACGCTGACCCGCCTTTCTTTTCAGAGGAAGGATATGAGATTCTTTGGCATGATGGTTATGAACGGAGAGCTTTTGAGGACAGATGGAAAGGTGGTATCAACAATTATGTGGCATGGATGGAACCAAAACTAATGGAATGCTACAGGGCTTTGAAAAGTACAGGTTCCATGTATCTGCATTGTGATTGGCATGCTGACGCTCACTTGCGAGTTTTGATGGACAAGATATTCGAGAAGAGAAACTTTCACAATGAGATCATTTGGCAAAGAACCACAGCGCATCCAAATATAGGAAAGAACTATGGGAGGTTGCATGACGTTATTCTGTTCTATACAAAGTCGGAAGATTATACATGGAACACACAATACATTCCTTATTCCGCTACTCATGTTGGTTCTTCTTATCGAAACGTGGAAAAAAAGACAAGTAGACATTATGCTCTCAGAGACTTAACTGCATCTGTTTATCATGCCTCTTCAGGTCAGCTTTACAGTTGGAAAGAAAAGAAACCGCCAGCGAGTCGAGTCTGGGCTTTTGCGAAAGAAGAAATGGAAAGACTTGATCGTGAAGGCAAAATAGCTTACAGCAAGAAAGGTTATCCGCGATTAAAAATATATCTCGATGAGAAGCTAGGTGTTCCACTTCAAGATGTATGGACAGACATCAGGCCAGTTCAAAGTCAAGCTAAAGAACGCCTTGGTTATCCTACGCAAAAACCTGAATTGCTCTTGGAAAGAATCATAACCAGTTCGTCAAACCCTATGGATATGGTTCTTGATCCCTTCTGTGGATGTGGAACAACGCTTGTAGTAGCTCAAAAACTCGGACGTAGATGGGTAGGAATTGACATATCACCAACTGCGTGCAATCTCATGGAGGATAGAATGCGCAAATTGAGCGTATCGCCGAATATGATGGGTATGCCTTTAACCGAGGAAGATTTGCGAAAGCTTTCAGATACAGAATTCCAAAACTGGGCAGTACAAAGGTTGTTCGGTAGAGTTTCAGCTCGCAAAACTGGCGATATGGGTATTGATGGTTTCAGCTTTGAAGGAGAACCAATACAAGTCAAACAATCAGACGATATTGGAAGGAATGTTGTTGACAATTTTGAAACAGCAATGAGACGAAGGAATGCAAAAAAGGGCATAATAGTTGCCTTCAGCTTTGGAAAAGGAGCATATGAAGAAATAGCAAGAACAAAATTGGATGATGGAATAGAAATAAAAGCAGTCACCATAAAACAACTTATCGAGGGTCGCAACTCCCAAAAGACTTTATGACAAATAAGTTTACAGTATCCCTCTTGCGCAAAGGATAAATCAACCTTATAGAAAAACGTCTCTAGAGTCTCGTATCTCCTCGTGATTCACCTCAAAAAAGAGATACGTGACTCACCTATTACAATTAAGAAAGGGATTTAGGAACACGCATGCGCGCTACTAGTAGTCTGAATAGATCACCATGCGAGGAGTGTGAAGATCAATGAAGTTTAAGGCAAGACAGTTTTTTGTTTCTTACACCCAAAAAGGAGTTTTCCTGGACAGGCAAGTAAGAAGAAAGCTACTCTTGGATGAGAACGACGTTATTGCAATGGAGTTGTCTTTCGGAGATAAGCTTGCACGAAAAGTCTATGCCATTGTGAAAGCAAAAGAAAAATGGGATCCGAATTTGGAGAAAATGGCTTATGGCAAGCAGTGGTATTCCCAAGAACTCATTTCCAAGATGATGGACGACAAGTCGCGAGCCATAATAGGGTATGTCGAATGGAACAATTTGGTCTCCGAGTGGGACATCAAGGGTTTACTCCACACGGACCCTAATGTTGAGATCAAGAAATATGGCAAAACAGAGTCTTGTAAGAAGTTGGTGCTGAAGGTGATATCAGCTCCTTCTACAAAAGTTTCTGGCAAGAAGATGAACTATGAAATAGCAGAGATTGTGAGAGAAAAGGCTGAGACTGTGCTATGGTGTCACACAGATGAAACACAAAAAAAGCCATTGAATCTGAGACGAACCGGACTGGAAACACTTCCTCTCCTTGGAGTGGAACGAAAGACCATTCTCAGAGACAATGGGATAAACACAATTCTGCAGTTGATCTCTTGTCCAGTAGACAGAGTGAAAGCAATCAAAGGAATTTCTTACAATCTTCTTGAGAAATGGATTCTAGATTCGTCAAAAGCGTTGCTGCCGTCAGCTTATCAAGTAACTTGTCAGGTCTTCTTGACGGAACCAAGAGAGAAGGAGCTTGTTGTTACGGAGAGCACTCATGTTAGCATTCTTGCCCCATACTACAGCCAGTTTTTTGTTAGGGGACACTCAAGAGTCGAATCAAGAATCTTGGGTGAGTTACAAGAGACATTCGGGGCTTTCTATAGCATCAATATGAAACAAGAGAGCACAGTAACGATGACAAGCAAGGATGGTAGCAGAGAGATTAACGTCTTTGGTCCGTGGATAGTAGAGATGTTTGGCTTCAAGCGGAAAGATAAGGCCGAAGAACTCCTTGAGGATCTTGAGGTTGCGATTGAGGCTGCATTTGATGCGTGGGGGAAAAATGATGTGGTATTACTGATAAGTCTGCAAGAAACGTATATTGAAGCAGATCAGATCTTGGATGCTTTGGTCGGTAAGCTTTCTGTTCAGTATTCCGATCCGAAACAGGTATTACAGAGAATGAAGTTGGGCGGCAAGATTGTTGTTGACGCTAACGTCTTGATTGACGGAAGGCTCTCATATTTGATAATGCGTGCAATGTCGGATACTGAGGACTATTCTCTCAAGAATCCAGAAATCATAATTCCAAACGTTGTAACCTATGAAATCAAGAGCATGATTGATCGACCGGCTGCAAAGAATGTTCAGTGTGAACTTGCAGATCTTGAGCTCCAGCGGCTCAGAGCACTCAGTGATGCCAGTTACATCAACATTAAGCATCTAGGAGATATTCCCCAAATTCCTCCAATAACACAACATAACAAAGGAACATGGAGATTCTACAGTTCGCTAAGAGACGAATATATACTGAAGGTCTTGGAGGCGGTTGAAGGCTCAACGCTGGTGACAGAAGATGGAAGACTTGCAAGAAGCGCATACGTAAAAGGATTTGAGGTCATTCACATTAAACCCCTGATAAAGTCCATCAAAGAAGATTATGACCAAGAAATCAAGGGTCTTCCAAGTTCATCCAAAATTGAACGAAACAGGATCTTAGACGAAATGGTGAACGAGTTGCTCGTCTCTCGAAACACACTGATCGAGATAATCAAACTGCATTCACTAGCATAAGTGTCAACGGCCTAGCGCAGGGCCCTTCATAGAAACTCGCTGGTCCCTCGACCTTTCTAAACTCCTCACATTCTTTCCTCAGTGTCTTCTCATCCATATTTCCGCTTCCATTTCTTTTTTTTCATTCTATTGTCCTATTCACTCTTTTCAGAGTATTCCATTACAAAGGTTTAAGGCTAGACCCAATATTTGAAATGAAAAGATTGGTCAGGGCTCTTCTTGAAACGCCTGATAATCCAAATCGAAGAAACAATAATCAACGCAATTCCTACCATTGTGAAGGCTATTTCATTGAAGATTCCAACTTTGAAATAGTTCAGAAGAAATATCCCTAGACCAGTAACGAGTGCAACAAAATCAATAGCTTTTTCCTTATAGAGATATGCAGACCAGAAGGCTAGTTGGAAGATGATGAGCCAAAGGAAGAATCTATAGTCTACATTGGCTAGAAGGAGCTGGATTTTCGACAAAGGGTCTGCTGCAATAATCTGGAACAGGTGACTCACAAGGTTGAAGGCACTTAATAGAAGATAGATTACGGGAGTCATTGAAGCCAGAATCATAGCAGATAAATCCCAATTTCTTGAAGACTTGTTCTCAGAAGAAGAAATGATTGAGAAAACGACCAGAATGACATTGCTGATTATCAACGATATTGCTAGGTTCTGCACGAAAAGTGGAATCAACCCGATTTGTCCAAGGAGAAATGTGTAGAGTGATAGAGTCAAGATAGCCGTCGTGAGAAAAAGATTAATCCTATCTTTCAACTTGTCATGTGTGCCAGTAAAAAGAGAAAAGCCCATTAGAAGATAGATTGCCATTGTGGGAACCATAAACTGTAGAACAGACACTAGAGTATCCCGACCCACAACTACTCCAATTTCAAGTTTAGAATTCAAATCGGTCACGTTGATAGGTCTAGAGTATGCTTCTGTGTTCCAGCCAGACATGACCAGTGTGAAAACAGTTGGTTGGAATGTCTCATTAAAGGTGGGTTTGAGACCTTGAGTGAAGAATGTCATTGAAAAGGACAAGGAATAATCATCATATGGAAATCTCTGAGAAAATCCACTTATCCTTTCATTAATGACCGTCGTATTCTCAATCTGATAATACCATCCCCAAGCTTCTCCAGTCTTTGGGTCATAACTTGCTCTTCCAAAATTCTTCATGGTAAAAACTTGGGTAGAATAGTAAGTCTGTAAAAAGCAGTCCATCTCTGTCATGTTGACATCGAGCCATGCTTGAATGTAAAAGGAGTACTCCACTTCTTGTGCGGATGGATTCAGAGTCAAGATATTCAAGACTACATTTATGTCAGAAGAATTCGGTACAAAACTGAGAGAGCTTCGCTCAATAATGACGTTGTATCCTTCAAAACCATTACTGAAAGTGGCTTGAGAGAAGTATGTCAAGACAAATAGCCCTAGAAGAATTAAACACGGGGCGTAAACACCCTTCACTTTCCCACGGAATTTCCTCAAGCTTCTTGTCTTCACACTTTTACCTCATGACCAACTTCTCTTCATAAGCATGATAGTCTTCTTAAGGGCTTAAAGCTAAGATAGTATTGGTGTTTGTTTTCTGTACCTTTACACGCTTGGTTCAAGACCATATTAGCGCGCGCAGTATCCTGCCCCGGGAATGAACGTCAATTTTACAGTCAACGGAAACTTGAAAGGCAGTAGCTGGCTTTCACAATTCTGATGTTCTTTCTTTTACTTATAAGAGGTTATTTAACAGAAAGACAGAACTGTAGGAAATGAAAAAATGGAAAAGAAAGGTAAGATGAAGAAATAAAGATTGCACTTGAAGAGATTCGCTACATTGAAGGTCTGCTTATGGGCTTGTTTCTTGGAATTCTGGGAAATCTCTGTGTATCGTTCTTGATAGAAACAGTTCATGCCTTTGGCACTACACTCTTCTATACTTGGCTTGTCGTGTTTGTCTTGTCTCTGGTAGTAACAGTCGTTGTCTTTATAGTGCTGGTAGGACGGATAGTAATGCGAATACTAGGAATAATCACCGCGATTTTCCCTCTGTCAAAGCAAAACGGAAGAAATAACTAGCCACCGAATCAAAAAGAATATCTCAAAGGAAAACCAAGTTTGCTTTTGGGATAATTCTGAACTGGTCTGCTATTGAAGGAGAATCGAGAAAAGTAAAAGTCAAAGGTAGAATACACGCGATATTTGATGACCTCAATGTAGCTACTACCTCACCATTATCGGATTATTACGCAGTTACGCTCTATCCACGAAGAGGCAGAGTGTATTATCTGAAATTTAAGACAAAGGAAGAATTGGAGCGTCAAGCATTTACTGTAGATGAAACGGTCATTGTAGAAGGTATTCTCAGATGTGTGGATGGAAAACAGATTGTAACCAATGTAAAAAGAAGTTCTGAAGAATTCTAAACTACAGAAATCTTGCATCTGCACGAAGACAGAAGACAAACCAGAGGTGAAATCAAGAATGCCTTATTGCCCTATTTACAAAAGGGCGTACAATGGCACCACTTGTCCTTTTTGTCATCAATATCGAGACAGAAGCAGAGAACATCGTTATCAATAAGACCAAAGTATCTTTGGTTTCAAATTGTGACTATCTTTGACCTGAAAAGACATGGCTGTAAGATAGATATTTGCGGTACATAATTATTAAAAGGAAGATTCGCATAACGCCAAAATGGCGAATTCAATTGTCACGAAAGAAAGTCGAAGTCGATATTTACCATCATAAGGCGAGTGATTCGAGGCACGCAAAGGAATTTAGAAGGCAAAGAACCAGAACTTGTGCTAATTGTCAAGGAACTGGAAGGGTTCCTAATCCTAACTCGGTTTGGAATGACATGACATGTCCAACGTGTCACGGAAAGGGCTGGAACCCTGTTCCCTAAAATTCCCACGGCGGAACTAGGATATTCAATCCCCCACGCTTTGGAGCTTTCTTCAAGCAGTAACTAGATTGTATATGATTATCATAACACGCACAATCAAAAGGTTCAGGAGGAACGAAATTGCGCCCCTGTGGACAGGATTCCCTTAGCGCGCTTTGAACATAGACCTCAATTTGGATGGTTGATTCTTGTTGTGTTCAATGCATTTTATTCTGTTATTGGACAAAACTTTTGAGACTCGTGATTTAATAGTATTTGGAGAGTTGGTTCTTGACAGAAAAGCCTTCTTCTTATGAAAAAGGTTTGGCTTTAGAATTGAAGCTAGTGGAACTATTCAAAAAGATGGGTTATAATGTAATTCATGACGCGAAAAGAGTTGGCAGATCTGGAGTCGAGCACCAGATAGACATACTGGCGGAATATAGGTGTCCTCTTCACAATTCTACCGTGGTCGTTGAGGCAAAATCGTATGATTCGCCTGTGGACAAAGACAGAATTATGAAGCTTACTCAAATAGTGGACGATTTAGGCGCAGACCGTGGCATTATTGTAACTACCAGCTACTTCACTCCTGAAGCCATTAAGACTTCCAAAGGGCATAATCTTGAATTGTGGAATCGAGAACAGCTTGCAAAGTTCTTGGGAGAAATTGAAGTCTCATCAACGGAGAAAGGTCTGCCATTGGAGGTTTCTGTAAAAGAGCGAGTTGCTAGATTCATTCTGAATATCCAAGACGCTGAAAGGATAGAGAGAAGCTTACTCGAAAAGAGAGGTCGCGGCGGATTCTTGGGCAAAGGCAAAATCATCGAAACACTTCGCTCTGTTGTTTTACAATACTTTCCGTATTACGAAGTTGATGTCCAAGCAACTGTAAACGAAATCGAGAAAACTGGCTTGATGAGCACGAGAACCGTTCAGAAAATTGTTGCTGTCAGAGTAGGTTTTGATGCATCAAGTGGTGATGTGATAGTTGTTGATGGAAATGGTGTTGCTACGATCTATCCTTTTCTAAAGAATCTTAGCGAAGAGGAGGTCAAAGTCTTCAGATTAATGAGAGGCAAACAACGGTATAATATGCATGGCATTGTTGGCTTAGGATTTTCTGAGGGAAAAGCCAAGAAGATTTTGAGCGGACTCGTTGCGAAAGGTGCTCTTGAATCGCATCGAGGTGAGAGAGGCACAATAATATATCAGACAAGAACAACATTCCCATCAGACCCTCGACTTCTCAAGTCTATATCTGATGTTCTAGACACGCAAGAAATTCCCAAAACTGCCGAATTCACTGCACCAAGAATTGACGCAAGCGACGTAATAAAAAGAATAGAATTGTATTGGAATGGTAAGGTCAACAACATAGCCGTGTTATACTACCCTTTTTATGTTTGCAACCTAATCACAGAAGATGGCTCTCAAAGAATCGATATTATCGACGCCATAAGTGGAAGACTCAAAGAACTCTGAGATTCGCGCGCGCCAGCTTGTCGCTAATCGGATGTGAACAAGAGGGATATTGCGTATTCGCCCTGTGAAAAGTCTCCTTTGCCATATCATAGAATCGGCTGTTCAGCCAAAATAAAGATGTTGGTTCTATACCCAAATGGGAGTGGGCCCGCCCGGATTTGAACCGGGGATCAACAGGTCTCTCAATGCGCATGGCATTTATGAGCCTGGCGCTCTACCTGGCTGAGCTACGGGCCCTTTCTTTTGGCCGTTTAATATGCTGTTTCGAAGTTGATTTAAACGTTTTCCGCGTTGAACATGTCCGAAGACATTCATTTCTTGGGCTGTGCCTGCAATGTTCTTTCGTAATGGTACATGTATTCTTGGGCGTAGCCTGCGTACTTGCCGAAGTATTGTCTTCCCCACAGACTCAACGTTGCATATTCTGAGTTGCTCAAGGACTTCTCTTCAGAAATCTTGTTGATGAACTCATTTGGAAAATGCTCTGCATAGTGTCTGAGAATGATTCGTCTGACCCAAACATCCACGGGAAAGGCCTCGAGCTTTTCCAATGAGAACAACAGAACACAATCAGCCACCTTAGGTCCGACGCCTGGAAACCCCAACAACTCTTTCCGAGCATCATCATAGCCCACTTTCCTGAGGCTTTCAAGGTCCACTTGTTCGCCGTGCACTTTTCTCGCGGTCTCCCTCACATACTTGGCCCTGTAACCCAACCCGCACTCGGCCAATCTGTTCATCGAAGCCTGTGCCAGCTTCTCAGCCGGTGGAAACGCGTAGAACGCTCGGTTCTCACACGTTATTTTGCGTCCGAACCTCCTCGAAAGCATAAACAGCATCCTCTTTATCGAGGGAATTCCCTTGTAAGTAGCACAAACATACGAAACCAAGCATTCCCAAGGATCCTGCCTCAATATCCGAAGACCCTTAAACGCCTCAACAGCTTTCCTCGCATACTCAT
>Ga0315296_10003415_pt1 | contig 13265 bp, 11 predicted proteins | sample YL17G14_18_MG_FD_203921 | JGI IMG/M metagenome (GOLD analysis project Ga0315296, IMG submission 203921) | Sediment microbial communities from Yellowstone Lake, YNP, Wyoming, USA - YL17G14_18 | ecosystem: Environmental > Aquatic > Freshwater > Lake > Sediment | place: USA: Wyoming | collected... | reverse complement strand
TTGAAGACAGCTTGCCATAAGTTAAGGTCATCGTCAGAGGTCAGAGGTCGTTCTCCAGCTCTGAGTTTCAGTTTCTCCTTTTTGACGTCTTTCGTGAGTTCTAAGCTTGGATTTGTTGTTAAGGTCCACATACCGCTTTCTAACGCTGCGTCTCCGGTTATCGCGTTGCTTGTTGTTGCTAATCCCTTGATCGGCAGAGTCACAACCTTAGTGGTCATTTCTCCTGTTTCAGAATCTCGAACAGCGTATTCGCTGATTAGACCGCCGTCATCGGAACGCATGAAACGTAGCTGTCTACCCATCTCTCCCTGTAGTTCAGGCGTGTCAGGAATGTATAGTAAGTCAGCGTTTTGCACGTCAGGTGAATACCTTAAGCTGGCAGCTGTCATGTAGCTTCGTTCCACACTTTTGACAGGCAAAAGCACTAGCCACATGCGCAACATAGTGTCTTTAGCTGTTCCAGGCTCTCCTAAAACTTTGATTAGACTTGTCATGGCAAGTTTTGATGCGCCTATCAAAAGAGGGCCTAACAACCGTTTATTCCGTTCCTCACCTGCAACAAACCTGGGCTTATTGATTTTTGGCACTATGAAACCTTTTTCAAACACCTTTCCCAACTTATAAAAAAATCCAGGGTCAGCTAGGATAATCCTTGCCCTGCTCAATGTTGCTTCGTCAAAAACCTTTTCTTTTTCTGGTTGTTTCTGTTCCTTTTTTCGTAGAGAACAGTAAGCCCCTTCAGCACAATAATTTCTTAGCAAGGGATCATTGCATCCGAAAACGTAGCCTTTTAGGCTGCTCTTGAAAACTTGTAGCAGCTCCGCATCTGCTAGGCTCGGACTGTTGAGTTTGTTCCAGCGTTTGAGGTGCCATAACGCTTTTTCCGTGCCCATTCCACGGAAATTGACTAGGTAGCTGCTTAGTCTGATTGCTGCTTCGTTTCGTAGTCCTTGGTCTACACCCTTCAAAAGTTCTCGGATACATAGAGGGTGATCGCCTTCGTATGTTTTAACCGTCAAATCTTCACGGTCAAACCATGCGCTTGTTGTCTTCCGCGATTCAACTTCGCGCGCGCTATCACGAGCTTGTTTCGCGAGTTCTTGGCTAGCCTTCGACAGCTCGTTCACGTCAACTACAGGAGGTTCCTTTGCCTTGCTTTCAATCCATTTTCCATTTTTCATAGTTCTTATAGGCATTTTCTCTAGGATTTGCTTCCCTTTGTCTACTACGTCAGCAGGTAGGTTCCTCACGTCATGGTCTATTACGGCAAAGAACAAGCCGTTGTCTAGGCGTGTTCCGCACACCACGCAAAACATGTTGGCTTCCTGCCAGGGTAAAGCGTTAAACTCCTGCTCTGTCTGCCTTTGCTCTATCCATCTTTGCCATTCGTGCAGCGGCTTCTTGTCTTTCAACAGAACAATATTACAGCCTATTTTCCAGTATCCGTAAGCTGCAGCCTTAAGAACGTCTGCCTCTAAGGGGAGCTCTTTGTTTTCTTGTGATCCGAGTGCTCTTTCCATGTTGGCTTCTATCGTTTCGACATCTCTCGCCTCGTCTTTGTCGATGTTAGCTTTTTCCGCGACGATGGGGTGTTTTCTTATCGGCAATTTGCCTCACCTGCTCTGAACTAGTAGTGACTTCATTAAATTTTTCCGACAGATTTTTAGATGCAGTTCCGACAATACTACGTCATTGAGAATGTTGAAAAACCGACATATCCAGGTGAGAGCATGTTCGAAGAAATGGTTGAGAAGTTGAAGAGTGGTGTAGAAACACGTCGAGTATTGCTAAAAGAGAAAGATGTGGACATTCTTAAGGAACTCTATAAAAAAGGAAAACAGAAGCAATACGAACTTGAAAGAAACCTGAGAATAAGTGGGAGAAGCATTGGTCATAGTACTGTGACAGGAAAGTTGAAAAGAATATGTAGCATCGGCATGATCGAAACTTCAGAGGAAGCTGACGGCTTCACACGTTTTGACATTACCCCACTAGGTCTTTCGATGCTTCTGTACAAACGCCGCATCAACTTCAACCAGATTCTAACCTATATTGAAACTAACCCCCAAAAAACTCTCGAGGCTTTGCTCCTTTTTCAGCCAGACCTGATTGAACGCATGAAAAAACAGCCACCATGGTTCCCTGTTCAGCTTACTAGTGACCTGTGGGCTATCTATTCGGTCCATGAGCGTGAAGATTTGAGAAGGAAAACGCTGAAGTATATTACAGGTTCACAAGATGAACTCAAGAAGACGGGTTTAGGTTACAGGCTGCAGCCAGTATGCACTAGCAGAATGGAAGTTGAAGGGAAGGGTATATGCATAACACAGAGGTCACCATGTGTTTACGAGCCTTTCCAGATAAGCAAATGCCCAATACTAGGCAAGCAAATGCATGAAGAACTAGAGAAGCTTGAGAAGACATGGGCTCAGCGAGCTGCTGCGGACTGACGAGAGCAAGCTACTGCGCAGTTGCATGATCGCGCACGTTGTTAACAGGTGTTGTTAACACAAGACCCAGAGCATTGAGCAATTCCTAATAAGCATGCGTTATCAGCGAAAGACGGTCAAGACCACAATCCCCTGATAAGCATCAGTCTGAGGTGTAATTGCAACCATTTTTCTTACGACATGTCTGCTTCCATACAAGAATTTGGTGAAAACCGAGACATTTTTGAACGTGTGAGCTTCCTCAACAACAATCGTCCATTCTGAGAGCTCACTTCGCCTCATGTCCAAATGTGCAAAAATGTTTCCAACTTCAGTTATCGCAACTCTGCTCTGGCTATTGGGTATAAATCGTATATGCTCGTCAAAGTCCCTAAAGTTTAGGCCATAAATGTCATAGCCTATGTTTCGCAACTCTTTGTACTCGTCCCAGCAGTCAATCACCAGAACAGGTCTGCCTTCCAGCGCGGGAAGCAGTTTCTGCTTGACAAAAAATGTTTTGCCTGATAGGGGCTTTCCTGTGAGAACTACTGGCACATTGCCGCTCATTATTGCTTCAACGCTTGCCAAGTTTTTTGCTTGCTCCTCCAGCAGTCCATGAACTACCCAAGCAACGCTTCTGAAGCCTACATTTCCTTTAATCGAAAGCAGCCGTTCATAGTCACTCCTTAACACCCTAACGTGCGTAGTCTGACCTCTCTCTTTGTGTTGCTCCAAAAAAATTCCAACTCCTCGTTTATTCTAAATACTTGGAAAAACAGAATTCGACTGAATAGTAGACCTGCTTACTGCAATAGTTCTTAAACCGTCACAATCGCTATTGTTAGATTAGTCCTCCTTCCTCTCGTACCCTGCCAGACTCTCGTATTCCATCACGAAATTCATCAACCTGTCCAAGAAAGCGCGAGACTTTCTCCAGTTCTGCTTGTCCCTCTTAATCATTCCCAAGTCCTTGAGCTCTCTCAAATAGAAGTAAATTGTTGGCCTGGAGATGCCTTCCTTCTTTCCCCATTCATCCCATTTTCTGCCGTCCATGCCAGCCTTGTCACAAGCAGCTATTTGCCTGAAGATTTTAAGAGGCACTTCGTAGTCTTTGCTCTTCCAGAAAACATGCTTAAACAGCTCTTCTGAACAGTCTACACTGATGCTGTCGATCAAAACTGTTTTAGCTTTCTCCAAGTTGGTCACTAGAGCTATATTGTAGCGTCATATATAAATTTTATGATGAGCCTAAACAGTTAAACATTGATTTGTGTTGCTTGTACAGATGAAAGTAACTGGCATGATGCCTTGAGAATTTCATATTCATCGACTAGCCATAGAGCTCAAAGAGTCTATACAGCCTTGTGCTGAAACATTCATGACTTTATGCTCAAGAGACCATTAGTAGGTCAGCTTATAGAATCGAGCTCCCAAGTTGGTAAACGTTCAAGCTTGTAACGCGCTGTATCATGCATTATTGTCAAGCGCTTTGCGATTCGTCTATTCCTTTAAGCGCGTCACTTCTGGAAAGCGCATCTCTTTCACAGGCAGGAGAGAGTACTAGTGTCAAACGTGAGAAGCTTGAGTGAGCCAGTCTTGCTTAAACAACTTAAACAATCGCTTTGTAGGCTAGATGCTAGCCCGTTTTGAAGCGCGCGCGAGTTTATTTGTTTCTAAAATACTTCTAGTCATCACTTGGAAATGAAATATCTTATTAGTCTGACATGGTTAGATGCGAATAGGCGTGCGCGTTCAATACGGCCCGTAAGGAAAGCTTCTTTATGAATTTGAACGAGTTCAAAACAAGAAAGTTCAAAATAGACGTCATGCTTCGCGAGCAAGGGTGGCCTGCCGAAGATAGAGACAGAGTGGTTTTGGAAGTTGACACGAAGCAATCTGACTTTCGGGCGCAGAACTACAAGACCGTAGGTGAGACTCTCAAGAATGATTTGGATAGCAAATACGTTGATTACTTGCTTCTGGACAGCCACGGAGCACCTGCGGGCATTGTTGAGGCCAAACGTACCTCAAAAGACCCTATTCTAACAGCTCAGACGCAAGCAGAAGAATACGCGGACGACATCAAAGCGCAGACTGGCAGGGACGTTTTCATTTTTCTTTCAAACGGGTATGAGATTTGGTTCTGGGACCGAGAACGCTATGGACCAAGACTTGTTAAAGGATTCTTCGCACAGAAAGACCTTGAAAGACTAAGCTTCCAGAATGAAAAGAGAAAACCACTGACCAATTTCCAAATCAGTAGTAGGATTGTTGACCGTTCAAAGAACATAGAATGTGCGAAGAGGATTCTGGAGCACCTTCAGACAGGAAATCGCAAAGCACTCGTGGTTATGGCAACGGGAACTGGGAAGACGAGAGTTGCTATGGCCATTATTGACGTTCTTTTGAATCCAAACTGGGCTGAGAAGGTTCTTTTTCTTGCAGACCGAAGAGCCCTTAGAAAACAAGCCTGGGATGACGGCTTCAAGCAGTTCTTTCCGGAAGAAGCAAGGTCCATGATTCTTGCAGGGGTTTTCAACAAGGATGCAAGGCTTTATGTTTCGACGATTCAGACATTCATGGAGATTTACAACCAGAAGGACAGTACAGGAAAATACCTCATTTCTCCTGCGGAATTTGATGTAATAATATCAGACGAGGCCCACAGGTCTATTTACAACAAGTGGAAAGACGTTTTCACTTATCTGGATGCAATTCAGATAGGGCTTACCGCAACGCCTGCTGAATACGTTGAAAGGGACACTTTCAGATTCTTCAACTGTGAAGATAGCATACCGACTGCACTTTACAGTTACGAGGAGGCTGTGAAAGATGGAGTGCTGTGTGATTTCAGAAAGAACATAGCTGGAGCTCGCACGCATTTTCAGATTGAGGGAATTAAGTCAGCGGATTTGCCTTCTGGTGAAATAAGAAGACTGCTTGAGGAAGGAATCGACCCTTACGATATTAGCTTCGAGGGCACAGAGCTTGAGAGAAAAATTGCTGTGAAGGGGACGAGTGAAGCAATTATCAGGGAGTTTATGGACAATTGTCTGACGGATGAGTCTGGCAACCTTCCTGCAAAATCCATCATCTTTGCTATATCCAAGAAACATGCCAGAAGGCTATGGGAAGCTTTCGAGAGACTGTACCCTGAATACAAGGGGCGATTGACGAAAGTTATAGTTTCAGATGATAATTTTGCATTGGACTCAGTGTCGAATTTTGAGAACGAGGATTTGCCTAGAGTGGCAATATCCGTGGACATGCTTGACACAGGTGTGGATATTCCTGAAGTCTGTAACCTAATTTTCGCAAAACCCGTATTCTCAAAAATTAAGTTTTGGCAAATGATTGGAAGAGGAACGCGTTCTAATCAAGCATGTGAGCCAAAACACAGAAAATGGTTGCCCAATGGAAGAAAAGAGTACTTCAAGATATTCGATTTCTGGAACAATTTCGAATACTTTGACATGCATCCAGACGGCGACACGACCGAATCCAGAGAAGCGATTACAAGCAGGATTTTTCTTACTCGCCTTAAGCAATTTGAGCACTTGTTGAAGAGTCCCGATGCTGCGAATTCTGAAATTGTGAAGAAGAAAATTCTCGAGGACATCAATTCTCTGCCCAAAGATTCGGTCAGTGTGAAGGAGAACCTTAGAGATGTGGAAAAAGCATTGTCTCCAGGACTGTGGGATAATGTGGGAATTAATCCTGTGGAATTCCTGAAAAGCAGGATTGCCCCTTTGATGAGATATAAAAAGGATGTAAATCTGAACGAAGCCACTTTCACGCTCAAATGTGAGCAGCTTGGACTAGCCGTCCTTCAAAGGAATTCAGAGGAGATTGAGCGACTCAAGCCTAGGATAGGCGAAATGGTGGATTGCCTGCCAGATGAGCTTAACGTAGTGAAAAGCAAGCTGGTGATTAAGCAGAAGGTGCTATCGAATAGTTTTTGGAGAAACCTATCTTTTGTAGACTCACAGATGATGATTGAAGAGCTTGGCAGACTCATGACATATATGGCTCCTGAGCCTCGGAAAATCATTGTTCTTGACATGGACGACGTCATTCAGGAAAGAAAACTCATAGAGTTTGGTCCAGATGCTAAGCAAGAATACGTCAAAGTATACAGAGAAAAAGTGGAAGAGAGAATCAAGAGGCTCGCAGACGAACACCCAACGATAGGAAAAATCAAAAGAGATGAACTGCTGACTGATTCCGACTTTCGAAATCTCGAGAGCACGCTCAACAATCCTGAGTTGTATATAACTGAAGATGTTTTGCAGAAGGTTTACGGCCAAACCAAGGGCACACTTGTCCAGTTTATCAAGAACATTTTGGGTCTGTACAAATTCCCTGACCCCGAGGATAGAATAAAGGATGCGTTTCAGACTTACATAATAGAGAACAACAAACACTATAACGCAGACCAGCTCAACTTTATCAGAGCAATTGAGTCGGTCTTCGCAAACAAGAAGCGCATAGAATATGCAGAATTGTTTGACCCACCCTTCACGAATTTCGGAATCAATGCGCCCATGCCTATGTTTGCAGAGAACGAGTTAAGAGACTTCATCTTAATTTGTGACAATCTTGAGCACGAAGTATACCAAGGGGCCTAAAAATTGTGGAATCCTGCACCTAAGGGTTGGAAAAAAGTGAAACTAGGGGAAGTTGCTGAGGTTTTCAACGGCAAAACCCCTGCTCAAGATGAGCAAAGAAATCAAGGTCATCCTGTATTGAAAATAAAGGATGTTGGTGAAGATAGCAGTTTTGTGGGTGTTTTTGATTCATTCGTTGACGACAAGTTCTTTGAAAAATACAAAGCCAAATGCCTCAAGGAGGGCGACACTCTAATTTTGAATGCGGCGCACAACAAAGAATACGTTGGGTCAAAAGAGTTTCTTGTTTCGTCTTTCCCAAAAAACGTCATTCCAACAGGCGAATGGGTGGTTATCAGAAGCAAGTCCCAACTCCTAGATGATAGATTTAAGCACTATCTGTTATCATCGGACATGATGAGGGCAAGAATAAGAAGAGTGGTCAAGGGAATCCATTTGTACCCACGCGACCTGAAATCCTTAGAAATTCACATCCCTCCTCTTGAGATGCAATACAAGATTGGCAGAATCCTTCAGAACGCTGAGGAGACAGAAGGACTTAGAGCACAGGCGGTTGAGTTGACAATACAATTGGCTCAAAGTATTTTTTCGGGTATTTTTGGTGACCCTTGGAAGAACCCTAAGGCATGGAAAAATGTACTACTTGGGGACGTCTGTGAAAAAATCCAGGACGGAACACACTTTTCACCCAAAGAACAAACTGGAGATGGAGACGTGCCATATGTTACTGCCAAGAACATACGACCTTGGGGAATTGACTTAACGGACGTTATCTATATTCCAAGGAAGGTTCACGAAAAAATCTACAAGCGATGTGACCCAAAAAAAGGTGATGTAATATACATCAAGGACGGTGTGACCGCAGGTTTGGCCAAAGTCAATACACTAGACTTCGAATTTTCAATGTTATCTAGTATCGCTATGATTCGTCCAAAACCTCAAGTCTTGAATCCATACTACCTTGAATACTATTTGAACCACCCAAATGCCTTCAGAAGAATCATGAAGAGGAAGGCTGGGTCGGCAATTACGCGTCTCATATTGAAAGAAATAAGGAATATCAGAATTCACCTGCCACCATACGACATTCAACAGGAATTCTCCCAGATTGTTAAAAAGATTGAAGAAGTCACAAAAGCCCAAGACCAATCGAGCTACCACGTTGGTAACCTGTTTAGCGCTCTGATGCAAAGCGCTGTTAGAGGAGAACTCACAACATGAGATTAGCACCTGAACTGAAATCTAAGATAGATACGCTGTGGGACAAGTTCTGGAGTGGCGGATTGTCAAATCCATTATCGTCAATCGAACAAATGTCTTACCTGATATTCATGAAGCGTCTTGAGGACATGGATATTGCAGAACGTAAGAAGGCAGAGGCGAGAAAACAGGTTTACACGTCAGTTTTTGAAGGCCACGATGAATGTAAATGGTCAGACTGGAAACATTATCCAGCCGAAAAAATGCTCGTCCACGTCAGAGATGTGGTTTTCCCATTTATCAAAGAAATTCACGATGGAGAGAAGACCCTCTTCTCAATGCATATGAAAGACGCGATTTTTATCATACCAAAACCTTCGCTCCTTCAAGAGGCAGTTTCAATAATCGACGACCTAAACATAACAGCACAGAACAAAGACACACAAGGCGACATCTACGAATACCTCCTAAGCGAATTGAAGACAGCAGGCAAGAACGGCCAATTCAGGACGCCGAGGCACATAATCAGAATGATTGTAGAACTCGTTGACCCAGACATCGGCGACAGAGTATGCGACCCCGCCTGTGGAACTGCGGGTTTTCTAATCAACGCTTACGAGTACATAATCAGAAAACACACGAGCCCAGATTTGGTGAAGGAAGATGATGAGGGAGGCTATTACGGACTGTACGGAGACAAGATAGCAGACAATAGGATTTGGGAGCTCTTGTGGAATTCATTTAACGGTTTTGACTTTGACTCCACAATGGTGAGGATATCGTTAATGAACATGGTGCTCCACGGCATCGCGACACCAAACATCACGCTGAGGGACACTCTCTCAAAAAGATTCACTGAAGAAGATAAATACACCGTCGTGCTTGCGAATCCCCCATTCAAAGGAAGCATAGACAAGAGCGACATAAACGACCACTTGACAGTGGGTACAACAAAAACTGAGCTTTTGTTCGTTGAAAGAATGTTCAACCTGCTCCAAATTGGAGGAAAATGCGGAGTCATCGTTCCAGAAGGCGTTCTGTTCGGAGCATCAAACGCACACAAAAAACTCCGAAGGATTTTGCTTGAAAAATGCCAACTGGAAGCTGTCATATCGATGCCTTCAGGAGTCTTCAAACCATATGCAGGAGTTTCCACAGCAGTCTTGGTTTTCATAAAGGGAGGACACACTGACAAGGTGTGGTTTTATGGCATGGAAAAAGACGGCTACTCGCTAGATGACAAAAGGACCTTCATCGACGGCAAGGGTGACATACCCGATATAGTAGAACGATTCAGAAAGCGACACGCGGAGAATTCAACAGATAGAAAAGGAAGATGCTTCTTTGTGCCATATTCTGAAATCAAGGAAAACTCCTATGACCTTTCATTTTCAAAGTACAAGGAGATTCAGTATGAAGAAATTCATTATGAAAAGCCGAAAGTCATAATGGACGAGATAGAAACACTTGAAGACAAAATAAAGGCCAACATCGCGGACTTGAGAAGGATGTTGGGGGAAAACGAGCGCGCGCGCTAGGATTAGCCTTGTATACTTGTTTCACGATTCGGACAGAGAGTAGGGGCGCTTCATTACGTATTTTCCCATGTTTTTCCGATTTTGGAATCTCTTAATGTGATATGTTTGTTTTGGACGCAAATTCCCAGGTTTAATTGCTTCTCGAGGGATTTTGTATAGAATCTTCTCCTCATTAAGAACATGACCTACGACAAGAATAAAATCTGCTTTGAGTCTTTGCTTGCTATCGAATTCCTTATCACTCATGTCTGGGATTTTGTACTCCTTTTCGGTGCCCTTTACTTCAACCTTCGCGGTTTTTCCATCAGGATAAGTGAGTCTATAATCGTATCCAACTTTCTTACTGTGTTTGTCCTCAACTTTGATGTTCTGTTCTTCTGCCAAGTCCTTAACATATTTCATGGCAGCTTGCTCTTGCCGATTGACCATAAACGATGGTAAAGAGTGTTCCAGAATATTATTCCGCAACCCAGAGAGTCCATTTCTAGCACTCGACTCTTTATTTTCTTTCCGTCGAACATGTGCAAGAAAGAAATCTGATGGGACCCCTCTCCTGTGCGTGTGTGCTCCTCCCTCCTCCTTCCTCTCTCTCCCTTTTTGTTTGTTTCTTTCTTTCTGTCTAGTTGTTTGTTTGGCTTTGGCTTTTGCTTTGCATTGGTTACAGAGGTTAGAATGCGGTCTATCAGAGCGTCTCTGGTCGATACAGATGGGGTACTGTGTGCAATTCTTGCACCAATGCCACGTGTCAGCTTCGCTTCCCTTAACATATTCTGCCATTCTTATCTGACTTCTTTATGTCTTTTCAATTCTGATTAGTTCTTTCGGTTCGGCTATAAATTTTCCGCAAAAACCAAAAACTGGCTTAAAAGGACTGATAGAAGTCACTTTTAGGGATATTCAAGAAGTATTTAATTTGCACAGCAACTATAGACAAGCTGTGGATTTAAAGATGAGTGAGAAAAAGGTTGTTAGAAGTAGTGTCGCTATCGCACTTGGAATAATCTGCATTGTTCTGGCAGTCGGTCTAGTTGGAGCATTTGCATATTACGTAAATAACGAGAACAACACGATTTCTTCATTGACCTCTCAAATTTCTCAATTATCGTCTAATGTTACATATCTTCAAAACCAAGTTACATATCTTGGCGCGCGCGCTCAAACCTACATTCATTCACAACTTCTACAAAATTCTCCAACAAACATAACTGCCAATAATAACACAAGCGGCTGGATACTGAATTGGACTCCTACGACAGACGTAAGGATTGTTAGAATCCAAGTTTGGATGGGCAATCCTGACAATGTAACATGGGAGGGTGACACATACGTTACTATTGGAGAACCAAGTAGCCCATCGAATTCAAGTTCATATACAGATGCTATTCAACTCCTTGTCCATTATCAGTTCGACAGTCACGCTCCAAGTCCCATACCTCACCAACTCATGTTTGACCTCACTCCCGGCTTCAAAGTGACTCTAGGACAAACAATCAACGTCTGGAGAGCTTTCGTAAATACTGAGCCTTACAACGTTGCCGCTGGTGATGTTCAAGTCATAATCTACTATGAAAACACTTAGAGAAGCTAATCAAGGGCTGTAAGAGAAACTGAATTCTTCCCAATTTTCCTATTTTTACGTTAGTCTATATATCTAGTTTTATCTTCACTTCATTCACTAACTACACTGAGTTCACTGATGTTTTGTCAGTATTTCCACATAGACAGTCCTAGCATGTAAGTTACATACTACAAGCCTTAATATAGAGAGTTAGTTAGAGCTAGAATCTAGGTTATTTCGATTCTAACTGATTCTCCCTATGGAAGAGCACCTAAGATGCTCAATGTTGGCTTTGAAGTTATGTTTGCTTTGAACCTTTTTTTCTCAATCACTATCACAGTGAGTGCGCGCGCTGCGCGCAAGTTCTTTTTTGGTATTAAAGCTTTAAAGCAAAACACACGGTAGAGTGAGATACCGCGCGATCTCCATGAACTCAATCTTTGCAAAAGGCAAGCCTGTTCGCGTTTGGAGTGAAAAGGGCCATGACTGGTTCGAGATTTTTGTTGGATGTTCAGACGGCGGAAAGACGGTATTCTACAACAGTGCTTGTGCCAAGTGTTTCAGAATATACATGCATCCGCAAAGACATAGCTGTAGTCCCTCTCTCAATGATGGTATTCACAGGATTTATAAGGATAGTCCAGTAAAGCTGAAAAGACTCTGCCTAAGAATGGCTGTTGTCGCGAACACTGAGAGTATGTACGACGGTGGGATTTTCGGACTTGCATCCTGGTGTGGTCAGCCTTCACTTGACATTTCAGAAGGTTTCTTTTTTCTATTAGTCGAACGTGACAAACCCGTGAGCTATGTGATCTACAACAGGTTGAAGGAAGGATACTACATAATTCATCACACGTACACGGTCCACTACGAAAGGCGCAAAGGTCATATGGTGGAATTGTTGCGCCATTCTATGGCCGAGATAGGACAAGATGAATACTCTGTTCTTCACAGGGATCCAATCATGAAAAAGATGAGAGAATTATGGCACAGTAGATTTGGTGTGGACCCACTGAACTTTTCAACGTACAAGCACTGGTCCAGGTTTGTGAAGTCGTAGCATGATTTGAGTAACCCCTACGCGCGCTTCCAACGTGTCCTAAGTGTGGCAAACAGATACCGCAAGGTAACTTCGCATTTTGTCCTTTCTGCGGAACTGAACTCACGAAACGATAAGGCTTCCTATTTCACAATGGTTCTATAGCGCGCGCCTTGTGGGTCTTAAAACAAGGTATCCTTCGTCTCCATCATCGTGTACTATTATGTCAGTTGGTTCCAACGGGGTCTTCGCAACGCATTCAAGCATTTCTTCTTCTTCGTATGTTAACGGCTGGGTTTCGTCGTTTAGGTGATCCCATTTTTCAGCGAGAGCAACGTAGCGTAGTGCCTTTCTGGGGGTTAAGCAGATCCACATTGCAAGTGTGTCTGGTGGGTAATCTAGTTTGGGAAAGTAGTTGCCACGCTCAACTTCTTCACATCTTATTTCTTCGAGGGTTGACCAAGCACCGTGCGAGTTGTATCCAACCCTGATTTTTGATGGGTCCAATTGAGCTTTTCTATTTTTTGCCAGGTTTATTTGAGCCGTCGATACTGTTCCTTTCCTTCCACTTGAACCATGTGCCAAACTCAATTTCTGGAATTTTCATAAAAGTAGAATCATTGAATGACACTAATAAGCCTTAGCTGGATGAACAAGTAGTGATAGTCTGCCGAGAATCTATAACATCTCTAAAGCTGGCTAATACAAAAAAAGAGGGGATTGTGCGGGAGGATTTCAGTCGTTCTTTGAGTGAGCTTCTAACGAAGCATGGAGATAACCCGATCGTTCACTGTTTGGAGAAACGACTCTTCCAACTCAATGCCATAGTGCTCCGCCAACACGAAGACCATGTAAAGCAAATCTGAAAGCTCC
>Ga0315296_10003414_pt1 | contig 13266 bp, 10 predicted proteins | sample YL17G14_18_MG_FD_203921 | JGI IMG/M metagenome (GOLD analysis project Ga0315296, IMG submission 203921) | Sediment microbial communities from Yellowstone Lake, YNP, Wyoming, USA - YL17G14_18 | ecosystem: Environmental > Aquatic > Freshwater > Lake > Sediment | place: USA: Wyoming | collected... | reverse complement strand
TCATCACTGGCTATGGCCCCGTACCAGCGATCCTCTTCCCTCCAGACCATCGCACCCTGTGTCATCATGGACGGTCTAGGCTCCTTTTTTTCGGACGGTTCGGCTATCTCTAGGGAAACCGAACATCTGCGCAAGATAGGCGCCGGTGTAGCTGTTCGGCTTCCGCGCAATCTCCTCCGGCGTTCCCGTGGCCACAAGGTACCCGCCCTCCTCGCCACCCTCGGGGCCAAGATCGATTACCCAGTCAGCGGCGACTACAACATCAAGATTGTGCTCGATTACCACCACTGTGTTGCCCAGGTCAACCAAACGCTGTAGAACGGCCAGCAGTTTCTCCACATCGAAATAGTGCAGGCCGGTCGTCGGCTCGTCCAGAATATACAGAACCCTCCCCTGTTTCTTCTTCGCCAGCTCCGCCGAAAGCTTGACCCGCTGGGCCTCGCCGCCCGACAGTGTCGGCGCCGGCTGCCCGAGCTGGATGTAGCCGAGCCCGACCTCCCGGATCAGCTCCAGTCTCTCCGAGATGGCCCTGTGCGCCGAGAAAAACTCCACCGCCGTGTCCACCGTCATGCTCAGGACATCATGGATGTTCTTCCCGCGATACTTGATCTCGAGCGTCTCACGGTTGTACCGCTTCCCGCCGCATGTCTCGCAGGTCACGTACACATCCGGCAGGAAGTGCATCTCGATCTTCAGAAGCCCGTCGCCCTCGCATCGCGGGCACCTTCCCCCCCTCACATTGAAGCTGAAACGGCCGGGCATGTAGCCGCGGGCCTTCGCCTCGGGGGTGCTCGCGAAGAGGGTGCGAATCTTGTCGAAGACCTTGGTATATGTGGCGGGATTGGAGCGCGGGGTACGACCGATGGGAGACTGGTCGACGACAATGGCGGCGTCCATGTACTGCAGGCCGTCCAGCCCGTCGCACAGTCCCGGTTTGTCGGTGCGCAAGCCGAATTCGTGCGCGATATTGCGCCACAGGGTCTCGCTCACGAGGCTTGATTTTCCGCTGCCGGAGACGCCGGTCACCGCGATGAAAGTCCCAAGCGGAAAAGCGATGTCCACTCCCTTGAGGTTGTTGTGACGGGGGTTGCGCACGGTCAGATACTCGCCGTTCCCGCGCCTCGTCTTCCTCATCGCGACCTCGGAGATGCTGCTTTTGAGCTTCAGGAACCTGCCGGTGGGGCTCGCGGAATCCGCCTCGATCTCTGCGGGAGTGCCCTGGGCGACCACCCGGCCGCCATGCACACCGGCCCCCGGACCGAGATCGATGACATGATCCGCCGACCGAATCGTGTTCTCGTCGTGCTCGACCACAATCACCGTGTTGCCCAGATCCCTCAGGCCCTTCAGGGTCGCGACGAGGCGGGCATTGTCTCTCTGGTGGAGGCCGACGGAGGGCTCATCGAGGATGTACAGCACGCCGGCGAGGTTGCTGCCGATCTGGGTTGCGAGACGAATCCGCTGGCTCTCGCCGCCCGACAGCGTGCGGGCCGAGCGCGAGAGGGTCACGTACGAAAGACCGACATCGTCAAGGAACGTAAGCCGGGCGATGATCTCCCTGAGAATCCTCGCGCCGATCTGCCTCTGGAAATCGGTGATCTTGAGCTCCCTGAAGAATTCAAGCGCTTCATGGACCGATTTCTCGGTCACGGAGTAGATGCTTTCATCCCCGACCGTCACCGCAAGAACCACGTCCTTCAGTCGCCGGCCCTTGCACGACGGGCACGGTCGATCGCTCATGTACATCTCGAGCACGCTTCTTATGTAGTCCGACGTGGTCTCGCGGTACCGTGTCTGGAGGTAGTCGAGGATTCCCCGGAACGTGAAGCGACCCTTGCGCCTGCGCCCCTGCGAATCATGGAATGTGAAGCTGATCCGGACTGCCTTGCCGCCGTGGATAAGCGCCTGGACCGCCCCGGGGTCCTGGTCCTTGAGCGGAATGTAGGGATCGATTCCCAGCTCGTACGCAGCCGCGTGAATCATGCTCGTCAGATACCCCGAGCTGGTTCCCCGCCAGGGCAGAATCGCCTCCTCCACGAGAGACTTGTCGATCGCCACCACGAGGTCCGGGTCTATCTCCTTCAGAGTCCCCAGCCCGCCGCATTTTTCGCAGGCACCGTACGGTGAATTGAAACTGAAGAGCTTGGGCGTTATCTCCGGGAGGGAAATTCCGCACAGGTCGCAGGCGAAGCGGGTGCTGTAGAGCTCCTCCTGACCGATGTCGGGTTCGAGGACGATGATCATGCCGTCGGCACGGTCCAGGCTCAGCTCGATCGACTCGGTCAGCCTCTGCCTGATGTCCGTCTTGACCTGGATACGATCGACGACTATGTCGATCGAGTGGATGCCGTACCTGTCCAGCTCGATATCGTCGGTCAGGAGATAGATTTCGCCGTCGACCCTGACTCTGCTGAAGCCCTCCTGCGCGAGCTCCGAGAAGAGCTTCTGATACTGCCCCTTCTTGCGCCGGACAATCGGAGCGAGGATGTACAGCTTCGTGCCTTCCGGCTTGCTGAGGATTCGATCGACGATCTCCTGCGGTGACTGGCTTCTCACGCTCGCGCCGCATTTCGGACAGTGCGGCTCGCCGACTCTCGCGTACAGCAGACGCAGATAGTCGTAGATTTCGGTCACGGTGCCGACCGTCGACCGCGGATTATGGCTGGTGGCTTTCTGGTCGATGGAGATCGCCGGCGACAGGCCGTCGATGTAGTCCACATCCGGCTTGTCCATCTGCCCGAGGAACATCCGGGCGTACGATGACAGGCTCTCGACATACCGGCGCTGACCTTCGGCATAGATGGTGTCGAACGCGAGCGATGACTTGCCCGACCCTGACAGCCCGGTTATGACAACAAGGTTGTTCCTGGGAATCTCAACGTCGATGTTCTTGAGATTGTGCTGACGCGCGCCGCGAATCACCAGCTTGTCGCGACCCCTGGCGACGCAATCGTCCACTTCCGCGTCTTTCGTCTTTCTCTTCCCTCGGCCCATGACCCGCTCAAACCCGCTTCGATCAGAAGAACTCTATACCGTCCTCGCTTTCCTCACTCCCTCCGTCTTCCTCCTCCGAACCGCCGCCTTCGATAGCCTCCAGCCGAGCTTCCACCTCCGCTCTCAGCTCCGGATCGGTCTCCAGCTCGAGATATTTCTCAAGGTAGGTCCTGGCCTGGTCCGTCTGCCCGTCAAGGAGATAAGTCATCCCGAGCTCGTAGTTCACCTGGGCGTAGTCAGGATGGACCTGGTACGCTTCGAGGAGAAGGCTTATGGCCGCCTCGGTCGACCCGATCGCCCTCATCTGCCGGCCGCGCCGGAGACGGTCCCGGTAGAGATCGTCGCCGGTGAGCTCCGGAAGCTCAGGCTCCGGCGGAGTCTCCACCACTTCCTCAACTTCCTCAGCCTCTTCTTCAACCGGTTCCTCGACCTGCTCTTCCGCGGATTCTTCCTCTACGGCTTCCTCCGCCGCAGGTTCCTCCGCCTCTGTCACTTCCTCCTCTGCCGGAATCTCGCCCTCTCCCGCGATTTCTTCCTCACCTGTTGCCTCTTCCTCGGCCACCAGCTCCTCTTCCGCGATCTCTTCTTCTGCAGCCTCCACCGCGGATTCCTCAAGCGCCGTCGATTCGCTCACCTCCGACTCCTGAGCTAAATCAAGAGTCGCCAGTATCAGCTCCGCCTCCTGGGCCAGCCTGGTGCCGGGCTCCAGACGCAAATAGTCGCCGAAAGCCGCCTTAGCTTCCTCCTCCATGCCCTGGGCCATGAAGAGCTCGCCGGCCCTGTAGTGCGCGAGAGGATACGCCGAATCGCACTCCATGGCTTTCTCGATATTCTCCCAGGCCAGCTCGAACTCGCCGAGCTCCTTGTAGACCTGAGCCAGGTTCGCGTAGATCGACGGATCGCGCGGCCTCATGTCGCGAGCATCGAGGTAGTTGTCGCGCGCCTGAAGCCAGTTTCCCTCGAGCGCGTACGCTCCCGCGAGGTTTTTCCTGGCCTCGAAATTGTACGGGTCGGCTCTGAGAGCGGCTTCGAACTCGGTGATCGCGTTCTTGTACTCGCCGGCCTCGAGGAAGGCCACGCCGCGATTGTAGCGATCCACCCCGCTGGAATCGCGAGACCTGCCGCGACACGCGGCGAATGTCACGAATACAAGCAGAATCCCGAGCAGGACGAAGCCTCTATGCAGGTTGCGGTTCATTCCTTTTCATCCTCCCTGGATGAGGTCGAGCCGGTGACGGAGTCCATCCATTCCAGGTACTTCGGATGGCCGGACGCGACCGGCAGCGCGATGACCTCCGGGCAATCGTACGGATGAATCTCGACTATCCTGGCGGTAAGGTCCTGGACTAGGTCCTTACGGGTTTTCAGAATCATAAGGACTTCGCTCGCGTCCTCGATCCGGCCTTCCCACTCGTAGATGGACACCAGCCCCGGGACAAGGTTCACGCAGGCGGCCAGATGCCTGCCCACGACATGCCGAGCGATCTTGCGGCCCTCTTCCATCGACGGCACCGTGCAAAAGAGCACTGCAAATTCAGAATCCCCGGGCATGATAACTCAACAAAAATACAGTAGGCTATCTCGCAGCCTTGTAGTTTAGCACGAAATGAGACGCAGACCAAGTCCTGCTTCGAGCAGCAGCTGCAAGGCGACAATGTCATTTCTCCGCAAGGTAGAAATGTCCCCCACGACAGGGGAATGGAGCGGCGAACGGTCGCTCATGAAAGAAGCCCCCTTGTTTGAAGGGGGCGAATCAGAGAGATCAGAGTTACCCGAAATCCCCCGGACAGCCCGGCTCATTCAGGCGTCAGCAGACCGACCGTCTGACCCGGTGAAAGGAAGCCGTAGCAGCCCATGTCCTCGCCGTTCCTGCCGGTTCCGATGCACGGGGAGCCTGCAGCCAGGTGGTAGTCGTAAGGCTCGTCGTCACACTCCACAAAGAGCGGATCGGCGTTGATCGAGTTTGGACCCTCGGGAGCGCCCCCTCCGTATCGGTAACCGCCCAACGGGAAGTCCCAGACATCGCAATAGTCAGAACCGTCGAAGCAGTAAATTCCATAGGCATACTGAGATGATGTATACTTATAAAACCTTGTCACGATATTGCTGTGCGTGTCGGACGAGTAGGTGGATCCGGGATCATAAATATACATGCCAAACGCCATTGAATTCGGGTACGCAATGTTTTCAAGTGAGATCATATCAATCGTGTTGTGCGCGAACATACCAGTCGGGAATGGCCTGTCGCCACACAACGCCTCGATATCCATGCCCTCGCCGCTGCCCCCCGTCGGGGCGATATGATGGATCAGGTTGTTATTGACGATCGTTCCATTGGGCGTCTCGTATGTGTATATTCCGTAAATATCACGCAAAGTGTAACCAGCGGCAGGCTGAATCCCCGTGATTTCGTTCCTGCTTATGTTATGAGAGCCACCGCCCCTCCAACAATACACCCCATAGGTCTCGGCGGTTAGGTTAGTGGTGACGGATCCGAACTCGGCGATCTTATTGTTGATGAAGGTGAAGCTGTCGCTGTAGTAACTGTACGCGCCATATGCAGTGCGATTGGACGTTTCGCCTGTGAAGAGACAGTCGATAACCGAGGTGTTGTCTGACCAATAGTTCCGAAGTATGCAGAAGACGGTTGCACCGGTGGCGAACCGGATCCTGAAACCACGAATCGTGCAGTTGTCGGTGTAGTAAATGTCGACAGGATAGGTGGTCCCATACTCGATCACGGGTCGAGTGCCGGTACTCGTATACCACGGAAATCCCCAGAGTACCACCGGCTGGGCATTGTTGAGGTAAACCTGCTCGGTGTACGTCCCGTAGTCGACAACGATGCGATCATACGGTGCATAGCCGCTGTTCAAGGCCACGGTGATCGTCCGGTAGGGCTGCGTTTTTGTGCCATTCTGCGGCTCGCCTGCGAAATCGGGGTTGTTGGACACCCAGATATCACCTATTGGCCAGACATTGATCCGCAGCGTGGTCGCAGCAACAGGTGGATTGAAGCCGTCACTCACCTCGCAGTCGATGTCATACTGCTCCCCCGGTTCTGAGCCCATGGCGCCGAAATCGACGTCCAGGCTTCCCGCACCGTCCCCCGGAACACCGTCATAACCGGCAACAGGTTTCCCGGTGGCAACGTAGCTGACGGTCCACGAATAGGTAATCGGGTCGCCGTCGGGATCGAATGCGTCGACCGTGTAAGTCTCGACACTTCCTTCCGTCGGCTTGTCGTTGCCGTCCACACCGCTCTCAATGGTCGGCGGCCTGGCATAGCGCACATTCGACACGTAGATTCCGCCGCGGAAGAAGGCGGCAAGGGTGGCATCGGGAGCGCCACCCAGAGGCGTGAGCGGACACGTATAGTCCTCAGCTTCCACCTCGGCGATGACCCAGTATTCGGAGGGATTGGCACTCGTCACTTTGGTCGCCGGGATGTCGACATGGTAGGTCGCGACGTAGCCGCTGCCGCCCGTCGGAATCATCTCTGAAGGATCCAGCTGGTGCGCGCCGCCGATGAGCTTCGACTCGACAACGATGACGGCGGGCTGCTCGTGCCAATTGAACAGGCTGATGTCGAGGATCAGGTCGCCGCCCCATTCGGTCGGACCTTCCCACCAGATGCTGTCAGTGATCTCGATATCCGCTCCCACACACTCGGGTGCGTTGGCAGGATGAGTTGACTCACCCTCCCAGTTCGCAACGACCGCATAAGCATACTTGACGCCCTTTGTGTTCGGGAACCTGAGCTCGTACCTTCTCGTGTTGGTCGCGCCCGATGCGAACACTCCATGGTTCCCGGTGGATCCCAGGAATGCCCAGAGACTTGCCTGCGCAGTGAGACCGTTGGCGAAATACTTGTACGGGTTCAGAGTGGCGTTTGCGTTGTAGTTCTTGGTCGCGTAGGACCCGCGAGTATAGCCCACGAGGCCGGAGACCGGGAACTCGCTCGGGTTGAACCAGCGGCTGTAGCCGTCGGCATTGAACAGATACTGGTCGCTCCCGATAACGGCATGCCTGAGGTTACTGCCGTAGTCGAGTTGAGCGGAGCCGTCGCCGATGAAAATGCCGCGCACATCGTACCCGTTGTACTCCGGCATGCCGGGGAAAGGATGGGTGATCGAGACATCGATGTTGACATCGATATAGCCCGGGCCGGTCGGGGTGCTGATGATCTTGAACATCAGCCCGGTCGGCTTGTCATTGAGGAATTTGACCACGTTCGCCGCGAACATTGCGCCGCGATTCGGAACCGCTTCGACAGTCTGGCTCTCGATGTCTATGTAGACATCCCAGCAGCCCCACAGGTGCGTCTGCGACTGCCCTGCATGAGATGCGGAGATTGTCACTGCCGGGATGGATGCAGGTTCGACAGGGTTTGCACCTTCCCCGGAACACGACAATGCAAGCAGGAGCATCACACCTGCCACCGAGACATACACCGTGCGTTTCATCTTGCGCCTCCTAGATTGCCGACAAATCCAGCCTCCCAGCTTTCCCGACACATGCTGGGCCGATTCAGGCATTCTTATCCTTGATAATTTTAGGTCGGCACAATCAGGTTGTCAAATGACCCGGACATACTGCCGGCATTTTCCCCTGCGTTCGAGCACTTCCGTTCATGTGCCTGTCGTGATAACCTTCCCCCTGTGAGCCGATCGGAGGAGGACAAGCCCTGCATCCTCGTCGCCGCCGGAGGTACCGGCGGGCACATCTTCCCCGCGCTCAGTGTAGTTGAGGTCCTCACCGAGCGATACCCCCCCCTTCGACCCGTCTGGCTCGGCAGCAGCCATCGCATGGAGTCCAGATTGATCCCCGCGAGAGGAATCGAGTTCATCGGGCTCCGACAGACCGAGCTAAGGCGGAAGCCGACGGTCGGGAACGTCCTTTACAACCTCCGCTCAATCTGGTTTCTGCTATTGTCGGTAATTCGCTCGATCGGGATCGTGCGCAGGCTGAAACCGAGGCTGGTGCTCAGTACGGGCGGATTTGCGGCGGGAGCTGCGGGTATCGCGGCATGGCTTACTCGCACACCGCTTGTGATCATCGAGCCGAACGCCTACCCGGGCCTCACGAACCGCTGGCTCGGCAGACATGCAACTCTCGTCTTCACAGCATATCCCCAGGCCAGGAAGTACTTTCCCGAGGACAGGACTTACACAGTTGGAGCGCCCACGAGGAAAGACATCAGCCGGATCGACCGGGATGAGGCGAGGCGCATGCTCGGCCTTCATGAGGACGAGATTCTGGTCCTGGCGACCGGAGGAAGTCAGGGCGCATCGACGATCAACAGGGTTCTCCCAGGCGCTATGCGTATCGTATATGAGAAGCTTCCTGCAGTGCTGCTTCGAACGGTCCACCAGTGCGGCTACGGGAAGTCGGGCGCGGTCGAGGTCGACGCGGAGTTGCTGTCCGATGACAGATACCAGGTTCTTGAGTTCATCGAGGACATGCCGCGATACATGGCGGCGGCGGATGCGATCATCTCGCGCGCGGGCGCATCGACTCTCTCCGAGATAGCGTGCCTGGGAGTTCCGGCGATCCTGATCCCCTACTCTCACTCGGCGGAAAACCACCAGGTCAAGAACGCAAGGGCATGGGAGTCCGCGGGCGCAGCGTATTGCATCGAGGAATCCGACCTCGATGCCCCATCGCTCGCGGAGAAGCTGATCGCCCTTCTGGCCGATCCCGGCAGGAGGAGGACGATGGGCGACGCGGCGCGATCATTCGGCGATCCGTCCGCGGCGGAGAAGATAGCCGATCATCTAAGGAGCTACCTGGAAGCGTAAGGTGTTTCTCAACGTAATCATCCCAAGCTACCGTGCCGGCGCCACGATCGCCGGGACCCTCGAGTCCGTCCAGGCGAACAGGGAGCATTTCGACGGCGAATTCGACATCACCGTCGTCGACTCGTCGGACGACGACACGCCCGAGATCATCCAAGCATCGGGCATCGATGTCAGACTCGTAAGGCTTCCGTATCGTGCGTTTCCGGGCGCCGCGAGGAATCGCGGGGCGCTGGAGACGAGCGGCGATGTGCTTTGTTTCATCGACGCGGACGCGTACGCCGATGAGCACTGGCTCAGGGAAATCCACGACTTCCTTGAAAAGAACCCGAATGTCGCTGCGGTCGGCGGGCCTGTTCTGAACGCCAATCCGGAAGACCGCTTCAGCAGGCTCGCGCACTGGTGCGAGTTCTCCGGCTACGGTTTGCGCGCTCCGGAGGGCCGCCGACGGGTGCAGCCGACGGTCAATGTCGCCATACGTCGAGCGGTCTTCGAGAAATACGGGCCGTTCCTCGAGGACCAGTTCGGGAACGAGGACGTGCTGCTTTTCCAGCGGATGAAACAGGCCGGCGAGAAGCTGTATTTCAACCGGAAAATACGCGCCCATCATCTCAACAAGGTGAGACTGGACCTCATCAACATGCACCAGTATTATCTCGGCGGATGCACGGGTCGGGCGCGGGTGAAATACGAGCTGCCCGGCTCCTTTCTTGCTCGACCCGGCTTCAGTTTCCTGATACCCTTCGTAAAGACGCATTTCATCTGCTGGCGCCTTCTCACGCAGGAGACGGGTGAGTTTCCGTCGTATCTCGTGAACTGGCCGCTGGTATTCATGGCGATGTGGTGGTTCACGCTCGGATTCCAGGACGGAGTGCGGAAGGCCCGGGAGGAAAAGACATGACCAAAATCGAATTCACAGGCGAACGTTTCGTGCCCGATAAGAGCCCGCCCCGTCTCGAAGCCGAGCATCGCTCGAGGTACGAGTTCGCCGGCCGCTTCATGGAGGGGCAAAGAGTGCTGGACATCGGCTGCGGGGAGGGCTACGGCAGCTACATGATGATCGCGTTCGCCCGGTCGGTCGTCGGTGTGGACATCAACGAACGTGCGATCAGGCACGCGAAGGAGATGTACGAGAGCACGAACCTCAGCTTCACGGCGGCGGATGTCGCGAGCCTGCCGTTCTCCGACGGCGAGTTCACCGCCTGCGTGTGCTTCGAGGTCATCGAGCACATCGAGAATCCGGACGCGATGTTGAGCGAAGCCCGCAGAGTTCTCGATCCGAAGGGGATTTTCATCGTCAGCACACCCAACGGAGCGGTGAGGGTCTCCTCCCGGCCCAACCCGTTTCATGCGAGGGAGTTCAACCTGAAGGGATTCAGACAGCTTCTGGAGAAGTACTTCCCTTCCGACGAATGGTCGATGGAGATCCTCGGTCAGTTCCAGAAGGGGAAGGCCTACTCGAAATCCGGCGTCATGCTGATGAACATGTACCTGGGACTGAAGGGATCGCTGGGCATCCGGCCGCGCGAGGAAAGTAGTGCGGGTTTGTCCAGGCCCTCTGAACCCAAGAAGCCGGTTTCACAGTACGAATTCGCGTCGACCCAGGCGGAGCTCGCGGAATATCTGATTGCCGTCATTCAGGGTCGCAGGCAATGAGGGTCATTCCTACCGGGACGCACCCGCCGCTTTCTCATCAACCACAATCACCGCCGCTCCGTTGAAACGACCATGGCGCAGGTCGTCAAGCGCGTCGTTTGTCTTCTCCAACGGATATGGGACGACCTCGGTCCTGACAGGGATTTTCGGAGCCAGCTTAAGGAACTCCTCACCGTCTCTGCGGGTGAGATTGGCTACTGATTTGATCGATCGCTCGCCCCAGAGAATCGAGTACGGGAACGACGGTATGTCGCTCATGTGGATTCCGGCGCAGACGACAACGCCGCCCTTTCTTACCGCCCTGAGAGCCGCCGGGACGAGGTCGCCGACCGGCGCGAAGATTATGGCAGCGTCAAGCAGCTCCGGCGGCGATTCATCCGACCCCCCCGCCCACAACGCCCCGAGCCGCCGCGCGAATTTCTGGCTGTCGATGTCACCTGGTCGAGTGAATGCATACACTTCCCTCCCCTCGAATTGCGCGACCTGCGCGAGTATATGCGCAGCGGCGCCGAAGCCGTAGAACCCGATTCTCCCGGCATCGCCGATGAATCGATACGACCGATATCCAATCAGGCCGGCGCAAAGCAGCGGCGCGGCCTGATCGTCCGGATAGCCCTCCGGAATCGGAAAGACAAACCTCTCGTTCGCGACAGTCATATCGGCGAAGCCGCCGTCGATGTCGTAACCCGTGTACTTCGCCGCATCGCACAGATTCTCGAGCCCTCTCTTGCAGTAGTCGCACTTTCCGCAGCTATCCCCAAGCCACGGAACACCGACCCGGTCGCCCACCAAGAAATCCCGAACTCCCTCCCCGGTCTCGATGACTGTCCCGACTATCTGGTGGCCAGGAACGAGCGGCAGTTTCGGATGCTCAAGCTCGCCGTCGATCACGTGCAGATCGGTCCTGCACACTCCGCAGGTATGAACCTCGATGAGCACCTGGCCCGCGCCGGGACTGGGATCGGGAAGATCTTCGAGCTGCAGCGGCTTGCCGACCTCCTCAAGAACCATCGCGCGCATCGACCGCCACCTCCGGGCGTTGATGCCCGCAATTGTAGAACAGGCGGTCCATAAGCACCACCGGGCACTAACGCGAGCCTGCCGGAGCGCATGCGTCCCGCCTGCCGGATCTCGCCAATGCAAAGACCGCCCGATCCGGGCGGTCTCGAGATCGCAAGTTGTCGCGCCAGTCACTCCAGAATTGCCAGCGCCTTCTCGATCTCGGCGAAGGCCATGCGTTCCAGCTCAAGAGCTTCCCCCAACAACTGACGCTCTCTCGCCTTCTGCTCTTCCGTCCAGGGCTTGGCTTCGGATATCCACCAGGGGTACGGCGCACATGACCACTCGGCATGGAGGCCCTTCTGCAACCGACCGAACATGTCGGCCGCCTTCAGAAGACAGCCCGACGCTTCCTCGTCCAACTCTTCGGATATCGATCTCAGATAGTCCGACGCTGCCTCGCGCGAGTTGAACAGGCTCTCATAGCAGTATGCGTTGCCGAGCTTCCAGCCGAACGCCTGCTCATCGCTCAGATGCCCGTACCCGCGCTCGATCGTCCGAATCCAGGCTTCATATGCCGCGAATCCGCATGCGACGTTGTCGACCTTCGCGGTGTTCGCGATCCTGAGTCCCCTTCGAAGCGACTCCACAAGCTCAGTCCGACGATCGGGGCTGCGTTTCTTGTCTCCAACGACTGAGACCGACCAGGGAAGCTGTTCCTTATCGGTATAACCCGGATTGCCTGCGTTGCCGTATTCCCGGAGCACGAAGCGTAGCCCGCCGTCCCGGTATCCGACAATCAGGCTGTGCTCCTCGACCTGATAGATCGCCGGACGGCCCCTTTCGATGCTGTCAACCACCGACTTCCGCGCCCGCTCCACGGTCTCGGCATCCGCGGCCACCATCGATCCCGAATTGGACCTGACCTGCATCCAGATCGTCTCAACGGGATAGCCGACCGACTCGAGCGCCGGTTCAGAACAGTCGATGCCCACTTCCGCGCACGCCGCGCTCGGGCACAGCTCCGGCTGCAGAACCTGCACCCTGAACGCCGCGCCGCTCAGCCCCATGAGCTCGGCATACGAGATCTCCTCGCCCGCCGCGTTCAGGACGTGCGTCAGGCATCTGATGAACGAGTTGTCAATCGACTGGCGGCTCCGACCCCAGTCGATTTCCTCGTACCCCTTAAGCAGCGTTCCCCCGCTATCGCGCACCGTTTCGACGACGCTCTCGCCCGCCCGCGTCGACTCCACGTGCCTCTTCAGCTCGGGCCAGCTCTTGAACCCGTAGCTCATCGCCAGCGCGAACTGCGCTTCGTTCAGCGCCAGGTCCGATGAGAGTATCTTCTCATCGGACGCCTGCCTGAATCTGCGCAGCAGCCTCAGCGTGCCGCAGACCTCGGGCTTGCCGGCATTGTGTGATTTCAGCAGGTCTTTCGCCTGCTTCCTGAGTTGCTCCAGATTGGAGTCAGGAGGGAGTGTTTCAGACATGATGACCTTCCTTTCGTTCGCCTGTGGCCTGCACGACAGGCTGAAAAGAAGGTTGATATATTATCCTGTGGAAGGTGGGCTCCGCCCTTCGCGCAGGCCGGCCGGCGCCCTCATTGCGCCGAGATGCAGTATGGCATAAATCCGTCCATAAGTCAACGAGCGAACCACCCCATCACCGCACTAATCCTTCCAGGAGCGCATGCGTCTCGCCTGCCGTAGCGCGGACTCCCAACCTCCCCGTAGGCACGCACGGCAGTGCGTCGCCGGGAATAAAACGCGACATATTGATATACGCGTTTTTTATGAAATTTTCTTTGATATCCTCTTGC
>Ga0315296_10003412_pt1 | contig 13272 bp, 13 predicted proteins | sample YL17G14_18_MG_FD_203921 | JGI IMG/M metagenome (GOLD analysis project Ga0315296, IMG submission 203921) | Sediment microbial communities from Yellowstone Lake, YNP, Wyoming, USA - YL17G14_18 | ecosystem: Environmental > Aquatic > Freshwater > Lake > Sediment | place: USA: Wyoming | collected... | reverse complement strand
TTTTACAGCTTCGATTGTGATTGTCGCTTCATCAAGGGCTGTTATTGTCTCGATTATAAATCCATCCACGCCGCCGTCTAAAAGTGCCCCGGCCTGCTGCGCGAAAGCTGCCTTTAACTCGTTGGGCCTTAACCTGCCCAGCGGCTCCAGAAAATCGCCGCTTGGCCCAATGTCACCTAACACATACCTTTCTTCCCCCGCCGCCCGCCGGGCGATTTCGGCGCCGGCTATATTTAGTCTGACAACCTCATCTCCAAATCCATATCGTGCCAGGACATATTTATTGGCGCCAAAAGTGTTGGTAAGAATCGCATCGCTGCCTGCCTGCAGATAGGCCCGGTGAATGCCGGAAACTATGTCGGGTGACGTCACATTCAGATATTCGTTGCACGTGCCTACCTCAAGGCCGCGAGCAATCAACTCTGTTCCCATTGCCCCATCCAGGAGAAACAATCCTTGCCTGATTCTATCTTTCAAGTTGGTTCCGGCCATAAATAAACCCCGTCAAAAAGTTGATATGAAATCCGAAATACGAAGCACGAAACCCGAAACAAATACAAATGACCAAAATACAAATTCAAAAAATGAGTGTTTTGAACATTTTGGATTTGAATTTTGATATTGTTTCGGATTTCGATATTCGATATTCGAGTTTATACAATATACGCACAAAGTTATACTCTTTATTTACTGCGGCTGTTCAACAATGTTGCCGTTCACAACCTTATAGATATGTTTGAATCCCTGTGGGTCAGGGCGGGTGAAAAGACGGGTCCGAAGCTTCTCCGGGAAATCCGCCTTCTTTATGGAATCAAGAGTAATTCTGACCGAATCACCTCTGTTGACGCCGGCTCGCTTGGTAATCTTTATGCAGGCAGGAACAAAAAAGCCTTTGACAACCTCTTTGTATTCCTCCAGTTCTGCTGCAACCATCACTTCGTTATTCGTATAAAAATACTCTATCTTCCGAATCAGGTAGTCACAGTTACTAATATATAATTTCTTAATGGCTTGTCCTTCGTCGCTGCGTTGGGTAAGGACATCAAAACCGTCTTCCTTTGACAAAAGCCAATCCCTCTCTTCCTCTCGGTTACTGCCGACCGCTGCTATCCCGAAAGCTTCGAGCATTATTTTCGGGCTGATCACCAGCTTTTCATTATAGCCCCCCTCAGACCACAGACCCCACCAGTAGCTGCTAATTTCTTCCAGCTTTATCGACAGCCAGAACTCGTGTTCGTTCGACCCGAGGACAAGGCCTCGCGGGTCAAAAGCTATGTCACCCTGCAGGTAAACTTCGACCGGCGGATTCGCCCACAGCTTCACGGGGAAGTTTTCTTTGTGCTTTTTTCCCTCAACGTAATACTCCAGAAGGCACTGGCCGTTGGCCCTGAACGCAACCATATTTTGCGCCCGCGACCTCAGGATTGTTAGCGCCTCGGCTGCGGATTTCTTGCCCGGACAGACCGGCATAGGCCCTCGTTGCTGCGGCGCACATCCAGCAAAAATCAATACTACCGCCCCAAAATAAGAAACTAACAAATGCTTGTGCTGGTAGTTCACTATTTATAAGTCCGTCTGCAATATCTGGCCTATCTGTGAGGATAATTGCTTGATTTGCTCCTGGTCAAGATGCGGATTTATCACCTCAACGGTCTGCTTATCACCGACTATTCTCAAACACCATATCTCCTTGCCGTCCTGTGTTCTGGTCGAATCATATTTCAGACGCCTTTTTCGCATCAAAATCAATGCCAGAACAAAGCGAAAGTTTATCTTTTCCTGCTCGGTCTCTTCCGCCAGCCGCTCAAAAAAGGCCATCAGCATCTGGTCATCTACAAAAATCTGCTTTTTCTGGTCGGGGTGCGGCAGTTTTGTTTTCCAGTAACAGAACACATTCGGCCTTTCCTTCTCCCAGTAATCGACACAAAAATCCCGCCGTTGAAGTCCCTGCTCGGTTTCTACCAGAGCGCCGAAGTATTCTTCACCGTATTTAATCTTTTTGCCGCTGCCGCAGCATTGGCCGAGCGGCTTATTGATTTCCCACTCATCCATTTGCGTCTTTATCTATCCGCTTTGTCAAGAATTCTACGTCCTACTCAAACTTTAGCCATTCGCTCATCTCTTTTGCCGTCTGAGGCCCTATGCCCTTGACCTTCTGCAAATCTTCACAATTTCGAAACGCCGGATTGTTACTGTCTTTTTTACCGAAATCCTCACGGTATGTCACTATCGCAAGGGCCCGCGCAACACCTATACCGGGCAATCTTACCAAACTCGCTGCCGGTGCATTGTTCGGATTTATTTTCTCATCTAACTCAATTTTGTACGATTGTCTAACACCCCCAAAACTCAAAATAAAACCCAGAGAAAACAAAACGCACACGCACACACTGATAACAAACGCAAATGACCGAATCCTGTTTTGTCCGGCCTCTGTCCTTTGGGCAAAATTATCAATTTCCGTATCGTCTGGCATATCCGCCGTTCATCATCCACCATCTGCTAATTACCTACCGATTGAAAATAGCATCGTGCAATCTCTTCAAGGTTCGAAACGACTCTTTGGGCTCGAGCCGGTCCGTCAACAGCCCGCTGCTGGCAATGGTACTATCCTCCGTATCGGCCAGGTTCGAGTATGTCACTGATTCAACAAATGGTTTGCTAAGCGCTATTTTATAAAACTGTTCTATCCATTGCCCCTGCCGCCACTGGTCCCATTCCTCATGCCATACACCTGCAACCTTCCCGTCGTACAAATCCTCACCCTTTTGACTCGGAACTGCCGCTTCGGTTATATACAAGGGCTTGGCTATAGGCCCAAATAAGTCCAGAACCGCCGAGACCTGCATCATATCTCTAATGTGCATACCAGACTGATTCTTGCCAAAGTGTATCTGCAGCCCGAACCCATCAAAATTAATGCCGCTCTGCACAACCATATCCATATATACCAACGGTGGAATACCATTGGGAGCTGTGGCATAATATTCGCCCCAGGGATTGGTGATTTCTATTATCTTCAAAGCCCTGTCGCTGGCCGCCTTTACAGCCATATTAGCTGCCCGCGTCATCTCCAAAACCTGCTCGAACTTAAACCCAAAATGATTAAACATATTCAGACCGCTTACAACACACCACGCACGAATAACGTTTGAATAACGAGCCACTGTTTTCGATACAAATTGATACGCCGTCTCACGAATCTTTTCAAATCCCGCTCCACTCCTTAGGAGCCACTTGGGCAGATACTTTTTTGAGAAACAAAGCAGCGGACCCGCGCCAATCGCCAACTTCTTTTCCCTTAGGGACTCGAGACACGCATCAACACCCGAAAAATCGTAAACGCCCTTATGAGATTCTATCTGTGCCCAGTTTATCGGTATCGTTACAGAGCCGAACAGCTCCAGCAAACTTTCAACATAACTGGGGTTGCCCATCTGCCGGGGGTCTATTCTGCAGCCAAGGTAGCCCCGGCCAAAACCGTGGTTCTTGCCCCTGGCATTAAAGAACGACTCGGCGTGTTTCACCGCCAGCATCTCAGAAAAAACTATGGCTTTTCTAAGCGATTCGTCTGCCAGCTTCGATGCCTGTGGCCCATCTGAAATGTTTTGGATTGCCTGAATAAACAAATGCTGGGCCTCGTCGGAAATATCCTTTAACTCATCCAGGCCGTTAAAAAACGCCCAGTCTTCACGCTTGTTGATGACTTGCATTAACCGTGCCCGGGCCATCTCAACATTCAAATTATAGGGCCGCTCCCTTTCCGGCAGGCAGGTCGTCGGTAAAAGCACCTTACCAAAACCATCGATACCCCATAGCAAAGCCAGCCCCCCCGTCTCTAAATTCGGTTTTTTACACTCAATCAAACCGTTCTTAAACGTAATCTGGGCCCGGCGGATACCAATCCCATCGCTGCCGAAAAGGTACGCACCGCATAATGTGAATTTGTCAACAACCTGGCCGTCTTTAAAAATCTGGAACTTCATTTTTCACACTGCTTATTTCTCGTATTGCGTATTGCGTATATCGTATTGCGTAGAATTACGCACGACGCACTACGCACGACGCATTACGCACGACGAACTACCTCTGCTAACTAATTATAGCAATTACGCTCCTGAACGCAACTTAAACTTTGTCACTCATTGATTTTCATTATCTCCCAGCCCTTCTCAACAGCGTGACGAAGGGCCAGGTAGTATCAAGCTATTCGCTATGGAATGGCCGAGCCATAATGTTAATAAAACTTCAGCCACATAGCCCAAATATCTTTTGAGATTATATGAAGTAAATAAGATAATATATCTACGGGTTAAAATTTTTACCTACGTATTTTAGTTGATTTCGGTTTTGCTATCCGTCATTGCTTTGGAAAGGACCAAAAAATGCACAGGAAAGACTCCATATCCCGGCGTGAATTTATAAGAGACTCTATACTCGGCACGACCATACTGGCCTCTACAGCAGCGATTAACCTGCCCGCCGCGCAGACAGATGTGCGGCTATTAAGACTGGGAGGCCCGGTCCTCGAAAAATTTGATGGCCCGGATGTCTGGGTGGAAGCTCTCAAGAAGCTCGGTTATAGCGCCGCCTACTGTCCGGTGGGCGCCGAAGCGAAAGATGATGTCGTCAACGCCTATGCCGACACCGCCAAAAAAGCCAATATAATCATTGCTGAAGTCGGGGCATGGAGCAACCCCATCAGCCCTGATGAAAAAACACGCCGGGAAGCACTGGCAAAATGCCGCGAACAGTTGGCTCTGGCAGACCGCATCGCAGCCAGGTGCTGCGTAAATATCAGCGGCTCACGCGGTGAACAGTGGGACGGACCCTCTCCGCAAAACCTGACCGAAGAAACATTTGATATGATTGTCCGGACGACTCGTGCCATCATTGATGACGTCAAACCAACCCGGACATATTTTACATTGGAAACTATGCCCTGGGCTTATCCGGATGGTCCCGATTCGTATGTCCGCTTGCTAAAAGCAGTTGACCGTGAACATTTCGCCGTCCATTTCGACCCGGTAAATCTGATTTGCAGCCCGCAGCGGTATTTTAAGAGCGGCGAACTGATTCGCGAATGCTTCAAAAAACTCGGCCCGCACATCAAAAGCTGCCACGCTAAAGACATTCTCCTGTCCCCAAAGCTTACCACTCATCTCGACGAAATCCGTCCGGGGTTAGGCGGGCTCGACTATGCTACATTCTTGATGGAACTGAGCAAGCTGCCGGATACGCCGCTTATGCTTGAGCATTTGCCAAATGCCGAAGAATATGGCCAAGCCACCACCCATATTCGCTCGGTTGCAAAAACAATAGGATTGCGCTTTTCAAAATGAGCAGATTCTTCGGCCCTTGCAGATGGGCCTCAGAATGACATCCCTACAGAGGGATGTCAATTGGAACCTATCTCGCTCCTGCCGCAAGCACTGTGGTGTTTCATTTGACGTTCGTAGAGGATATTGTTTTTCTCAATCAGCTTGGCTATCAGACCCACTTGATTGAGCAATATTTCAATCAGGTCCATCTTTGCAAAAGTCGACTCAGGGCTGGCTTGCAGCATGGCAATAATCACATAGCCGCAATTAGTTTCGAGAGTAGCTAACTGTGTAACAATGATACTGCAATCATGCGCCTGTGTCACAACCGGCTCTGTGCCATCATCAACCTTGTCACAAAGCTCTCTTAAAAACGATTCACTAACGTTTAAGCTGGAAAACTTCTCCGAGTCGCTGGGCCAGTAATTGCCCTCTCTATCCATAATTACCATAATAGGCCCACGCTCGGGAAGGATATCGAAAATCTGCCGTGCAATCTGTTCGTTTAGCACGCAGCTTTGAGAAAACAATGGCTCATACATACCCATTCGGTTAGCTCCTCTTGCCCGCCACTACGTATGGCGGGTGAACCCGCCCTTCAAAATATCGCCTGCCCGCCAAACACTCTGGGCAGGCGGGCTGTCAGTTGAAACTTCGGTATAATCACGCCGCGACTTTCTTACCTTTAATGTTTTGCCTTAATTCTGCTGGAAAAGTTTACCCGCCTGCGGCGGGCAAGCCCCGATAATATCGAGGCTGACTTCCAAGACGAGCTTATAGGACGTTTACCCGCCTGCGGCGGGCAAGCCCCCATCCCTAACGGGATGCCGGTGATGTTGCATTAGCGGATTATCGGTTACGCCTGGTTTTGGTCCAGGCCTTTTGTCAGAAGCGGTTTTTCTTTATATCGAACCATATAGACGCAGTTGCCCTGCTCATTGAATCTAACCAGGTCCATATACGACTTTATAAGGAACAGCCCCCTCCCTTCAGGCTTGTAAAGATTCTCACCCCTTCGGGGGTCAGGCACGACTTCCGGGTCAAACCCACCCCCCTCATCCGCAACAGAAACTTCGACTTTATCCGAGCCCACTGAATATTCAATCTTAACCTTCTTGGCCGGGTCCATCTTATTGCCGTGCTTTACAGCGTTGATAAAAGCCTCCTCCAGAGCAAGGTGAACGGCAAAAATATCGTCTTTGCCGAAACCATTGCCTTCAAGCTCAGACAGGACCTGCTTGCATATCTCGACAATAGCAGACGCTCTGCTTTCCACCGCCATCGAGCAACTAATTGGTCTTTTTGATGCCATAGATTTACGCCTTCCTGAAAACCTCGCTGAATGAGCACTCTACAACAAGACCAGGGTTGCTTTTTAGCGGTGCCGGCCTGCAATTATCTACCAATCTTCGTACTCCTAAAAGCAAAGTAAAATGGCTTTTCCCTAACGTGCCTTAGACAGACCTTTGACCGCACTTTCAACGTCTTTGTAAATATGGAAAGTCTTGGTCAGCCGTGTTATTTTGAAAATTTCGTATATCTTTGGGTTTATATTGCAAAGTCTTAGTTGACCGCCATGCTCGTAAATCCTTTTGCTGATTCGTATTAACAGTCCCAAAACCGCAGAGGATAAAAACTGGACATTTCCAAAATCCAAAACTAAATTTATACGTTCCGCCTGCTCAACCACAGACATAATCGACTCTCGAAGCGCCTGTATGTCCGTCTCTTCGAGGATTTTTTCGTCGGTAAAAGCAACTATCGTCGCGTTCTTAGCATACTCGACACTTATTCGTGGCCTAATCTCAGCCATAGTAATCTCCTAAAAAACCCTAAATTCGCAGGGAAATCCTATGTTAAAACACACTATATGTCAAGTTTTTTACGTGTTCGGAAAAAATTTTAAGATTTTTTGCCCCCCTTCTTGTCCCGACAAGTCGGGGCAGGGGGGCTGAATTTCCAAAATTTTGTGCATTTCAGAGAGAAAATTTCTTGCATTCTGGAGCACATAGTAAATAATAAATGTTACAAGTTTTTGTGGGTATTACTCGCAACAAGGTAGGCAGGTACCCGTTTATATTGCGAAGAGGGATAAAATAGCTTAAATGATAGAGTGTAAAAGGTTACTGGTTATCCACTTTCTCGCTATCGTGTAGCCGCATACGTCGGACGCAAAAGTTTTTGTGATTATCAGCATATTTTGAAGGAGATTAAAATGAAAATCAGTAGATCAACAGGATACGCGATGCTTGCAATGGGCTATATCGCCCAGCATCAGGACCAGAAGATTATCTTATCTCAAGGTATATCTAACCAGTACGATATACCTCTGGAATATCTGCTTAAGATACTGCAACAGCTCGTCAGAGCAAATGTTTTGCGAAGCAAAAGAGGGCCTCGCGGCGGGTTTTCCCTCGCCAAATCAGCAAAAAAAATCACAGTGCTCCAGATTATCGAAGCCGTTGACGGACCTATGACAGGGCAGTTGAATCTGTCTGAACAAACACGCGGAGCAAAATTCGGCGTCAAGGCTGATAAGATTTACGAAAAGGCAATCGCGCAGGCCAGAGCCGTCTTTGCGAAAACAAAACTCTCAGATTTGGTGTGATACGGACCATATAAAATAAATGCGCCTTGTCCATTTATCTCGCACTTATTACCAAACGAGGTAGATTCCTACATCTATCCCACCAATCTTGCCCTGAGTGTAATCGAAGGGTTATTGGTGGGTTATCCTGCATCGCATATATTTTTCAGGATTGCTATAATGCATATTAGCGAATTTCAACAATTAATCTCCGAAAAGTATAAAAAACGCGACCTCCAGAGAGGCGTCCCCGCCACCTTTATGTGGTTTATTGAAGAGGTCGGAGAGCTTGCGACGGCATTAGCATCAAACAACGAGCAAAACAGACAGGAGGAATTTGCAGATGTCTTCGCATGGCTGTGCACGCTGGCAAACATAAGTGGCGTTGACCTGGAAAAGGCCTGCGAGAAATACACCGGCGGTAAAGTCAAGGGCTTCAAGCCGAAGTAGTAGCCCTCTTTATCCGCCGGAGGTGTGATTTATCCGCCGGAGGTGTGATTTATCCGCCGAGCGAGCTGGCGATTTTGGGTGCCGGATCGTTTTATATATAGCCCCGGTCTCTGGCCGGGGGTGCATGAGTTTACCCTGTGGGATGTGTTGTTTACTTATCCCATCAGGGTGAGGATTGCTTATTTTTCTTTCAAATCTCAAATCTTAAATTCCTTCTTTTCTTAGTGCGAGAGAGTTATCGTGTGGTTTTTTGGGTTGACATCTGCTTGGGGAGGATTTATAGTTAATTTAACAGAAACTTTAAGCCGGAAGATACGGCTTTGGGTATTGTAACGGAAATAAGTATGCTGTCCCGAAATTTCAAGAATCTGTTGAGCAACAAAAGATGTGCCGAAACGACTTTGTCTAATCCTGCCTTCCGAGTAGAGTTGAGAGAATTTCCCTCGACGAGATATCAAGGAAGCAAAAGAAAAATCACACCTTGGCTTTGGGACTGTCTCCGGGAGTTGGATTTCTCGTCAGCCCTTGACGTATTTGGTGGAACTGGATCTGTCAGCTTTTTACTCAAGAAGATGGGCAAGGAAGTAACGTACAATGACATCCTTCGGTTCAATCATGAGATTGGGTTAGCGCTCATCGAGAACGATAATGTGATTCTGGAACAGAAAGATATTGATCGTGCGCAGTTGGCAGTCACCAAGAATAAACACCATTTTGTGAGGGACACTTTTAGTGGTGTGTACTTTACCGATGAGGAAAATGAGTGGATTGACAACGTCATTTCCAATATAAACAGGTTGGAGTTTGAACCAAGAAAAATGATCTACAAGCGGGCACTCCTACACTATGGCTTATTTCAGAGTTGCCTAATTAAACGTCCTTTCAACCTGTTTCATCGCTGCAACCTATATCTAAGATTCGCAAGAGTAAATAGAGAATTTGGCAATAAAACCAGTTGGGACAAACCTTTTAATGAACACTTTGCTGGATTCTGCGATGAAGCAAACAAATTGGTATTTAGGGGTCGGAAGCCTTGTCGAGCTATTCGATATGACGCATTGGAGTTACCAGACGACAGATACGACTTAGTCTATATTGACCCCCCATATCTCACGAAAGAAGGTTCAAATGAGAGCTCCGATTATTTGAAGTGTTACCACTTCTTGGAGGGGCTCTGTAAATACGACATTTGGGGCAACCTTATCGATTATGATTCTCCAAATCGTCGAATGAAGCAGACTTGTACGAACAAATGGATCAGTCGTGACCAAAACACAAAGGTATTTGATGCCCTTTTTGAAAAGTTTCAGGAAAGTATTATTGTGGTCTCGTACAAAAAATTTGGGGTTCCCAGTATCGACACCCTGATTAGAATGTTGAAGAGACACGGGAAGAAAGTGCGATCACATAGTCGACACTATAAATATGCTCTCAATCATCAAAACGGCGAAGCTAAGTTGAATCGGGAGGTCGTCCTCATCGCGGAATGAGGCAGGATGAATCATGGCTGAACAGTTCACGTCCCAGATAACAGTAGACAAAAACATCGTTTCGCTGCTTAGCAGATTTACCTACGAGCGGAGTTTCCCGTATGCCCTCCGAGAAGTTGTGAGCAACGCTTATGATGCAGACGCGACAACTGCTCGAATTGCTATCGATCTGAAGAAAGAGGAAGTTCTCATTATTGATGATGGGAACGGGATGACAAAAGAGGAGTTTGATTTTTACCTTCGCATCGCAGGGCAGAAGAGAGGTAAGAGGGAAACACCCAAATTCGGACGAAAGAGAATAGGTCAGTTCGGCGTTGGATTTCTAGCTATCTTGCCTTTTTGCGAAACACTCCAGATATTGTCAACCGCGGAGAACTCAGAAGAGATTTTTACCGCTAACATACCGGCTTCTAAATTCTTCAAACAGGATGGTAAGGCAATTGATGTAGGAGAAATTACGGTGCCGGGGAAAATCGAAAGAAACCCAAGGCTCAAGTCAGATCATTATACTCAGATCAGACTGCTAAACATCACGGACTTAGCAAAGAGGTACTTCCATCAGAAGCCGTTAACCGACAAAAAAGATTGGATTGCCAGCCGATCGGCCATGGAACGGCTCAAGTGGGAGATGCAGGAAGACCTCCCATTGTCTTTTCCTGATGGATCTAAGATAAACGAGATTCTGACATATCCTGAGCCGGTTAGCATGGAGATATATCTTCAGGATGAAAAATTGTTTAGAAACTGTTGCGAAGGACAGTTGCTTGACAGTAGGGAGCTAACTGTCGAGGGAATTCGACTTCGCTATGCCATTATTACTCCGTGGAAAGCTGTCAAGCCAGATAATTTACAAGGATTGAAGCTTAGGTTAAACAATGTCGGTGTCGGTCCAAGAACTTTATTTGATGCGGATCGTCCCCGTAAGTTTAGTAGAATGCACTGGCTTTCAGGTGAGGTTCAAGTGCTTAGTGGTTTGGACTCTGCTATCACGCTTAGTCGTGATGCTTTCGTTGCTGTGCCAGAATACGAAGTAATGTCCCGTAGATTGGCGGAGATTCTAATAGAATGGGCATATTACCTAGAAGCTGTTGACGTAGCTTCCCGCGATATGACCAAACAACTCCGTGGTGGCAAACAGATTACTGTTGCACCAAAGAAGGAAATTGTTGAGAAGAACATAAAGACGTTGGTCGCACGAGGATTTACAGTGCGCAGGGTCGATAAAAAAGTCGAAGGCTCTGCGCAACCTGTGTATATTGACAAGAGAAAGAAGGAAATCGTAGTTTATAGCGAACATCCTGAATTAGAGGATTCTATTTCTATAGCTGATAAGAAACGCCGTATCTTTTACATCCCTGCCTCATCCGGTAAAACGTCGTATGAAGATGCCTGCCGTGTTAATGACAAGGGGGACTTGGAAATCAACACTCAGTATCCGCTGTTCAAATCGAAAAGGTACGGTGATTTGTTTAAGAAAATCTATATAATTGCTGTCTTGGCTAGACGCGAGTGTTCGTCTGCTGAGGACATGTACAAGTTTATCCTTTCTCATATAGACAAGGAATTCAGGAATTTCTAATCACAAGATAGGAGAACCAAATGTATATTTCGTCATTTAACATATCGGGATACAGAAGCCTCAAGAACGTCCACCTCCCAAAGATGCTTCCAGTGTGCATTTTCCATGGCTTAAACAACACAGGCAAATCAAACATCTTGTCTGCAATTGAGACAATTTTCCGCCGCAAGCTCGTGGTGGAAGAAACCACCATTGACCAAGCCACAAAGATCGAACAAGTGACAAAGCACGAGAGGGAGGGCAACTTCTGGCAGGGCAGGATTACAGAATTCAGAGACAATTTTTACCTCAATGGCAAAGATGACATCACATTTTCAGTGACGATCTGTTTTGCTGACAATGAGTTGAAGTTTCTGGAGAATGTACTTGTGGATTTACATAAATCTTTGGCACCGGGTAAACACCAAAAAGCCCTAACCTTGACTGGAAGAATAAAGTATGTCGATGATACCTCAGCCGACATGGTGTTAGAAAGTGCGGTGTTTAATAAACGGTATGTAGTGTTTGAGGTTGATCGCGGTGGCAAAAAAAACTTTTTCCCTAAGTTAGAAAAATTCAGCGCAGAAGATCGGGTGAATTACTTTGAAAAACTCATGGACTTGCTGGCTGACTCTTTCGCATTGTTGCCTTCTGACCGCTACCTTACGAGCGAGCGAATAACTCGGGAATCAACAAACAGACCAACTCTTACTCCCAAAACTTTCAAACAATGGTTGTTCATGCTAGATCTAAGTCGGTATGACCACAAGGCATTCGAGGAGATCAAGACGATGTTCGCGAGCAAGCCCTTTTCCTTCGGCGATATTGGATTTAGCAAAGAGCAGGAGGATATTGAGATTATGGTCAAAGAAAAAAATGTGCGGTTGCCGATTAGCAGATTGGGGTCTGGCCACCAGCAAATTCTCTACATAATCGCCAACTTGGTACTCAATAAGAAGAAAATGATGGGTATCGAGGAGCTCGAAATCAACCTCTCGCCGACTTCCCAAAAAATGGTGTTCGAAAAGCTCAAGTATCACATCTATAAAGGATCAGACCTCATAAACCAGATAATTATCACCAGTCACAGTGATTACTTCGAAGGTCGAACCGATGTCCGCCGCTATAGTGTAAGGCTTGACGGTAATGACACAATTGTCGAACCCTTGACTAAAGCGGTCAGAAAGGATTTATTCTCACCTGCTGGGGGAAAGCGGCTCCTCTGAGTCAGACCGAGGTTTTTTCGGCCACCTTGGCTGTTGGTAAGGGACGGAAAATGATTTGCACTGGGAACATATCGTGCTTCCGGATTCCGCAGCAGCGCAGAGAGTTTTCCGCACTTTTACATTTTCCTTTTTGCCTTTTTAATTATTTTTCCTATTCGCTTTGTGCCGGAGCCTGTCCGCCGTAGCCTTGGCGAAGGCGGATGCCTTTGCCGCTTTGCATCTTCATCACATCGAGCTAATTTTTGTTGACTTTTCTTTGAAAATATGTTAAAATTCCCACCAGTTTGCCTGCCCCTTAGGGGCAAGTAAGCACTCGCCCGCCTCTGGCGGGAACGTCAACCGCCCCGTAGGGCAAGGTCTTCAGGGTTAGCAAACCCAAGTCAATAACTAATTAACCATTCAACCAATTATGCAAAATAAACCCAATTTCCAAAATTTCCAAATGTTTGTAAAGTTAGTAAAATCAAGGAATTATAACTATGAACAACGAACTATGAACTATGAACTATTATTCAAAAACAAACCCAATCAAACCCAATCTTGCCCGCCACTCTGTCTGGCGGGTTTATCCGCCTCCGGCGGATTCAAAAGGTATGCTTATTGTTCCGATTTGTTGCTGTCCTTGGAGCGCAAGGTGCGA
>Ga0315296_10003411_pt1 | contig 13273 bp, 11 predicted proteins | sample YL17G14_18_MG_FD_203921 | JGI IMG/M metagenome (GOLD analysis project Ga0315296, IMG submission 203921) | Sediment microbial communities from Yellowstone Lake, YNP, Wyoming, USA - YL17G14_18 | ecosystem: Environmental > Aquatic > Freshwater > Lake > Sediment | place: USA: Wyoming | collected... | reverse complement strand
ATGATTCCCATAAGATTGGTGGATACTACTAAGGCAGAAACTATTTTGGGATTCAGAGCTTCGACCGGGTTGAAAAAAGGAATTGAAAAAACCATTAAATGGTACAGGGAAAATAAATCAAAGGGGCAAGATGAAAACTAATGATTTGTCTAAAAAAGACGTAGATGTGATCTTGATTTATCCAAAAACGGGTATGGATTTTGGGGCAACCGTTGCTCCTCCACATGCTGTTTTAACCATCGCTGCTCCTCTTTATAAAAAGGGGTACAAGGTAAAAATAATCGACCAGCGAGTGGATCCGGCATGGAATAAACACCTGATAGAATGCTTGCAGAAAAAGCCGATTTGTGTGGGAATATCTTCAATGACCGGTACCCAGATTTATTTTGCTATTGAAGCTGCAAAAATAGTTAGAAGATTAACCAATGGGAAAGTTCCAATAGTTTGGGGTGGAGCGCACCCTTCCAGTGTTCCAGAGCAGACACTGGAAAGTGAATATGTTGATGTTGTCTGTATTGGAGAAGGTGATATAACGTTTGTTGAACTGGTTGAGGCTTTTGCACAAAGAGGATCTTTAAATCAGGTTAAGGGAATTGCTTTTAAGGATGGTAATCAGACGATAGTTACACCTTCACGTCCTTTGCTTAATGTAGAAGAGCTCCTTCCTGTACCTTGGGATTTGATAGATGTGGAAGAATATATTCATAGAGATTTTTACGTTAAAGGCGTCAATCGTAGTTTGGACATTGGCCAAACTTCTCGTGGCTGCCCATTTCAATGCGGATTTTGTTCCAGCGCTACTTTAAGACAAAGAAAATGGCGGCCTATGTCGGTTGAAAAATCTTTAGAGACAATTGTTGAGCCGGTAAGAAGGTTTAATCTTGATAGTATATGGATAAGAGATGATGAGTTTTATATTAATCGGAATAGAGCATATAAAATTTGTGAGGGAATCATTAAGGCCGGCTTAAAAATAAGATGGTATACATCAGGTACGCGGGTAGATGTTTTTAATAGCTCTAGTGACGAGCAGATTGATATGTTAAAAAGAAGTGGGGCTGATACCTTGAAATTCGGTGCAGAATCCGGTTCAAATAGGATTTTAGAATTAATGAAAAAGGGTATACATTGGGAGGACACAGTAAAAGCCAATTTAAGAGCCAAAAAACACGGAATAATTCCGGCATTTGCCTTGATGATTGGTTTTCCTACGGAGACGTTTGATGATATAAATAAAACTATCAATCTTTATATTCGACTTAAAAAAGATAATCCTAAAGCTGAGTTTGAGGTTATTGGTACTTATACTGCTTTGCCGAAGACCCCTCTATATAATTTAGCTTTGGAGAAAGGGCTGAAACCTCCGGAAAGACTTGAGGGTTGGATTAACTGGCTTTCCGATGAGTATGATATTGAAGGAAGGAAGATACCGTGGTTTAATTATGCTGAAAGAAAAAAAATAGGAAATATAACTTACACGAGCATACTGGGGAACACTTTTCTTAACGCCATTGGTGGAGTCAGTAATGATTTTGTACGGTTTATTTTAAAAGCAATCTTTACACCTATTAGCGTGTTTGAGAGATTTAAGCTTAGAAGAAAGTGGTATAGTTTCGCGCCTGAGCTGGATGTTGCCAGATTCCTTCGAAAGAAACTTTTTTACCATAACTATAATAACAGTGTAAGTTGAATATATAGCCTAATAATCTGAAAGTAATATAAGCACTTAGATAAGATAAAAAACTTGAAAGGGGGTAAGGTTTTTATGAAAGACAAAATAATCTTAGCAACCGTAAATTGCAAAAAAGAGATTTATTCTGTTACTGCCGATGAGTTCTCGGCTATTGCGCCGAATATTCATATGGGGTTACTGGCTTCGTACATAAAGTCAAAGAATATAGATGTTGATGTAATTGAATCAGATGTTGATGGAGTATCTGCAGATAAATTAGTTGATATTATAGGAGAAGAGCAACCGTTGCTTTGCGGTCTTATCTGTTCGGGAGCTAATCCGTCGTCTTCAACGATGACCATGGCGGGAATTATTGATTTTTTTCAGAAGTTTAACCAGAGAAATTCTAATATTAAGTCTTTTATTTGGGGCCCTCACCCTACAGTTTTGCCTGAAAGAACATTGAGGGAGGCAGGAACTGACTTTGTCGTAAGAGGCGAGGGGTATGAAACTATAACGGGTTTATTTAACGCTTTGTGCAGTAATGAGAAGATAGATAAGGTCGCCGGTCTTTCTTATTTAGATAATGGCAATGATAACGAGAAAGCTGTGTATAGACAGACTAAAGATGTTCCGTTGGTGAACCTTGATACATTGCCAATGGTTAATTGGGACACTATGAATCCTTCTAAATATAGAGCGCATAACTGGCACTGTTTTGGGGATATAAACCATAGAACACCTTATGCGATTATATGGACGAGTTTTGGATGTCCGTTCAAATGCAATTTTTGTTGCATTAACAACCTGTTTGGCAAGAGAGTACAGCGTTTTAGAAGCATTGACAGCGTAGTTAATGAAATTAGCATACTGGTAGAAAAGCACAATGTGAGGCACATAAAAATACTGGACGAACTTTTTGTTGTTAAGCCTAAGAGAATTGAGGAGTTCTGTGATAAGCTTGAGGCAAAAGGATATGATTTGAACATGTGGGGGTATTCCAGAGTCGACACTATAAACAGGCGATTACTCAAAAGACTTAAAAAAGTTGGTATGAACTGGGTTTCTTATGGTTTTGAATCAGCTACCGAGCAGATACTAAAGGAGACAAAGAAGGATTGCCATCGTAATGTTGATGAAGTGATAAGGATGACGCAGGATGAAGGTCTGCATATATGTGCCGACGTTATGGTTGGATTATGGAATGAAAACTACGAGACCATGAACCGCACGTATGATTTTCTGGTAAAGTATAATTTTGAGTGGGCAAATATATATCCTGTGTTTGCTTATCCGGGAACAGAGTTTTACAAAAGTATTAAAGATCCTGAAACTTGGGAAGCTTACTCATTATACGGCTACGAATGCAAGCCAGCAGGCACGAAATATCTTCCCCCTAAGGAGGTGCTTAAATTTCGAGATGAGGCCTTTATCAGGTATCATAGTAGAGGCGAATATCTCAGCATGATTGAGGACAAGTTTGGAATAGAGACCAAGGAACATATCATAAAAATGACAGGTATACCTCTTAAAAGAAGGGTGCTGGAGAGCGTGTAATGTTTCTCAATAGCAGATTAAAGATATTCGGCTATGTTGCGCTGGTTTATAGCCTTAATTATCTTATTCTGATATATCAGAATAGGCTGCCTATGTGCCACGATACCTTTCAATATCTGCAATTACAGTATATTTATTTCAACGAGATTGTTCAGAACCACTGTTTTCCTTTCTGGTTTCCTTTTATAGGTCAGGGGTTTGTGGGCAACTACTACTCTACAGTCCAACTGACGCTTCTTTCTCCCCTTTTTTACTTCATTGGGTTATTTGTAAGCGAAATTAATTATCTTTATTTATTTTATTTCGCAATATGGTTTGAAGAATTGTTTTTTTTGATGGGCGTTATATTGCTTTCATCTCTGTATTACAGAAACACAAAAACCATACTTTTTGTCAGTATTACCTTGCTGGGGACGAATATATGGTATCCTCAAATTTTCTGGAATTTTCACCTGTATTATTTTATTCCCATAGTACTGTACTGTATTCATAAGTGTCTTATAACCGGGCTTTTTCGGTATTTGATATTAGCAGCGATGTTTTCTGCGCTGGCAGTATATGGTAATTTTGTGTATTGTCTTGTTTTTGTTTCATTTGTTGTACTAGTTTACGTTTTGTCTATTGCTCCTGTATATTTCAGTGAGATAAAGACATTTTTGTGGAAGAATACGAGGCTTACACATATCCTTGTACTTTTGATTTTTATAACGATAATGCTCTTAAGTTTCTACTACATTAAATATGCTGACAGTGAAATAACTTATAGTTTTGGTACACGGCGGGAGATTTCCGGGGGAAACAGCCTGAAAACGTTTTTGACATACGGCGGTTCTAGGGGATTTAGCAAGTACAAAGAGATTTTTAGAAGATATGGTAAATCCGCAGATATAAATTTATATGCGGGATTTCTTCTTCCAGCGTTTGTTATAATATCTCTTTGTTATTGCAGGAAGAAATTGTCTTTTGCCGTGGGTATGGTTGCATTGGTAGTATTTCTCTTTAGTCTTGGAACGTTTGTTTCCGTGCTTTTCTATTATCTGTATCCTCTCGGAAGGATATTCCGACACATCGGATTGACTGCTACCATTTTTAAATTATTCATTGTGTTCTATGCTGGCTTCGGATTTGAAATATTTCTTGACTCTCTGTCTAAAGATAAAAAACCAAATTTTTTGAAGCTAATGTTTTTAACAACGATGGTTTGTTTGGTCGGGATGAATTATATACTAATGCATAAGTCATATGCAATCTCAAGTCATTTTCGGCTTATGTCAAAAACAGAGGAAGTCATTTTTTCAACAATACCTTATGCAATATTGTCTGCTGGTGTTTTGTTGCTCTGGCTAATGTACAAAACAAAGATTGGCGTGAAACACTTGGTTAATCTGCTGTTGTTACTGATAGTATTTGATTTCTTCTTCTATAAATATTCTTTGATTGTCCCCAAGATGCCCAGGGTTTCTGATAAAGCTATAAATCTCTTTAAGCCATTTAAATATGATTTTCCGAGAGAAAGATTGGCTGATACATACTGTCATATAAGCAGTAATGCTCGGCTGAAGCAATTTCTTCCTGTCTTGGATTACAATAACAATAAGCGTGTTAGTAAATGTGGCGCTACCTATAATACAGTTGATTCATTTTTCTTTGCAGATTCTGCCGCTTCGAGTTACCGCACGGATTTTGTGCTAAGATCTATGCGGCAGTATTTTGATGTAAAAGAAAAATTCCCAAATAACAATGGAATTTACGAAAAGTATTCCGGAGTCGGTTATCCGAAGATAGAAGTTTTCTCCAGATTAAATCTTGTGGATAATGAGATAGAGATAGGCAGGATATTTAATCTGGACAGCTTCACCGGAGATATGCTTTTTGCGACAAGTAGAGATGTTGAAGGTATAAAAGATAACCCGTCCTCTCGCTTAATACAGAAACAGGTGATAGCTGATTTTGAGAACCGGAATGAACGGGTTGTGTCTGAGATCGAGGTTAAAAATTTTTCTTTCAACACACTCGATTTAACAGTATCGGTTGGTGGCCCTGAAAATCAAGATTGCCTTTTTTTATATTATGCTGACGCCTATCATCCACACTGGAACGCTTATGTGAATGGCAAAAAAGTGTCTGTTATTAAGTCCAATATTGGCTATAAATCAGTTATGATACCCTCTGGGACCTCCGAAGTGATTTTTGAATTTGGAAATATGTTTTATGATATATCTTTTTTCTGTACTATTTTGACGAGTTTATTTGTTCTGACAGCAGTGGTTTATATTTTCATTACAGAAATGTTTATTCACATTCGAAATCCCATTCTTTCGGAAATGGATGATTTGTCCACTAATTCGTATCAGAAAATATGAGGATGAGACCGAAGATAACGGTTATTACAGCTTCAAAAAATGGGGTGCGTTTTCTGCGTGAAACCATAGACTCGGTCCTCAAGCAGAGCTTTACCGATTATGAGCACGTTATAGTTGATAGCGCATCCACAGACGGCACTATAGAAATTCTTAAAGAATATAAACATATAAGATGGATATCAGAGCCCGACCGGGACGTCGACGAGGGATTTTATAAGGCGATGACTATGGCCCGCGGCGAATACATTATGTTTTGCTGCGTTTCAGATGGATATCTCGACCGGGATTGGTTCAAAAAATGTGTTGAAGTACTGGATAACGACCCCGATGTTTCGCTGGTTTATGGGACGGCTCAGAACATGACTAAAGATGAAAAACTGGGAGAGAACAGCCGGCCTAATTTTTTTAATTATCCGCCGCAACAAAAAATGGATTTTTTTCCTTTTTGGCTGGGCACTTTTTGTCTTTGCCCAGAAATGACATTTTGTGTGCGTGCTGATGTTTTCCGAGAATGTTTTCCTAAACACGAGTTTACAGGTTATTTTTTACAAGACCATCTTATCTTCAGCTTCAATTATAATTTTAATACAAAGGGCTATATTCCATATTTTTTGCCTGTATTTGCCAGTTTTTGCAGGTCTCACCACGACAGTTGCAGCATAAGATTAGCAAAGGAAATCCGTGCTATGAAAAGACAGTATAAGTCTGCTATTGTAAAATATGGGAACGAGTTACTTTCCGGAAAGAAAATACATCATTTCAGGGACGGCAATTCAAACATTATTAAAGCGATTGAACCGGATGAGCTGAAACTGTATCGCCAGAAGGTTCTGGATTATCGAATAAACCGCAAATTTTACCTTGGCAAAAAAAGGACAGGCGGTTTGCACTACTGGATAAGAAAGTTCAAAATACTTATAGGGTATTTTCTTAATCGGGGGCGCATATATAACTGACCGCCAAATGAAGCTCCCCCTTAAAGTTTGCCCTTCAGGGTTCCTGCAAACCATTGAGGAATTCACCTCTGTAAAAAACAATAAAAAAGAGAAAATCTGCCTGTTGATAAAATTGCGAAATGAGGGATAATTCATAGCTGTAAGGATGGCAGAAAGGATTTGTTGATAATGAAATCGCTGGTAAATCTCCTATGCTGTTTTGTGCCCAGCGAAAAGACAAAAAAATGGCTTTCCAACGTGGTTTCAGGCAATTATCATAAATACTATGAGGCTATGTACTCGAACCGCTAATAGCAAAAGCGAGGGACGGCGGCTTTTTAATGCTCTGGCATATAATACTCCATTTAATCTTCAATTAAAGGATTAGCAGGAAATGCTTAACATCGGCGTAGTTGGTTGTGGTTACTGGGGGCCGAATCTTATTAGAAATTTCAATTCGTTTTCTGAGTGCAAGATAAAAAAGGTTTGCGATACGGACAAAAGCCGTCTTGAGCATATAAAATCGCTTTACCCAAACGTAGAAATCACGGCGAAGTTTGAAGATATTATTGACGATTCCAGGATTGATGCTGTTGCAATCGCAACGCCGGTAGGATTTCATTTCGAAATGGCTAAAAAAAGCTTGGAAGCAGGAAAGCATACCTTTGTCGAAAAGCCTATGGCCTCTTCAGTTAAACAATGCAGAGAACTAATAGATATCACAAAGCAAAACAAGCTGATTCTTATGGTGGGTCATACTTTTATTTATTCGACAGCAGTTCAGAAGATAAAGGAAATTGTTGATTCAGGAGGATTGGGGGAGCTTTATTATATAAGTGCAAGAAGACTTAATCTCGGTCTTTTCCAGAAAGATATTAATGTGGCCTGGGATCTTGCCACTCATGATATTTCCATAATTCTTCACATCGCAAATAAGCTGCCTGTGTCTGTTAATTGTCAGGGCAAAGCTCATATAAATCCGAATATTGAAGATGTAACAAATATGACGCTGAATTTTGCAGACGGTTTTTTTTCAGTGATACAAAGCAGTTGGCTTGACCCTAACAAGGTTCGTGAATTGACTTTTGTAGGGAATAAAAAGATGCTGGTGTATAACGATATAGAACCAAACGAGAAACTGAAAATATATGATAAGCGAGTTGATATCCCGCCTTATTATGATACATTTGCTGAATTTCAGTATTCGTACCATTACGGGGATATGTATTCGCCTTATATAAAGATGACTGAACCATTGAAGGCAGAATGTGAGCATTTTGTTGATTGCATAAAAACAGGTCGCAAACCGCTTACGGGAGGGCTGCAGGGCTTGCAAGTGGTACAGATACTTGAAGCAGCAAAGCAGTCTTTGTTGCAAGGCGGTGCTGCGATAGAGATTTCATTTGAAAAGGGATAGATATGTTACTTCAGAAAATTGCACCTGATGTCAAACTTGGACAAAATGTAAAAATATGTAATTTTGTTAATTTGTATGGCTGTCAGATTGGTGATAATACTAAAATCGGCACGTTCGTCGAAGTACAAAAGGGTGTAAAAATCGGCAGGAATTGCAAGATTTCCAGCCATACATTTATTTGTGAGGGAGTAACCATCGAAGATAATGTCTTCGTAGGACATAATGTTACATTTATTAACGACCTATACCCTCGTGCTGTCACAAGCGATGGAAAGATGCAAACCGAAAAAGACTGGGTTTGTAAACCCACAAAAATAGAGGAAGGTGCATCGATAGGCTCAAGTGCGACAATTTTATGCGGGGTTACGATAGGCAAAAATGCCGTTATAGGCTGTGGCAGTGTTGTAACAAAAAGCGTCCCTGCTGATACAATTGTGGCAGGTAATCCGGCAAAAATACTCAGGAGAATCAGCGATTCGAGGAAGTGATATAATAAAAGTTCCATTTCTGGATTTGAAAGCCCAGTATGAATTGATTCGTGAAGAGATATCTTGTGCATTACAGGATGTGCTGGACAACACGGCATTTGCCGGTGGGCCTTTCGTAGCGCAGTTTGAGAAGGAGTTTGCCTTATTTTGTCAGACGCAAGAGGCTGTCGGCGTAGGAAGTGGAACGGATGCTCTGTGGGCGGCAATGCTCGGGTTAGGAATCGGACCCGGAGATGAAGTCATCACGGCACCTAATACTTTTATTGCAACAGCGGAGGCAATAAGCTTTTGTGGAGCAAAACCTGTTTTCGTTGATATTGATGAACATACCTATACTATAAGCCCCAGCCTTATTGAGGCCGCCATCACGTCCAGAACACGGGCTATTCTGCCGGTTCACCTTTACGGTCAGCCTGCTGATATGGACCCGATTATGAAAATAGCCAAAAGAGACGGGCTATTTGTTATTGAGGATGCCTGCCAAGCCCATGGGGCTGAATACAAGGGTCAACGGACAGGTTCTATGGGTGATGCCGGCTGTTTTAGTTTCTATCCCGGCAAGAATCTTGGGGCTTATGGGGAAGCCGGTGCCGTAACAACCAATAACGCTGAATTGGCGGATAAAATACGAACGCTTCGCGACCACGGGCAAAGAAAGAAATATTACCATTCCATTATCGGCTGGAACGCACGAATGGATGGTTTTCAGGGTGCCGTTCTTAGTGTTAAGCTAAAATATCTCTCGAAATGGAACGAAGATAGAAATAAAAATGCCAAGATTTACAATGAGCTGCTTGCCGAGGTGGACGGCGTAATGACGCCTAAAAAAGCCGATTATGCGAAGCATGTTTATCATATCTACGCCATTCGCATTAAAAAGAGGGACGAGCTGATAAAAACCCTGGCGGAGAAAGGCATATCTTATGGAATACACTACCCCGTTCCTTTGCATCTACAGGATGCGTATAAGTCACTGGGTTACAAAAAAGGCGACTTCCCGGTAGCAGAGAAATGTGCGGAGGAAATTGTTTCATTACCAATGTTTGCTGAACTTACCTCAGAGCAAATAGAAACAGTTTCTAATGAAATAAAATATTTTACTGGAGGTTGATTAAATAGATACGGTCATACAATTTCAAACGAAGAGTTCTGCCATCCTAAAGGAATATTAGGTGGATAAAATGATACGCATTCAAGGTAGTATAACGCTCAAAAAAATAACAAAAGAATTGGAGCGTTTCAGGAACAGACTGTTCCGTTCGGGCAAAAAGCATAAACAGCTTGAAGAAATTAAAAACAAGCTGGAAAATATGCCTTACGAAATTTATGATAAAATTAAAAACGGTAGTCTCCATCTTCAAATACCAATCATAAAAAGCACAGACGAGACGCTGGATAAGATTTTACAGGATAAATGTTCTCTGTCTCGTTTTGGCGACGGTGAATTTGGTATTATGAGCGGCAGCCGCATTCACTATCAGAACCCCTCTCCTGAACTCGCCCGTCGGCTAAAAGAAGCCATTGCATCAGATATCCCGAATTTACTGATTGGTTTGACGGATTCTTTTAGTTCTTTGGATGATTATTTGCCGCCCGTGGTTAATTTTTGGAGGAAATGGATGTCGCGAAAAAGAGAAATGACATACTCTTATCTGGATATGAACCGTGTTTATTATAATGCAGAGTTTACCAGGGTTTATATGCTTTTTAATAAAACGGATGAACATTACAAAAATTGCGGTGAGTACTTTAAGAAAATTAAGAAGATATGGGCAGGTAGGGATGTTGTTATATGCGAGGGTGAAGGAACGCGATTCGGTATGTTTAACAATCTCTTAGACGGCGTCAAATCAATATCTCGCATTCTTTGTCCAGCCTGCAGCGCGTTTGATAAATACGATGAGATTTTGTCTGCTTTTAATGATATTGGTTTGGACAAACTTGTATTGGTTGCGCTTGGACCAACAGCGACGGTTTTAGCTTATGACTTACACAATAAGGGTTACCAGGCAATCGATATCGGAGCGATTGACTTGGATTACGAATGGTTTTTAAGAAAAGAAGTCGTATTAGGCGCGCCAGTGAAATTTAAGTATGTTGACGGTAGTAGTAAGGGCAGAAAAATTTATCGGCTGGAAGACCCTGAATACAAAAGACAAATTATAAAAAGAATAGTTTAAAAGGATAACATAAATTGGATATGGTTTTTATTCGCCTTTGAAAAATCTGAAAATGAACAAAGTTCGCAAAATATTAATTGTGTCGGATGCAAGTTATAATCCGATAAAAATGTATCTGGACCAGATGCCCAAGCTCGCAAAAGGCTTTATCAGGCTCGGACACGACGCAAGACATTTCAGCTACAGCAGTGTTTTGCTGCAGCTCAGTCCCTTAAAGAGCCGGCGTATATCCGCAATTTTATGCAAGAAAAAAGTTGATGAGTTTTTGGCCGTTTATATCAGAAGTTACAAACCGGATATAATTTATATAAATTTTCCGAGGTCGTCAGACAGGGATACGATAGATGCGATGCAGCAGGAGGCTGGTTCGGCTGTCTTTATAGGCGTAGATGGCGACCCGTGGCCTAAACTGCAAAAGGACAAACGCATAGAAACCGCCGTCGGACTCGATATTCTGACGGCAACAAACGATGGTGAATTTCTACAGGATTATCGGGATGCGGGTGTAAAACACTGTATATTTATGCCGAATATGTGCGACCCTGATACCGACCATCGATATGAAGTGACAGATGAATGGAAGACAGATATTCTCTGGACGGGCAAGATTGAACATAGCGCAGATACAAGCGACACATTTCGCAAAGAACTCGTTCAGCGGCTCGCGAAACAAAAAAACTGCGCCATATACGGCTGCCTCGGACGATCTCAGATTGGAGGGCTTGACTATTTTTACGCCATAAGCGGGGCCAAAATAGGTGTTAATGTGAATGCATACAGCGATGTAAAATTCTGTCATTCTGACAGGCTCACTCATTATCTTGCCTGTGGCACTTTCGTTTTAGCCAAAAGAGTACCAGATACAGACCTGCTTTTTAAAGATGGTGTACACCTGAAATATTTTGACACTATCGAGGAATTTTTCGATGTTAGCAGTTGGTATCTTAAGAATGAAGAGGAAAGGAAGAGAATAGCGGATTCAGGAATGAAGTGGATGCATGAGCAATTTAACAGCTGTAAAATCGCATCATACATCCTCGAACTTGTGGACAAAGGGACGTATTCAGCCCCCTGGATGAATTCAAAATAAAAATGTATACAGGTCTGAAAAAGCTTTAACCGACCGAACAAGCAATTCCAGTATTTCGCGCAGAATAAACAACGGCAGGAAAAGAACAGTAAAGCTGACAACTGCTGGTTTATTTCGATGCTTGGCAAAAAATCTCAAAAGGCTTCTTATCGCCATAATCTTTTTCCGGAACGGAATCTGCCTGGCGGATTTTCCTCCAAGGTGAATGATAGAGACATCCGGAAAGAAAACTATACGGTATCCTGCTTTTTTAATACGGTAGCAGAAATCGACCTCTTCATAATACATAAAAAATCGCTCGTCAAATCCGCCCACTTTGAGAACGAGGTCTTTTTTTGTTAAAATTGCCGCCCCCATAAGCTGGTCAACGTCCGACAGGCGGTCACACTTGAAATCCTTCATTCTCCACTTTTCGTGATGGTTTTTGAATAAACCGAAGTATCTTAATATTGTGTGGCGGTATAAAGCGCCGCGAAAAGTAGGGAACGTTCGGACGGAATATTGAATTGTGAGGTCTTTATTCAAAAGCATCGGCCCTATAGCACCGACATCTTTGTTCTGCTCGAGAAAAGTGAGCATTTTCTCAACAGCATTTGGCTTCATAATTGTGTCGGGATTTAAGAAAAGCAAATACCTGCCTTTAGCTCGGCTGATTCCCTGATTATTAGCATATCCAAATCCCTTATTTGTGTCATTTGGAATGAGAACCAGGCGGGGATATTTATTTTTAATAAAGTCAACTGTTCCATCTGTGCTGGCATTATCAACAACTATGATTTCATATTGCAGCAACCGGCAATTTTCTAAAATTGACTCAATGCAATCAGCCAGATAGTCACGAACATTCCAGCTTACGATTATGATTGACAGAACCATACGGTTAATAATTATTTTGGTTTCGCAACTACAGCAAAGTGTTTATAGCCGACATCCCTCAGAGAATTAAACAGCAGACAGTTAATCAATTTATATGTTCTACTTGATGTTCGATGTATGCCCTCAATTAATGAAATTTCATAACCGGTGTCATCAAACATTTTTATTATGCTTTTATATGTGAAAAATCTCAGGTGTGTCCTGTCGAATATGCCGTGTTCTTTATAAGGCCATTCTCCCTTCAGAGCATAACTAACAAATGCCCTGTAATATCTGATATTAGGTATTGAAGCGAGAACAATTCCGTTGTCGCAGATTTTGCTTTTTATTTTCTTTAAGAGAGTATATGGGTCAACCAAATGTTCAAGAACATCAAGAAAAATTATACAGTCGAAATAATGGTCAGGAATATCTGATAGAGAACCATTAGCATCTTTGTTAATCACTCGGTCTAATTTTTTCGATGCTTCCAGAGAGGCCTTTTCATCGAGTTCGACTGCCCAAACTTCAGCATTATATGTTTTCTTTATCAAAGAAGAAAAACCGCCGAAACCGCATCCAAATTCAAGGGTTCTTCTTATGTCCTTAGGGAGATATTTGAGCATTTCTGCTCTGTCGCTTTGAAAATAACCGTCGCATCTTTGAAATATGTTATTTTCCATATGCTGAGCGTTATCTGTCAATCAGAAGCCGAG
>Ga0315296_10003409_pt1 | contig 13278 bp, 12 predicted proteins | sample YL17G14_18_MG_FD_203921 | JGI IMG/M metagenome (GOLD analysis project Ga0315296, IMG submission 203921) | Sediment microbial communities from Yellowstone Lake, YNP, Wyoming, USA - YL17G14_18 | ecosystem: Environmental > Aquatic > Freshwater > Lake > Sediment | place: USA: Wyoming | collected... | reverse complement strand
GCGATCCGCAAATTGCCCAATCGGGAGGTGAGATAGTGAGCAGACAAAGTCAGTCCAGCATATTGAAGTCTGGAAATGGGAGCAGCATCAAACGCACCACCTCCGCTGAAAGGCCTCCGAGGAAATCCGGTGCGAGAAAGATCCCTATAATCGATGACCCATGCGGTCTCGGTTGGTCAGGTTGCTAGTAACCTGACGGGATTCATGCGCTCCTTCTGTATTGTGACCCGGTGCGAGCGGCCGCACTGGGCCAACCGTTTTTTCTTTCTCCATAAGAGACAACGATTGAGAGAATCCGAAGATAGCAGACGGATGAGAATCCTTTCAGGCCTCCAAGTCTGCCTCGAACGAAGTCCAGGACTATCTTGCGAATCTCTCGTCCTCAAAGACATCATGTCCTCTGAATCGCAATCGTGATAAGGCTGCTTTCGGCTCCCCGGCATGGGCAGCGACTTTGGAACATGACATTGTAGACTCGTCAGGAGAGACCATGACACTTGTCGGAGGTCGGTCTCGCAGTCAGATGTTCGGCGTCGGTGTCTTCCTAGCTGCCGTCTACGGCGTCAGCACATTGCTTCCTATTAGTGGGTTCATAGTTGCTACCGGAATCACTGCTTCAATCAGTTTCACCATCTGTATAGCACCACTGTTCGGCATTCTTCTAGGACCCGTCAGAGGTCTGATATTCGGTTTCATTGGCGGCGTAGTCGGTGGCTATCTGGCTGTGTTCGTTGGAGGAGTGCCGCTCATTGTTCCCTCTGTCGTGTTCGGACCTGCTGTTTCCGGGTTCTTCACAGGTCTATGTCTTAGGCCTACAACGACCATGCATGGTGTAAGGGTGCCGGGTCCACTCTTTACGTCTGCATATCTCGTTCTAATAGCAGTGTTGTATCTCATTCCAAACTACAGCGCTTGGTGGTTCATCATACCCTATCTGTTGGCAGCAATCGTCTCGCTTAGCCTTCTGGTGAAACACATAGAATTCAATCCAAATGCGAGTGGTCCGAGGCCATACGCAAGACTCCTGCCATTCTCCTTGATTGGCACCATAACCGATTTCTCAATGATGACAATGGGCGCTGTGTATTTGCTAGGACTCCCCGCGACACTCTTTGGCTACGTGATATTCCCTGCGATGCTCATCGAAAGGACTACAGCCACAATTGTCGGGGCTGCCTTGGCAGCTCTCATTCTCACCACATTCAGGGACATCTGGCAGTGAGCATTGGCCGGGCGCGACTGTGAAACAGCAAACAATAGGCTTTTAGTCCCAACAAATGAAAAACAGCAGCCAATGGCAAGAGTTACTGTCCTCGGTGGTTGCGGCGCGGTCGGCAACATTGCCGTACGCACACTTGCGTCCCTAGGAGATTTCTCGGAAGTCGTGGCTGCCGACATTGATCCGAAGCGACTGTCACACCTTGTAGATTCTGTTCGGTCGGAATGCTTGACTTCCTTGACTGTTGATGTCCTTGATGAGAAGAAGCTCACGAAGGCGATTGAAGGTTCTGACGTTGTACTGAACTGTGTTGGTCCGTTCTATAAGTTCGGGCCTGCAACGCTGAAGGCGGCAATCAATGCAGGTGTCAACTATGTGGATATCTGTGATGATATTGACGCAACAGAATTGCAGCTCAAGATGGATGCATCTGCCAGACGTGCAGGAATATCTGCATGCATTGGAATGGGTAGTTCCCCCGGTGTAACCAACCTTCTCGCTAAGTTCACTGCCGACCATCTTCTCGATAGCGTAGAGAGCATCGACCTGTTTCATGCTCACGGAGGAGAGCCCGTAGAGGGTGCTGGCGTCATAGGGCACAGAATCCACTGCATGCAGCTTGACATACCTGTCTACTTGGGGGGCGTTTTGAAGAAAGTTCGATTCTTTGACAAAGCTGGTGTCGCATTGCAGGAGGACGTTGACTTTCGAGTAGTAGGCACCCATCGTGTATATCCGTACCCGCATCCAGAAACTCTGACATTACCAAAATACATCAAGTGCCAGCGGGTGACGAACAAAGGAACCGTTCTGCCAGACGAGTATTTCCAATTCACCTTGGATGTTGTTCAGAAAGCCCTAAAGAGTGGCAAACTCAGTCTCAAAGATGAGCAGTCTCCCGTCTTGAGTTCGCTGATCTCCAATATCATCCAGCAACGCGAACGCATTCTGAAGGAGACCAAATTCGGAGAGCAGAGAGGATGCGTCAAGATAGTTGTGTCTGGCAAAGAGGGTACTGAGCACCACAGCTATGTCTTCTCTCTGGCGTCCCAAGGGCAGGCTATGGGCGAAGGCACGGGAATTCCTGCTGCCTTCGGCGCGGCATTGATGCAGCGCGGCAAGGTCACGTCGAGAGGGGTCTTGCCCCCGGAGGGTTGTATAATGCCACTCGACTTCCTCGCTATCATGCAGGAATACCTGAAACTTGAGAGGGTCGGAGGAACAGGATCACCACTGACCATTGAGTCCATTGATGCACAGGGCGGCATCGAGGCGTTGACACTGTAACCCGGGATTCGCCTATTAGAAGTCCTTCCAAATGCGCTAAGCTCACTGCTTCTTCTCGATTTATGCGAGCGAAAGTGCATGAAAGAGGGGTGCTATTGCTCCACCGGCAATCGAGGAGACAGACGTCAGCCTCTTCAGCTGATACGTGATGTTGCGTATTATGGCGACCGGCATAGTCTTTCCCTCGATCACTCTTCCTTGGTCATCTTCCACAAACACCTGAAGGGTTTGAACACCTATCTCTCGTGGTTCGAGCGTGAGCCAAAGCGAGACACTGTTCTTCAGAATCGTTGCCAGAACGTGTGCTACATCTTTGTCCGAGTCGCTTACAAGAGGAATCGGTTCTGATGGAATCGCAAAAGCCCCTCTGCCCTCCGCCGAGACCTTTACTCTAAGTTCCGAAGGCTCGAGGCCTGAGACTGTGATTCTCACAGCAAAGTCTTTGGCATCTTTCGAGTTGTTGAAAAGTACGAGCAGGAAATGACACTCGCTGTCCTTTAAGCAGACCTCCTGCGCTGATGCATCCAAATAGACCGGGTCGCTCGAGATGATAGAGATGTTATCCATCAGCTCAAGTTGGAGCCTGTCAATCAGGTCAAACACCGCTGGTGTCGTGGACTCAATCAAATGGAAGACACGGTAGATGTCCACTGCATTGAAGTAGTACCTTCCTCCGATTTTTGTCCCGCGATCAGGGTGATAACGTTCAGTCTGCAAATCGAGGAACTCACCGAGCTCGTCTAGGAATTTCTGATGGCTCAGAACGCCGCTGTGTTCCATATAGTGGAGATAAAGCAGCTTCTCTACGGCAAACGCAACGGGACTCTCATTGGCTTCGTTCTTTAGGATTGATTCGACGAAGCTGGGTTTCAGGCACAGGCGGACAGCCTCTGTGAATTCATCCCATTTTAATCGGGCGATGGGGTCGAGATGACCACGGAAGACATCTGCGAAGAAGTTGTCCAAGAACAGCTCGTGAGAGGTTGGTCTATAGAAATCAGAGAGACCAGTCACGGAGGTGATGTCCATGCGGACACTCCGAACCAACAATGATGCCCCGAAACAAACCAATGACAATCCCAAGCCAAGAAAGGCAACCCACGTGGATAGTTCTTCTGAGAGCTGGGTCAGCACTAGCCACACATAGCCCACGTATAGAATTAGTACGATAAGACCAAGCAGGAACACCGACCTGATTGTGGAAATCGTTCTGTCTACGCCGCTCCTAATCGCGACGAACCCTTGGAGGCTATCCAGTGGTCTACCCTTGTGACGTTCCAACTCCAGTCGTTTCGTAAAGGCGCTTTTGGTCTTGCTTGCCAACAGACCTAGGATGAAGGTGTTGATTGCGAACATGGCAAGAACTGCAATTAGAACGACCAACAGTATCGTTGGCTGGACGATGTTCAGGCGTGAGATGATAGTCAGAGCTACCAATAAGAGAGGCAGAGCGTAGAGAAGGGGTCGACCGGCACGCATATTGTAGGCAGTCAGCTTTGACTGCTGTGACTCTGTCCTTTCGACGCTGGCCTCAGTTACCTCGGGGGTCTGCTTTCCGACCATAGTGCCACAAACCCAGCGCACCAATCTATAAGCATTGCTGAGGTCTACTGTGAAACCACAGGAATGACCAAGTAGTCCTTAGTCTGTCAGAGCATAGTTTCGAGAAGCTGGCCGTGAAATGGCCATGCATCCGAATCATTGGACCTCGCCCGAAGGCCTTTTCAATCGGGAAGAGATAGAACAACGGCTCAGTGGGTTGAATGCCATGAGCGCTGGACATGACACAAAGTACATTCTTGCCATTGATCACGGAACTTCGGGCATGAAGCCGGCTATTGTGTCAACCACTGGAGACGTCATCGGATTTGAGTTTGAGCCAACACCGTTGTATCTCTATCCGGGTGGAGGGGCAGAACAGAACCCAACCGAGTGGTGGGATGCTTTGCTCAAGGCCTCGACACGACTGGTTGAGAGAGGGCTAGTGCCAACAGAAGACATTGTGGCAGTCTGCAATACTAGTCAATGGTCTGGAACTGTGGCTGTCGACGAGAATGGCAATAACATTGGCAACGCCATTATCTGGATGGATTCCCGAGGAGGCCCATACATCGACCGTGTACTCGCGGGACATATCAAGGTAGCCGGTTATCCATTGGTCGATGTGCTTCGGTGGCTGCGCAAGGCAGGTGGAATTGCAGCTCATAGTGGAAAGGACCCTATTGCTCACATACTCTATCTCAAGTACGAGCGTCCGGAAGTCTACAAGCAAGCCCGCTGGTTTCTTGAACCCACAGACTACATCAACCTGAAGCTAACGGGGAAGGCTGCGGCCTCGTTTGCATCTATCACCTTGTTTTGGCTCACCAATACTAGGAATATCAACAAGGTTCGCTATGACAACGGCCTCATCAAGCGAATGAAGATTGACAAGACCAAGATGCCGCCGCTAATGCGTTCGACTGACGTTCTGGGACCGCTTGCTAAGGACGTAGCCAGTGAATTGGGCCTAACAAGCAATGTGAAAGTCGTGACTGGCGCTGCAGACTTGCAGTCAGCTGTCGTCGGTTCCGGTGCCGTGCGGGAATATGAAGGGCATGTCTACATCGGAACATCTAGTTGGGTCACGTGCCACGTGCCATTCAAGAAGACGGACATAAGTCACAACATGGCCTCTTTACCATCGGCCATCCCGGGGATGTACTTCATTGCCGATGAACAGGAAAGTGCTGGTGCTTGCCTGACATTCCTTCGAGACAGACTCCTCTATCCAAATGATCCAGCACGTTTTGGAAAGAGGGAGGTCTACCAAGAGTTCGACAAGATGGTGGAACAGGCCCCTGCAGGAAGCGGGAAGGTAATCTTCACACCTTGGTTGTATGGGGAACGAACCCCAGTTGAAGATCGCAACCTCCGAGGCGCCTTCAACAATCTATCTTTGGACATGGACCGTAGCCAACTCATCAGAGCCGTGTTCGAGGGTGTTGCCTACAATAGCCGTTGGCTGCTAGGGGTTGTGGAGCAGTTTGTCAAGAGACGCATGGACCCCCTCAACATGATTGGCGGTGGGGCCCAGTCTGACATATGGTGCCAAATCTATGCCGACGTTATGGACCGCACAGTCCAGCAAGTATACGATCCCATCCAAGCCAATGCGCGGGGTGCCGCTTTCATTGCTGCGGTGGGTCTTGGCTACATCACGTTTGATGATGTTCCCAAGCTCATCAAGATCTCAAAGGTGTTTCATCCAAACCCCGAGAACCGCAGCATATACGATGAGCTGTATATGGAGTTTCTTAACATCTACAAAACCAATAAGCTACTCTACTCGCGACTAAACACATAGTGTTGATGTTTGAATCTACTCTAGTTGTTATGGAGTACAAAGGGCACAAAGTCTCCAGGCTATTAGCGCGCTAAGCTTTCTTCTTGTCCATTGCTCTTGGGAGCTCAGCTGAAACTGACAGAGAGCCATCAAAGAGTTCGAAGCTTGTTATCAAGAATGCTCTCGGTGACGCATCTGACTCAGATTTGGTCACCGTGACCAGAGCATTGTGCTCCCCGCCGCATTCCATGCTAAGTTATAGCTGTCAATAGGAATAGGAATCCCAGAGCGACCTGGAAGATGCCAATCGCAACGTTGATCCAGTTCACCCCTCGAGCGGTTGCCTTTCTAGACGCCTTATGTGCCCCAACAGCTAGGAATCCGCCGAAGATGAAGTCCGTGGATACATGAGTGAAGTAGATGAGGATTCCAGCGAGCAAGACCGTTCCTACTCCCAGCTGAAGCTCTCCAACTAGCAGCGTCACATTAGCAAGTCCTATGCCAAACCACCAAAGCAAGAAGTAAGGCGATAGAATGCTCACTGCAGCACCCTGCATTGTCGCCTGCAGGACTGTCGAGGCAGAGCGACTCTCTGATGACCGTGATGTGCCATCGCGAGGGGCATATCTCCAACTCCTCAAAGCTAGGAGACCGAAGCATACGATGACAACGCCACCGAATCCTACTAAGATGTCAATGGTGAGAGAATCAAGCACTAGGGTTTGCACACTCACTATGATGGCAGCGACTATTCCGACCTCAACAATTGCGTGCCCAACCATGGGAAGAATCCCATGAAGAGGCCCTCGCCGACTCGCCTGCATGACCACCGCCGCCGACAGGGGACCGGGAGCCAACGCACCGGTCAGCGAGAGAAGAAACCATGCCGCTAAAATCTCAGTCACGTTCATGGTCCTCACATCACAAGGGATTCAGGCTATTTCTAGGATGCAGTCGATCGAACAACCTCTAACAGCAACTCAGGACCTGAGGGTCGAGCTCAGGTCTGCGAGTTTCGAGACCCAATCCTTTTCCTTTTCCCAAGCACGGAATTCGGTTGTCTGTTCCTGATAGACTACATCGATTTGCTTGACCTGTTCCTCAGCAAGCATTGTTACGGAGTGATCATTCACGATGGCCATGTGGGTCATCTTCTGTCCTACCCCGGGGGCTTTCTCAGCGGCCTTTTTTGCAGTATAGACCGACAGGAGAGCCTCGGCCAAGGAGCAAGCGGGGTCATAGCTACGCATAATCAAGGTAGTGTCAGCATGAGCATAGCCGCTTCCGATTGCGTGATAGGCCAGTTCGTCCCAAGTTGTTGCAGTTCCTGGGTCTTCAATGACCGTTATGTGACCGCCCTCTTCGTCCACAGAGGCGATCAGCAAGTCCAAGTCTAAGTCGAACTCCTCGATATCGTTGAAGATCGATTTCGCCATCGGCTCAAGCATCGTCTTCTGGGTTTCATAGAACTTCGTCATGCTCTCGAGACCGTGAGGAATCAGTATCTGGTCCTCAATCGCCTTGGCCCTGAGGGCTCGGTAGGTTTGTCTCGTTTTTTCCACAATCGTATCCATTGAGGGTGCCTTTAGCTCTGAAATGGTTTGGCGAACCATTCGGAGAAGGTCGGTCTCCATGGTTGCATCTCCGGCTGCAGCCACTGCACAGTTGTTCGTCAGCTGTTTGATTTTTGGTGAACCAAATTCATACTCGATCATCAGGTCTTCGCCTGAGATCATAGTATCCGCCGCAAGAACAATCGTCTTTCCAGCTTCACAGATGGCAGCTATGCACACAGTCATGTTGTATTCGTCTCCTGTTGGTGACTATGCTTGTTTGCATGGGTACGCCTTATGTGCTTGTCCACGCGTCCACGGCAAACCTCAGTCTGTGTCGAGGGCATGCGCAGGTAATACTAGGTGCTTTGTGCGTAAGGTTTCAATTGAATCTGCAGGGTTAACTCTGTAACCCTATTGAGGCCAAGAACCAGTGCTATAGGTAGAGGTTGAAAGTGATGCCTGAAGAAACTGGGCGAAAGAACAAGCTGTTCAAGGGTCTTACAGACTATGACATCCTCGTGTGGGAAGAGGAGAAAATGAGGCACCAGCGCAAGGTCGGCAAGAAGGTGACCGATGTTGATTTCCTTCGTTTTCTGCTGATGGCCGCATCCAGACCCGTGATCTCAGCCAAAGAAGGGGTGGCATCTGCTTTTCTTGTGGGACAGGGCCCCATCTACGAGAAGGCTGACACATTCCTCGAGCGTGTTCAGTCCAAAACGCCATCACAGTCAGCTGTCGCCATGGAAAAAGGCCGTGGCACCGCAGAGCAACTCCATCCAGAGTGCATTATGAAGCAGGATACTGGCTCATCCAATCCCGAAGGCGCAGACTTCAAGACCTGACCTTCATTCCTTTCTGCTCTCTCAATCACACACTGCGGTCTTTGGCGGATTCAGTCGTCAGAGGGGCGTCGTATGGCAAAGGTCGTGCTGAGGTACACATGTCAAGATGGCTATCAGGGCTGGAAGGATTTCGAGGAGAACAGTTCTGTGATCAACCTCCAGTCTCAGGACATCACAAGTGTGGATCTCACTCCACTTAGTTCGTGCACAAGCCTGCAAGGACTAGACTTGTCGTCCAACTGGCTCGAGAACATAGAACTTCTTCCTCTTAGTTCCTGCACGCATAGCTCGGAGTCAATCTATTCCACAACGAACTCAACAGAATAGATCTCGCCCCGCTCGGTTCGTGCCGACGTCTGCGAGTACTGTACCTGTCTCAAAACAAGCTCCCGAGCATAGACATTATCCCTCTAGGATTCTGCACAAGCTTGGAGGAACTCGGTCTCTCAGACAACAAGCTCCGGAGCATAGACCTTGCGCCGCTCAGTTCGTGCGAACACCTCAAGGAGCTCTGGTTGGATGACAACCAACTCCAAAAGATAGACCTTACTCCACTTGGCTCGTGCACCGAGCTGCGGAGACTCAATCTGGGCAAGAACAGGCTCCACAAAGTAGACCTCAGCCCAATCAGCTCGTGCACCAACTTGCAGGCACTTGGCTTAGAGAGCAACAAGCTTCGGAGCATTGACCTTACTCCGCTTAGCTTTTGCAGACGCCTCGAAGAACTCTATCTACGGGGGAACATGCTTCAGAACATAGACCTCAGTCCTCTAGACTCCTGCATGAGCCTGAAGCAACTCTGGCTGGAATGAGATCGAATCCGGAACGGTGACCTCTCTTTGGCCGCTCGCAGCACATGAGGGATCATTGATGCCATGTACATTACATTTCCTCCAGAAGGTCTCTTCATAATTCTTTTATACGTTAGGAGCCCATACTAGGGACCAGATTGTGTACTAGAACGGTTTGATTACTCTGCCTCTCATTTGCTTGCTTGGTCGAGGTGAGAATAGCCAAGAATGAGTCAAGAACACCCGCCTGAGATTGACAAAGTCTTCAAGGCACTTGGTCACGTAACGAGGAGAAGGATTCTCCAGCTTCTGGCTCAGAGCCCTAGCGGACGCTATCCCTATGAACTCGGGAAGATACTTGATCTGAATAGACGAGTTGTCTTGAAGCATCTCGAAGCTCTTGAGGAAGCAGGCCTCGTTGAACATGAAGCAGGCTCTGGTGACATGGGTCCTGACAGAGTCTACTATAGAGTCAACATCAGCTTTGGCTTGTCCACAGCGGTTCTTCCCAACTCTTTCTTCGTAAGCGTCGCGCGTCTGGGCGAACTATCTGTCGGTGCGCCTTCAGGATTCTCGATTCCAGGAATCGGCGCTGATGTCAGAGCCGTAAGGAACCTGCTTGCAGAACTGGAAAAAGTGAACAAGCGCTTGGAAGAGCTTGATCAGGAACGCATGCAGCTCGTGTCATTGCGGGGACAAGTAATGGGCCGGATCGAGGACATCATGCGGGAGTGCAGTTGGGACCAAAAAGACTGCGAAAGGGTACGAAAGCTGCTAGACCCTGTGACAAGTGGGTTCTGGCAGGACACTCCCGATGGATTATCGCTCTGGTCCAAGACCGTAGATGAGATAATCTCCGTGTTCGAAAGGATGCTGGACGAAGACACCGACAGGTGACGCAAGTCCCTTCTCAAGGCTAAAGACCCCGATTCCTAGCTTCGGTCACAACTTGAAGTACCCTGAGGCCCATATCGAGACCTCTCTTGAGGAGTGTCCGCATGAACAGGTCATAGTGACTGTCCTGAGCCGCCATCACGATGAAGACATGGCCTTTCGGAGGCTTGCATATGAGATTGTCAATAATGTTGGGCTTTCCAGAATCGTGATCTGGCATGGCTGTCACTCTAGGACCACATCCTACTGTTGCAGCATATTGAGGTGTTTTCTTATGATGGCTACCAGAGCCTTGCCCGAAAACGGCTTGATGAGATATTCGTCTGCTCCGGTTCGTTTCTGTAATGAGGACCAGCTTCTTGCTTTCGTTCCTAGCAGCGCGTATCAGAGTGCGCTGCGTCTCTCTTATCTGGTCAATGTCCATCGACTCAACAAGCCCTGACCACGAATCGACAATGATGATATCGGAATCTGAAATCGAAACCTTAGAACCTGCGAGTTCTGAGACTTGGTCCTGAAATATGGGCCCAAATGACGTGGCTCCTTTGGCAGGGTATCCTTGGCGGGCAACTACATGCTTCTGTTTCCATCTCTCGACATGAGACTGCATCCTGTTCTGGGTATCCCTGACATTCTCAGTGTCAGTCAGGACAAGAAACGATTTTTGAAAGTGCCCTACGATTTCTTGGGCAAGGAGAGACTTACCTGTGCCGGGTTCTCCATCCACAACCATGACGTAACCATAGTCAGAACTCAGTGCATTCCTTATCTCAGGAGGTAGTGCGCCGACAAGACTCATCTGCATGGTCCCTGCTCTGCGTCCTGTGGCGGCAATCGGCATGTACCGTTAGCTCATCGGTATAGCGATGGCTCACTTGTACACTCTGGCAATGAAGTCCCTAAAGAAGGGGCACAAGCTTCGCATCCAGAAAAGGTTGCCAAAGCACTCTTTCTTCAATGAAAGTCTTTCGACGCGGCACTCGAAGTTCTTCTCGGAGTCAAAGAAGACACAGACTTCGCTTTGCATCAGAGGATCCTCGAGTATCATCTGTCGCACGTTTCGCATTGGGGCTGCGCTGTAGGAGTCGAGCCAGAGCCCCTCGCTTCCCAAGACTGACTTAACACGTTCTAGGAGATCGCGGCTTGGTTTCTCGCTGGCTGCCCATTTTGTCACAATCTCACTTACAATGGCATTGAAGACCATCACAGGGTTATTTGTCTCTTGACACAGTTTCCTGGCCTTTCGATACCAGTCAATTGCCTCTTCATAGTGGGTCTTGATGAAGTATGCATCGCCAAGGTGGAAAAGAACGAGCCTTTGCAGGTCCCTCATCCCGGCTCCTTCAGCTACTCTGGTGCTTTCGAGGTAGGAATCGACGGCACCATCAGTATCTCCTTTTCTAAGGGCGACATCACCGAGGTTCACAGTTGCGGTTGCGATACCTTTGACGTATTCGGCTTCTTGACTGATTTCAAGAGCTCTCTTGTTATACGTCTCCATCTGATCAAACTGCTCTAGGGATCGGTCAATCTCTCCCACATTTATCAGCGTGTTGGCGAGTCCAATCTGATTGTTCAGCTGCTGCTGTATGATGAGCAGCTCCTCAAACTGATCTCTTGCATCTTGAAGCTGTCCTCTATCGATGAGAATAGCACCTCGGAGGTTCCTAGCATTGGCTACACCTTGAAGATGGCCCATGCGTTCATATTTACGAAGAGCGAAATCCAGGAGACCCAAGGCAGTGTCATATTCCTTGTATAGCTCATACACCTTGGCACGGTAGTACCTGATGTCAGTCAATGCAAGCTGGTCATCGAAGCGATTCCCTGCTTCCTCCGCCGACTCAAGTCTGATGAGTCCTTCCTCGCGTGATATGGTTAATGCCATTATATAGGCCATGACAATACGGCAGCGAAGAAGGGCAGACTGAACCACTGATCGGACACTTGCATCCTTTGTTGTTGCAGCCGTTGCCTTTTCGATGCCATCAGTTGCCACTCTGTTAGCACGATCCGTGTATCCTAGGTCGATGAGAATCGATGCAAGTTCTCCAGAGATCTCTGAGAATACGACGTAGTCTTTTGATTGCCAAGCCTGGCTGGCGTAGTTGCTCAGATTGTTGAGCCATCGTGGATCGAGACTCTGTCTGCAGTATGCTGCCGCGGCATAAGCCTTGCATGCAAGGTTGCTCGTGCCCTTTGCCAGAATCTGGTTGTAACCATACATGCCTCTAAGGAAGCTCGCTTTCGCACACATCGCCATAAAACTAGGGGTTCTATTCGCCCACTCCCCTGTGGCCACGCCCTCCACCAAAACGTCTGTGATAGCCATGAATCTGTCCTTACTCGCTCTAAGCTCGGAGCTCATCCTATTGGTTAGATCTGAAAGCTCGAAGCTCTCAAGTCCGCTCCTATACATCGCGAATTCTGGAATAATCGGATCTGCCTGCAACGGGCGCTATCACCATTTCAACGCCTTGGACTACGACCAACAAAGCAACACGGACTTAGGCTAAGTCGTTTTCGCTTTTGACCTCGGATGGCACATCAAAAGGATTCTAGTGCATTCATTCGCTTTTTTCGAACAAGCTAGCACCGGGCTTCTTCGATGTGCAGTCCGTTCTGTCAGCAAAGATTAAGTGAAGAGTAGGAGACCTCATGCGAGGTTTCGTATGCCAAAGGCTCGTGTCAGCAGTGGCGTGCTAGGACTCGACAAGCTCCTAGGTTGAGGGTATATCCAAGGCCGTTCCACTCTTCTTGCTGGAGGACCTGGTACAGGGAAAAGCATCCTTGGCTGGCAGTTTCTCTTCGATGGTGTCGCGAAAGGCGAGCATGGAGTGCTCGTCACGCTTGACCAAAGCTCTGACATGATACAGGATGACATGACAGACTTCGGGTGGAAGCCAAGAGATGCGGTCCAATCCAAGGCGCTTACAATACTGAGCAGTGCTCTCAACCTAGTACCCATTGAAAAGGGGTATGAGTACGTGATTGCTTTTGGCCATCCGCTCCTAAGGGAACAGCCCTTTACTGTACCTCGTCTTGCCGACCTTGTTCGTCAGAAGGCCGCCGAAGTCAAGGCAACACGTGTGCTAGTCGATGGACTTGGTCCGCTGCTTGAAGTCGCTGGCAACAGATTCGAGGTGAGGCAGACCATATACTCGTTCCCGCGAGAGCTTGTCTCACGAAACATGACCGTCCTACTCACGCACGAACTGAGGTCTGGTCAGGATGCCAAGAGCAACGAAATGCCTCTGTTCGTTTGTGACACCGTCGTGAAGCTCGATATGATGTACAAAGGAGGCGACTACATCCGTACCATGCGAGTGCTCAAGATGCGGGGATCGGGCCATGTCATGCGTCC
>Ga0315296_10003408_pt1 | contig 13278 bp, 14 predicted proteins | sample YL17G14_18_MG_FD_203921 | JGI IMG/M metagenome (GOLD analysis project Ga0315296, IMG submission 203921) | Sediment microbial communities from Yellowstone Lake, YNP, Wyoming, USA - YL17G14_18 | ecosystem: Environmental > Aquatic > Freshwater > Lake > Sediment | place: USA: Wyoming | collected... | reverse complement strand
CACCTGAACCTGCTCATAAGGCAGGATGTCAGCCTCTTCCATAAGCCTTTTGTCAACGGCAATGCTCCCCTCATAGTCGATGTTGACCCTGGTGACGCGGGCTCGGTGGATTTTACTTTTAAGCATTATTCGCATCGCAGCCTCCATAACTTATTTTTATTTAGTCGGGGGGTTCAAGTGTCGCTTGTAACTCCTGTGCCTGAGATTGATTTATTCTCCCCTTGGCTAGAGCAATAGGGATAGTCTGTAGACCAAGCTCCCGGTAGGTGGAGACGAGGGTGGGGGCTTTCTCATTTAGGGCATCAAGGTGCTTCTTAATCGTCCCGATGTCGCCCCGGGCGATTGGTCCGGTGAGGCATTGAGGTATACCAACAGTCTCAATATTATGGATTGTGCCTCGTAGCAGAGGCAGTAGTGCCTGTGTCGCTTGACGCGGTGGGATGTTGAAAGTTTGCCACAGGTCGGTGGCTAACTTGACCAGGGTCACCAGATAGTTGCAGGCAATGACTGCCGACGCATGATAGATTACCTTATCGCTTGTCTTCAGCTCTACCCAGTAACCGTCAAGGGCAGTAGCCATATCCTTGAGTGTGTTTAGTAGAGGCTCCTCAGCCTCAAGGGCGAAGGTCGAGCCGGGTATATTTTCTATGGCTTGTTTGGCGCTGGCGAAGGTCTGAAGGGGGTGGAAGGCACCAACCTGTGCTCCCAATTCCTTGGCTGGTTGTAGAATATCGGTGGAGGCAGCCCCGCTGCAATGAACCACGCTCTGTCCCGGGTGCCAACGTATTTGAGAAACTACTGAGGCGATAACATCATCCGGGGTAGTAACGAAGACAAGCTGAGCATTGTCAGCCACACCTTGATTATCAGCTAATACCCGGCAGCCATTAACTGCTCGTGCCAGATTTTCGGCTGAGGTTCGGCTTCGGCTGGATATGGCGACTATGGGGTAGCCCCTGCCGCTCAGCCTAACTGATAGGGCAGTACCCACCGTCCCTGCTCCGATGAATCCTAGTTTGAGCATCTTACCCGACCAAATTGACATTAAAAATGCCTTCTCCGACACAGCCAGAGAAGGCATCCCAAATACAAACTCTATTTTTGCCGTCTCGGTCGTATCCGATCCAAGCGACTAAGGTTGTTAAAAAACTACTTAAAAAGCTTACCGCCCTATGGGTCGATAGCTATTACCAATTCCAGTATAAGGGCTTGCTATCGTTTTGTCAACGTTTTGTACTCGTTCAATACCTTAGTGACACCTTAACTTTCTGCACCTCACCCCCTTAGTCCCCCTCTCCGTGATAGGGAGATGTATTCTTAGCGTGAGGGGGAGGAATAAAAAAGAGGGGGCGAAGCCCCCTCTTAAAACTACTTCCCCCTTCCTCTTTAGAGGAAGGAGGTCAGGTCGAAGACTCTTTGAGGGGATAGGGTCAATCCTTCCTTAGGAAGGACGGAGAAACGAAACATGATAATCTGTCCTTCCAATCTGGAAGGACTAATCTATCTGAACTAGCTCACGTTTGGTGTTTTACCCGCCGCCAGGTCTGACCAACGGGATTTTGGCAGCGCATAGCGGGCAATCCTGCGGTTGGTAGGTTGGGGTTTCTGCTCGGTGACAGCTAAAAAGCGGGACGTCAAATTCTACCCTTTGCTCGGAGCGGTCAATCAATACCCCGATGCCGATTATTATGCCTCCATGCCTTGTTGCTGCCGCCATAACCTGGCGTATGGAGCTGCCGGTGGTGAGAATATCGTCCACGATAAGGACTCGCTCGCCGGGATTGATGGTAAAGCCCCGCCGGAAAGCCCTCTCTTTTTCCCCTTCCTTTTCAGCAAATATCCCCCTAACCCCTAACTGTCTAGCCACTTCAAAAGCCAGGATAATACCACCGGTTGTTGGTCCGGCTACTACCTGGATTTTTTGCTTTCGGAAGTGGTCGGCAATCAGGCGACAAAGCTGCTCAGTATAGCTGGGGGATTGCAAAACTCGGAACTTCTCCCAGTAGACGGGGGAATGCAGCCCGGAGGCAAGCAGAAAGTGCCCCTTAAGTATCGCCCCCGATTTTTCAAAGATTTCCTCTACCTTCTCTATTAACCTCACCCCCTTAGTAACGGCAATTACTTAGTAGAGTTGGCAAGTTGCTCCTGCAATGGGTAATGAGCAGTAAGCCCCCATTCCTTTGGTGGCCAGAAGGACAGCCAGGCTTTGCCGATTATGTTCTGGCGGGGTACTGTCCAGCCTTTATGGGAATCATTGGCATTATTGCGGTTATCACCGAGAACAAAATATTCATTCTTGGGGATTTTCGTCTCTAGAAAGTTATAGCTGGGGGGCTCTTTGATATAGGGCTCATCTAGTTTTGAGCCATTGACATATACCGCCCCCATTTTTACCTCCACGGTATCGCCGGGTAAAGCAATGATACGTTTGATATAGACTGCTTTGGAGTCAAACGGTGGGTGCAGTATAATTACATCGCCCCTTTCCGGCTCGTGGAAATGATAAACGACCTTATTGACCAGGAGTCGTTCTCCTTCTTGAAACCCGGGCTCCATACAATGTTCTACCACAATGAAACTCTGGACTGTGGCTTGTAGTAGTAAGAAGATGACCAAAGCCAGTACCAGTGTTATCACAGTGTCACGGAAAAACGTTCTCATTTAATAGCTACCCTTTCTAGGCAGTGCTAATTATACCCCATCTGACCTCATCCTTACTAGGGGAGCTAATGTGAGATTATCTAGCAACCTATCCCCCTCACCCCCTTCCCTTAATAAGTAGGGCCGTGCAAAACCTTATGTTAACCAGGACTACCGAGGTCGAATAGTCACTAAAATTAGGGCATTAAGGTTTATATGGGCCGGCGGGTTTGGGTACTATTTCGACCTCGCCTCTGTTCTCTTCGGCACACTTTAGGCAGGTGAGTTTGAGAAAAGATATACCTGCGTGAGCAGGTTTTGAGCCTGGTCGGCGTTCATAGAAAAATGTTGACATAGGTGCGGCATCCCCGGTTGGTTGTTTCTCACCCGGCTGAGCGATAAGATACCACACAAGTATTTTGTTTATGTCTCGGTTCCCACACTTAGGGCACTCTGTTATCGATTCTCCCCACTCCATTCTTATCCCCCTAGTAGGGAAGTGACATAATATTATGTGAAGCCCTCACGCTTTCATTTTATCAGAATTCGCCCACACCTGTCATATCAGCAGTTGACAATTTACTCTTCCCCAAGTAACATACGAAGAAAGGAGGGCAAATATGGCAACTGTAGAAGAGGCGAAGGAATTTCAACTTATATCAGTCAACCTGATTGAGGTTGGCCCAGAACAAGCTCGGACGTCCAAGAAGTCCTTAGAAGAAGGCATAGATGACTTGGCTGAAAGCATAAAGCGCTTCGGCTTACTCCACCCAATCACTGTCTATCCTGAGGACGCAAAGTTTATCCTAGTGGCCGGGCAGCGCCGATTGTTGGCTGTTAAACAACTAGGCTGGGATAAGATTCCAGCGAGAGTTCTAGCTACTCGTCCCGATCCCATAGAAGCGAAGGCTATCTCTTTTTCTGAAAACTTTGTCAGGCGGGATTTAACCACACCAGAAAAAAAGAATGCCTGTATAATGTTTCATCGGCGATATGGGTCTATGAAGGCTGCTGCCCAAGCATTAGGTATGCCATATGAAGAAGTTCGTGATTACGTCAAATACGACAGGCTTCACGACGACCTGAAAAAGCTTGTGGACGATGGAACAGTTAATGTTGACGAGGCACTGCGAGCACAAGATATATCAGAACAGCCAGACGGTAGCGTTGATGTGGAAGGGGCCAAAAGAGCAGCTTTAGAGCTGAAAACTTTTGATAGAGACCAAAAGAGCCATCTCAAAGAGATAGATGAGGAGCAGCCAGCACTTTCAGTGGATGAGAAACTCGAAGAGGCGAAAAAACCGCGCAAAACAAAGAAATATACCATTATCATGGCTCTCAAATATGCTGAAGGGCTAACAAAAGCTGCAACCGATATGGCTAAAACAGAGGAGGAAGCAGCGGAGGCACTTATTATCGAGGGGTTAGCGAGGGGAGGCTATGTCTAATTCAACCGGTATAGGCGGAAAATCTTTAAACGAGCTGAGTCCTGAGGAGAAGGGTAAGCTATTAGCTAGTATAAAAACTCATAGAAAAGAGCGCCCTCTTGACCCCATAACTGTTGCTGAGATACTTGGACACACTCCATCCGACAGTGAGCTGGCTAAAAGATTGGGTAGTTCCCCCCATTTGGTCGGAATGTTCAAAAGCCTCTTATCTCTACCTCAAGACATACAACCCTATGTAAAGTGGACCGGTGGAATAAGTTTTGATAAGGCACAGAGGATTGCTAGTCTCCGTGATATCATATCTCAACAATTTTTATCAAAAGCTATACTCGCTGAGCCTAATACCTTCACGGCTCCTACAGTCTCAAAGATAGTGGCACTCAAAAATAATAATAAAAATATGCCTATAGAGGATTGCGTACAGAGGGTTTTGAAATCTAGACCAATCGTCGAGAATCGCTACATATTTGTTACAGGCATTGAGAAAAGCTTGAGTGAGGCTGTAAGTAACAGAGCAGCAGAACAGGGAATATCCTCTGTAGACTTATTGAAGGGAATCTTGAGGCAAAGCTTGCCTAGCGATGAAAGTCTGCTATCTGCTGTGACACATGATGGGAGTATTCTTTTGACTCTTACAGTCGATGGTTGGCAAGCGCTGCGCCAAAAATCAGGTATTTTAGGAGTTCCGCTAGACGAATTAGTAGAAACTTTGGTCACACTTAGCTTTGAGACTGGCACGTCAAAATGAGTCATGGATATTACTTCTTTAGAGCAAAAGGCAGGCATAACCCCACAGGGTGCAGTTTTATTGGGCAAATATGTTGTCTGCGATGGTTTTGATTGGGATAGAGAAGTATCTGTTATTACCCATATACATTCAGACCATATTAAACATTTCGAAACGTGTCTAGGCTACTACAATCTTATTTTCTGCTCACCGGAGACAAAAGAGCTGCTAATAACCCTGGAGGGAGATTGGCTTCGCTTGAGGAGAAACCTTATTGCCTTACCTTATGACAATCCTTACACCTATAAAGAGGAGCGCATAACACTATATCCTGCTAAGCATATACTTGGGTCAGCCCAAGTATTGATAGAGGAAGAGGACGGGGTTAGGATTGTCTATACAGGAGATTTTGACTTCCCCACGACAGAACCTATAAAGACAGATATCCTAGTTGTAGATGCGACTTTCGGAGATCCCTCCCAAATTGCCAAGCATAGCAGAGAGGAAATCATTGACCAACTAATCTCTATCGTGAAAGAGGAATTGGAAACTTCGTCAGTTTGTGTATTAAGCCATCGCGGGAAACTACAGCAAGTTATGAACCTCCTAAGTGAAGCTGGCATTGGAGTTCCCTTTCTATGTGAAAATGATATCTTTGGCATGTGCTCTGCTTATCAGGATTGTGGCGTCAACGTCGGAAAGTTCCTATCGCTAAGGGACAGTGCTGCCCAGGAGCTTATCAAAGGAGGTGACCGCCACATTGTTTTCCACTTATTGGGACGCAAGCTTGAGTTGTTACCGCCAGTACACTATACGAAAATACGCGTGAGCCGATGGGGAACCACAAAGTCTTTCTACAAGACCGCCGATGACTACGTTGTAGTTGCGCTTTCAGACCACGCGGACTTTAATGGCATAATGCAATATGTGCGGGAATGCGAGCCTAAACTTGTAATAACTGACAATTATCGTGCCGGTTCTGCTGACTCTCTTGCTCAAGCAATTAAAAATGAGCTTCATATAGAAGCGAAAGCTATGCCTTGAGAGGAAACTTTACATCCTTCAAATTGGACACCCCGGACGCCAAAATGGGGGAACGGAAAACGGAGCGTGGTGTTCCTCTGTGGCAACTCGAGAACTCACCATCAAGTCATTAAAGCTAAATCCATTTTTCCACTTATGCTTTATCTCATCCTCTATTAAACAAGCCTTTTCATATAGGTCGGGGTGCATTTCGGCATATTCACGAACCATATGATTTGGCTGGAAAATACAGCACCAGCAGTTGCATCTCCGGGAGAACTCGTAGCAGGGATGTAAGGGTAACCCCTCGGCTCTGATGATTTCATAGACTTCCTTTTCTTTTAAGTATAAGCACGGATTCCAGGTTCTTGCTGTGAATGAGCCGTCCTTCAGTGTTAACTCCTCGTGTATCCCCCATTCGGGCAGTTTGGAGCGGTGTAAGCTTTCTTCTGCTCTAATACCCGATACAATGATAATCTCATTACCTAAATCCTTCCGATTTGCCCTGACCCATCTGTAAACCTCCCTTACTTTTAGATAAAGAGTACAATTCCTCATTTGTGGAGTGGGAAAGTGTTTGAATCTCTCGGCTAAATCCCAAAAATCTTCATGCCGTCTCAGAATCACGAGCGGCAGTTCAAATAGCCCAGCTATCTTTTTCACATGGGAGATAGTTTCTAGGAAGTCGGCACCTGTATCTTGGTAGCAAAGAATCACTTTTTCCTTGGGGTATCGTTCCAAAACCTTCAAAATAGCTACTGTGGAATCTTTACCACCACTAAAGTTTACTATTACTTTCGGCGTCATTTCGTCTATCTTCTTCTCTAGCTTCATAGGAAGAAGGATAACACATTCACTTAATGTTGTCAATCTTCTCCTGTATTTTAGGAAGAAGAATAGCACGCGCATCCGTGTCTGTCAAATTTGTTGTTTCTTTATGCACCTCTCAATGGCTGCCCGCTGCCATTGCGGATTTTCCTAACCTATTTTTCTAGCACACACCCGAACTTCCTCAAGTCGTCCAAGTTTTGCTCTAGAGAGTGCTACAGCCATCATCGTTAAGACAGCCAAAGTAGCATGAACACTAATACGCTCAAACCCTCGGAATTGATGCTTTGACAGCCTTCTTGTCTCTTTGAGCCTAGAATTACACCGCTCAATAGCAACCCGCTTGTGGTAGAGTGCTTGCCATTCCTCAGAACCTCTGCGAATACGGTAGCCAAATTGTCTATAGTCCTTTACTGGTCGTATCCAAGTTGTTTTGATTTGGCATCCGTCAGCTAGCGGGCAGATAGCCCTTCCCGCCTTTTCTGGGCATTCGTATTGAAGTCCTTTCCTACCGTCCCAGCTTCGATAAATCAAAGGCAGACCACCAGGGCAGATTGGCGCTGCCGGCAAGCCATTTAGTTCATATTCCGAGTGCTTAATGTGCTTGATAATTGGTTCGGCATCAAAGTCCTTAACTATTGCTTGATAGTGCTCATATTTATCGTAAGCCTTGTCGGCTACTATGGCATCTGGCTTAAACCAAGGCAGATTCTCTCTCGCTTTGGAGAGTAGTGGAAGTGTCGCCTTCTTTTCGTTATCTCCAGCTAAGGTTACCGCTTTGGTTATGGGAAGTTCCCAGGTAACATCGGAGATAAGGTGGAGGCGGTAACCAAACTCCCACCTTTTTCTTTCTGAGCCTTCCCTTACAATCCAGCCTGCCTCTGCGTCTGAAAGCGGTTCATTGTCCGGGTTACTATAGCTTGGCACTGACGTGCAATCTATGGCAACAACTTTACCGAAATCTGGCAGTAAATCCTTGAGACCGTTAGCTATAAGGTTAAGGCACTCGTCCAGTAAATCTTGGTGTTTACCTAGCCTAGAGATGAACCTGCTGAAGGTACTCCTTGAAGGTGTCGGTTCATCATCCCAGAAGCCACAAACTGAAGCTATCTCTCGGTGGTCTTCCAGATACCTTGCCAATTCAGCTAGAGTTCCTATGGATTTGTAGTATCCCACTAAAAGTGCTTTGAGCATGGTTTCGGGATTATAACCCGGTCTGCCAGTCCATCTATAGGCTCTCAGCCTTTTAACTAACTTCTGAAATGGAACACTGTCAAATATCTCTGTTAGCTCTTCAGCCAGCGGAGATTGACAATATAGGTTATTTCCACTATCATTAAAAATAGTCAAGGGGTCACACCTTTGGCCGAACGCTCCCCGAGTCCGCCCGCAAAGCAAGCTCGGGGGCGTTCTTTAATTTACTTTTTCCTACGCTTTTTAGTCTTCTTTTTCACTTTCTTTTGCGAGGATGTTTCTTCATCAGCGAATTTTTTCTCTAGTATCTTCATAATCTCAGCAGGTAGCCTATTTTGCAGGCCTACTCCAGCTTCAGATTCATATACACCGCGATACATTCGGACTAGCTGTTTATAGGCATGTAATTGCCTCTCGACCTCGTCGTGCTGCTCTTGAAGCTCGACAGCTTTCCTTTGCAGGAGGTCAATTTGTTGAGTTAAATATTGGAGAATTGCATCCCTATCCATTGGTCTTCCAATCGTTTGTTACTTCTCTTCTGGTTTTTCCTTCTTTGTGACCTTGCTCAAACCATCAAAGAAAGATTGAATTTGCTCTGGTTTCATAGAGGCAAAATCCTTAGAGTCAATGCGGATGTCAAACTGAGGCCCTTCGCTTTTGGTAGTTACACTGCTAACTTTACCGCTCTCCAGAGGTGCCTTTTCTCTAATAACCACCGTTGGCTGTCGTTTAGGCTTTACAGAGGCTTCTCGTTTTTGGGGTCTTTCTTCCTTTATTGAAATGCCAGCCTCACCACATAAGTCTAAAAACACTGCTGTCGCCTTCTCAGCGGTAGCAGGCGAGTAACTACGCGCGAAGAAATTCTTTATATGGTCACGGTCATCGACAGCCGGGTCTATCCAAGCAAACAAATCCTTGTAGGCATTTCTTACCACTTGTTCCAAGTTATGCTTGAATTCATCGCCAGATGTTTGAAGCGAGCGAAACTCAGGTGTAGGAACGCCCTTATCATCTATCAGGTTCAGAAATCTCAAGGTACTAAGGAGAGCAAAGCTATAACTATTTGAAACACCAGATTCCTCTAGGGACTTGCTTGTGATTTCAGGTGGTGTACTGATTCGCCTTATCCGTTCAAGAAATGCACTTAAAACACTAACCGGAGCATAGGCAGCAACTCTCCTTTTCTCTCTTTTTGCTTTGGTAACCATCTCTTAGGCCTCCTTTATTTTTACCTTTATATAAATACAATAACATATTTCCCCATAAATGTCAAGCCTCTAGGTATACCTCAAGGCTCAAGGTGTTTCGGATTACCAGCTAGTACATTACTTAATTCGCTTTCGGGGTTTATTCCAATATGGACTACGACAATTCGGACATAATATTGGTCTTGCTACCTTTGGTATCCATTTATAATCGCATCTTTTGCAGGTAGCGATTCTAAACCGCAGCCGTCTAGTCATGTATCTCCTCCTCTATAAACTACAGTATTATCATATAAGGATAATACTTCAATGTCAATACATAACTTGTAGTAAGTTAATCGGTATTGACAAATCCTTATTTGTGGTATAGTATACACACACTTGCTCCTCGCCCGCTGAGGCTTCGGCTTCAGTGGGCGAGTGTATTATAGGCGAATGATTGAATACCATAATCTTTTTTGATGGTCAAAACCTATATCGTAGTGCCAAGGACGCATGGAGGCTAAGGCCTACTAGCAACACTTATAAATATACATGGCCTAGCTACGATGTGGAGAAATTAGCCACAACACTAGCCTCCCAAACTCCGGGGCGAACACTTTCCCAAATACGATTCTACACTGGAGTTCCTCGGCGAGACCAAGATGCCGAGTGGCATGATTTTTGGGGGAGAAAACTTGAGTATTTAGAGAACCAAGGCATTGAAGTTTATAGGGGTAGAATCAATGAACATCAACAAGAAAAAGGCGTTGATGTAAAACTTTCTGTTGACTTAATACGGCTTACATATGAGAAACTATACGAAGTAGCAATAATTGTAAGCCAAGATAGGGATTTCGAACCAGCCATTCAGCTTGCGAAGGAGATAGCTAGAGACCAGCACCGACAACTTGTTTTTGAATCACATTTCCCAGTTGGGCGTGGCAGCCACTCAGACCGTGGAATACCAGGAACAAATTGGTTGCCGATTGACCAAGCCACATATGATACCTGTTATGACCCCCAGGATTACCGAAAACCAGCGGTACCTTAATCTTTACTTGCCCCACCTACCCACCTAGCTTGTGCTGCTTTCTTGGCTATCTCTAGTCGCCTTGCGCTTGTGAGGTTTGCAGCTCTAGCCTTACCGCCCTTTCTTTACATAAGGTTTTGCACGGCCCTACTTGTTAAGGGGAAGGGGATAAAGGGGATAGGGTTACCAAAGGGGAATTGGGGGGAGGTTAATAAACAATCGAGCTAAGGTTGCACTTTTTTTCAGGGAGGTGCTAGAATGGCAGTGCTATGAACTACATGGAGCAGGCGCTTTCCCTAGCCAGATTAGCTCTGGGGCAGGCAAGCCCTAACCCGGCGGTGGGCGCGGTGGTGGTAAAGAAGGGTGTGGTTGTTGGGCAGGGCTATACCCAGCCACCGGGTTCGCATCATGCCGAGGTGTTAGCCCTGAAGCAGGCAGGCGAGGCGGCTCGGGGGGGCGTGATGTATGTTACCTTGGAACCCTGCTGCCATTATGGTCGGACTCCACCCTGTACCCGGGCAATCATCTCTGCCGGCGTCAGTGAGGTTCATATGGCTATGCTCGACCCCAATCCTCTGGTTTTAGGACGGGGCAAAGATGAGCTGGAGGGGGAGGGCGTTAAGATATACCTTGGCGAGCATGAAGATGAGGCTAAGGAGATTAACGAGGCTTATACCAAATTCATTACCACTGGCATCCCCTTTGTCACCGCCAAATTTGCTATAAGCCTGGATGGGAAGATTGCCACAAGAAAGGATGATTCTCGGTGGATTAGCGGCAGGGAGGCGAGGAAGTATGTCCATTGTCTCCGCTATACCACCGATGCTATTATGGCCGGGGTGAATACCGTCTTAGCCGATGACCCCCACCTTACCACTAGATGCTGTGGTGGCCGGGGGGGCACAGCGAGAAAGCAGCCACTCAGGGTGATTGTTGATGGGGAAGGGCGCACGCCATTAACTGCTCGAATATTTAAGGAGCCAGGGAAAACGCTTCTGGCACTGGGCAGGACGGCTACGCCAAAGGAGAGAGCAGCTTTTGCTCAGGCTGGGGCTGAAATATTGGAATTGCCCACTGTGGAGAGGTTAGTAGATTTGGAAAAGTTGCTGCGGGCATTGGGTGAGCGAGAAATCACCAGTGTTTTAGTCGAGGGTGGTGGAATTTTGTTTGGCTCGCTATTTGACCGCCGGCTGGTGGATAAGGTTATCACCTTTATTGCCCCGATTATCATTGGTGGTGCGGAGGCAAAGGCGGCAGTGGCTGGCGAAGGGGTTGATAGGGTGGCAGACTCATTTAGATTGGAACGGGTAAGGGTGGAAAAGCTTGGCGATGATTTAATGATTAGCGGATATGTTGCCGCAAAAGGGGAGCGGGGGTGTTTACCGGGATTGTAGAAGAAGTAGGTAGAGTTGTCTCAGCACCACCGGGAAATCTGGTTATCGGCGCTGGCGCTGTTCTCCACGGGATGGAGCGCGGGGCAAGTATGGCGGTTAACGGGGTATGCCTGACGGTAACCAATTTTGACCATAGTTCATTTTCCGTTGATGTGATGCCAGAGACATTAAATAGGACTAACCTTGGACTGTTGGGGGCTGGGGATGGGGTCAATGTTGAGCGACCCCTACCTTTAGGCGGGCGCCTTGGTGGGCATCTGGTGCAGGGGCATATTGATGATACCGGAAGGGTAATCTCGGTTACCCGGGGTGGTGAGGTAATGATGATTAGGTTTGAAGCCCCCCAGCAAGTAATGTACTATATGGTGGAAAAGGGTTTTATTGCCGTTGACGGGGTTAGCCTGACTATTGTGACTAAGGATACCAGCTCATTTCTGGTTTCTATGGTCGATTATACCCGGGAACACACCACTTTAGGCAACAGGCGGGTGGGTGATGTGGTTAATCTGGAGGTAGATATTATTGCCAAATATGTGGAGCAATTCAGCCAGACTCGTCGCCCAGGTATAACGGTCGATTTCCTACAGCAGCACGGGTTTGTGGCCGGTTAACCTAGGAGGGATAAGCATGGGCTTATCAAGCATTGCTGAAGCTATTGAGGATATAAAGGCGGGCAAATTTATTATCATCGTTGATGATGAGGATAGGGAAAACGAGGGCGACCTGGCGCTGGCGGCTGAGAAGGTGACCACCAAAGCGATTAACTTTATGGCCAAGCATGCCAGGGGCTTGATTTGCCTGCCTATTATTGGCAAACGGTTGAACGAACTGGGCATTCCCCTGATGGTAGGGGAGAACACCTCAAGGTTTTCTACTGCCTTTGCTGTCTCGGTTGATGCTAAGCATGGGGTGAGCACGGGCATTTCGGCGGCAGATAGAGCGGAGACGGTAAAGGTAATAGTTGACCCGGCTACCAGGGCTGATGATTTAGCCCGACCGGGGCATATCTTCCCCCTGCGGGCAAGGGAGGGGGGTGTGCTAGTCCGAGCCGGGCATACTGAGGCGATAGTTGATTTAGCCAAACTAGCCGGGCTCTATCCCGCCGGGGTTATCTGTGAGATTATGAGTGAAGACGGCTCTATGGCACGGCTGCCCCAGCTTGAGGCGATGTCAGACAATTTTGGCATTAAGATAATTTCCGTCGCCGACCTTATTGCCTATCGTCGCCGCCATGAAAAGCTGGTGCACCGTATAGCTGAGACTAAACTGCCCACAAAATATGGCGAGTTTGCTGCTATTGCCTATAAGAGTGACATAGACCCCGATGAGCATCTGGCTTTGGTCTTGGGGGATATATCCACCGAAGAGCCGGTTTTAGTCCGGGTTCACAGTGAGTGCCTTACCGGTGATGTCTTTGGTAGCCTTCGGTGTGATTGTGGCGAGCAGGTTGCCCTTGCTATGCAGAGTATCGCTGATGAGAGGCGGGGAGTCTTCCTGTATATGAGGCAGGAGGGGCGGGGCATCGGCTTCCATAACAAGATGCGTGCCTACGCTCTTCAAGATAAAGGGCTGGATACGGTGGAGGCAAACCTTTCCCTCGGTTTTCCTTCAGACCTGAGAGACTATGGCATAGGTGCCCAAATCCTGGCTGACCTGGGGCTACACGACATTCGGCTGCTTACCAACAACCCCAAAAAGGTGATAGGTCTGGAGGGTTACGGGCTAAAGGTGGTTGAAACACTGCCGATTATCGCCACTCCTAATCCCTATAACCGGGATTACCTGGAGACAAAACGGAAAAAGTTAG
>Ga0315296_10003407_pt1 | contig 13280 bp, 9 predicted proteins | sample YL17G14_18_MG_FD_203921 | JGI IMG/M metagenome (GOLD analysis project Ga0315296, IMG submission 203921) | Sediment microbial communities from Yellowstone Lake, YNP, Wyoming, USA - YL17G14_18 | ecosystem: Environmental > Aquatic > Freshwater > Lake > Sediment | place: USA: Wyoming | collected... | reverse complement strand
CGCTTCGCAGGGTCGGTTTGTCCGGAGGGCTCAAGGCCGTCGAACGCGAACTGGGCATCGAAAGGGACCGAAGGGTCGAGTTCATGACTGGAGAGGATGCGGTGTACCTCTGGAAGCTCTGGGAGAAACGCGGCAACAGGAACGCCCTCAACCTTCTCCTGGAGTACAACGCCGAGGACACAAGGAACCTCAAGCGGCTGAGCAGGTACGCATACACGAACCTGAGGCGGATGACCTTCGAGAAGGCGGTTGCAGCTGCCAAAGATTGATAAATCGTGTTCGGGTTAGGGAACTGGGATGGACGCGCTTCTCGGCCTCGTTATCGCAATGCTAGTTTTCGTTTTCCTCATCATGCTCATCAGCCGATCGGCTAAGAGCATAATACTGCTCGGGATCGCGTTCACAGCGTTCTTCGTGCTGCGGCTCTTGGGGGTGCTCTGATGGCCGATCGAGCAGCGGACGCGCTCGTCTCCAAGCTGCCAAAGGCTCTGTGGAAGTCGGCAATGGACGCCGCAGAAGCGATAAGAACGGCATCTAGGGTTCTTGTCGCCACACACATAGACGCGGACGGGATCTCGGCAGCCGCTGTGGCTGCAGTAGCACTGAGCAGGGCCGGCCAGGACCCTGAGATCAAGTTCCACAAGAAACTGGACGAGAATGCCATCTCGGAACTCAGGTCGGCAGGAGCTGACCTACTCTGGTTCACGGACTTGGGGAGCGGCTCGATATCCAAAATTGAAGGAATCAGGGCAGTCGTGACAGACCATCACGTGCCTGATATGCCGCTCGCGCGTGAAAGGAAACCGGGGCAAGCGCTCATCTCTGATTTCCAGCAAGTGTTCCAGGTGAATCCCGTCCTGCACGGCATCCAAGGAGCGACAGATCTCAGCGGAGCAGGGAGTACGTTCCTCGCAGCGCTAGCGTTGGACCGAGAGAACATCGACCTCGCATTTCTGGCGGTTCTCGGTGCAGTCGGAGACCTTCAGGACCAGAAATCAAGGAAGCTCGAGGGCATCAACCGGGATGTCTTGAACGCCGCCACAGCTTCGGGCGCAGTTCACGCGGTCCAGGACATAAGGTACTTCGGAAGGGAGACCAGGCCGATCCACAAGATGCTGGAGTTCTCGAGCGACCCTGTGATACCTGGAATAACAGGGAACGAGCAGGCGGCGATCAGCTTCCTGGTTGGCTTGGGGCTGGACCTGAAGCAGGGCGAGTCTTGGAAGACCTGGGCAGCGCTCCGGGACAAGGAAAAGGAGTCCATCATCGAGGCGATCAGGGACGTTCTCAGAGGCGCCAGGAGAAGGCCTGAAACTATCGCTCGGCTGACAGGGGAGGTCTACGTCTTTCCCAAGGAACACGCCGGATCCCCACTGAGGGACGCCAAGGAGTTCGCCACGCTTCTGAACGCCTGCGGGCGACATGGCAAGGCCGACATAGGACTGGCAATTTGCAGAGGTGACAGAAAGGATATCCTCGCGCAAGGGATCGCTCTCCTCAGGGACCACAGGTCCGCGCTGAGCCAGGCGCTCGCGTTCGCGAAGGGCAAGGGAATTGTCAGGCTTCGGAACATCCAGTATTTCGATGCGGGGGACGAGATAGAGGATACGATAGTCGGGACCGTGGCGGGGATGCTCCTGAACAGCGAGGGATCCGACAGGAGCGCTCCCATGGTTGCTTTTGCAGACTCGACGGAGTATTCGGAGACCCCGAGCGTGAAGGCATCAGCAAGGGGCACTCAGGACCTTGTGGCCCTGGGCATGGACCTGTCCCAGGCTATGCGCCATGCCGCCGAGTCCGTTGGAGGTGTCGGTGGAGGGCACAATATCGCTGCTGGAGCAACCGTTCCCGCAGATAGGAAAAAGGACTTCCTGAAGGCCCTAGACGATATGGTCGGCTCCCAGATCACCGGGAGAGCACCGCGAGCAGGATAGCCTTCTGGGCGTGCATCCTGTTCTCGGCCTGGTCGAACACCACGCTGTGAGGCCCGTCAATGACCTCTGCAGAGACCTCCATGCCCCTGTGCGCGGGCAGGCAGTGCATGAAGATCCAGTCCTTATTGGCCTTCTCCGCGACCTTCTCGTTCACCTGATAGGGCAGGAAGATCTTCTCCCTCTGCTCCTTCTCTTCCTCCTGGCCCATCGATATCCAGGTGTCTGTGTAGATGACGTCTGCGCCCTCGCACGCCTGGAACGGGTTCGACAACACATCGATCGTGCAGCCCGTGGTCTTCGCGATCTCTTGGGCCTTCGCCAGGATGTCGGCATTCGGCCGGAAGTCCTTCGGAGTTGCAGCGCGCATGTTCATGCCCACGATGGCGCACCCAAGCAATAGCGAGTGGCACACGTTGTTGCCGTCCCCAACATAGACCATCTGCAGGCCCTTGAGTTTCTTCTTCTTCTCCAGGACGGTCATGAGGTCAGCAGCGCACTGGCATGGATGCTCCATGTCGTCCAGGCCATTGATCACAGGGACCGAGGCGTGTTTAGCCAGTTCGCGCATCATCTGATTGCTGAACGCCCGGTACATGATGGCGCTGACGTACCGGCTGAGCACGTTTGCGACATCTGAGACCGACTCCCTTTTGCCTATCTTGACCTCATCGGGGCTAATATAGAGCGCCTTGCCTCCTAGCTGGGCCATGCCCACCTCGAACGAGACCCTCGTCCTGAGGCTGGGCTTCTCGAAAACCATGCCAAGGACTTTCCCCTTGAGGGGCTCGGGTTTCGCTGCCTTCTTCGTCTCCTTTTTCGAAAGATCCTTCTTCATCTTGATTCCGCTTGAGAGGATCTGTTCGAAATCGTTCCTCATGTCAAGAACAGAGATGATATCCCGCTTCAGTACGACCACCATGTGCCTCAATCGAGACTGCAGTCTTAAGCCTTTTCAACGGACAGGAATCTGGCGGCCTTCATGGATGCGGATCAGCCGCATTTGGAGCGGCCGCATGCTATGCAGGTCTCGCAGCCGCTGATATGGACAACGGGCGCTCCACAGTCCGGACATGAGCGAAGGTATGCCTTGTAGCATGATTCGGCTTCGGATTCCATCAATTCCCCCGAGAAACACCTAGGCCACCTATGGTGATATTCGTTGACCCTGGGGATCGTTGAAAGTGCTTCCAGAGAACTAGCTGGACGGGTGTTCAAAGCAGAATCGCAATAGACAAGTTTTATCTATGAATATAACATGAAGGCGGTCTGTGGCCGGGGTGGGGTAGTGGTATCCTTGGGGACTGTGGATCCCTTGACCCGGGTTCAATTCCCGGTCCCGGCCCCTTAGAGCCCCTCGTGACCTACTCTGAGAACATGGCCCCGCAATGGGGACACTTGGTATCGTTCTCGGACACCGCCCTGCCACAGGCAGGGCATTCGAATTCCACAGATGAGGGGGAATCGCTCTTGGGCTCGTCAGCCTCACCGTCTAAATCGATGCTGGATCGTTCCGCAATCTCCTCGGCGAAGACCGAGAACTCCGTACCACAGGACGCGCATCTGCGCTGGCCGGATACGATGAGTTCGCCACAGAAGGGGCATTCGAACGATACATCCTCGAAGGATGCGCCGCACCTTGGACAGCTCCGCTCGTTCCCTGAGACTGTCTTCCCACATGAGAGGCAGCCGAAAACGAAGACTGGCGCAGCCTTGTCGCTCATGATATTAAGATGAAAGTGCGGATATTTAAGAAGTCGCAGACTTGCGCAAAACGCCCGAATGTCGTGACCGCCATACTATATCTACTAGCCCTTCTTGGATTTCGCCTTCTTGCCTGGCCTCTTCTTCGGGGTGACTGGCTTCTTCTTCGGGGTGACTGGCTTCTTCTTCGGCTTCGCCTTTGAAACGGCCACTTCGGCCCCAGCCTCTTCCTCGCCCTCAGGAAGTTCTTCGAAGACCGCTTGACAGTTCGAACAGGACTTGGCGGAGATGGGGATCTTCTCCCCACAAACCGGGCAGTCGACTTTCGCCTCCCCAAGTGGCAGGTCGCATCTCGGGCATCTGTCCTCGTCGCCACGGATCATAAGGCCGCAACCTGGGCACGCAACCCTTCGGACGAGGGTCTTCATAGCCTCGAGCTCCGTTTTAATTATGTTGTCGACGAACTCGTCCATGTCGAACCCCGAGCTGGATTTCTCGACGCTGTCGGAAAACTCGGTGAGATCGATGCCGCAATTCGAGCACTTGGAGGCGTTCCTCCAGACCAGGCCCGAGCAGAACGGGCACTCGAAGAGCGTTCCAGGCCCGAACTGAAGGCCGCACCTGGGGCACTCGGGGTCACTGGCCTTCACTATGCGCCCGCACTTGAAGCAGCTGAGGAAAATGTCTTTTCGCTCGTCTGCCATCATCATCACAGGATAGTTTACCCGTTATATAAAGTGTGAAACTGAGGACGACTGATCCGCCTTGTGGGCTCAGGCGCCGCGGCGCCTGCTCCCCCGCCCGCTGGCAGTCGTACAGACAAAGATCAGCATCATCATGCAGACGATAGGCAGCAAACTGGTTTGGAACTCAGGTATCTTGTCGAAAATGACCTGGATGCCGGTCGTGTTCTGCGTCCACTGCCAGCAGATCAAGGTCTCGCCTGAGACCGAATATATCGATGTCAGATACTGCTTGGTATCCGTCCTCTGGGACCCCAATGAGAATGTGCTCCATCCAAGCCCCGCTGGCTTCTTCTTGCAGTCAATGCCGTTGTCAGAAGTCATGTTGATCCAGAAGGCGAACAGGTTGCCTGTGGAGCTGTCCAGGGAAATCGTCGGGTACCTGTAGCCCGCGGTGTTTGCGGTACCACTCAAGTACACGAAGTAGTCCGGAGCAGTGCCGTTCCACGAAGTGCTTGTGGAGTTGAAAGTGAACCCAATATGCGGCTTTGACGTACCTCCCTGTGTGTGCGAATCGCCAAAGACAACATACACGACCCGCTTACTGTCGACGACAACGGATGGAGGGGCGTTATCGGTGTTCTCGAGGGAATCAGGTCCACCTGGAGTCCAGATGTCCAACGGGGTGGTCGCGGTCCATGATCCCGTGTACTTCTTCGCGGAGACATACCCGCTGTGTGCGTAGACCGCCCACATGTCGCTCCCAGTGCCTGCCGGGACAATCGAGCCTTTGACGTTCGTGTTGAGATCTGCGAGGCCCATCGTGCCGGCGGCTACCCGATTGTTAATATTGTTAGCGCTCTGGCTCGTGAATGCCGCTAAGTCGTAGGAGTTGCCTGAGTAAGTCGTCTTATCGCTCGAAAGTACCCAGACGTAGCCGTTTGCGTCGCGGCTGATGAAAGCGTTCTTCCCTCCCAGGGCAAAAGACGATACGTTCCATTGGACGTCGTTTCCCAACCAACCAATGGTCGATGTCGCTGGAGTGACAGTTCCCCGCTGCAAGTAGACATCTCCAGAGGCGGTTGAAACGTCGCCGACAGCAAACACAAGAGAGTTGGCGGAATCATACCAGATTGAGACCTCATTCACGCCGGAAGTCACAAATGCGGACCCGCGGCTGGTCCATGTCATGCCAGCATCCGTGCTGTACTTGTATACCGTGTTCGTGCCATCGAAGAAGAAGCTCCAGAAGTTCGTGCCGTCGTAGAACAGCTTCCGCTGGTAGGACATCGCGGTCGCGAACTGGGAAGTCGTCGAAGAATCGACGGCCCATCTTTCGAAGTTGCCAGCGGACAGGGGAAGTCCGCCAGACAGCGCCCTGACGGTGAGTGTATCCAAAGCTGCAAGGTCAGCGCGGTCTTTCCAGTCCGTCGTCTCTACAATGAACTCGACAGTCGAGCTGCCGCCCATGCTGGAAGCGCTGACACCCACCTCGATCCTGTGCTTGTCCTTCGCAGCATCGACATTCGAGACCAGCTGCGCCCAACCACCAGAAACCCACTGATACAGGGTCTTGGAGATGATACGCCCGTCTAGGCCATTTATCTCTATCTTGTAGTCTGCACCTATGGTCTTTGACCCGAAAGACTCGACGTAGCCAGTTGTTGAAGATCTGTCGTTGTCGATGTACACCCTCAGGACATCGGGCGCAGCTACTCTCCCGGCCACGACTGCGCCTCCGCCACCTCCTGCAGGCTTGAGCTTTATGAACGGCACATACGCGCCAGCACACATGTTTCCTGAGACGCTTACGAAGAAGTAGGAGGATATGGTGGTGTTCACATTGCCCACTGAATCGATGTCGATATTCTGATCCTGGACTGGGATCGGGCCGTCCACATCCGGCGTCGTCCTGCCATTCCAGTCACCGAACGCGCCGTCGATCGCGACCGATGCGGGCTGTGTGCCCACATATGCCCTCGCCGGGTCGCCCAGGATCTCGACGGATGCGAAACTTGAGGTTATATCTTGAGAGGTGATGAAGGCAGATATGAACTGCCCTGCGGGAATGCTAGATGTGTCAACGGACACATCGATAGGGGAGGAGGTCCCCCCAGAAGCCAATGAGAATCCAGCCACCGTCGATGACCATGTGACGCCAACGAGCTCGGGCACGATCTGCGACACGCTCCCGCCCGTGCCCTGGCATGAGAACCTGAGCCTGAGGAGAGGGGTCGAGCTCGACGAGGGCACGATGCCACTGGCGGGGACGGAGGGGGAGAGCTCTTGAGTGATAATGAGCAGGCCGCCACTCGGAGTCACGGGGTAGCTGACGGCCTTGCGCTCCAGCTCATCCTGGGAGACCAGCAAAAACCTCGCGCTCTGTGGCACACTGCTGGGCATGGTCGCCATCGCCTCGAGTTGGGTGCCTGCCAACGACTTCGACAAAGAGCCGATGTCCTGCCACTCACTCCAGTTAGACGTATCCACCCCCGTGGGGAAGCTGCTAACAGATGCGGACTGAACTGTGCCGTTCCATCCGTCAATCTCGAGCATATGCTCCGCACCGATGTCACCTATTTGGTAGCCCGTCGCACGAGAGTTGTCCGAGTCGACGAATAGGAAGAAGCTGCTGACGCTGGAGCTGCTCATCATGTTTGCTAGGGTACGGGCATAGATGTAGACCTTGTCGGCATCGATCCCCACAGACCACTCGCTGACATCGACTGCCGACGCGCCTGACAACGTCCTCATGCCAAACATGGGAACGTCGGACCAGTCATCAAAATTGCCGTCTATGTTGAATCGGGACGACTCCCTGGAATATGACAGGTAAACGAATGTGGGAATGACAATCACGAGCGCGACCAACACGGCCAGGAACTGCCACTTCCTCAGTATGTCCGCGCGCCTCTTCGGAGGGGTAGATCCTCTCGGGGATCCTCTGGTTCCGTTTATCATCCCTGTGCCGTTCACCATGCCGGTGCCATTGACCATCCCCGTTCCATTGACGAGGCCCGTGCCATTGATCACTCCTCTACCATTTACGAGGCCCCGTCCAGGTCCAGCCGAAGGCTCAGTAGAGATTGATGTCACAACCTCCCGCATCGGCTTCTGGATTTCCCTCGGCGGAGCCAATACCTCAGGAAGGGGTGCGATCTCGGGAATGCCAGGCTCCGATGGGAACTCCTCGAAGCCCACACCGCACTTGGGACAGCTCTTTGCCCCCGGCCGTACCAAAGCCCCGCAATCGGGGCATTCGAGCATTATCTCTTCGAACGAGAGAGGAATACTGCACCTGGGGCATTTCGACTCTCCGCCGCTGAGGACCACACCACATGCTGGACAATTGACCTTGACATCTGGCAGTTCCGTTTTCGGGATCGGTGCTCGCAAGAAATCCTGGGAGATCAGGGTCCGTTCAAGGGGCTGGATGATCCGGTGCTCGATCACCTTATCAAGATCCCGCTTCGCGGCGACCTTGTCAATATGGGTCGCGCAGACCGGGCACTTCTCGAGGTCTGGTGACACCTTTTTGCCACACAGCGGACATTGTACCATCCGGTCATCAGTCAAGTTCTCTGCACCTCAGGGGGAGGAATCAAGGGTTCGTCTTTGCTATCTGGTAGTTTAGTCGGCTTTTTGCCAACCAATTGTATCATAGTGTTCCTATACATATATAAGAAGTCTGGCTCACTCTTGGATGTGATAATCTGAGGGCTCCGAAAGGAGCTAAATAGTACCTGTGATGCAGTGCGCGGACAGGCTAGCCAGCATCCTCTGGCCTGCACAAGCTTAATATATACCTCACGGACTCGCAAAGGCAGGTGAGGGTACTTGGCTTGGACAGGCCCGATGATCAAGAGAGATGAGTTCAGATTCGAGATTCCGAAGAGCTTCAAGGCCTGCATGAGCACCTCAGCTGTCATCTTCGCCGATGACAAGATGATACAATCGGTCAAAGCGGACAACGCCCCGGAACAGGCGGCCAATGTCGCATGTCTGCCAGGGATTGTGGGCAGCTCGCTCGCAATGCCAGACATTCACTGGGGATACGGTTTTCCCATAGGAGGCGTGGCCGCCTTCGACTCAGAGTCGGGAGTCATATCGCCAGGCGGAATCGGGTACGATGTCAACTGCGGCGTGAAGCTGGTCCGGACAGACCTCACGGTGAAAGACGTCGGGAACGACATCAAGAAGCTGATAGACACCATTTTCAACAATGTCCCCTCGGGCGTCGGCGAGAAGGGCAAGCTCAGGCTGAGCGGGAGGGAGATTGACGACGTCCTGGAGCAGGGGGCCCAGTGGGTGGTGTCCAAGGGGTACGGGTGGGAGGACGATTTGACCTCCTGCGAAGAGGAGGGGCGAATGAGGAGCGCGGACTCTGCGAAGGTGGACATGAAAGCCAAGCAGAGGGGCGCGCCCCAGCTGGGAACCCTCGGAGGAGGGAATCACTTCCTGGAGATCCAGAGGGTCGAGAAGATAATCGATCCCGTTGCCGCGAAGGCGTTCGGCATCAATTCGGTCGACCAGATCATGGTCAGCATTCATTCGGGCTCGAGGGGCTGTGGTCATCAGATCGCGAGCGATTACATCAGAATCATGGAGGGCGCGCTCAAGAAGTACTCAATCAGTGTGCCCGATAGGCAACTCGCATGTGCCCCTGTCAGCTCCCAAGAGGGCCAGGACTGCTATGTCGCGATGAGCGCTGCGGCCAACTATGCCTGGGCGAACAGGCAGCTAATATTACACTGGGTACGGGAGTCCTTCGAGCAAGTCCTTGGGAGAAGAGCAGAGGAGATCGGAATGGATGTCGTGTACGATGTCGCGCACAACATATGCAAGAAGGAGGAGCACATAGTCGCTGGCAAGCGCATGAAGCTCTACGTTCATAGGAAGGGCGCGACGAGGGCATTCGACACGACAAGGCCCGAGGTGCCACAGAAGTACAGATCCGTCGGACAGCCAGTTCTGATCCCTGGGGACATGGGCAGCGCGAGCTATGTGCTCGTCGGGACGCCACAGGCTATGGCGGAGACCTTCGGGTCGACGTGCCACGGGGCAGGAAGGCTCATGTCGAGGACATCCGCGACCAAGAGGTTCTCGGCCAATGAGGTCGTTTCGATGCTCCAGGGCAGGGGAGTCTATATCCGAGCAGCATCCAGGGACGGCATAGTCGAGGAGGCGCCCGGAGCGTACAAGGATGTTGACGATGTGGTGAGGATAGCCCATGGCGCGGGAATATCCAAGATGGTCGCCAGGTTGAAGCCGATTGGCGTCATGAAGGGCTAGAGCCCTAGGACCTTCTTCGCAGCCTTCGCGACCTTCTCTCTGTCCTTCGCGGGGCAGGCCACCATGACCGCCCATTCGTGGACTCTTCGTGTATGAAGCGACGAGGCAATGGAGCTCATCCTCGGGAGGAGCCTCACCTTCGTTCCATCGAGGATGCGAACATCTGTGAGTGATATCCTGGGCTCTGAGATGGGCAGCTCGTTGGAAGGGACATCGATGATTACGTGGCCCGGGTCGATCCCCGCCCGCCTGGCAATATCCTGCTCGAGCTTGCGGCGTCTTCCCATTTCACCGAACTCGTCGATACTTTTCCAGTCCTCTTCTCCGACCTCGCGCACGGGAATCGCGTATGCCTTCTTGAATAGCTGTCGGTACTTGATCTGCGTCGCTATCTCCTCGAAGTAGCCCCCCATCTCAGTAAGACGTCCCAGAAGGCTGGCATCCGTCATTCTGTGAATGTCCCCGATCTCCTTCTTGCCGAGGAGTTCGACCGCCTTCGCCAGCATGAGCTCGGATATCCTGACCGTCTTGTGGAAGTACACCGAGGAGAACATCAACGCCCTCGCAACCAGCATGCCCTCAACAGCGCTCAGGCCTCCTTTCTCGATCACAAGGTCACCGTTGAATATCTGGATCGTCTCGAGCAGCCTGTCAAGATCGATAACGCCATACGCAACACCCGTGTAATGCGAATCCCTGACGAGATAGTCCAACTGATCGGCATCGATCGTCCCTCCAACTATCTGCGAGAGATAGCGTCTCTCGTTGAAGAACGCCTGGCCCTCTCCCCCGCCAGGGAGGGTACTCTGGGGACCCGCCTGATCATGTGAAAACTCCAATAGGCGTGCTACCTCTTCTGCGTCGATATCATGGGCCTCAAGGACGGCGTTTATCGTCTTGAAGTCGCCTAGTATTCGCCTCTCAGCTTCGGAGAGAACCGTCTCCTCACCTCTGATGAGTCGCCTTGAGATCTCGGCATGGTCGATGCCGAACCTGTCGTGCAGGACCACCTCGAAGGTGTGCGAGTATGGGAGGTGTCCTACATCGTGAAGGAGGGCGGCGCATTTCACAAGATCCGCCTCTTCAGGATCTAGCTGGAGCGCTGAGCAGATTCTGCCAGCTACCGCGTAGGTCCCCAGGGAGTGCTCGAACCTCGTATGGTTCGCACCTGGGTAGACCAAATAAGCAAGACCTAGCTGGTGTATGCTGTGGAGCCTCTGAAGTTCCGGGGCCTCGACGAGCGAGAGGAAGACTCCATCTAGTCTCACGCTCCCGTGCACAGAGTCCTGGATGATCTTATGTCCGCTCAATGGGAGCAAGACGACTTGGCAGAATATAAGGGTTCAGGGTCCATGCAGGGCCCGCGCATGTGCCATGTCCAGATGAGCCCTTCGACCGACTTCGAACGGACATTATACATTTTGATAATGATGACCAAAGCCTTTTAAAAACCCCTTGCCATCATTAGATTGACCAGCAAAGCCGCAGGAGGACTTCTGATGGAGTCCCAACAGGTGACGGGCAGCGAAGACAGAATTCTGACATATGTAGACGGTTTTGACAGCAAGATCGGTGGCGGAATCAAGAAAGGACATGTTGTGCTCCTCGCCGGGACCCCTGGTACAATGAAGTCCTCGGTCGCCTTGAACATACTCTACAACAACGTTAGGAAACGAGGCGTGAATGTGCTCTATGTCTCGATCGAAGAGAACAAGGAGAGCCTTCTCACGGCCATGCAGAACCTGGGCTTTGGAAGTATCGACGAGAACAAGTTCTTCATCGTGGACATAGGGAAACTCAGGTTGGAGCACACAGATGCGGATGTCGGCAGAGACTGGTTCAAGATCCTGAAGGAGTACTTGCGCAAGAAGGTCGAGAACGAGGGGGTGGAGATAGTGGTAATTGACTCCCTGACGGCGGTATACTCCCTCGCGAGCATCTCGAACCCAAGGCAGGAGCTGTTTCACTTCTTCGGGTTCCTGAAGCGGCTCGGCGTCACGACTTTCCTCATATCAGAGACTCAGGTGAACGGCAGTGCCTTCGGTCCGTACCACGAGGATTTCCTCGCAGATGGGACGATCCTTCTGAAGTTCGTCGATGTCGGGGAAACAGATGTGCAGCTTAGGATCCGATGCGTGAAGATGAGGCACTCGAAGATCCACCATGGCTATCTGACGCTCATCTTCAGAGATGGCCAGTTCATCGCGACAACTCCGATTGCGGAATAGTCTCGGAGAATTCTCCAAGGCAGCAGATACTCTTACTGTCAGGAGTACTGCCGGAGATGGACCTGGTTGGTCTAGAACCCGCCCTTGATCTTGTTTCTGTCTATCTTGACCGCCTTCGGGGTTACCATGAGGAGGTTCTTGCCAACACCGGCAACGTCGCCGTCCACGTCCCTCGCGACATTCTTCAGCTCTGCGGTCACCCTCTTCATGGTCAGGTCGTCGTTAGCGATCGAGGTGTAGTCCACGACCACGATATTGCCAGCGTAGACCTGGCTCGTGAGCGCAGACAGGTCCTCGTACCTGAAAAGCTCTCCGACCTTCACGACCGTTTGGGCGCCCTCGGTGCCCATCAGGCCCTCGTCCTCGAACACCATCTCTGTGAGATCAATGTACTGCTCTGCTCCCGAAGTCTCCCTTGGCTCAGTCTCCTGAGGCGTTGGGAACGGCTTCTTCTTGAGAATCGTCACGGTGCATCCCTCGGTCGATGTAATAAGCTTGTTTGGATATAAAAGTACTCATGCGTAGCCAGGCAACTCGTTTTTCCGTTCAATCAACGGGGGATTGGCGCTCGGAGAGGTCATAGACCTCTCGAATGCTCGATTTACTTCGAGCATCGCGGAGTTTGTGTCTTTTCGGCAATAGTGTCGCTCGGTTGTTGTCGTTGAGGAGTGTCCCAGCATGATGGATACTGTCTCTAGGGGTACTCCTCGGTCCAAAAGGGTTTGACCATAGGTCCGTCTCAGTCCATGCACGGTGAACCGAACCCCTGACAGTTGCTCAAGCTGGCATTTCCATCTCTCTGCCATCGGAGCGCTTACCGAACGGTCAGGGTGTCGCTCGGTGAACACCAACGGGTCTGTCTCCAGCATTCCCTTCTTGGCGAGCATCTCCTCTCGCGCTCTCAAGTATCGCACGATCACCGGTCTCAACGGTTCGGGTATTGGTACGATTCTCTGTTTGCCGTATGTGCGCTCACCCTTCGGATGGCTTACGCGAAGAGTCCAGTTTGTAGTATTCAGGTCCGATCTCTCAGCTCGCGTTAGCTCGCTCAGTCTGAGGCCCGTGTAGGCATATGTCCACATCAAGAACCTGATGGACTCTCCCTTCCAACCACTGGTCTTTTCGACCGAGTCGAACACCTTGGCGAGCTGGCCCTCAGTCAGACTCGGTTTGCGTTCGGTCTCCATTCTGGGGAACATTGTCGGGTGTCTGGCTTTCATGCGTTCCATGATTCCGTTTCCCGCGAACCTGAGCAACCCCTTCAGAATCACAATGTACTGGACCTGGGAGTTGTGCGATAGGCCCATCTCACGGATTCCAAACATCAACGCGGTTATCTCTGGCTCTCCCCAATTGACGGGTTCGGCTTTGAGGTCGGGGTTCTTAGCTCGCAACTCAGCATACACGCGTTCTGTCGTTCTCAGGATAGAACCCGCGCTCGC
>Ga0315296_10003406_pt1 | contig 13281 bp, 10 predicted proteins | sample YL17G14_18_MG_FD_203921 | JGI IMG/M metagenome (GOLD analysis project Ga0315296, IMG submission 203921) | Sediment microbial communities from Yellowstone Lake, YNP, Wyoming, USA - YL17G14_18 | ecosystem: Environmental > Aquatic > Freshwater > Lake > Sediment | place: USA: Wyoming | collected... | reverse complement strand
TGGTTGAAGTTAGATAATTTAGCTTTTTAGTATAACTGATTAAACGGGAAAAGTCAACCCCCATAAAAGGCTTCAAGAAGGTTAGGCGGAAACGCCATCCGGCGATGGACCCTTTCAACCCCGGAGGAGGGAACAGGTTTCGGTATGCCTCAAAGAGGTGGAGAGGCACTTGTTTAATGGACTCGACGAATAGGGCTTGCATTTCGCAGGCCAAATGTGGTAAAACTAATACAACCAGTCTTCATCAGAGGAGAAAGAGGAATGGCAAGGCGATGTGATATCTGCGGCAAGGGCGTGGAGTTCGGGCACCAGATCAGCCATGCCCACAACGTGTCGGCGAGGGTCTGGCAGCCCAATATCCAGAAGGTGAAGGTGACGATAGATGGCCAGGTCAAGCGGCTGAACGTGTGTACCCGCTGCCTGCGCTCCGGGGCGGTGCAGAAGGCGAAGTAAGACGGGTCCAGGGAGTCGGGGGGGGGGGCTTTAAAACCTCGGTAAGGATAAGTAAATCAATAAGAGGCTCAGTTTTCATCTGGGCCTCTCTCAATTACCGGGGGTCTACTTTAGGACCTTCACGACCTCCACGATCGTTTCGTACTTGCCGAAAGAGGGCAGGAGATAGGCTCCGGCCACGAGCTTCTTGGCCGAGAGGAGCATCTCCTGGGCCAGGGCAACGCCCTCTTTTGCGGTGCCATCCCCGGCCCGGCGCAGGCGGTCGCGTACGGCCTGGGGGATGGCCATGCCCGGAACCTCGTTGTGCAGGAACTCTGCCTGCTTGGAGCTCATCAAGGGAAGGATGCCCGTGAAAACCGGAAGGTTCACTTCCCGGATGAGATCGAGGAGACGCTCCAAATCACGGGCCTGATAAACGGGCTGGGTGAAAAGGAAGCTCGCCCCGTTGTCCCGCTTGCGCTTGACTTTGTCTGTCTCGGCCCCCAGGTCCGGGGCGTTGCCGTTGAGCGCAGCGCCGACGAAAAAGGAGGTGGGCTGGCCGATGGAGTTGCCCACGATGTCCTTGCCCTGATTCAGGCTGGAGAGGATCCCAACTAGGCCCACGGAGTCGGCGTCGTACACCGCGGTCACGCCCGGATAATCCCCGACGCTTGGCGGGTCACCGGTCAGGGCCAGGATGTTGCGGATGCCCAGGGCGTGCGCCCCGAGCAGATCCGATTGTAGGCCCATCAGGTTGCGGTCCCGGCAGGTGAAATGCAGGACCACGTCCAGGCCGATCCGGAGGGCCAGGATGGCCAGGGCGATGCAGGACATCCGCACCCGGGCCATGGGGCTGTCCGCGATGTTCACGACCTGGATGCCGTTCTCTTTGAGGAGCCTCGCGCCCTCCATGATCTTCTGGGTGGAAACCCCCTTGGGCGGGTCCAGCTCCACGCTGACCGTGAATTCCCTGCCCGCCTTCCGGGCGAAGAGGGAAAGCTCTCTCGGAGGAGCTGCGATCTCTATTCTCTCGGTCGGAGCAGCCTCGACGCTGACGGCGACCCGGGTCATCCCGTTCACCCGGCGCAGAACCTCAGCCATGGCCTGGATGTGGGCCGGGGTGGTTCCGCAGCAGCCCCCCAGGACCCAGGCTCCGGCGCGGAGGAACTTTTCCGTGCACTCCGCGAAATACTCCGGGGAGGAAAAGTAGAGGTACCGTCCGTCGATCATGCGGGGGAACCCGGCGTTGGGCATGGCCGCGAGCTTCCGCTCGCCTAGGACCTCCATACGCTCCAGGACTTCGATCAGGCGTTGGGGGCCCACACTACAGTTCGCGCCGATGACCTCCACGGACCGGGCGGAGAGCTCTTTTACGACTTCCTCGGGCGGGTTGCCACCCAGGGTCATGCCCTCCTCGTTGAAGGTCATCTCCGCGATGATGGGGAGGTCCGTGACTTGGCGACAGGCCTCCACGACGAGGAGCATCTCCCGGAGGTCCGAGAAGGTCTCGAAGATGAAAAGGTCCACTCCGCCCTCTAGGAGGGCCTCGATCTGCTCCCGGAAGGCGTCCCGTGCCTCTCCGGCCTTCATTTTACCCCAGGGCTCGAGGTGCTTTCCGGTAGGGCCAAGGGAGCCGGCGATGAAAATGCTCCTCCCTGAAACCTCGCGGGCCTCGCGGGCGGCCTTGGCCCCGGCGCGGTTCAGGTCCCGGACTTTCTCCTCCAGGCCATGATGCGCCAATTTAAAACGGTTGGCGGCGAAGGTGTTGGTCTCGATGAGCTCGGCCCCGGCTTGGATGTAGTCCTGATGTACCTTCTGAACCATCTCGCGGTGCGATGAATTCAGCTCGTCGAAGCCGTGCTCGAAGGACACCCCACGGGCATGGAGCAGGGTCCCCATGGCCCCGTCCGCGAGGAGGGGGCCGCGGGCCAAGCGGTCAAGGAAGGGGTGTGCCATCTTCTTTCAAATCCAGATTTCTATGAACGGGATCCTGAACAGGCATTGCCTTCGAATCGGGTCATTCGGATCGGGATTTCCCGATCCGCAGAAGGGCGATCTCGTCATCCTGGCAGGGCTCCACCGGAAGGTCTCCCTGCTCCCCGTTCCGCTCCCAGCGCACCACGACCCTGCCCTCCTTCCACCCGTCAGAGTAGCGGGCTGCGATGCGGGCTACTTTCTCGACCTCCTCCGGCGTGGCGCTTCCGTCCAGGATGGCCGTGGGTCCAGGATGGGATACGACGCGGAGGAAGGTGCGCCCCTCGCGAAAGCGGCCGAGAAATTCGTTTTCCCCCCGGCGGCGCCCGACCACGGCCTTGGCCACGGGGGAGAGCCGGAAGTGACGGCCGGTTTTCAGGAGCTCCAGGTCCGTGGAGACCAGAGTGTCCCGGCCCTTATGGGCGAAGAGGTCCTGCAAGCGCTCGGCGAAGACCTTTTCCGTGAGGAAGCAGCCCCCGGCCGGCTGAGGGAAGTCCCGGATCCCGAACTCCGCGGCCAGGCGCAGCTGCTCTTTCCGCGAGCGCCCGCTGATGCCGTAAAGCCTCTCCCGGTCCACCCAGCCCCTTTGCTCCGGGATCGTGGGGGGCAGGAGCTTGGCCGAGAGCGGGCGGAGCAGGATCCCGGTCAGGCCGCTCTCCTTCTCGATCTCGTCCAGGGCCCTGCGGTGCTGGGACATCGGCCTCTGGCCGAGGACCTCCCCGCTGAACGCGAAGTCCGCGCCCTGCTCCTCCAGGTAAGCCTTCGCCTTGCGGAACATGAATATCTTGCAGTCGATGCAGGGGTTTACCCCGCTGCCGTAACCGTGCCGGGGATGGACCAGGACCTTCCGGAACTCCTCCGCGACATCCAGCTTCACGACCGGGACGTCCGAGGGAAGCATCACCTGGGGATGCGGGTTCCACCGCCCGGCATCGGGCTCGCCCAGGGCCTGGTGGTATTCGGGAAAGCCGAACCCGATGGTGAACTTAAGGGCCGTGACCCGGATCCCCTGAGCCCGGATGGCGGCCAGGGCCAGGGTGCTGTCAAGCCCTCCGGAGAGGAGGGCGATGGCATGAATGGTTTCGTTCATCTCTCTTGCGACCGGACAGTTAAAAAGACCTGTCGCGTTGGCCCGCTCCCCGGCCAATGGATCACCATTGGATCTATCAGGGTTTCTTGGGTGCCGTCCGAAAGAAACCCGCGTCGTCGGCGCGCGACAGGTCTCCATACGCTTTATGAGTGGTTCCGGCTTATCCTCCCAAAAGCCCGACTACGGCTTTTTCCACCATGCCCGGGTCTATACGGGTGTTCTTGCAGGGTCCCTCCGGCCTCTGATTGGGCAGGCCGATGACCGGGACCTTGGCCTGCTCCGAGATGCCCGCCACGAGCTCCCGCTCGCAGGCCACGGCGATGATCCCAGCCGGCCTCAGGGCCTTGACCAGGCTCCGGGCCACGCTTCCTCCGGTAGCCACAGTCAGGGCTAGGCGGTAGCGCTCTTTGATCGGGACCAGGTTCGCGATGTCGCAGCGGCCGCAGCCCTTGCAGTTAGCGATATCCTCCACAACTTTCTGCTGGCATTTCAAGAACTGCAGGCAAGAGGGGAGGAGTACCAGGATTCGGCTTCCCGCGATCCGCTGGTAAAGGGCCTGGACCAGGGCGTTGTTCACGGCCAGGAAGGAACGCTCGATCCGCTCCCTTTGGATTCCGATGAGCTTGCCGAGCGAAACGGCGATCGGCATGAGGATGACCATGACGATGGGCCGACCACGAGCCATGAGCAGGCAGTTGCGCTCGGCCAGTGCCGTGAGAGCCACCGTGAGGAATTGAAGCGCGAGAAATAGGAGGGGCAGGGCCAGAACCGCAGCCACTAAGACCGCAAGCCAGACACCCACCTCGGCTAGTCGCGGGTGGATCAGATAATCCAAGAGCCAGGCCGCAGAAACCAGCAACATGAGGCCCAGTCCCGCCAGGATCAAAAACAGTTTCTTCCCCTCGCGGAGATAATCGCGAGGGATGGAATGTTTTCCTGAAACTACGATGCCCTCCTCCTGTTCGCGCTGCCGGCGACGGCAGCGGCCAAAACCTTGGGCTTCCGTTTGTGGGACCTGGCTACCTCCTCCAGAGTGGTGTCAGCCAGGAATCCGGTGATGCGATTTTGAGCCTTGGCCAGGAGGTCGTTGACCCCACAGCCCTTGCCCCGCTTGCATTCCACGCCGTGCTGGAGGCAATCGTAGAGAAGAAACGGGCCCTGCACTGCCTCCAGGATATCGAGGACGCTGGCCCGCTCCGAGCCCGGGGCCAACCGCACCCCGCCCCGCGCACCCCGGACCGAGCGCACGAACCCGGCCCTGGCCAGGTCGCTCAAGATCTGTGGTAGGTACTTCATGGGGATAGCCTGGCGCTCCGCAATGGCCTCCGAGGTCGTCTGGCCGTTCCTTTGCTGCAAGAGGTCGACCAGGGCCAAGAGGGCATATTCTGTGCGGGCTCCAAAAATCATCCACCCTCCTTCGAGAAAATGATGGCTCTACGCTTAGATTATACGCGGAAAGCAAGATTTTGTCAATAACATGTCTGTGGATATTTTCGCAGGGCATCATTTTCGCCTTTCCCAAGGGCAAAAAACGGTCGTTAGGAGCCCAAGCAGGGAGAGCCAAAGGGTCCCCCACGCGAAGAGATCCCCGTGTTTCGTGTAAAAGGTGGTCTGGCTTCTCAAGGGCAGGTCCCCTACGAGGTCGGCCCTCACGAAGATCTTTGTGACCTTGCTGGTTCGGCCGAAAGGGTCCACGAACATCGAGACCCCGGAGTTGGCGCAGCGGGCGATGGCGGTCCGGTTCTCGATGGCGCGGAACACAGCCATCTGGGCGTGCTGCTGGGCGGCCCCGGTCTTTCCGAACCAGCTGTCATTGGTGATGTTCACGATGATCCCGGCTCCGGATTTGACCTGCCTGCGGACCTCGTCCGGGAAGATGGACTCAAAACAGATGAGCACGGCGAGTGCGGCCTTGGGATGCAAGAGGGGGAAGGTGAGTATTCCCACGCTCCAGTCCGCCTCTCCGAACTGGACGTTCCTGAGAAACGGGACCTTCTCCTTGAACGGGATGCTTTCCCCGAAGGGGACCAGGTGTTTTTTGTGGTATCGGCCTAGGAGGGCCCCGTCCGGCGCGAACAGAAACGCGGCATTGTAATAGGCCGGGCCATTCCTCTCCAGGGGCTCCCAGTCCTCGGCCCCGGTGAGAAGGTGGGTTCCCAGGCCTGTGACAATGTCCTCCACGGACTTCCGGCAGGCCCATTCCGAGGTGAGGAAGCAGGGGACCGCGGTCTCTGGCCAGACCACGAGGTCCGGCTTCTCTTTCCGCACATCGCGGCTCATCTCGGTGAAGACCTTTAGAGAATAATCGGGGTTCTGCCACTTCTCGTCCTGAAAGATGTTACCCTGGATCAGGGCGATCCGGATGGTCCGGGAAGGGGCTTGGGGACGGCTCATCACGCCAAGCCCATAAACTATGGGCAGGAGAACGAGCGCGAGAAGGCCGGATAGGAAAGCCGTCCTGCGCTTTGCGTTCCCGGCTGCGATGGTTTCCAGGATAAGGTGGTTGACCCCCATGACCCAGAAGGTGACTCCCCAGACTCCCGTGGCCTCCGCGAACTGCACGAAGAGGAGGGCCTTGGACTGGGTATATCCCAGGGTCCCCCAGGGGAACCCGGTCCAGCCCAGGGAGCGCAGGAATTCCAGAGCCGTGAACAGGAATGGTCCTGCCAGCCAGGCCGGGACCTTCCCCCGGCCGGAGAGGAATCGCGCGAGCCCGGCGTAGGCCGCGAGGAAGAGTCCCAGGTATCCTGCGATCAGGAGGACGCCGAGGTAGAGGAGCGGCGCGACCCATCGCTCCACGGGGTCGAAAACGATCCAGTGCAGCAGGCCGAGGAAGAAGGCGAATCCGGAGACATAAGCATACCCGAAGGCCCCTTTGGGGGTCATGTCCCGGACCGCGAGCCCCAAAGGGAGGAAGGCGATGAACGCTAAAAACCCCCATCCGAATGGGGGGAAGGAGAGGATCAACAGGACGCTGGTGAGAAGGGCTAAGAGGAGGCTTTTGGCTTTTACATTTTTCAATTTGAAATCAGAAAACTCTGACCTCCCGTCCCTTCCGTGCCGAGGCGTAGATAGCATCCATGATCTTAGTCAACTGCACCCCGTCCACGGGCCCAACCAGAGGGGTGGTGTCCGAGGTGACGCAGTCTACGAAATGGCTCATCTCGGCCTCGTAGGAGGCCCGGTATCCCGCGGCCGGGGGTTTCACCATCGGGGTCACGTTGACCAGGTTTCCGTGGAGCTCCTTCAGGATGCGCAGGGGGTTCAGGAGGGCCGCGCCATTGTCACCGAAGAAATTGACATAGGTGAAGTCCTTGTCATACAAGAGGGTCCAGGAGACTTCCACCATGATCGTGGCCCCGCCCCTGACCTTGATGAAGGCCGCGGCCGAATCCTCCACCTCGCTTTTGGGCGCGAGGTGATAGGCCGAGGCGGTCACGGATTCCACCGGGGGGTTCCCCAAGAGCCAGAGGGCCAGGTCCAGCATGTGGATCCCCAGGTCCAGGAACACGCCTCCGCCGGAGCGCTCTTTCTGCAGGGTCCACCTCTCGGGCTTCCAGTCCCCCTTGTGCCTCAGCCAGCCGGTCTTGACGTAGAAGACTTTCCCCAGCTCCTTGCCCTCGATGAACTGCTTCAGGATCTGCACGTCCTGGCGGAAGCGGTGGTTGAACCCTACGAGGAGCTTGCGTTTGAACCGGCTCGCGGCGTCGGCCATGTCCCGGGCTTCTCTGGCCGAAAGGGCCATGGGCTTCTCGCAGAGGACGTGTTTGCCCCGGCGCAGGGCGGCGATGGTCATGGGCGCGTGAAGGTAGTTGGGCGTGGCGATCACGACCCCGTCCAGCTCCTCGAGCTCGAGCATCTCCTCGTAGTTCTCGAAGATATGCGGGACCTCGTGTTTCCGGGCCAGGGCCTGTAGCTTGGCCTTGTCCCGGTCGCAAAGAGCCAGGAGCTGTGCATTGGGAAGCTTCCTGATGGCCGGGATGTGCTCTAACTGCGCCACGGCCCCGCACCCGATCACGCCGATGGCCGCCTTGGTTTTACTCATCGGATTCCTCAAACCTATTTTATGGAGGTCATTGCGGGGAGTCCCCCGATTTATGGGGAGACGACGAAGCGATCTTTCGGGTTTTCCATCTCCCCATCTTTCCGTATCTTACAATATAACATAAAGTTATAAAAAAAGTCAAGGAGGGGGGCGCGGGCGCTGATATTCCTCCTTTTGGCTTGATTTCTTACCTCATGTGTGGTATGCTTTTTCAGCTTTCAATCCTGGAGAGTTATCATGCCGACCCGTATTGTCTTGGAGCGAAATGTCCTTTCTTGAAAGGCGGTGGCCCCTTCTCCTGGCGTTCATATTTCTCATCGGGCTCGCCTTCCGGCTGGGCTATCTCTATCAAATTTCCAGGACCCCGTTCTTCCGCCCGTTGACCTTGGATTCAGAAGCCTATGAGGCCAAGGCCACCGAGATCCTCTCCTCCCCGGGATTTCTTCCCCGGGGCGTTTTCTACCAGACGCCTTTCTATCCTTACCTCCTTGCGTTCCTGAATAAAATGTTTGGGCGGACGCTTTTACCCATCCGGCTCCTTCAAGTTCTTCTCGGCGCGTTCCTGCCTGTTTTGGTTTTCCTGATATCCAGACGTTATTTCCCTGTCTCTACCGCGCTTCTCGCGGCCCTTTTCTCCGCCTTTTACGGGCCCCTTTTGTATGAGGATGCCCTGGGGGACAAGACGACCCTTGCGGCCTTCTTCTTTGCACTGGCCGCCCTGGCGTCCGCGAAGGCGGCCGGGAATCAGAAGGGCTGGCTTCTCGCGGGCTTCTCCTGGGGCGTGGGGGCGCTCGTGAGGGAGAACTTCCTTCTTGTGGGAGTCGTGCTCTCCCTGATTTACGGAAGGAAGAAAGCCTGGCTCGCACTGCTGGGCATCCTCCTGGCCATCCTTCCCGTGACGCTTCTGAACTTGAGGGCCGGGGATTTCGCTCTGGTCACCTCTCAGGGCGGTCAGAACTTCTATATCGGGAACAATCCTCAGGCCACCGGGGGTTACGCCGCGCCTTCCTTCGTGAGGGCGACTCCGGAGTTCGAGCAGGTGGATTTCAAGAAGGAGGCCGAGGCGAGGGTGGGGAAGGCCCTCAAGCCCTCGGAGGCGTCCAATTACTGGTTCCGGGAGGGTCTCAGCTTTATCCTATCCCATCCCGGGAGGGCGGCCCTTCTTTATGTCAAGAAGGCCTTGCTGGTGGTGAACGCTTACGAGATCCCGGACAACTACAATTACGCCTTCCTCAAGCGCTTCATCCCTCTGCTCAGGCTTCCCCTGTTTGAGTTCGGCGTGATCGGGCCCCTGGCCCTGTGCGGATTGTTTTATTCGTGGAGGAGGGGAAGAGAGACAAAGATTTCCCTGCTCTATGTTGCGATTTCGCTTTATGCCTTGACCTTGGTCCCGTTCTTTGTGGTGGGGCGGTACCGGGCTCCGGTGGTCCCGCTTTTGTTTCCCTTTGCGGCTTTTGCGATAACGCACTTCGTGGAGGAGGTCTCTAAGAGGAGGTGGAAAGGGCTGGCGGTTCTGACAGCCGTCCTGGTCATCTTCGGGATCCTGGTGAATCACCGCCGAGCCGACTATCCGATCTCCAAGGATTTCTCCCGGGAGCACTACATGCTGGGGAGTGCTTTTCGCAAAGCCGGCCTGCTTCCGGATGCGGTGCGGGAATGGGAGGCGGCGCTTGCCGAGCGGCCGGATTACAAGGAGGCGTTGAACAACCTTGCTCTGGCGAAGAATATCATGAGGGAGGACAGTTTGAGGCTGGCCGTTCTATCCGCCCCCTCGGATGCCGGGGCTCATCTGGATTACGGAGTTGTCCTCCTGGACCTCCAAAAGGACTCCCTGGCCGTTGCGGAGTTTCAGCAAGCGACCCGATTGAATCCGTCCCTGGCCCGGGCCTGGGACCGGCTGGGGTTCTATTACGCAACGCGGGAGAGGAACTACGCTCTGGCGAAAGAGGCGCTGACTAAGGCCGTGGCCCTTGAGCCGGGCAACCCGAGCTACTGGACGAACCTCGGCAACTGCCTCTACGAGGCCGGGAAGAAGAAGGACGCTCTGGCCTGTTGGCAGAAAGCCCTCGCCCTCCGGCCTGACGACCCCGTGCTGAAAACCAACATCTCCGCCCTGCGGAGAGAATTTTCAAAATAACCTATTGACAAAACTGGACTTTGGATGTAAAATAGTTATGTTCTCGTAATAAGAATCTAATGCCCTAATCTCTTTCCGGTGGAGGGTTCCATGAAAAGATTCTTGCCGTCCTTTCTGCGCCTCGCACCTCGCTCGTCACTTTTTGTCCTTCTTACCCTTACCTCCCTGCTCGTTGTCTCCCCCTCAGCCGTTCACGCCGGCTGGGTCCAACAGCAGAGCGGGACAACGGCCAGTTTGAGCAGAGTCTTCTTCCTCGACCCTCAAACCGGCTGGGCTTGTGGGGGAAGTTGTTTCGTGCTCCGAACCACAAATGGGGGTCAACTCTGGGAACGAGATACGGTTGACCCGAGTATTTTAAGTGTTCTTTGTCTTTGGTTTCAAGATCCAAGCCTTGGCTGGACAGTAGGAGCAAAAGATAGTTCCGGTCACCTAATTAATCAGCTCTTTACCACTACTGACGGTGGGATACATTGGCAAGCGATCTATCGAGATACTATGATTATGACTTATTTTGATATCGAATTTGTAACTCCCTTGAAAGGATGGCTTGTTGGTTCTCAACTTTACTCCAATGGGAGCGGGAAAGGGTATCTTTTCTACACCAGCGATGGCGGGGCCACTTGGGTTCTTAGGGATAGCTGTACATCTACGATTTATTGGGATGTATCTTTTGCTGATAGCCTTTACGGCATTCTGGCAGCGGGTAATCCAGGGATGTCTGAATCATCGGGCTTTCTGAAGAAAACCACGGATGGCGGAGCGAGCTGGCAGTGGCTATGTTCGGGTTTAGCCATGTTTCGTTGGGTTCATTGCCTTGATCGTAATTATATCTGGCGTTCAGCATTCTATGATATTGAGCCCAACCCGTGGTACTGGGGAGTCTCCAAAACAAATGATGGCGGGACAAGCTGGACGTCAGTTCTCAGGGGAGGGACAAACGCTTATTATGCTCCTCCCGTAGAAGTGATTGATACTCTTAAAACTTGGGTCTTGGGCTTCGATACCCTCTATAGAACTATAGATGGGGGGTCATCTTGGACCTTTCAATTTCCCCCTGGGTTCAAGCAAGGCATCTGTTTTTGGGATTCTCTGAACGGCTGGCTCGTGGGACAAAATGGCCTCATCCTCCACACCACGGATGGCGGCTCCGGGGTCTGGTCAGAGATTCCCCGCCTCACGCCTAACGCCTCACGCCTCACGTTCTTTCCCAACCCCTTTACCTCCTTTGCCACCCTTCCCGGGCATGAGGCCGAGCGCTTTGCGCTCTACGACATCTCTGGCCGTCGGGTCGGGGTCTGGAAGGGGGACCGGGTGGGGGAGGGGCTTTCCCCGGGGGTTTATTTCCTTCGCCCTTCAGGTCAGAGCGGCAAGCCTTTGAGAGTGGTGAAGGTTCGGTAGAAAGGGGATTCCCATGAAATCGCATCCTTTTCACCTCACGCCTTACGTCTTACTCCTTACGCTCATTTTTGTCTCTGTCGCAGGCGCCGGCTGGGTCCGCCAGCCGAGCAACACGACGCTTAAGCTCTGGGATGTCTGCTTCGTGGACTCCCTCTACGGCTGGTCCGTGGGCGGGAAAAGCGGCCCATCCGACACCTCCCTCGGGTTCTGCCTCCGGACCACGGATGGAGGGCTCCAATGGAGCAAGGCTTACGAAATCAGAACATGGGGTATCTTGACCACGGTGAGCTTCGTGAGCCGGACCCACGGCTGGATGATGAGCGATTCCTCGCTCTCGCTTGTCACTACAGACGGCGGGCTCACCTGGCAGAACCTGCCTCAGATTTCATTTTGGTTTGTGTCTTTCGCCCAAAGGTTCGTGAATGATACATTAGGTTATGTAGTAGGGGGTACTCCTTTAGGTGGGATGCTTGACGGAACAGCCATTTATCGAACCGCCGATGGAGGTGCTTCTTGGGTTGCCGTGGTGCCTTATAAAAGGGGCCAATGGCTTTTGGGGCTGGACATTCGTGCTTCCAACTGGGTCTGGACTGCAGGAGGATATGACACGTTGTTTCGCACTACGAATGCCGGAGCAACCTGGCAAAGACTCAATTTTCCAGCCCAGACTCCTGGATTTTATGGACTGGCCTTTGGGGATACTAACACTGGAGTAGCAGCCAGTTATAGACCGACCCTTTTCAGAACGAGCGACGGGGGTAACACCTGGACGGAAAGTCCCTGCCCAACAACGCGAAACCTTTACTCTGCAGAGATGTCTGACCCCCTAAACGCCTGGGCCTGCGGGTCTGGGGGAGCAATCGTTGCCTCCACGGACGGTGGGATAAACTGGTCCACCCAAGTTAGCGGTACGGGTGCAGTGCTTCGTAAAATCTGGTTCGTGAACGCGAGGCAGGGCTGGGCCGTGGGTGACAGCGGAGTTATCCTCTACACAAATGACGGGGGGAGATCGGGCGTTGATATGGATGTTCCTATGACTCGAACTGGAAGAGTTGAGATCAGGTGCAACCCTAACCCATCTCGAGGCCCTGTTGAAATCAAGTTTTCACTTCCAAGTGAAGGGTCTGCCGAGCTCTCGGTCTATGATCTTACTGGAAGAAGAATCAGAAAACTGACGGAGGGCATATTTTCTTCGGGTACAAGTAGGATAATCTGGGATGGGCGAGATGAGCGCGATCAAGGGTTATCTGAAGGGGTTTATTTTGTGAGGTTTGAGTCAAAAGAACTCGCGACTACTCAAAAGGTTATTTTGGTAAAGTAGACGATATGAAAAAGACTCCCTTTATTTTATTCCTCGTCGGCTCCCTGTCCGCTTCTCTGTTTGGTGGATGGGGCCAGCCGGTTCCCCTCCCCCTGGAAATCCGTTACAGTTTTGCCCACTTGTCTCCGGATGACCGTCAACTCTGGTACACCAGTGGAATTAATTACGATGACATTTTTGTCGCCCGTTGGAATGGTAGTGGTTGGGATTCCATCGTCCATCTCGGGCCACAAATAAACACTCGAAACAGGGAGTTGTCTCCCTCAATTACTGCAGACCATCGCAAGATGTATTTTGTGGCTTATGGACGGCCGGGGGGGTACGGATCTTACGATGTATGGTGTTCGACGTGGGATGACACCTTGGTGGATTGGGGAGACCCAGTAAACTGCGGGCCAAATGTAAACACCGCCTATGGAGAGTGCACCGCCTTCATCACAGGGGATGGTCGGAAGCTTTATTTCTCTTCGTTTAAAGACAATATCATTGACCTGGACCTTTACGTCTGTGCCTGGCAGGATACGATGTGGGGGCCTGCAATAAGTTTGGGTCCGAAGGTCAATTCCTTTACCGATGACTTTTCGCCCTGGGTGAGCGCAGATGGAGGAAAGCTGCTTTTTGTTAGGTGGGCGGATGTTTATAGCACGGACATCTTTCAATCACTGTGGCGCGGGGCTGAGTGGGATAGCGCTCAGTTAGTTGGCCCCCCGATTAGCTTGGGCAATTCTATTTCCGATGAAAGTCCGTCTCTTTCGTCGGATAGCCTAAGATTCATCTTTTGTAGCAACAGGCCCAGCCGTGACTCTCTGAAGAGGTTCTGGGAATCAAGATGGGAGCCGGGTTCGGTGGTAAAGGAAGATGGGTTCATCTTCGGTGGAGGGGAG
>Ga0315296_10003404_pt1 | contig 13294 bp, 14 predicted proteins | sample YL17G14_18_MG_FD_203921 | JGI IMG/M metagenome (GOLD analysis project Ga0315296, IMG submission 203921) | Sediment microbial communities from Yellowstone Lake, YNP, Wyoming, USA - YL17G14_18 | ecosystem: Environmental > Aquatic > Freshwater > Lake > Sediment | place: USA: Wyoming | collected... | reverse complement strand
ACCTCCTCGCCGGCGAGGCAGAGCATCCGCTAGCTCAGAGACGCTGCTGGAGCAGGCATGCTCCACCCAGTTCAACGCCAGGAATCCTGAGGAGATAAGACTTGTTGCAATTCATCTTCTGGCTGAAGTTTTGCGTTTTTATATTTTTAGTTTGCGGTAGATGGTTTCAGGCTTTGTCTGGTGCCTGAACTTCTGGTAAAGCCAGTCCACCAGTCTCCTGAAGCATTGACGCTTCACCCAGCGGCAGATGTCGCCCAGCGTGGCGAAGCACTTCCCCAAGCGATTTGAGGTTCTACTTATGGATTGACGTAGGAGGGTTAGGAGAGTACAGGCGGTGAAGACCAGGTGCCAGTGTGTAATGGCTCCTCGGCCCTTCCGCATCTGATACTCCCCTAACCCCAAGTTCTGTTTCACGTCGCGATAGAAATCGTCTATGGTGTGCCTCACCTTGTAGGCTTCAATCACCTGCCTATCCGACCAATCCAGCTTGTTGGTCACGTAGAAGTGGAAGCCGTCCTCCCCCTTAGAGACAACCAGCTTTACTTTTCCCGCCTTAGACATCCACACTTCAAGGCCGTATAGAGTGAAGGCTTCACCCTTAACCTTCACCGTCCTGAAACTCTTTTCTGAGAGGGCCTCAGCCAGCTGGGTCACGTTCATCCTCTGCTCCTCATGGTGGACTATCCGGTTAGACTCGGCCTGGGTGACCCAGTCCCACTCCCTAGCCCTCGCAGCTTCAACGATTTGATGGCAGAAGAACCAGCTGTCGAATACCACAATCGTCCTCGTGTCCGCCGGAGGCGTGAAGGCTCCTATCTGCTCGCATGCGAGCTGGATCTTGGTCTTGAAGGCCCGGTCTTCCTTAAGGCAAGTCTCCCTCTTCACGTAGAGGTCTAGGCGCACGGGGTATTCGACATCACCATTAACATAGTGGGTAGTGGCCAGATCGTGGCCCCAGACGGCCCTGCCTTCGGAGCTGTCGTAGTGGTATCCAGCATCCTCCATGTGGAGGCCCGTCTTCTTGTTGATGGTGTCGTCGATGATCAGGAAACCTATAGAGCCCTCGGGAACTTGGAGGTTCTCCCTCGCCATGGCCAACCTCTGGGTCTCGAAGCGTTGAAGGGACCAAGGTGAGGCGGTGAGGAAACGGTTGAGGGTACTCTGGTCTCTAGACTCCACAAAGCATCGGTTTATAGCGTCCACGTTCTTTCTGCCCTCACATGCCACAAGCCCTAGGATGTAGGTGGAGAAGTTTCTGAACTGGGGTCTGGAGAAGCAGGGTCTAAACTGCTCCAGAAGATCCTCCATAACGCCGACAGCAGACGGAACAAGCATTCTTGAAAACCCCTTAGCTGAACCTAAGCTAATATAGCACACTGCGACCAAAAAAGCCTTAAACCCAAAAAACGCAAAACTTCAGTTCTGGTTGAAACCAGAAGGGTTCTTGCAACAGGTTAACTAACGCCTTCGAGGGCGAGCTCCGCGAAGGTGACCATGAACCTCGCGTGCTTCGTTATGAAGGCTGCTGCCCTGGGGTAGCCTCTGTCTCTCAGCCTCTGGGCAGTGGCGTGGATCGATCGAGGATATATCAAGCATCAGTTTTCAGATGGTTGACAGCGATAATGAACATGTCAATGAAAACCTTCTCTCATTGGTAATGTACGAACTGGCCTTCTATTTCGGGCAAATCGAGTTAGACATCCTCAAAGGACCAGCATACGAGTTCAAGTCGTATTGGACTGGCAGAACCTTCTTTGATCTCATACAGAATAGATTAATGTGGAGAACAATCCGTCCTTGAAGTCAACCGATCGATCTCTCCTACCTGTTGTGAGATAAAACCTCAATACAGAGTTACGACCTCAAGAGAACAGGGGTGATCTTGGTGTCTGTGCAGGAAATCGAGCTGAAAAGAATTCAACCAAACAGGCTAAACCCGAGGTTGGACATGAATATAGAAGCCTTGAACGATCTCTCAGACAGCATAAGACAATCTGGATTGATAGAGCCTATTATTGTGAGATCAACCGAAAATGGTTACCAAGTTGCAGTCGGCGAACGATCGATCGATCTTGCATAGTTCACCAGGCAATCAGGTTTACTCGAATAGAAGATGCAAAGCATACCGCTAGAATCGATGCCGCTCCATGGCTTAGGGTTGGCGCTTGACCCAGACTCCCTTTTTGGGATGGAAAAGGGCACAATCGCGTTTGATCAACCTAGGTCAGGGTCGCATGCGCACCAGAACAGATGATACGAAGACTACCAGGAAGTCCATGATTCTCCCTGTTTCTCTGTCGATCACACAGGGACCTAAGAGTTTTCTCCTAGCATCTCATCGTAGGCTGATGCGAAAATTCCTTCAAGATCTAAGGTTGGCCTTAACAAAAGACTCATTCAGCTAAGAAAGAAGACAACGAGAAGTCGCTATACTTCCAACGTATGAGGCTGGCTTGAAGAATATATGAGCCGGGCTGATAACTGTAGTGGAATGCTTCAACCTTTCAACCGAATTCAGAAAAGATCGGCCGACATGGCCAGACTTCACTAGATATCGAAGACAGCAGTAATCGACCACATGTCTCCCGATTTCTGGATGCTCATCATGTGATAGGTGATCGCTTTGATCTCGATCCCGATCTGGTGATGGTTTACATCCAAGAGCTCTCCCAGGCACATCGTTGTGAGTCCTTGCATATCCTCAGTGAACTTGACTTGAATGTCTGAGAAGACCAAGTTCTCGACGTCAATGATGTAGAGGAACTCCTCTAAGAAATTGTAGAGTAACTCTCCTAGGTCCTCGCCCCTTACTGAGAACACCTTTTCGACTTTTCTTTCTATTCCCTCAAGGGGCGTGATGACGTTGAACATGCCTAGTGCCATGTTCGCAAAAGCTTCTTGGAGATCGGAGCCATAGCTTCTCACAGCCAAGTCTGCTGTAGCTTCGTTCTCCAGGTACTCGTAGCGTTTCATGCTCTCGCTCAAGAATTTGAGATCGGAAGCCTTTAAGGCTGTCTTCCTTGTCTTGAGCTCCCCTCCAACTAGCTCTGACTACTATGCTAACGTTTTTTCTATCTGACTGCTACATCGAAGCTATGCCTGGCACCTTCGGGAAGGGAACAGCCTCCCAGATCTTTGATGTTCCGCAAAGGTATCTGGTGAGCCTTTCTACGCCTACCCCGAAGCCTGCCGAGGGGGATATGCCCTCTCTCAGCATTTCAAGATACCAATGATAGGCTGCAGGATCATCGCCCTTTTTCTTCATCTTTCGAAGGACTATCTCATATTCATATTCTCTTTCTCCACCGGAGATACCTTCGCCGAAGCCTTCCGGATATAGAAGGTCGAAGTCTCTGAGTATTCCGTGTCTGATAGGATCTTCCCGGTCATAGAACCCTCTGGCGCTTTCAGGGTAGTCATAGACGAAGAAGGGATCATCAAACATCTTGGACAGATGCTCCTCTGCGTCCCATGGAATTTCCAGAGTCTCATCAAAGGCGAAGCCCTCGGATCTCAGCAACTCTAGGGCTTCGAAGTAGTTCAATCTCTTGAATGGTATCTCCGGGATATGCAGCTCTCTTCCCAGGGATTCGAGCCCGCTTCTGCAGTTGATCTTGACTCTTGAGCACACATGCTGGATTGTCCTCTCGGCCAGATCCATAGTCTCCAAGTAGGATGCTTTGGCAACTTCGAGATCCAGTTGCCTGAACTCTGCGAGATGGCGTCCTGTCTTCACTGACTCAAGAGGTTCTAACCTTAGGTTTGGTGACAACGCGAAGACTTTCTCGAAGGAGTTCACAGCCATCTGTTTGTACATTATCATGCTGCTCATTACCTTGAACTCATGGCCGTAGTAGTCAACTGTGACCTGCCGTGCTCCTCTTATGCCGGGGTCTGTTGACGGACCTATGATAGGGGCCAGTATCTCGATGAAGCCTTCTTTTCTCAGGAAGTCTCTCAGTGCTGAGAGGACCTCATCCTGTATCCTGATAGTTGCCTTCATCTTGGGGCTTCTGATGTAAATGTATCTTTTTTGAAGTTCTTCTGCCAGATCAGGCTCATGCTGAGTCATATGGAGACCGCCTTATGCACGAAAAGGATCAAACGACCTTATAAAATTATTTCACCAACTTTCGCATAATGTACAATGATCGTTACTTTTTTATGCTTGCAATGGTAATATTTTCGTATGGAACACATGTCTGCGGATAAGAAGGATCTGGAAATCCTGAGGTTAATACAGGAGGACTGCAAGAGGCCTATGAGGGAGATCAGCGAGGAGATCGACAGTCCTATTACGACCGTGTATGCCAGGATAAAGAGGCTTGAGAACTTCGGAATAGTCAAGGGATACAAAGCGGTTCTCAACGCTGAGAAGCTGGGAAAGGAGACTACTGCTTTCATTTTGGCTTCCTTCAGCTACAGGATACCCGGTACTGATAGGATGCTTTCTCAGAGAGAAATAGCGAAAGAGGTTGCGAAATTCTCTGAGGTTCAAGAGGTACACATCATAACAGGAGACTGGGATATTCTCATAAAAATCAAGGAAAGGGATGTCGTCTCTATTGGGAGGTTCGTTGTGGACAAGCTCAGAGCTGTCAGAGGGATCGAAAGAACCTTGACTTGCATGGTCTTCGATTCTGCTAAAGAGACTCTGGACATCGCCATCTAAATCTACGCCAACGACATTATCTCTGGAAGAGAATGCTAGGCTAGAAATATTAATAGCCAAATCACTTACGCGTATATGTTGGTTGATTGTGATGAGCGGCCTTCTGCTTGTAAGAGACGCTATGTCCACTAACATCAAGACTGTCAGAGTTGACGACAATGTTCTTGATGCAGTGAAAAAGATGAACAAATTCAGGATCGGCTCGATTGTCGTTGTGAGTGGTAGCCGTCCTGTTGGCATAATCACTGAGAGAAACATCTTGGAGAGAGTTGTTGAGCCAGGCCTAGATCCTCTCGTGGTTAAGGCGAAGGATGTCATGTCGAGTCCTCTTATAACTATTGAACCGAATGCTCCCTTGGAGGAAGCAGCAAAGATGATGATAAGACGCAGCATCAAGAAGCTCCCTGTCCTTGACAACGAAAGGCTCTTAGGTATCATAACTACCACCGACCTCGTACGGGCCAGCAACGTTCAACTAGGCATCGTACAAGAACTGCTCAAGAAAAAGCCAGAATAACCATAGAAAAGAAAGTCTAGGTCCAGAGCTTCGCGCGACAGCGAAATGCAGCTGTCATTCCCGTTTTTGGCAGTGACAACAAAACCTCTTGGGTCCATCCAGTGCATAGCTCGAACCAAATGAGCTCTCGATGAAGCAGGAGGGAATAGAAAAAGAAAGATGGGTTAGAAAGCTATTCTGTCTCTGGCAGTCTTATTGCCTTGTCCATGAACCTCTGTTTCTTGCGTTTATGGTTCTCGACGAACTTCGAGACAATGTTGATGAGGCGAGCCTTGCACTGTCCACACAGGATTTGGCCGCCTCTGCATTCTTCGAAGTACAGTCTGATGACCTCTTCGTCCTTTTCGAAAAAGTGGAAGAGATACAGGTCGTATATTGGGCAGATGTCTGGGTTTGCGCCATACTTTCTCTGTTCCTCAGCACTAGGTTTGCCGCCTGTGAAAGCATTTGAGATTTTCCTAGCTATGGCTGAAGGTTCTTCTTAGAGAGTGAAATAAGTCATAGGACTTCGTTTGCTCATCTTTGGGCTTCCATCTAGCGCTTTCAGAAGCTTGTGGTAGGTAGATGCAGGAGGTATGAACCTGTATGTGCTGCTGAACTTGGATGCCAGGTCCCGAGTTAGACGGAGATGCGGATCCTGATCTATTCCGACCGGTATGATCGTCGCTTTAGGTCCTCCGAACTCTTGAAGCTGCGGAAGCAGTATGTCGCCAGCTTGAATTAAGGAAGCGAGGTAAAGTCCGAGATGTCTAGTCCCATAGATTGCCTTCATTGTGGCCAGAGTAACGCCTCTTGCGAAGGATATTGCTAGGTTCTTAACTCTCTCTTCTTGAGACTGCCGATAGATGTAGCTGTGTCTTGGGTCGAATCCTAGAGCAAGCAGATCGGCGACATTTCCTATGGCTGCACTCTTGCTCTCTTCGAGCTTGATCCCGTTGTCCTCGTAAGCTTCTAAGTCGGCAATGCAGTAGAAGGCAAAAGCTCCCTGCTCCTGAAAGTAGATCACTTGCCGGGCAGTCATCAGGGAGCCAAGATGGAATTGGCCGGTGGGTTTTATTCCGGTCATGACTGCGAATTGCTCGTGTTTTATCATAGCCCTTAGGATGCGTTCGAAGTCTCTGTGCCCGAAGACGACGTTTCGGCGCAGAGGTGCCGAGGGATTCGGTATCTCAGGGAGCAGAGGTTCTAATGGCTCGATACCGAATTCGGTGTATAGATATTCGTAGTCCTCAATTGAGCTGGCCCCGAATGGATCTAAGATGCTCCCGCTGGGTCGTGTGTTCAGAGACAGCTTTCTATCACCTTGTGACGACGCTTGTCTGAGAAGTTGGCAGTCTCGCTCGTATCATCTAGAAAGAGACAGAAGTCTGAAAGGGAAGCTACTTCCAATCCAAGGTATTCACCGCACAGGTCAAACTACTAGAATCATTGGATGCTATAAAGAATTGCTTTGCGGTGCGGTGACCTACGTGGAGGTACAAGGACCCTGTGTTCGCCGTTGCTGGGCTAAAAGAGAAAAACTATTAAGTGGTCTGCAAGTTTCCAATAGAGGCAAGTGTATGGTAGGTTTAGAGGACGTTTTGAGTAAAGAGAACCTTGCCAAACTGAGAAATCTGAACAATCCTCACGTTCTGGAACTCGTTGGCAAGTATGTAGATCTGTGCAAGCCAAGCAAAACATTAGTGATAACTGATGATCCCGCGGATATCGCTTACATTCGTCAACTTGTGCTCGACAACGGGGAAGAGGCCAAGCTGAAGCTGAAGGGCCACACCATTCACTATGACGGCTACTACGATCAGGGCAGAGACCGGGCTGTAACAGCTGTGCTTCTCCCTCCCGGAGAGAAGCTTAGCCTCAGAATCAACACTGTGGAGCGAGAGGCAGGGCTCAAAGAAGTCTTGGGTTTCTTAGATGGGGCGATGAAAGGAAAGGAGATGCTGGTGCGCTTCTTCTGCTTAGGACCCACCAGCTCACGGTTTTCCATCTCTGCTCTGCAGATCACAGATTCGAGTTACGTAGCTCACAGTGAGGACCTTCTCTACAGAAGCGGATATGAGCAGTTCAAGAGGCTTAATGGCTCATCGAACTTCTTCACTTTCGTACACTCAGCCGGTGAGCTTGACAGGCGTAACTGCTCAAAGAATCTGAACAAGAAGAGGATCTACATAGACATTCTAGATGGTAAGGTGTACTCGGTCAATACACAGTACGCGGGAAACAGTGTTGGCCTGAAGAAGCTTGCATTGCGCCTGGCGGTTTATAGGGCGAACCATGAGGATTGGCTATCTGAACACATGCTGATCATGGGGCTTCATCCGCAAGGAAAGAATCGGGTCACCTATTTCGCTGGTGCGTATCCTAGTGCATGCGGGAAGACCTCTACTGCTATGATACCGGGTCAAAGCATAGTCGGTGATGACATCGCATACATAAAGATGGACAAAGAGGGAAATCCTAGAGCAGTAAACATAGAGTCAGGTGTCTTTGGTATTATACAGGATGTCAATCCTGTTGACGATCCATTGATCTACAAGGCCTTGACAACGCCTAGGGAACTCATCTTCTCAAATGTGCTTGTATCTGAAGGAGTCCCGTACTGGCTAGGGATGGGAAGAGACGATATTCCCAAGACCGGCATCAATCATTCGGGTGACTGGTCTGATGGCAAGAAGGATCCAGAGGGCACTATAATCCCCTTTGCTCATCCTAATGCACGATACACAATGAGGATCAGTGAGCTTGAAAACGCGGATCCTAATGTCAACAATCCTGAAGGTGTTGCAGTCAGAGGGGTTCTGTACGGTGGAAGGGACTCAGATACCAACGTACCCATATGTGAGGCCTTGAGCTGGGAACACGGGGTATATCTAGGCGCTACTCTTGAGTCGGAGACTACCACTGCGACTCTTGGGAAGACAGGAGTTCGTACATCTGATCCCATGGCCATCATGGATTTCATGGTAATACCGCTTGGCACCTATCTTTCGAACCATATCAAGTTTGGCGCGAAGCTGAAGAGCGTTCCCAAGGTTTTCATGACCAACTATTTCTTGAAGCATGAAGGCAAATACTGCAACGAGAAGGTCGATAAGAAAGTCTGGTTGCTCTGGGCCGAAGGGCGTATCCATAACGAGTATGAGGCAGTAAAGACTCCTTTAGGATACCTGCCAAAGTACGAGGATCTGAGAAAGCTGTTCAAACAGATATTCGACAAAGAATATGAGGAGAAAGACTACAACATGCAATTCTCTCTTAGACTGGACAAAATGCTTGAGAGGATTGCCAGAATGGAGGGACTGTTCGAAGCAGAGCGTGGAATACCCCCAGAATTCTGGAAGATCCTGAACCAGCAAAAGACTGACATAACGGCTCTAAAGACCAAGACAGGTAAAGCTGAGCTTCCACCTGCATACTTTGTTTAGAGGGCCCTCTTCTTTTTCCACCATTTCTTGCTTCAATAACACATTCGATCAGGAGGCCTACCTGTGATCTTCATGACTGAGACTTCGCTGACATTGATCAATGTTTTTTAAAGGACGCTACTTCTTGTTCTGCTGGGGAGTCGGGTAGTTGAACCTGCTCGAATTTGAGGCAAAGAGGGTTTTTCAGGAATATGGAATACCTATTCCCCAAGGTGAAGCTGCAGAAAGTCCACTGCAGGCCGAGGAGATTGCTAAGAGAATAGGCGGGCCTGTGGTGATCAAAGCGCAGGTTGCAACGGGGGGGAGAGGTAAAGCAGGGGGTATTCTGTTTGCAGAGACGCCTGAAGAGGCGGGCAAGGTCGCGGGCAAGTTGCTTGGTATTGATCTCAGAGGCTTCAAAGTGGCCAGAGTCTTGGTTGAGAAGAAGCTCTCGATAAAGGAAGAAGTTTACTTCGGGATAACCGTGGATCGATCAAGCCAGCGCTATGTTGCCTTGGGCTCAAAAGAGGGAGGTGTGGATATAGAAGAGGTTGCTTCAAAGACTCCTGAGAAGATAATCCGGTTTCAGATAGACCCATTATACGGTTTTAGAACCCATCATGCCCGGCTGGTAGCCAAAGCCTTGGGATACAGTGGAAGGCAAATGACAGCCCTTTCAGCGATATTCCTGAGTCTCTACAAACTGGTAGTAGAGAAGGATGCGGAACTCACTGAAATCAACCCATTAGTAGAGACCTCTGAAGGAGCTTTCGTGGCTGCTGATGCACGTCTCTCGATCGACGACAACAGCCTCTTCAGACATCTAGATTTCAAGGAGAGGCTCTTCTCAGAACAAAGAGGGGAATATACCCCCGAGGAACTGGAAGCAAGAAAGAAGGGACTGGCCTATGTAAAGCTGGATGGAGACATAGGCATAATCGGAAACGGAGCCGGTCTCACAATGGCGACTATGGACATCATTAGTCTCAAAGGCGGGAAATCCGCAAACTTCCTTGACTTGGGAGGAGGAGCCTCCTCGGAACAGATGTCAGCTGCTTTGAGTCTCATCTTTTCTGACAACAGGGTGAAGGTGGTTTTCATCAACATACTGGGGGGTATCACTAGGTGTGATGAAGTCGCGCGGGGAATACTTGAAGTAAAAGAAAAGCAGGGCTTCGAAAAGCCTCTCGTGGTCCGGTTGATGGGAACAAACGAGGAAGAAGGACGACAGATGCTCCGAAACGCCGGTGTAGAGGTCTCCCCAAGCCTTGATGAAGGCGCAGCCAAGGCTGTGGAAATCGCAAGGGGGAGCTGAAGAATGGGAATCTTCATTGACAAGAACACGAGGGCAATAGTCCAAGGCATCACTGGAACTCAAGGCATGTTCCACACCAAGCTCATGCTTGATTACGGGACGAAGATAGTGGCTGGCGTGACTCCGGGTCGCGGTAATACACAGGTGCAAGGCATACCGGTCTATGATGCAGTTGAAGAAGCATTGGAGCGCGATAAGGCTGATGCAACGATCATCTTCGTACCAGCCAGCTCGGCCCTTGATGCTGCACTTGAATCACTCGAAGCTGGCCTTCAGACAGTTGTGATCATAACGGAGGGAATGCCGATCAGAGATTCTGTCGAGCTTATTGCTAGAGCCAAGCAACAAGGGGTGAGCATCGTAGGTCCCAATTGCCCAGGCCTCATAGCCGTGGGAGAATGCAAGCTAGGCATCATGCCTACGCAGATCTTCAACCAAGGGAGTGTAGGGCTGGTGTCGCGAAGCGGGACACTCACCTATGAGGTTGCCGGTGCCATATCACGTGGAGGGCTCGGCATATCCACCTGCGTTGGTATAGGAGGAGACCCGATAATAGGCCTCAGTTTCATCGACATCTTGCGGAAATTCAGAGATGACTCTTCCACGAAGGCTGTGGCCCTAATAGGCGAGATCGGAGGCGACATGGAAGAAAAAGCTGCAAAGTACATATCAGAGTCTAAATACCCCAAACCAGTTGTAGTCTTCATAGCGGGCACGAGCGCCATCTCGGGAAAGCGGATGGGTCATGCCGGAGCTATCATCCATGGGAATGCCGGTACAGCTCAAAGCAAGATCAACGCATTCTTGGATGCAGGAGTCAGGGTTGCCGAAACCACTGAGGACATTGTTCGAATACTCCAAGAATTCCCCTCTTCCTTGTAACATCGATCGATCATGTGTTAGCCTACATGGTTTCATTGCAGGCCTTCTGAAGGCTCAGAACCACCTCCTCCATTTTCCTGACAGCTTGAGCTAGGCTTGCCGAGGCGGATGAAAGCCCCATTTTCTCGGCTTTTTCAGCCCATTCTCTGAAGCTTGTCTCATGCTCTTTGCTGTGCTCAATCCAGTGCTCCAGAAGCCGGTGCAACCTAAGCTTTTCCTCTGCCAATCTGACCCATTAAGATGAGCCGCTCTAGAGCTTTAAGGCATGTGGGGTTCTTTTTGGTGGAGTCTCAGGAGACAGGGCTCGTCAGCAGATAAACGGTACTTGACCAAGCTCAGCTCGAGATCCGTTTGAAACCTATGCATCATTTTCTGGAGTGATGGTAGGACCATGTTTGTGCAGAGGCCTTGCATCCATACGTCGCACTCTAGGCCTATGCTGAGGTAGGCTTCGTATATCGGGCATCGAGCCACGTTGATGGAGAATCCGCTGTTCCCTTGGGGCTTCGTTGTGACCTTGGCTCCAAGGTCTCCCATGAAGTGACTGTAGACCTCTAGTCCCTTTTCCAAAGGTCCTGCTTCTCTCTTGATGTAACTAGATAACTCTTTTTCAGTGATCTCTGCTTGACGGTCCAGGGCTTTGTACAAGAGGTCCAAAGCTCTGTCTGTGCCGATCTTCTCAATGACCTCCATGAGAAACAAAAAACAGAGGGTGTAGACCCTTCTTACCGCGTCTGCAGTTTGGCTCTCCGGCGGAGTTGATCGTCTGGTCACATCTTCTCAATCTTATCAAGGTTTTGTTTGCGTTTCCAAAGTGCGGCCATCACATCTGCAGCTCTTTCAGGAGTTGTGTAGACAGGTATTCTTGCCTGCTCCAAGAGCTTTGAGGCCTCTATATCTATGTCCGCACTCGGGTTGATTACAAGAACAGGTTTTCCGTATTTCTTGTACGTAGCTGTGAGTTGGTCATTCAACCACTTGTAGATGCCGAGGAAGTCTTCAGGTTTCGAATCTGGGAACATCGTGTGCATTATTGAGGTTCCCAAACCTATGGTGATAAGCCCATCAATGTCTGGGTCGCCGAGGAGCACATCAGGGACTTTGAGGAAGGAGTTCATGTTCAATGATGCAGTGAGATCCACTGGGTTTCTCGGGTTTCCAAAGGCAGGTATCACTTCAAGAATCTTTTTCTGCCGTTCCTCTGGCAAGGTCGGGATTGTTAGCCCATTCTCTATTAGCGAATCAGCGGTCTCCACTGCAATGCCACCGGAGTTTGATATGATCCCTACTTTGTTGCCTTTAGGAAGCGGTGAATAGAGCAGCCCTTTGACGATGTCAAACATTTCTGATGCGTCTCTCGCGCGGATTATGCCCGCCTGCTTGAACATTGCGTCATAGATCTTATCTGAACCTGATAGTGCACCTGTGTGAGACGAAGCTGTTTTGCTGCCAACGTCAGTTGTCCCAACCTTGATGACCACGATCGGTTTCTTCTTGGTTACTTCCTTGGCGACTTCGTAGAATTCTCTTCCTTGTTTTAGCCCTTCCATGTACATTGCGATTACCTTGACGCTCTCATCCTCACCAAAGTATCTGATGTAGTCCGGTGTTGTGAGGTCTGCCTCATTGCCAGAGCTTATGAAAGTGGAGATGCCTACACCCATAGCTGAAGCACGAAGGTAGAGTTGCATGCCATAGCCGCCACTCTGTGAGATAAAAGCGACTTCACCTTTCTCATGAAGGAAGGGCACCATGAGCGCACTTAGCTTGGCTTTGGAGCTGCATATGCCCATGCAGTTTGGTCCTATGAAGCGCACGCCGCCTTTTCTAGCTATTTCGACAACATCATTTTCGATCTTCTTGCCTTCTGCACCTGTTTCTCCGAAGCCTGATGTTATTATTATAGCACCTTTCACTCCCTTATCTGCACAGTCCTTCATTATGCTCGGAACGACAGTGGCGGGTACAACAATAATAGCGAGGTCAACTTTGTCAGGTACGTCGGTTACTCTTGGATAGACTTTGAGTCCCTCTATTTCAGGCTCTTTTGGATTTATTGGGTAGATCTTTCCTTGGTAGCCGCCTTTGATGATAGCTGCAAGCAGCATGTGGCCCCACTTGAACGCGTCTTTTGAAGCTCCGACTACAGCTACGCTTGAGGGGTTCGTAATGGCATCAAGCGAATCCTTGCTCTGCATTTCTTTCATTCACCTCGGATGTTTCTTCATTATTACAGCAGTAAGCTATTTAAAAATGGTCCTAAATACTTATACGAGTTATTGATTGAAAGGTTCCTGGTGAAGATTGATGGCGAAGTTTTTGAGCGAGGAATATTTCAAGTTAGTCCAAAAGGTTGCTAATGCTGATGAGGAGTTCGAGATAAAGGCAAGAGGTTTCACAGGCTCTTTCACTTTCAGGGTGACAGACAAAGCTGACTTAACACCTGTCTATGTGATGTTCCAGGACGGCAAGATCATAGAAGTCAGAGCTCTGAATCAGGGAGA
>Ga0315296_10003403_pt1 | contig 13296 bp, 14 predicted proteins | sample YL17G14_18_MG_FD_203921 | JGI IMG/M metagenome (GOLD analysis project Ga0315296, IMG submission 203921) | Sediment microbial communities from Yellowstone Lake, YNP, Wyoming, USA - YL17G14_18 | ecosystem: Environmental > Aquatic > Freshwater > Lake > Sediment | place: USA: Wyoming | collected... | reverse complement strand
TCGGTAGGATTACAAAAGCAGATGTTAAAAAACTCAGAATAACAATTCCAGACGTAATAAAGAAAATTGAAGAGCAAACGAACGGTATGGTTTCTAGAGATGATTGGTACCCTGTTCCGACTGTTGTGCCAATAACTCATGTTGTAGAAACTATTACAGGGTTGCCTGAATATGAGTTTACAGCTCATGCTGCATGTGGAATGGCTACTTATTTATTTTTAGATGGAAAAAAAGTTGTTCCTATAACTAGATTTCTTGATGTTGAAGGTATGTTAGGTTTCTTAAATGAAAAAGCAAAGGAAATAAAATCTGGAAAAAGTAGAGTTTTTACTTCATTAAAAATTTTAACAAAGATAGGAAGTTTTATAGATAAAGATAAACAACCTAAAAATTTGAATTTAGCAAAAATATTGTTTAATATTCTAAGAAAACAAGACTATGATGCTTTGGGGGAATTGCAACACAAGTCTCTTTTTGTTGGAATGATGCATTTCATGGACTTGTGGAACTATGATATAGAAAGAGTTAAGAAATGTTGCATTCATTATGCTCAACCAGATGGTAGAATTATCCCTTTCTGTGCATTTAATGTTATACCACAATGGTACAGAGATGTCATCCAAGAGAAATATTCATTATCAATTCCAGAATGGGAAAAAACAACAGGAAAGAAACTATCTGCTGAACTTTATAAAAGGGATATAAAGGCTTTAGAAGCAAGTCCGCTTTATAGGAAAACTTATGAGAATTTTAGATAATTTATATTTTCTAAAAATTAAATTTAAAGTATGGGAGTACAGATTTTTGATATCTTACCTAAAAAAGAAATCGAGATAGGAGAATTATCAGGCAGATTCATAGCTGTTGATGCCTTTTTATGGTTACATCAATTTATGAGCATAATACGCCAACCTGATGGAACTCCTTTAAAAGATTCTAAAGGAAGAGTGACAAGCCATTTGAGCGGGTTGTTCTATCGTTCAGCAAAATTAATAGAAAATGGTATAAAGCTTGTTTGGGTTTTTGATGGTATGCCGCCTGATTTCAAAGGAATGACAACTGAAAAAAGAAGAGTGCTAAAAGAAGAAGCACATATTAAATGGAAAAAAGCCTTGGATAAAGGAGACCTGGAGGGAGCAAGAAAAGCAGCTCAGGCTACATCTCACCTGACAAATGAAATGATAGAGCAATCGAAATTACTGCTAAATTTCATGGGAATACCAAGTGTCCAAGCTCCGTCTGAAGGTGAAGCACAATGTGCTTATCTTTGCAAAAAAGGATTAGTTTATTCTGTATCTAGCCAAGATAGTGATAGCCTACTTTTTGATTCTCCTAAGTTAATTCGTAATCTCTCTATTACTGGAAAAAGAAAATTACCGCGACAGGATGTCTATATAGAAGTAAAACCAGAGATAATAGAATTAAGTAATGTTTTGAAAAATCTAGGGATTAGTAGAGAACAATTGATAATGATCGGATTGTTGGTTGGAACTGATTATAACCCAGGCATAAGAGGTTATGGTCCTAAAAAAGCTTTAGAACTTGTGAAAAAGGAAAAAACTCTAGATAATATTTTGAAGAAAATCGAATGGAATTATGAAATACCTGCAACTGATATTTATAATTTTTATTTGAATCCTCCAATAGAAAAAAATGTTGAAATCGAATCCAAAAATTTAGAACCTGAAAAAATTTTGAGATTTATGGTTGATGAATATGAATTTTCTCAAGAAAGAATAGAAAAGGTTATAAAAACTCTAACAGAACATAAACAAAAATCTTTGGGTAGTTGGTTAAAATGATCAGAATAAGGAAAGTAAATAAAAGAGATATAAGTAGTATTATAAATTTAAGAAATGAATTCGACATCTATCATAAAAAATTCGATAAACTTCTAAGTATAAATACAAAGCGTAAAAAATTTAACAGACGATTTATTAAAAATAAATTTAAAAATAGAAGTGTTATTTTGCTTGCAGCATTAGATAGAAATAAAATAATTGGGTATACTTTGGGATGGATAGAAAAGAAACAACCTTACGATTTTAGAGTAGGTTATATTTGTGATCTATTTATAACAAAAAATTATAGAAATAAAGGTGTTGGTAAGATATTGATTAAAAAATTGATTAACCAGTTCAAAGCCGAGAAAATAAGATATGTTGGTTTGGATGTTTATTCAAACAATAAGAATGCTATAAAAACCTTTTATTCTATTGGATTCAGAGAATTAAGTAGGCATATGATAAACAGAGTGGAATAATATATTTAAACTTAGGAACACTCCTGAATTGAAAAAGCTTGTGACTTTTATCCCTAATAAAAAAGAAATTATTCATAATTAGTGATGGCTTCTTTCCTGACAGTTGCAAGGCATTGTTGGTATACGAGCAAGAACTATAAAAGTAGGAGAGATAAGAGAGAGTATAATCTTTTTAGAAGAATAGATTTTGATATCTAATTCTTTTCAAATATCATGTACATATGATTATTTCCTGAATCCTCTGAAAGCTGTTGCAGTTTTTTTATCTTTTTTATCTAGTTCTCTCAAGACCATTACTTTTATCTCAGATGTAGAAATACCGTCGTAAACTTTATTACTGACAACATGTGCTATATCACTTGCTATCTTTGCAGATGTTCCTGCCTTCTCACAAGATTTAACTATCTTGTTTTTGTTAAAATCTTCTAGCTTCCCACCCTTTTTTCTAACTTTCATAAAAAACCTCTATTAAATATTGAGAAATCGCTACTTAAAGCCGTACCTACCAACCAATGGAACAAACATAAAAGAACCTATAGATTCTTTCTCAATTTTACCTCTTAGTTTCTTTATGATATACATTTCTTGTATGAAGAGATTACCAATAGGTATTACCAGTAATCCATTTATTTTCAATTGTTTTATCAATGGTTCAGGAATATCAGGACAGGCAGCAGTAACAATTATCCTATCATAAGGAGCATATTCTTTTAGTCCTAAAGAACCATCTCCTTTAATAATCTTTACATTTTCAATTCCAACCTTTTTTAGATTATCTTTTGCAAAATCAATTAATTCAGGAACAATCTCTACTGTATAAACAGAACCATTTTCACCAACCAATTTTGCTAGAATAGCAGCTTGCCATCCTGAACCAGTTCCTATTTCTAGGATTTTTTGTCCTTTTTTTACATCTAAAGCTTCTGTCATAACAACAACAGTAGAAGGTTGTGAGATTGTTTGATCATGGCTTATTGAAAGAGGAGTATCCCTATAAGCAATTTCCTCCATCTTTTTTGGAACAAATAAATGCCTTGGAACTTCTCTCAAAGCATTTTCAAGGGCTTTTGATTTTAAATAACCTATGCTTTTGATATGTTCTATCAGCCTTTCATTTTCTTCCTCAAAAACCATAGATTTATTTTATACTTATAACATAATCAAGTTATGCATGAGAGTTTAGAAGAGTTTATAAGAAAAATAAAAGGTTTAGAAATTCAAGGAGCAAAGGAAACTGCTATAGAAAGCTTAAAATTTCTTAGAAATCTTGTGAAAGAAAAAGGATTTGGAAAAGAGTTTGAGAAAGCAGCTAAAAAAATCGAAGAAACTAGACCAACAGCAGTTGTTCTACATAACTGTTTAGAAGTCTTAAAAAAAGATAGAAAAACAGAAAGTATAAGCAAACTACTGAGGCAATTGAATGAAGCTACAAAGAAGATTTCAATAAAAGGTAGTCGTTTAATAAAGGATGGTTATAAAATAATGACACATTGCCATTCAGGTGAAGCTTTGGCAGTAATTAAACAGGCTTGGAAAGAAGGTAAGAAAATTACTGTTTATGCAACAGAAACAGAGCCAAAACATCAAGGGATAAAAACTGCAAGAGAATTAGCAGAATTAAAAATACCGGTTATGTTAATAGCAGATTCAGCCATAGAATTTTTTATTAAGGATGTTGACATTGTAATAGTTGGTGCAGATAGTTTAAGAGTTGTACCTCCTATAGGGCTTGTTAACAAAATAGGCACTTATCCTATGGCTGTGGTTGCTAAAGAGCATAAGAAACCATTTTACGTTGCAGCAAATACACTAAAGATAGACAGAAGGAAGAGATTTGTTATTGAAGAAAGAAGTCCTAATGAAATTTATGTAGAGCATATAAAAACTTTGGAAGTGAAAAATCCAGCTTTCGACATTACACCACTCAAGTATATAAAAAGAATTATTTGTGAAAAGGGTGTTATGACGCCTAAGCAGTTTCTTAAATTATAAATAAATGGAATATAATTTATAGTGATATGATGCCTAGAATAAAATTTCAAAACAAAAAAGAAGGAAGAAGAACTATTCTCAATTACGTTAAATATTCTATTAAAAGCAATAAATATCCAGGAAGAATTGAAATAGAAAAATTATTTCATATCGATATAAGAACTTATTTTAAAGGTAATATTGAAGAAGTTTATAGAATATTGCATATTGATTATAAACCGATAAAACAACAAATTGTTATTAATCGTATTAAACTTGCAATGTTAAAGCGGAGAAAATTTAAATCAAAGGAAGAAGGCAGAATAATTATTTCTAACTTTATAAAGAAAAATGTTAGATTAAATATATTCCCAACGTGTACAAGCATAGAAAAGCATTTTAGAATTAATTTGAGATCTTATTTTAAGAATATAAAAGAAGCCTATAATTTTGCTAATATAAAATATCCCAGACTAGGAAATTGGAGTGGAAAAAAATCTTTCAAAGAAAAGGTTGTTATAAGAAAAAATATATTAAAGTTTGTTAAAAATGAAGCAAAGAAAAATAGTTATCCTACAATGAAGCAAATTCAAAAGAAATTTCATATCGAATTGAAAACATACTTTCAAGGCAGGATAAGAGAAGTTTATAACCTAATAGGAAAGGATTATTCTAAAATTAGAAAAATATGGGGAATAAGAAATAATTCTCATTTCAAAGATTTAAGAGAAGGCAGAAATAAAATTGCATCTTTCATAAATGAAAATATTAAAAAAGGAATTTATGTAGGTTATAATGAAATTTGTATGAATTTAAATATTAATTTAATTACTTATTTCTCTGGCGTAAAGAAAGCTTATGAATATGCTGGTGTAGAGTACAAGAAAGAGCCAAATCAATTTATAGCATTAGAAAAAGAGGAAAAACTAAGAAAAATAGCCTTACAATATTTGAAGAGTCAAGGGTTTGAAATTATTAAAAGTAAAAGTTCATTTGATGAGGATATATTGGTTAAAGATAAAAATGATAATTTAATACCAATAGAGCTTAAAGCATATCATAGAAGTATCTCAATACCGAATAGACTTCCTTATTTAAACAAGAAAAATAAAAATGAAATTAATCAAATTCAAGCATATATTAAGAAATACAAATCAAAATACGGAATACTAATTACATCTACAAATAAAATAAAAATAAATATTCCTAAGAATGTTAAGCTAATTGAAGGAAAGATATTGTTTAATTTTCTGAAAAACAGTAATAATTCTAGATCAATTCAAGATTTAAATTGGATAAGAAATTCTTATACCAGCGAAAAAAAGGAAAAAAGAATAAAACATATGAAAAACAAAATTGCAAAAATATTCAAAGAAAATGCAACGATAGGCAAATATTTAGGTACTCACGAAATTGAAAAGATAATGAAAATTGACTTGAGAACATATTTTCCAAATGGAATGAAAGAGCTGTATGAGTATTCTAAGATCCAAATACCAAATAAATTAGTTAAGAAAATAAGTAAAGATGTGGTAACAGAAAAAGGAGTTCTAACTTCAGGAAATATTTTGAGGATGTTAAAATGAGTTATGTTGACTTGAAATATAAACCGAATAAAGATGATTTGATTTGTGAATTCAGAGTAGAACCATCAAAAGGAATTTCTATTAAAAATGCAGCAGAACATATTGCAGCTGAATCAAGTATAGGCACTTGGGTAAAATTAAAACTTTCTCCGAGAATTAGAAAACTAGGAGCAAAGGTTTTTGAAATTAAAAACGACTGTGTGAAAATCGCCTATCCTATAGACTTATTCGAACCAGGAAATATGCCTCAAATTCTTTCAAGTATATCAGGAAATATTTTTGGGATGAAAGTTGTCAACAACTTAAGATTAGAGGATGTTCACTGGCCTTATGATATTGTAAAATCATTCAAAGGACCTTTGTTCGGCATACAAGGTATAAGAAAATTATTGAAAATTCCTAAAAGGCCTCTTTGTGGAAGTATTATTAAACCAAAGTTGGGTTTAGATGAAAAAGAGCATGCAAAAGTTGCTTATGAAGCTTGGGTTGGTGGAATAGATATTATAAAAGATGATGAGAATCTCTCTAATCAAAAATTCAATAATTTTGCAAAAAGGGTTATTGAGACTTTAAAGATGAGAGATAAAGCTGAAAAAGAGACTGGAGAGAGGAAAGTGTACATGCCAAACATAACAGCTGAGAGTGATGCTATGTTAGAAAGAGCGAATTTTGTTAAAGAAGCTGGCGGAGAATATGTTATGGTTGATATAATAACAACTGGTTGGTCTGCTCTACAAACTCTAAGAAATGCAAACGAGGATTTGAAATTAGTTTTACATGCACATAGAGCTGGACACGCAGCTTTCACTCGCAAGAAACATGGCATATCAATGGTTGTTATAGCTGATATCGCAAGATTAATAGGTTTAGATCAAATCCATATTGGAACAATAATAGGAAAAATGGAAGGGCCTAAAGAAGAAGTTTTGACAACCGAGGAAGAAATTGAGGGAAAAATCATAAAAGAACATAACCATGTTTTAGCAGAAGATTGGCATCATATAAAACCTGTTTTTGCAGTTTGTTCAGGAGGATTGCATCCAGAAATGATACCTTATCTTGTTAATACTTTAGGAAATGATATAATCATGCAATTTGGTGGCGGGATGCATGGTCATAAAATGGGAACAAGAGCCGGAGCAAAAGCTGTAAGGCAAGCCATAGATGCAACAATGAAAAATATATCTTTAAAAGATTACGCATCAAAAAATAAAGAACTTAAGATAGCATTAGATGAGTGGACAAAGTGATATCATGGCTGAAGATGAGAAAAAACCTGAAGAGACAAAACATGAGGAACATAAGGTTGGAGAAAGACATAAAAACAGATTTCATATAAAAATTACCAAGATCGATATAGTAGCAATAATAGCTTTAATGATTTTTATAATTCTCGTTACAATACCGGTCTATCAACCAAAAGGAAACTGTGAAGTTGCAAGGCCTAATTATAAATGTGCTTCTCTGAAGGATGTTATGGTTGAGAATTGTGTTTACTGGGGTAATTATAGTTGTGATACAAATGCTGATGTAAGCTTGCCACAGATAGAATGGTATATTGGAAATCTATGCAAACTACAGAACCAGTATCATAATTCTGGTTTAGAATGCTCTAATCTGAAAAAAGCTTGCAACCAAATAACACGAAATCAAACATGTCCTTTGATTTAGATTTATTAATAAAGAATAATAAATTCTAATTGTATGACACTCAAACAATTCCTAAAGCCAGACTGGAGAAAGATTGCCTTAACAACAGCACTCGGATTATTTACTTATGCATTGATGATATCTGGTATTTGTTTTCAAGCTACATGTGTTGGTTGTCAGAGACAATGCCCGCCTATACACTCTATAAGCATGGCCATAACCGCAGTAACTGCTTTTCCATGGTATATTACTGACACTGCTGTAATTTGGAGCATAACTAATTTTGATAAAAATCTTCCAAGCGTACTGTTTCAGACTATTGATATGACTGAAATGTTTTTTTGGGATATTCCAAATCTTCTAATAAGATTGTTCTTGTCAATAACATATCTGTATATCCTCTCCTGCCTCATAATCTGGATTTATTATAAGGTGAAAAAGAAATGAAATTAATAGCAAAGCCAATAAACTTGGAGGTTGGTGGAAAGTTAATTGTTATAATAAACAAAGAGGATGCAGAGTCCTTGGGCTTACATTCATTAGATAGGGTAAGATTAAGATTCAAAGAAAAAGAATTAACGGCAATAGTTGATGAAACAGCAAAATTTACAATGAAAGGAGAGATTGTAACCAATGATGATGTTTCAAACTTCTTTAATTTGAAAGGCGGAGAACATATAGAAGTTTTTCCTGAAAGGGAACTGGATTCTGTTACCTATATCAAACAAAAGATTTCTGGTGTTAGACTAGATTATGATAAAATAAAAACAATAGTAAGAGATGTTGTTGATAAAAAGATTTCTGGAATAGAACTTTCAGCATTTGTAACATCGTTGTATACAAGAGGAATATCAATAGATGAGGCTGTTAATCTTTCGAGGGCAATGGTCGAGACAGGAAAAAAATTTAAGTTTCCTGGAAAAGTGGTCTGTGATAAACACAGTATTGGAGGTTTTCCAGGAGATAAAACTTCTTTGGTTGTTGTTCCGATAATTGCTGCTGCAGGATTAACAATTCCAAAGACATCTTCAAAAGCAATAACATCCCCCTGCGGCACAGCCGAGAGAATGGAAGTATTGGCTCCTGTAAATCTATCCTTAGAAGAAATAGAACAGGTTGTTAAAAAAACCAATGGATGTTTGACATGGGGAGGAGCCTTGGATTTAGCTCCTGCTGATGATGCTTTCATACAAATAGAATATCCTTTAGGAATAGACCCTCTACTTTTGCCATCGATAATGTCTAAAAAGAAAGCAATCGGGGCCCAATATGTTGTCATAGATATTCCAACAGGTAAAGAAACGAAAATTAAGACAACTGAAGAGGCTCATGAACTTGCTGATGATTTTATTGAATTAGGTAAACATCTGGGCATGCATATTGCATGTGGTATAACATTCGGAGACCAGCCTCTAGGATATCATATTGGACCTGCTCTAGAAGCCAAAGAAGCTTTGCTAACTTTACAGGGAAAAGGTCCAAAAGATCTTGTTGAAAAAAGCACTATGCTATGCGATATACTATTTGAGATGGTTGGTGCAAAAGATGGTGGAGCAGCTCGAGAGATTTTAAAATCTGGAAGAGCTGAGAAAAAAATGAGAGAGATAATTGAGGCACAGGGTGGTAATCCGGAGATAAAACCTGATGATATTAAAATTGGGGATAATTTTGTTGATGTAAAGTCTGATAATGATGGGAAGGTTCTCTGGATAAAAAACTCATCTATTGTTATTATTGCCAGAGAAGCAGGAGCTCCAAAAGATAAAGGAGCTGGACTACACCTCAATGCAAAGATGGGAGATTCTGTAAAAAGAGGAGATGTGCTATTTAGAATATATTCTGACAATCATACAAGATTGAATGAAGCGTTGAGACTTGCAGAAGAGTTAGAACCAATTGTTGTTGGTAAACATTTTGAAGAAAAAATGCTGTTGGATAAAGTATTTGCTGAGATACCAACAAGAAGATTATTTATGTTAGAGAGGTGATTTTTTGGTTAAAAAAATTAGAAAAACAAAAGAAAAAGTCAAAATAACTGAAATCGAGAAAAAAATAATACGTTCTAAATATTTGCTTATATCGCTTGCAATATTTATAGTTATAATTGCATTGATTGTCAATTTTTCATTTATGCCACAGATACAACTAGGCGGAGGGAGTGAAACAAGACCTCAGGTTATTTCTGAAATCACTCAAACTACTAGTACTTGCACAAGAGACTCAGAATGCTTTGTGGTTGGTTGCAAAAGTAATAATGTTTTAGAATGTGTAAACACAGACCAGATGGAGAATTATTACAAGACCTGTAAAGGATGGTGGGACGTTGATGTTGAAGTTCAAAACCCATCAAAATGCACCTGCATTCAAAACAATTGTAAAACACCTTAAAGCAAATAACTTAAAGAACCAAAACAAATAATCTATTATGCATAAAAAAGTGCTTTTTATTATTCTTGATGGTATAGCAGACTTAACCGAAAAGACTCCTTTACAGTTGGCCTCAAAACCAAATCTAGATTTGTTAACAAAGAATGGCTTTGCAGGTTTGATAGAAAACAAGGAAGGACATCATCCTGATTCTAGTTTATCAACATTTGTTTTATTGGGATATTCTAAGGAAGACTATCCTGGAAGAGGTTATTTAGAAGCTTTGGGAATTGGATTGAAATCTACTCCAGGTAGTGTTTATATTAGAGCAAACTTTGCGACTGTCAAAGAGGCTATGCATGATAATCTCAAAACAGGAGAATTTAATCCTCATTTGATAGTTGTTGATAGGAGAGCAGGAAGAGATACCACTGGTTTGTTTGACATGTCAAAAGACATTAAAGAATTTTTCTTGGATGGAGTAAGAATAGATTTTTACAAATCCTTAGGACATAGAGGAGTTGTTGTTTTGAACAGCGTAAGTATTTCTTCAAATGTTAGTGACTCGGATCCTGGGATTGAAGGTAAAGAGGTTGAAGAAATAAGACCTTTGACAAATGATGAATTGGCTGCTAAAACTGCTGCAGCATTAAACAAATTTGAGATAGAGACTTATAGAATTTTGAAGGAACATCCTGAAAACAGATATAGAAGTGTTCCTGCTAATTTTATTTTATTGAGAGGAGCTAGTTCTTACAAATATGTTAAGAGTTTCAAAGATAGTTTTGGTTTGATAGGAGCCTGTATAGCTGCGTCACCAGTAGTAAAAGGAATTGCAAAGGCTTTGGATATGGAAGTAATCGAGATTTCTGGAACAACTGCTGATTTCAAAACAAATCTAACAGATAAGGTTTTGAAAGCTCTGGATTTGTTGAATAACCATGATTTTGTTATCTTACATATCTTAGGATGTGATGCTGTTTCTCATGATAAGAAGTTCGACTTGAAAAGATTGTTTATTGAAAAGATTGATAGAGAAATTTTCAAGAGAATTCTTGAATATACTGATTTTGATAGAACCATGCTCGTGGTTGCTTCAGATCACGTCACATCTTCTAAAACAGGAATGCATATGCCAGGATTCATGCCGTTTTTAATTTTCACTAAAGGCATACAACCGAATGGCATTGGAATGTTTGATGAGGAAAGCTGCAAACAGGGACCATTAGTAAATATTGAAGATTTTATGGAAGAAGTTATGAGATTTGTTTAATTTTCAAGATGGGCCCAGAGGGATTCGAAATCTGAACATATCAATTTATTAGAATAGAAAAATTTATAAACTTCTATAACCTAAATATGGAAGGCTTTTTCTCTCTCCCTAGGAGGAGGATATGTTAGAAAAATTAGTAGAAACTAGGGAAAGACATAAACTAGTCACAACAAAAGAATTAGAAATTGTTGCAAGAGTTGAAGCAGCTTTACTCAAAGGAGCAAGAGATTATTTCATAAGAGAAGGATTCATAGAGGTCAATGCACCTCATATAACAAAGGCAACAGGAGCATGTGAAAACATAAACACTCTGTTCGGTTTAGATTATTTCGGTTTGCAAGGATATCTCAGCCAAACTCAGCAGTTGTATCTTGAAGCTATGATACCTAGTCTAAAAAAAGTTTGGTGTATAGGCCCAAGTTTCAGAGCAGAACCAGAAGCAGATAACAGGCATCTAACAGAATTTCCTTTGTTAGAAATAGAGTTTGAAGGAAATTTTGATGAACTTTTGACTCATATAGAGAATACCATATGTAGTATGATAAAGGAAGTGTTGAAAGAAGAGAAGATGCTAAAGGAAATAGGAATAGATGTTGATAGATTGAAAAGAATAAAAGCTCCTTTCAAACGACTGACATATGATGAAGCAATAGAGAAACTTTCTAGTATGGGTTTGAAATGGGGAGATGATTTGAAAAGCATTCATGAAAAAACTTTAACAAAAATATACGGAGACCAGCCAATTTTCTTAACACACTTTCCAAAGAAGATAAAGTTCTTCAACATGCGAGAAAACGATTACAGACCAGAAATAGTGAACAGTACGGATTTGATTCTACCAGGAAGTGGGGAAGCAGTTGGAGCAGCAGAAAGAGAACACAGACATGATAAGTTAAAAGAACGACTAGAGGATTCAACAATGCTTCAGCAATTGAAGACAAGAGGAGGAAGCATAGAGGATTTTGAGTGGTATCTTGAGTGCGTAAAAACCAATGGAATAAAATTGCATTCTGGATGCGGTATAGGGTTGAACAGAGTAACTCAGTTCATACTAGGAGCGGATGACATAAGAAAATGCACGGTCTTTCCTTTGAACTCGAAGACAATAATGTAATATGAAAAAAGAACTAATTAGATTTTAGTATTGATAGTTATTTTCTTCTTTTTAAAAATATTTAAATAGAATAATCCTTTATCAATTGTATGGGACGATAGCTCAGTCCGGGAGAGCGCACGGCTGAAGACCTGGACGACAGCAACCGTGAGCAAGTTGACCTTGCCGGGAAGTGTCGCGTGAGGTTATTAGAAAAATTAATAACCCGTGAATTCAAATCACGCTCGTCCCACTTTTTCTTTTTTTAAAATATCCAATCTTTGCTTAAGAGTTGTTCGCGGGGTGCAGTAACCTAATTTTTTATAAACTAAATATTTTGTTATTTGGGTAACATTATTAAATCCTATAATCTTCATCCATTTTTCTAAATTCTTTTTACCTTGAATGCAAACCTCATTTTTAATGTAAATCTTTTTAGTTCTTTTGTCATGTTGTTTTATATCATATTGAACTGAAAAAGGTATTTTTAGATTATTTAAAATTTTACAAACTTGTATAGATAGATTCTTACTTTTTGATGAAAATTTGACAATAGGAAAAGAATAATTAGAATAATCTCCTTTTCTAAAGGACAATGTACCATCTGTATCCATAAGACCTCTCAAACAAGCTATCTCTAATTTTTTATCTGAAAATATAAATTTAGGAATTTTAATATTAATTTTAGGTCCTATAGGAAAACCTAAATTTTTATAAAAGTAAAGTAGATTTTTTGAATAAATTGTAATGAAAAAAGTTCCTGCAATGCTGTTTTTATTTGAGTAAACTTTAATTCCATAAAGTTTTTCTTTAAGTGGTTTGACAAAATTTGTTAAATAATGTTCATCTTCAGTTATGTTTCCGTATACTTGAATTTTAAAGCTTCCTTTTTCTTTACCATTTCTCCAGTAACCAATAAAACCATCTCCAATCTGTATTCCTATATCTTCTGCTAATTCTTCGGATATAGAAGGAATCTTTATCTTTCTGGCTTTTTCAAATTGTTTAAAATTTAATTTCATTAAGCTCTTATTTTATAAGATTGAAGTATTTATAGTTAATTCACTGTTCTAAGTGATAAAATGATAAAACT
>Ga0315296_10003402_pt1 | contig 13297 bp, 25 predicted proteins | sample YL17G14_18_MG_FD_203921 | JGI IMG/M metagenome (GOLD analysis project Ga0315296, IMG submission 203921) | Sediment microbial communities from Yellowstone Lake, YNP, Wyoming, USA - YL17G14_18 | ecosystem: Environmental > Aquatic > Freshwater > Lake > Sediment | place: USA: Wyoming | collected... | reverse complement strand
TCTGGATTAGATAACACATTCAAGCATGGCTCAACCTTCAAGTATTCAGCAGCAAAAACCTCTGGATGAGAAATGTGCCTCTCATCATAGATCTTGTCAACCCCAGTCGGCTTATGACCACAGTTATGGACTATCGCATTGTTGGCTAGGTATGATCCACGCCGTGTTCTTATGTTGTAAACATTCCCAGAGAACTCACTCTTGGTCACAGTTTTAATACGCATGAATATTGCTCTTTTTGTCACTCTGTATGCGAAAATTCTGTTTTGATGGATTGGATGCCGCATCTTGTACGCTGGTTTTGTTGTGGGGTTACCCGTGGCCCTTTGATAGCGAACTAGTAACACCTTTCCAAGCCGAGCGAAGAGCAGCTGTAACTGAAGAGCCAACTTTCTGGATACTGTGCAAGCAGATATTTCAGATGTGTTTGTTCCTTTCTCTGATCTCTTAAGCTCATTGGAGCCATCCCCAGCCAGGTATCCTTGGATAAATGCCCAACAAATGGATGGGCTAGCATGATAGAATATGAAACGGGGAATCTTTTTATGCCATGAATTGGGGCCACACCAGTCCTTGAAGGCGCGAGCTAAAACAGCACTGTAAACATTGATGTCTGTCCCAGTCTTAGCTTTAGCTACGCCAGCTCTTAGATTCAGATTAGTTTCAATCACTCTACATGCTTTGTCAATCAGATCTCTTTCTTGTTCTAGGTGACCTACTCTAAAATTGAGCCTACCACCAACCTTTCCGTTGCCTGACCCCTCGGCCACATATAGCCCCAATAGCCAGGCGGTTTCTTGGTTTAGAGGAAAAGAAGTGATGCCTTGCCCTGTCTTCTTGACCCAATTCTTCATCCATCTTGACTTGTTGCCTAAACGGGGGCATTCCCTCACGTACTTTATGAGATCGAACTCGCGTGATTCGATGTGACCTTTTACGCGTGGTATCACAAGATAATCTCCCCGAACAGATGGGATCTGCTTGCATCGGCTAATACGTTCCACGAACGGAGATACCTCGGAGGCTGATTTCCAATAGGGGTCTGTGACATGTCTGCTATAACGCACTGTTCTACGCCCAGCGATCCAGACATTCTTTCTTGATGCCCATTCAGTCGCGACTTGAACTGGATGCTCAGGAGTCAGATTGATAGGTAAGAGACCGTGCGCTTTGATACGAAGCAACTCCCCGCTGTACTGGCGCACATACTTCTGTTTCACACGGTCCTCCATAAACGAGCCAATAATGTGGTCGCCCTCCGTGATGTCCTTGATTGACCCAAAATCGCCAGCTATGCAGGTGTCTCCTAGCAAGCAATACAACTCAGAGTCGGCTTCAGATACGCCTCGTAGAATGCAGTTTGTCTTGAAAAGTTTTCTCAAGCGGTGGATGTGCCACTTGTACCTCCGACCGCCCTTGGTGTTTCCTTTTTCTCTCTGCATTAGGTGTGCCTTGATCGCCCAGATGTGAATCTTCTTCTGGAGTCGCGTCTTGTCACAGTCCCAAAGCTTCTCGCCCTTAGCTGGCTCTCCCCTCTCTTTGACATATCTAACTAACAGGTCTAGGGCATCATTACCTAAAAAGGTCATATAATGGAATGTCTTTCCGCGAGTTGTTGCTCCATATAGGCGAAGGCAAACAAGCTTGGTTCCAATCTCATGCCAAGATACTTCGTGAAGGATTTCCATTCCTCTTGCGTTAATCTTAATTACGCATTTCTTCTTGTCAATTTGCTCTTTGATCATTGGCCAGAGTAGCCCTACTTGATCGAAGAAATCTCCAATGCGCACGGCAGATTGAAGTAAGACCATCAGAGCGCAAGCCCACTTGAGTGGGGCCAATTTAACGATCTTACTGAACTCTCGGAGATTTATTGGTGGCAAATCTTCTATGTCGGTCTCTTCGATGCGTATACTCTTGACTGGCTTCAAGTCAAGGTCGTTGTAGGCAAACCATGAGTACACGGCGTACCGTGCTTGGCTTTTTGCTCTGTGACCGAGCATCTTGTTGCCACGCCACCCATCAGCATGACTATCGGGCATAACGCTGTCTTTTGCGTACTCGACACATAGATAGCTCCAATATACTCGCTCTCGAGTGTTCGGGTTCACAAGACGGTTGTTCTGATCGTCCAATACTTGGTCTGGCGTCATGTAGATCTGTTTGACTACCCACAACCACTCGAAGAAATGGTTAAGGTGGAAAATGTATGCCTTCCTAGTTGCGAGACTGGCGAAATTCCCTAGCCATTTTGTGACACAGCTGGACCCAAGAACGATGTTTGGATTGAACTCTTGGACAGTTGCCGAGACAAGGCACCCCGAAGGCGGTTGATCTTTACTTGTATCGCCTGTGGGCTTTTTAAGCATTAGTGAAGGCTCAGATGATGTTCAGTTTTTTCGCGCACTTCTTGCAACGAGGTACTGAGCGATTACGATGCCCGCTCTTCGAGACATGATACTCCTTGAATGCTGGCCAGATCATGAGCACCCCGCAATTCTTGCACACGCGGCGTTCCCATCTACGCAATGTGACCATTCGAGAAGATTTGCTCATTCTGTAATTGGCCCCATAATAAACAGCAACCGTCTGTGCCTTTCGCAGTAATATTTTGTACGTCGTTGTTTACCAGTCGTATGAGCATGGAAACGCTCACCTATTTGGATCTCATGAGGAGACTCACCGCGACCATAATTTCCTTCACAACATGGATTAGCCCCCCGAGCATAGTACATTCTGAGCATACTCTTGGTGAGTCGGTATGTGCGCCAAGCTGCTGAACCCAAACCTTAGCCCCCACAACGTGCACAATACTCGTTAGGTCCGAAGCCATGTGCACACGGCTTGTCCCGATTCCTTTTCTGTGCCACTCGTCGGGTCATGATGCGGCTCCTAATAGAGGAGCTACTTTGCGGTCTCCCCAATATAGGGCGACCTCTGCGGCGAGAACTGTAAGCTCCATTGCTTGATTCAGAGACCTCTTTTTCATGGGCGATTCAATTCACCGAATTTGAGTTTAAGCGCATTCCAGTTCAGGTACAATATGAACAATCCAACAGGCACCATGAATAGGACTGCAACGCTGGCTCCGTGAAATTGCACATTAACCAGAAACCATAGCGAAACGACTACGGGTACAGTTGCATAGGTCAAGATTTTGCAGATTGTAAGGTGACGAGATGCCCACTCATCAATCTTAGTGTCAATTTGCTTGGAATTCATAGGCGATTCAACTGGTCTTCAACCGCTCTCCTTTCTCCAACGGTTTGCTACAGTTTTCTCGACTGAGTCTCGATAAAGGCAGCCCATGTTCACACAGAACCTTGAAACCCGTCTCGGATTCGAATGCATAGTTAATGTTTTGTTCCCGCATTTGGGGCAGATAGCATACTCCGTTTCTTTGGTCTCTAGATATGTTTCAGACATGGGTTTCATCAACTGTATCGTGGTAGAAGACTTGAACTAGATAGGGGTTGTGCGGTAATGGTCCTATGTCGACATGAACCATGAATGGACACACGCATTTGCATATCTCATCCGCTTGTGGTTGGCTTAGGGCTACTTGGATGATCGATCCGCTTACCGTCAAAGTTGCTGGAACATGCTTGATGCAACAACTATCAATCAGCAACATATGAACGATAATGTGGTCTCCTACCCATTCGACTCCAGTTATTCCCTCTTTCACCTGGGCAAAGAACTTGAACTTGAGACACTTAGTCTTGGCCAGCGCCAACTTTGGTGTGCTTGCTTGTGACGACGAATAGATTACCGTCACTAGGCTTACGCATAGGATCAGCATAATCAACATGACAGCAACAAGGTGATGTTTATGAGGAGGTGGGGCCGCCGAAGCTTCAGACATTGGCGGCGTGTCTCGAGTTGACTTCAAGATTTTCACCAATGCCCTACCACTCCCTGCGCCCCGACTGGAATCAACGATGCTGTGGGCTATAACTAATATGTCGTGGATCGACCTATGCGCTGACTTGCGAGCTTAGCTAAGAGAGACATAGCCATTTCTGGCGACGGAACCCCGATGACCTTCTGGACCAATGCTCCTTTCCCAATTACAAGTTCCAAGAATCCATATCGAAGCAAGAGATCCATTACACGCCATACCTGTTCCACGCTGATACCTAGGGTATTCGCGATGTCACGGGGCGTATAGTATTCGTAGGGCATCATGGCCTCCCAAACCTCAGAGATCAAGTCACGCATGGACTGCCTCTCCAGCATCGTGGTTTTGAATCGCCCTTGGGCCAAGAAACCAATGACCATCCTCAGGGCGAATTAGATACTCCTGCTCCACCAGCTCTCTCGCTTCTTGCGCGTATGGTCCCGTCTGTGGAATGCGCAATCGTACTTGTAGCTTCTCACGTTTCTTCCGATTTGTGAAGCCCACATACTGATTGAATCGTATCAATGATAAGGCATCATGTATGGAAATACGATAGAGGTCTCTGCTCTTCAAAGCGTAGGATCGTATTCTCATAGGCATCAAGAGGGACTTCAAGTTCCAAGTTTCTGGATTCACTGTTGCAAGTTCCACAGATACATATTCTTTCCCTTGCTTCGTGTATGTGTGAACAGATCCTTCCGAATCGTACAAACCCCTCAGAAACGCGCACTGAACGTCACTTGAGCCAGACTTGACGCATTCTGGAATCTTCCATTCATGTGTTCTATATGATCCCAACGATTTGATGTACTTGACGATTTCTTTCTGTTCTGTTCCCGCAGAATACTGTGTTCCAACCCACTCCCGTTTTCCTGCGAAACGAACAGTCTTGTTATTGCGGAGTCGTATGTTCACTGGTCTTTGGAAAGAAAGTTCTAATGCCTTAGCGAACATTTCTACAAATGTCCTGTCAGTGTCGTCCAACTTTACATCTTTTCCACACGATCCGTCACCACAGAGAACGCCAAGCACATACGCTAATTGAGAGTCCACAAGCCTTGGAATCACGGCAAACGATCTACGTCCTACAATCCCAAGTTTAGATGCTTTAATTGCTAGAGCACGATATGAACGACCTAGAGCCTTTGCCGCATCACTTGTAGTGGAGCGAGCGTAGTTCGTCCTTAACCAAGCCACTTCCTCTTCGGACCAGAAGTTCAGCTTACGAGGGTCGTCGCCCTGAAACCAGCCATCGATTGTTGTGGCACTTGCATTTAATTTCTCCGCGATCTCTCGAATAAGGTAATCACTATTGCGAAGAGCGATAGCTTGCTCCCGCAACCGTAGTCGTTCAGCAAGTGATAGGACTCTTGTATCTATCATGACCCGTCCTTCCTGTCCAACCCCTCCTTGATAGCTCGTGGCCCGATGAACCAGTAGCCTTCTTCTGGGCGGATGAGATAACCTTCTGCAACCAGTTCACGAGCACGTCTTGGTAGAGTTTCCCCACTATTGTTCATGGTGCGGAATACGGTGCGGTGACGATTTTCGAAGCAGTTCATGACCTCACGGGTCGCCACGGCCCGCCCATATAGCTTGCACAAGTAGATTGTTGTTTCAAGAAGCTTGCCTCTAATCACGCTGAACTGTTGTGCCTTGTCTGTCCAGTGTTCTTTCTCGCTTTCTGGCGTGGTGATGCTAATCTCTGCTGGAATATTGTAGGTGATGAATCCTAGGCTTGTTTGGATGGTTCTCTTCATGATGAAGTTTTCTTTCTTGCAAGTCTCAAGTTCTCGTGCCTTGAACTCTTGGTAGCGATCTTGAGCTTTCGGATCTACAGTCATTCAATCAAGCCTTCTTCCTGCATGGACACAACTTGTCATGATCTGCCTTGTTCCAATAGATTGGAGACCGCCGTCCTTGCCTACTCCAGAAACTCGTGTTTGGGCAGTGGTATACGTCTTTGCCACTAGCCAAATCAGTCAACTCCAAAGGCGGTATATTCGAAAATGAATCGCCTCAATCCTTTGACCATCCTAGGTACTTTAGCTTGGTCAAGATGTAGTTATTCTTGTCAAGCAGCTCTTGATACTCAGCTACATAGCCCCTTGCTTGGTCTTCTGTTTGGATAGGAACATCAAGCGTGATCTCGACGATTATTCGTACCATCCTGATTACCTATTCCCAAAGGCAATATATCTGAGATTAAATCGCCTCAATCCTTCGACCACGCCAAGTACTTTAGTTTGGTCAAGATGTAGTTATTCTCGTCAAGTAGTGCTTGGTACTCTGCCACATAGCCCCTTGCTTGGGCTTCCGTTTGGATAGGAACATCAAGTGTGATCTCGACGATTATTCGTACCATTCACATCAAGCTCTCCCATCGTAGGTGAAATCTATGCCCAATTCTCCACGCACTCTATGACCGTGTTTTTGTGCATGAATCTTCGCGATTGCTTGACAGTTTTTGTAACTCGTTGTTGTCCAGCCGCAATCCTCACATTCAGCCACGCCATGAACTACACCATAGGAACGCTTCACATCAATCTCTCCAAAGGCTATTCAAGTCTTATTCAACCGCTTTCCATCTGAGGTTTGGTTGTCCACAATGTGGGCAGTCATAGCAATATCGTCCCATGACGAGGTGTGGGTGAGGTTTGGGAGTCTCAAACCAGTGTTCGCAACAAGAGCATAGCAACATGGGTCTTACATTGAACTTCTTGGAAATCGTGTTAGAAACCTTGATTGGATCTCTCTCGCCACGTCCGTATGCTTCAGCCGCCTCTAAGAGAATCTTGTCTAGGCCAATTTCTTTGTGTAGCTCAACTATTGCTTGGACAGCCGCATGTTTCACAATTCTATCAATCTTTTCTTGTTCATTCATCTTCGCATTTCTCCAAAGGCGATACATGGACTATTCAACCGCCTTCATTCTCCTGTACTAGAAGGTGCAATCCAAATCCAAGACCAGCGCAGACACCAACCCCCAAGAAGAGCGTTAGAGCTAGGTTCCAAACATCCCAAAAGGTTGCTACGTCTAGAATCACGAATAGTGCTGTCACGACAAACATTACTGAACTCCACTTCATGCCCTCTCACGCACCATACATCTAGCGTTGAATCGCCTTTGACTCATCTCGAATCGGCCTCCATTTGTGCCCCACATTCAGGGCAGTTGGCGGGCACTTCGTATTTGCCGCCGCATTTTGGACACTTACAAGGTATCATCTCAAGCAGCCTTCCACTCATGGTTGTATCCATAAGCGTAGAATCTTCCAAGAATCGGTAGTATCATCAAGTGCAATGCAATGAGGTGTTTGAGGAACCGATACTTCACGCATACTTTGAATAACTCGGCTACGCCTCTTCGCGTTGAAATCACATCAAATCCCAGAAGGCCTTTCAACAGATCTACGTCACTCACCTCAGCAACTCCCTTGAGGGCGATACAATTACCGATAAACCGCTCTTGACTCATGTTCGTTTCCCCGTGTTTAGGTTATTGGACTTGGACGAACTTGCCCATTTCGGCTTCAGAAACCAATGGATGCAGCCAACAATCACGCCATTTTCACGGACATATTCGTTAGACATGACAGCACCAAGCCCACAGGACATTTTACTAGGCCCATACGCGCAAGTTTCACAATGCTTATCCATTATTTCCACCTGTGCCCACACGAGACGCAAACATTCTGTGCGACAAGTTTGTCAGCAGCCATGACATTATCTGAATCACAACTTGGACAGCGCAGTATCCAAACGCCTTTGCGACCTTTCAGTGGATAGAAATGCCATCCACAATTTGGGACCGGGCAATCCCACACAAAAGAGGCATCGACCGTGCGCATCATTGTACCACAATTCTTGCATTTGCCGCCAAGTTCTGCGAGACTAGGCTCACGCTCTCGTTCTCGGTCCGCAATGTCTTGGTCTATTGGCATAGTCATGATTTTTCACCATCATCGCCAAAGGCGATACATTCGGACTTGTATCGCCTCAACTCTTTTGCCTCCCAGTCAAGACCATGATGGTCTTATCCTTCGGTAGCAAAGCCAGAATCTCGTGAATCGTTGGCGCTTTCCTTACGCCGTTGAACTCTAATCGTAGCTTGTCTGGGTCAGCAAATTCATGCGTGTAGACTGGGCGTTTGAGAACCTTTTCGATTGCCTCATGGAAGCGGTCGAATGGCACACACAGTTTGTCCTGAGATAGCTGAAAAGAGGCAATGAGTTCATCTGACCAAGATTTCCAAGTTCCGCCCTGAGCGAAAGCTATTGCCTCTTTCTGAGTAAGTTGCTTGACCTTATCGAAGTCTATTGGCAAAGCGTACCCCTCTGGGCGATACATTTGGGCTTGAATCGCCTTTGAGTCATGCCTTTTTGCTCCAACCTATTGCTTCGGCGAACTTCTTGGCTATCTGATTTGGCGACCACTTAGGCCATCCAAAGTCGTCGGGAATAACAATTGTATCGTTCTGCGAGACCAGCAAGTCTCTTACATCTAAGAGAAGTTCTTTCAAGATGTTCAGTCTGTCCGTTTGCACGGTAGATGCGTTCCAATGACGCTCTATTTCTTCTCGGCTTCTCATTTTCTAGTCACCTTGAAGGCAATACAAGCGTGATTGAATTGCCTTTGGTTCAATTGCCTTTGGTCTCCTTCGGTACGACCAGCTGAATCGGCTCGACTAGTTGGAGAATGAACTCTGGCCAAGTCATTTTCAGTTCTTCCTTGGCTTTCTTGAGCTTGTGATAGTCAGAATCATCCATCGGAACATGCAGGACCTTCATTTTCTGTCGTACCTCCCTGCCCATGCAAATAGGCCAGAAGCGCACACGGCCAGAATGATAATCGCGAATGCAATCTGATAACCGAATTTGCTGATCGTTCCTGTTGGACAAAATGCTACAAACAGCAGTAAGGCAACAGCGGCCCATAAACATGCGAACCCACTGATCTTTAGTATTCGATCTTTAGTGACATTCATTCGCAAGTTCGCCCTATGTACGTTACTTAGTAAGTAAGTTGCTTATAGGCAATATGTCGATGGCCGACACATTATCGAAATGCGCTACGCCGTCCACGGCGTAGGGACCTATTGCGGAGTCTTCGCATTCTCTCTCGAATGGCCACAAGTTCTTCATACTTCCTTTGCTCTTCCTTCTTCCAGTAGTCCGTGGTGAACAATTTCTCAGGCCCTGCTAACTTCTCTTGGTGGTCTTCGACATCATGCTTTTTGCCCTTCTCTTTCTTTGCGAGCACTTTCATTCTACGATGGAAGCTTCTCTTTCGAGGCAACTTTCTCTTTCACCTCCACACCATATCTGCGTACAGCATCGGAAATGAGAAGCAGTTCCCTGCGTGAGGGTACGTCAAGAGAGCGTTTACAAACTTGCCTGTCTCTTCCTACAACATATGTAATATGCAATTTCCGAACTAGCCTTTCAGAGATCTTTTGATGCCTAAGTGAACGATAGAGAAGAATCTTATGCGGCAACACTTCCTGGAGGAGACAATCTACTAGATGGACTGCTCGCAGACGTAGCATTAGATGGTATGAACATGATACGCGCTCTTCCCTTGTCGTTGCAAGATGGATCATCTCTTCACCAGAATCGAGAAAGTCAAGCTCTGCTTCGAGCACCCATTTTACACCTGCCCAGTCAATCGCTCTTTGCTCCAGTATCCTATGGACATCTATTCGGTCGAGAATTGGTTGCGCTTGCGCAAGGGCTAGTCGGTCGAGTCCAGAACCTAGTTCTGACAGAGCTTTGGATCGAGGTATGATGAATAGGTCTATTGATGTGGGTAGCTCACTAGACAGATTTCGAAGCTTTTGAGTGTCATCATCGTTTACGACCAGTACAAAATCTACATCGGATACCCCTGGCACATAGTCACCTCTAGCCAACGAACCAGTGATACCTAAGTAATCCACCTGAACCTTGCGTTTCACCAGCAAGTCTATGACCAAGCCCACACTAGCTCCAATCGGAGACACAGGTATCATCGCAGCTTGGATACGCCAAGGCTCCACGCTCTTGCCGTACAAGACCCCGGCTTTTGCCTCATCATCCAGAACTACACTGTATCGTTTGCAACGAGTTTTCCTAGGGAGAGGAATCTGCAAACGGTATTTTTCGTACAACCCTCTAGTCTGAGTGGTTTGTCTATGCACAGTCAGAGCATGCATTTTGGGACGCCCTATTTTGCATAGTATCCGCTACTTAAAAACATTGAGTGGTTTTCCGACCTGTGAGCCATTTATTGGCTAATGAATCGCCCTCAGATCAAAAGTGCCCAATTCGGATAGCTCGTCGTAAGTCACTGAAGTATGAGAGGAGAGCAGTAGATGACCAGTCGTCACAAACAATCACGCCACACTGGGAACATTCGTGCCAACCCGTCTCCCAAGGAATCATTCTGCCCTTGCAGAGCAGACATTTCTCAAGTTTCATTTCTTAGCCTTGGCCTTGATTATCCATGTTGCTGTTCGTGTCTTCTTGAAATCGGGATTCTGAGGAAGGGTCGTCTCAATCCATTCCCAGCCATGCTTCTCGAATATATTTTTCAGATCCTCATCTAGTGTGTGACCTCCATCCTTGTCATATCTCATGTCTCTCATCCCACCTCCTTCAAAGGCTATTCAATGGTCATTGTATCGCCTTCACCAGTGTGAAGGTCTCTGACAAGCACCCCTCATAGTAGTCGTACTTGTTTGGGGTGTATCTACGAATTGTCGTGAACAAAGTCCCCGTATTTATGTGAAAGAATGTCAAGATGATCCCGTCCTCGAAATCCAGTGGATAGGCACCATCCTCTCCCCGAAAAGTCGTATCGTACCGAATTAGTTGTGGCAATCTGTTTCTGAGATTCTTCATCGGAAAGCAACAAACGCCGAGAAGAATTGCTTGTGTACCCTCCCATACTGGTGGAAGCTTTTGGTAGTCGTGTGAGAATTTGATGACTAGGTTCTTGCCCATTTCTAGCCCTTCTTCACTACTCCCCACGCACGTACTTCCCTCCGCATTGGCACATAGCACGTATGCTTCTTCAGACAGAGCTTATGCAGAGGCCTCCGACACTCCAAGCATCTTGGATACACTCGCCCAGGGATCGGCTTTCCACAATCTCCACAGACCACTTCAGCACTCATTATTGATCCGCTTCCTTGTCATCGACCAGCTCCGCTTTCACGCCCAACTCGATATGGAATCGAATCACTTTTCTGCTTAGATATTGGTCACCAGTAATGCTCTTCCGATCACGAGCGATAATACCACAGGTTTCACGATGCACAATTTCACGATCTCGCCCAAGCACTCGGAGAACTTCATTGGCAACTTGGTGGTCAAGATCCAAGTCGGAGATCCATACTGCGCCCGATCTATCATCGAACCCAAGACGACCGTAACCCTTGATGATCTTCATTTTTTCACCGCTATTCATTGCTTATTGAATTGCCTTCACCCAGACGTCGCACCCTTCGCCTCTAACGACCTCTACTGTTCGCGTGAAGCCCTTCTTCTCAAGTATTGATCTCATTCGGTTCGAGGGTGTAGGCACTTTGACCTTGAAGCCGTGCTCCTGTAGATTCGCTAACAGCCGAGAGAAATCACCCCTACCTTGCGCTACAGACCCAATCAAACTGATGTACACTGTTTTGCCAGATTTCCAGAGGTAACTAGGCGGCGCGAACTTATCGCTAGTGAACCCGATAGCCTTCGCAAATGCACTGTCGAGATTAATGGCAGGACTCATTTTATGCACCATTCATTACTCATTGAATCGGTCAAAGAATACACCGTGTCTCGTTTTGGTCTTCTCTGCATGGGCATCGTGTGTCGTGGTCTTCTTTGCTCCACCATTTGTACCCAGTTTTCAGGCAGGTGTAGATTGATTCGTCTGTTATCATCTTGAGCCCCTCATAGGACATGGATGCGGGTGAGTTCTGGTCTAGTTCCTAAGGCATCCGCGTACTTTTCAGCGAGAGATTTCAGTTGCTCACCCAGCTTCCCATTGACATCGAAACCTTGCGGTGCTTCTATCAAGAAAACGATGAAGCGCTTCCGATTTCCTGTCTCCTCGAAGATCTTCTGGCCAATGTCATTGACTGGCTGACGCAAGTTGAGCAATGTGCTCAGCACAAGCTTAGGCTTACTAAGCGACATCGTGTTTCACTCCAGGATTGAGTTCTTGCAACATCATTTTGCGCCCTTTCCGCCACGCCCAGAATGCCCGTGCGTTAATGAGGTCAGCATACTCCTTGAATGCTTGCTGTTCCTTACTTAGACGGCCCAGATGTACGGGCGGACCCATCACTTTGCATTGGATCACGAAAGGAGTGGGGATTCCGTTTGGCGGATTCTTCTTCAGTGCCCACAAGTCTGCTTTACCGTGAGATCCACGACTACCGATAACTTCGAAGTCATGTTTCTTGAGCCAACGCATCACGCGACATTCAAAATTGTATCCAGCACGATAGGGGTGTTTCATAGCTTACTTTTCTCTCCTTCGTTCCTATTTGTGGGTTGCTGTCTGTAGATCCACACGCCGATAAGAAAGCTGACAACGTTCGGGATCATCACGAGCAGGTCTGGCAGTACTGTGTCGACAGGGCTAGGGCAGATGACCTTCTCTGGCCACATCGGCAAGATCATGCAACGGTAGGAGAGAAGGTGGCTTGTGAGGCTTGCAAAACCGATTGCTAGTCCTGCGAGCGATATTGCAATGATCAAGAGACCTGTTTCTCGGCTACCAAAGGTTCGCATTCTTACTCACCATTGCGCGTCTCAACCGTGACTAAGACGACTGTTCCATCTGCCAACTTCAGCGACTTCGCAAGTTTGGGCGGGACGACTATGTATGCCCCAGTCTCGTGAACGACATCAACGTATGTCGAAAATGTTGCCTTCAAACCTCAGCCTCTCCGAGCGATACAATGCTTCTTCAATCGCCTTCGGCTTCCTTCTTTGCCATACATGGTTTGCAGCTGAAGTACTCGTTAGGCCAGAAGCCATGGAGGTAATCCACATTCCAAGTTCCACATGCCCGACATTTGAATAGCCAGATAGTCGTAGGTGCTGAAAAATGCACCTTATCTAGACCGACCTTGGACATGCCGAACATTCGGATACGAATGCGGTGTAAGAGGCCCACTGCTACTGATGGCATATGCATGGGGTAGTATTGCCCCGCGCTCATTTCTGGGTATGCGCTCAACATTTCAGACTTCATTGCTAGACACTACCTCTTTTGAAGGCGATACAAGATTGATTGAATTGCCTTTGGCTCAACTATTTCTACCTCTTGGCGGATATGGAAGATCATACTGACCAGTTCGCGGGTTTAGCCATAACTTTCGCCAAGTTATAGCTTCGTGATGCCAACGAACAT
>Ga0315296_10003401_pt1 | contig 13298 bp, 18 predicted proteins | sample YL17G14_18_MG_FD_203921 | JGI IMG/M metagenome (GOLD analysis project Ga0315296, IMG submission 203921) | Sediment microbial communities from Yellowstone Lake, YNP, Wyoming, USA - YL17G14_18 | ecosystem: Environmental > Aquatic > Freshwater > Lake > Sediment | place: USA: Wyoming | collected... | reverse complement strand
TCGGCTTTCGGTTCACCTGCTCCTACTACTTCAGCTTCGCAGAATCTTCGACTTATCCTTGTTATGCGTACCTTGACTTTGTCGCCTGGTTTTGTGTTGGGTACGAAGACGACTAGGCCTTTGATTCGGGCTATGCCTTCGCCTCTTTTGCTGGCTTCTTGGATTTCTACGTCGTATTCTTTGCCTATTTCGACTGGTTTCGGTGGGAATCCTGGTCCAAAGCTTCTTCCTCCTTCTCTTCTTCCGTAGCCTCCTCCGTAGCTTCCTCTTCTTTCTCTTCTTCCATAATCCATTTTTTTCACCTCGCGTTCAGTTTACGGTTTGTTCTTTGACGTGGGCTTTTTCTGTGGGTTTATGGGTTGATGCTGAGTTTTCCGTATCTGCCCACGTTGAGTTGGATTTCGCCTCTGAAAGACGTGATGTAGCCGTTTTCGATTTTTACGTTGTCGTTGACGTTGACTTGGTCGATTTGGTCGTTCCATAGGGTTAGTTTGATGTTGCCTGTGTCGTCGCTGATTGTGGCGTTGGCTACTTTGTGTACTACGTCTTTGTATCTTGATAGGACTTGGCGTGGGGCTTGTTTTTCTGTGACTTTGGCTTCGACTTCGATTCGTTTCATTCCGTCTTTGAGGTCTTTTATTTTCAAAATTTGTCCTCCCAGGTCTGCATGGTTAGTTTTCCGCGGTTTCTTGTTCTCGTTTATCGTGTGGTTTGAAGAGTCGTGCGGCGTATTGTGTTTGTTTTTTGAGTTTTGGTTTTTTGCTAGGTGTTTGCTTTGTTTTAGGAAGGTTTGCGGCATGTTTCTGTTTCGTCCTCGTCGCGGAAGTGAGCTTGCCTGTTGGAGGGTTCAAGCTTCGTCGGCAGAAGCCGCGTTTGGTGCTTGGCTCCTTGTGGGCTGAGCTACGTTTGAGAGGGAATGCTAGCGCCGAATATAAGGTTTGTTGCAGTAACCTCGGAGCCCAGTGGAGCTAGTATGAGCTGCAGAATTTTTTTTCTGGTGGAAGTTCAGTTTTTCTGTTTGCGTTTTGCGTTCTGTTTTTGTTTCGGAATGGCGTTTCAGCGTTTGTTGGCTGGTGTTTTGTGGTGCGTTTCAACATGGTTTGTGGTGACGTTTAATGTTGCTAAGCGTGACGTTTGGGGATGTTGGTTGCTTTGCGGGAAGATAAATTTCGGAAGAAGAAGGAGACAATCCCCTTATACCTTCTTCTACCTTGTGGCTTTGTTGTTGTTGATCGTGCAAGCTTTGGTGTTCAATAGGCTTCTTGGATGTTGACTGCAATGCTGCGGAAGCGGGTTTTTGTTCGTGTGTTATTAACTCTCGCTTAGAGACAGTAATACTAACTTCTTGGATGTTAGTGCTGAGTTGGCTCTGAAGCAGTGGTCTGTGCCGCGTGCCGCTAGTTATTGTTGGCGGGCGACGTCCCCTCTTGAGACATCATAATCCACGGGGCACACGCGACGATCAACTCGGGGCACTAGCCACATACGCCACAAAAGAAAAAGAGACAGGACAAAACTTGCTGATGATTCGAAAATATGCGACACATGAACCTTGCTTCAGCGCTGTTTCCCAGCAGTAGCTTCCCTAATTCTTTCAGCCCACTCTTTGTTTCCATCTATGCTCAGGACAATCCTTTTGTAAGCTTCATTCTCTAGTTCAAGCACCAAGACGCCTTTTTCCGTTACATACCAGAATTCCCTTCCTCTCGGCGTATAGTAAGTGCCCCCCTTGATCACCCCTGGCAAGTGCGTTCCGGGAGCTCTTGTCTCCTTCCAGCCTGTCCTGTGAGCCTCAGTTCCAACTTCTACAATATTCTCTAAGGGAATTTCAAACCCGCCTTTGATGGCTAAGACCTTCTCCAACTCCCCGAGGTCTATTCTCAGTTTTCCATCAGAAATCTCTAATTTCAATTCGTTCTCCCGAGCAATACTATATTCCCGATTCCCACACGTACTAACTCGAAACCAACTGCGGAATTTCTACTTGTATCTTTCGCGTCTCTTTTTGCGTTTGCGTTTTTCTCTGCGCATTCGCTTTCGTTTTGACTTGCCCTTCGTTCCGACCAAGCCCCTTCAATGATTATGCTAGCATTCACGCACAATAGTTATATGATCACTTTTAAGCGTTACTCGATAGTGGCATGACGACTTCTCAGGTCATTCTCGTTCTTCTTCATCCGGTACATGAGTTCAACGACCAAGCCGTCTAGGAACACCATGCAATTGTTCTCAAATATACTGCCTAAGGGGCTTATTGGCTCACGCTCACCCAGAATCTGACGAGCAAGATAGTCCTCTTCACGCGGCCAACCCATCTTAGTGCGTCCTTTAACGAGCACCAACTGATCAGCCATCTGCCCCAACTGAGACTCCGTATAAGAAGTTATAGCAACAACCTTCGCGCCAATTTCCTTCGCAGCGCCGGCAGCACTCACCACCAGCTTAGTCATGCCCGTACCAGATATGGCAATGACCAAATCGTCTTTTCCAGCGGCAGGCGTTATCGTTTCCCCCAAAAAATAAACATTGAAGCCCAAGTTCATCAAGCGCAAAGCAAAGGCTCGACCAACAAACCCGCTTCGACCCATCCCAACAACAAAGATCTTCTTATCCACAGTCTCCTGAATCAAGCGTATCAGATTCTCAACCTGACCCTCATCCAGCTCATCTATAGCCCTTTTAGCCCCAGAGAGAATCTCTTCCACCGCCGCCTTCAGCCACTTCACTCCTACTCGCCTCGCAGACCGAATACTCTTTTCAGACGTCTAAAAATCTTACGGTCAATGCTAGGAAACATCTAAAGGAACATGCTTCTCCCGTTTCAAGGCAGGCTTATACTCAGCGTCGAGCAATCCGGCTATTTTCTCCGCTTTTGCCCTGCCCAAACCCTTAACGGTGCATAACTCAGCAATCGAGGCAGAAAACGTCTTGCGCACAGTTCCGAACCGTAGCAGCAAGCGTTCAGCAAGCTTTGGACCAATGGCGGGCATGGTAGCCACAAGCGACAACTGCATCCTCTGCACATCCACTGTGCGCGGTTTCTTCTGAACCCACGGACCCTTAGGAGCGCAGGTTAATCCAGCACGTTTAGCCAACGTGTAAATGAGATCCGCTGTCTGCCTTGCGTTAGCGGTGAAAAACGCGGTCATGCCGAATTGAAAGGCAAGCGTCGTCAAAGCGCCCCAATAGGCTCTGGGTTTCGCACTTTCGCCCACAAGCAGTTGCAGATCGCCCTCAGCCACGAATACTGGGCGAGCATAGAACTGGCGTAGTCGCTGCGCTTGATCAAACAATCTGCCCGAGTACAGGGATTTGGCAAAGTCACGTCCAGCTTTTCTTTCCACAGCGCAGTCAGCCGAAACCACATAGTCGCCTATCTCCAGCACGCGATAATCCACTTGTAATCCAAGCGTCTTGAGAACCTCGGGCACACCAGATTCCATTTCCCGTTCATCCACAATAACACGAGATTGAAACGTCATTGCATGCACTCAACCAACTGTCTGAGTAGATAGAGAAGCAAACAGAAAAACCTTAACAGCTTCTCAGAAAGGAAGCGGCGGCAAAAACGTACTCAGCTGCGGAATCTGAACAAAATAGCGCACATAAATGCCCAACACCAGCAAAACGATTGACAGAACCAGCAGCACAACATCTCCAAACTTAATCTTCAACACGTACAAGTTTGTGCGTTTAGAAGTAATGCCCCACGCCCGAGACTCCATAGCCTCAGCAAGCTCTAGGCTTCGTCTTATCGCGCTCACAATAAGCGGAATAAGAATCGGGATATAATTGCGCACGCGCTTCAAGAAATTGCCACGCTCCAACTCCAAACCACGAGCTTTCTGAGCATCCATTATAGTCTGAGCTTCCTCCGCCAACACAGGCACAAACCGGACAGCTGTGGTGAAGGCGAACGTGAACTCGTACGGAACATGAGTCTGTTCTAGAGCAAGGCTCAAGTGATCAGGCGACGTGGTCAAGAAGAAAACTGAAAAAGACTCGACAAGCACGAGAAACCTCAAAGTCATAGCCAAAGAATACTCGAGCAGCGCATTTGTAGTCGGATAGGACTTGTAGAGGTAGCCAAACACAAAATTGAAAACAAAAATGAACGTCGCCAAAAACAAAGCACCTCTCAGCGAGCGCAACCACTGCCTCCTGACGCCAGCAACCCAAACAAAAGGCAACGGCAAGAAAAACAGCACTAACAGAGGCACAAACTCCGTAAACAAAATAGTCACAGCAAACATTGCGAGAACAAACACAAACTTGATTCTAGGATCACGGTTATGAATAGGCGAAGACACATGGCGAAAACGGAAACCTTCGAAAACGCTCAACTCTGAAGCTCCTTAAATCGATCCACCAGAAGTCTCTTCGCCTCAGAAACATCAATCACGTCTGACGGAAAACCCAAAAACGACAGACCCTGAAAAATCTGGGAAATCTGAGGCGGCACAATCGAAGCTTCCAAAGCCAATGCTGTGTCTGTCAATATTCGTTTTGCCTCGCCGTCCGCGAGGATTCTACCTTCCCTCATCAAGATAACCCGGGGATCACATTCTGCCACAAACTCAACATCATGAGTGACAACGACAACAGTCTTGCCCTGCTCGTTCAACTGGACGATAAATTGCCGAAGATTCTCCTTCTGCCGGTGGTCTTGTCCAATCGTGGGCTCGTCAAGTATAACCACCTTAGGGTCCCAAGCGAGCACCGAAGCCAGCGCAACACGTTTCCTTTCTCCCCCACTAAGCATGAAAGGCGACGTTTTCCGATAGTCGACTAGGTCAAGCAAGTTGACCGCCCACGTGACGCGCTTCTCAATCGCACTGTCATCAAAGCCGAAGTTGCGAAGCGCGAAGGCTATCTCCTCTTCAACAGTTTCGCTGAACAATTGGTGATCTGGATTCTGGAAAACAAAACCAACAGTTCGAGCCAGTTTGGCGACGCTCACATCTCTGGTGCTGACACCATCAACCAGAACTTCACCCTTAACTGGCTTGAGAAGCCCATTGAAGTTCTTCACAAGCGTGGTTTTGCCCGCACCGTTCTGACCCATTATAGCAACGAATTCGCCATCTCGAATTTCAAGAGACACGCCCTTCAAGGCTTCTACGCCCGTTTGATATGTGAAATGGACGTCTTTGACCTCTATCAGCGCCACAAGACCTCCCTCAGATATTGGATCGCTTCCTCAGAGCTTACGGGAACTCCTTTCAAAGCCACACCGGCTTCTTCGAGCAAACGCCACAGACGCACAGCCTTGGGGATGCCCACGCCTAGTAGCCAAGCGCGTTCAGAGCTGAAAATCTCCCTCGGTGCACCGTCTAACACGATCTTGCCTTCATCCATGATAATGACGTGGCCAGCGTATTTCGCAGCCAAGTCAAGACGGTGCTCAACCAAAATGACAGTTATTCCAAGCTGCTTGTTAAGGTGACTGATAACTTCGAAAATCCTCTGAGCCCCAAGCGGATCAAGAAACGATGTAGGCTCGTCGAAGACTATTATTTCAGGCTGCATGGCTAACACGCTTGCAATAGCGACACGTTGTTGTTGTCCACCAGAGAGCTCATGCGGCGCCCGCTCCCTCAAATCCTCAATGCCCGTCATTTTCAGAGCCCAATCAACTCGTTCCCGCATTTGCTCTCTCGGCATGCCTAGATTCTCAAGTCCAAAAGCCACATCCTTCTCAACCGACAACGCAAAAAGCTGGTTTTCCGGGTTCTGGAAAACCAAACCAACGTGCTTCGCCATTTCGCCCGTGCTGCGCTCATTGACGCTCAAATCAGCAACTCTCAAGTCGCCTTTCAATTCGCCCCCATAAAAATGCGGAATTAAACCATTGAAACAGCGACACAAAGTGGTCTTGCCGCATCCGCTTGGACCAGTCAGAATGGCAAACTCGCCTTTCTCCACTGTTAGATTGACGTCTCTTAAAGACGGCTTATTTGCGCCCGGATACGAGTAGGTCAAGCCACTGGTTTCGATAACTGCCAATATGAGTGTCGCCGCCGTATCTCGCAAAAGCAACCGGACTGCCTAACTTAAGAGTAGCTACTCAAACTAGAGTTAAGTTAACTTCTCCCTCAAAAGCCCTAAACAACGTTTCAGGCAAGTTTCAACCTCTCCAACTCCGTTAGCCCCAGCTGAAACTGCATGCCCCCCGCCCATGCCCCGCAAGTATTCGCCCAAAGGCTTAGCAACATCCCTGCCCAAGTGAACACCTGTCTTCTTATGGAAATCCTGAGCGGCACGCAAACTCACCTGAATCCTCTCTCCCTTTTCGCCTGCCACAACCGCCACATGAGCCCCAAGACTGATAAGAGCACGCGCAGCTGAAGCCTGATAAGCACTCACATTCGAGAACGCGACCAACCACTCATTGATCTTGACCAGTCGGAGCCGTCTGGACGCCTTCAGCCTTGCTATCCGCTCTGAAAGAGCCATCGGCAACGAAAGCAATGGAAGAGTCTCTTCAGCTTTGACCCCAGCTTCCACTAAGTCAGCTATCACCTGAAAGGTCAACGAATTGGCTAAAACAAAATGCCTAGTGTCAAAGGCTATGCCAAGAAACAGAGCTTGGGCTTCAATCGGTTCCAAGTCAACCTTTGCTTCTTTGAAGAGGCGATACACTATCTCGCACGTAGACGAAGCCTTCTCATCCGCCACGCTCAAAGTGGCCAAGCCTTCTGTCTCCGGGTGACTTGCATGATGATCAATAACTATCAAAGCAGCCTTCGACTTCTTTACGCGGTCGCTCCACTCACCCAACTGCTGAACCGTATTCGTATCCAACAGGATAATGACATCTGCGTCCTCAATATGGGGTTCGACCGTTAGCTTGCCCGGAAGGTGACCTAGCAAGGATTTGGAGAGCCGACTCGGACCTTGAGCCGCAGCAACCTCGATATCTAGTCCGGGCTTCAACCGTTGTAGAAGTTGAGAAAAAGCCGATGCAGCACACACCGCATCCGGGTCAGCGTTCAAGTGGCAGAGCAAAACGGCTAGCTTAGCGTTTCGGGCATCGATAAGTTCTGTTATTTTGTGGATTTGCATGAGAGCTCACGCAAATACTTATTTGTCGCTTCGAGTGCCTTTTCCTTGGCTTCCTTTGCCAGTTGGTCTACGTCAACATCTTTCATCGGCGATGACAGTCCGATTTCTATTTCAACATTGATTGTAACTGGTTTGCTTCCTTGAGCGTCTATGGTGATATCAAGCCTTGAGATTCGCTTTTCAGGAACCTGAGAATGAATGTATGCTTTGGCTGCTCTCTCGCCTATTTCACACAGTTCTTCTAGTTGCTTGTCAGTTAGCTCGGCGACGCCGATTTCCTCCAACCGGCTTTTCACCCAAGCCCTAGGACTCGGCAGGTTGAGGAGAAACTGGGCTTAGGTCCTTTTGCAGTCTAGACTGCAGGTCTTTAGCTTGGGCGCGAAGCCGTTCTTCCTGTTTTCCCAAGACGGTGATTCTAGTGTTAAGCAGCTCTTTTCGTTCAGTTAGCTCTGTTGTCACATTGGCTTTTTCAGCCTTAACTAGAAGCGAGCCAATCGACTTGTAAATGATCGCTTTTTCTTCCATCTTCGCCAACTCACTTAGTGCCTGCTCCGTTTCCGTCAGCTCCAGCTCCAACTGCTGCTTTTGGGCCAGAACCGACTGTAGACCCTGTTGAACTTGCTGCAGCCTTAGCAAGCGCTCTTGAACTGGCGCTGGAAGTTTTGAGAGTTCATCACTCATGTCACTTCACTCCTATGAACAGTAACCCGGTTAGCTCTGCATTACGAGGTCGAATTAATTAAGCATTTCTTGATAAACCCAACAGTTGGCGCGGTTCGACGGATTCCAAGGTATCCTTTGTCAAACGTATCCAATGCAAGTACGAGTTCACTGCAGCTCTCAAAGCAGATGTATCTCTTGCCATGAAAACTAATGTCAGCATCAATGCCTTGTCTTCTTTGGCTATTGTGACTTTCGAGCGACTTGTAACGGAGCTACGAGTCTCAGGCTCCAAAGCCTTGAAAACCGCTGACAATTGTTGTTTCGTTGGAAATCTCAAACGAATGGTGGCAGTCGCATTCATTGTCAAGCTATCGCTCCGGTTCCAAGTGTGAGATTCGTGTGCAAACTTTAGCACTACTGGGATCCGCCATAAAAGCCCTTCATGATTCTGATGGATTTTGTCCGTCAAGATGCTCATTAACGTGGTCTACCTTTTCTTCTTTTCCAGCCAAGGACTAGCTGTGGCCGATGAGGGTGGCATCAGTATCCTGCGTAAGAGATCTCGTCCATTTCAGGTAAACTGCTGTATCAGTAGCCAAACAGCGTAGGCTATCAGAATTATCCCGCCGAAAGCACGAATCTTCAGCTGATGCTTTCTGAAGGCCCCTCCAGCGATTCTCGGTGTGATCCCGCTCATTATCCCAATTACTAGAAATGGGACTATGAGCACTAGGTTGAATGCTAGCAGGAGACTGGTGTTTATCGATACCTCTTCAGTGCGCGATTCAACAATGAACCTTGCTAGGGGGAAAGTGGGGAGCGTGGCGAAAAGCGCTAGAAAACCCAGAAGGAACAGACCGAGAATGGCGATGCTACGTTTTGCTGCTAATCGCTGGAGCAACGACTCTGAACTGATGAAACGTGTCAGAATTCCAGATAGGCTCAGTCCCGCGAGAATCATGATCGCCGCCACTGCTATTGTAATGGTTCTAAGCTGGGCGAATAATACCAGGTAGAAGGAGATACCTACTAGAACCAACGACATCGTGACTAAAACTGCTCCAGCAGCTAGACCGAGGGCAAAAGCCACAGTCCTGCCCAAAGCGTCTTTGAAGCCTTTGCCAACGCTTGCTGAATAGACCAGAATGAAAGCAAACATGGCTAACAGAGACGGATAGAACCCTGCAACAAGAGAGTACGCCGAAGCCATCTTGTTTGCCAAGAGGTTAAAGCTTATTAGCCACACCGAATATGCCAGCAACACTGCCCCGCTCAGGGCACGAATTTTGAGAATGTGTTGCTGTGCAATCCTTTTTGTAAGAGTAGGCGACCCCCCGGCGACTATGCCTACAGCAAGAAATGGAAGAAAAGCACCTATGGCGAAAAGCGGCAAGAGATAGATGTTTCTGGGAGCTGTCAGTGTTGGTAACACTGAAAAGGAAAGAGGAGCAGTGCAAAGATTCACAAAGTAGAACATGAAGCCCAAGCTAAACAGGCCTATTGTTGTGGCACGATACCTCTGAGCCAATTCCACACGCCCACGCGAACCCAGTTTCTGACCAAAAGACTTCAAGCCTGAGGGAGCTGGCATCAGACCGATCAAATTTAACCCAATGAGAATCATCAGAGCGGACACTGCCCACGTCATGGTCACAGTGAAGGAGGGAATCCACGTCAAAACGGCAGCAAGCAAGGCGCCAAGAAGCATTAGGGCAGTAATGAACCCCAGTCCGAAAACCGAAACTCGAAGCATCCCGCTTCTGAAGCTAGTAGCTGTTCCCGATGTGTAGCTCAAAATGAAGGCAAGCATTGCCATCAAACATGGAGAGAATCCTGAGAACAAACCGATTGAAAAGGCAAAAACCGCGCTTACCGGTTGAATGGTTACTGAAGTTGGGTCTTCACCTCTAAGATAAGCGTCTATGTACCTTTTCAGATTCTCTTCAGTGAGCTGTGCGCCTTCGAGTTTGATCTTATGATTCAGCACAATGGCTTGTGCCTCTGTTAACTCGTACTCTGTGAATCGCTGACTTCCTTCATCTGAGTGTCTGTCCACTCGTTCAACCTGCAATTGATCACCGTAATCGGTTTGGATTTTGTTGACCAAGTCTGATGCAGCAGCGAACTTGCTCAGTGCATCTATCCAGCCGGGGCAAATATAACAAATATTGCTGAAATGAGTAGGGTCAAGGTAGAAGAACTCGATGTAAACAGGGCTCTGGGCATGAGCAATAGCTGAGAATGCGGACAAGAATATGAGAGTGAAGATACAAGAGAGCTTAACTAGCATTCTTTTCTCCCTCATTCTTGTCATGACACCTGCTTCCATTTTTTCCAGCTATTCGCCAAGTTCTGAAGTCAGCTCAAGTACTCTTTTTTCGATCTCGTCTCTAATCTGCCTGACTTTTTCTATAGGCTTGCCCTTTGGGTCTTCTAAATCCCAGTCTATGACATTCTTCAGCAACGAAGCTGGGCAGATCGTCTCAACACTGCACCCCATTGTTATGATTTTGTCCGCACCTTCCGCCATTGCGGTTGTAAGCAGTTTGGGTTTGTTCGTGGATATGTCGATGCCCTTTTCCCTCATTGCTTCAACAACAAGTGGATTAACGCTATCGGCCAGCATGACACCAGCGCTTGAAGCAACCACCTTTCCCTTTCCATATTGATTTGCGAAAGCTTCAGCCATCTGACTGCGACTAGCGTTCTCCACGCAGACAAAGAGAATGTTCTTCATGTTCCGTCCTTCATGTAGAGACTTCCTTCTTAAGATTGCGTCTTCAAGCTCCTTTTCGTCAAAATTTGAAGAAAGCTTGACTACTCCATCGACAACAACGCACATGTCTTGGACTCCATGTTTGGAAGCCTCTGGCGACTTGGTTGATTTCATCTGAACTTCTACCGAATCTTTGAAGTTTGACGTTACTCGACCAACTTTCTCCATAAGAGGCGCGAAGTTGCAAACACACGAACCCAGAGGCACGAAAACCTCTATTTCGATTTTGCCTTTCTTGATTCTTACCAGCCTCCTAATGCATATGCTATCATAACTATGCCGATTACAAGAAATGCCAGTCCGAAAACTCTTGTCAACAATTCGCCTGCTGTAGTGACTTTATTGCTTACCGCTTTGCGTGCAGTTGCCAGTAGCACGCTCAAACCGATGACTGGCAAGGCGTGACCCAAACCAAACATGAAGAGCAACAAACCTCCGTGGAAAGCTGTGGGAGCAGCGAATATGGTCAGCAGTATGGCAGGCAAGACCAGAGATAGAGAACATGGACCCAAAGCGATTGATATAACTCCTCCAAATAGAAACGAGCCGATTACATAGTTGTATCTGGAAAACCGCGTCAATGCGTTTAACTTCAAGGCGTTTACTCTCTCAGTGAAAGAAACATTCGTCTTGGTGATTAAGCCAACTTTCTTGAACCACCCCAGGTTATTGATTCCGAAGAGAACGAGAAGAATGCCTGAAATTCCAAGGAAAAACGGGTAACTGACCAAGTTTAGCGGAATAAGAGAGGCTATAGCGTAGCCGAGGAAAAAGAAAACCAGACACATGGCTATAGTGAAGCTGCAACCAATTATCAGCCCCTTTCGTATACTTTTGCTGATGCCTATAGCGTAGGTTAGATAAACTGAGATGAGAGCAATGGAACAGGGTGAAAGGAAAGTAGCGATTCCTAGGAAGAACAACCCTAAGAAATCTTCAAGCAACTCCTTGATCAAGCTCCCAGAAGTTGGTTAATCTTTGATGATAATGTTGAAGCAGTGATGGTGCTGTATGAGTCAGAAATATAGAATGCCTTGTCTATGAGCACTATTGTTCCATCTCCCTGTGTTGCATATTTTTGTGCTATGTCCATAGTTCCATCGTCATAATCGTTTCCCAGTATCCAAGTAATGTTGTATGTAGCGCGGATCTGTGCAAGGTCGCTACTTGGGCAGGTTGCCACAGCAACTGTCACCAACGTGACAGGCTCTTTGCCACAAAAGCCACCGCAGACTGTTCTTAGTTGCGTAAGCTGGTTGTCGTTGATTGGATTTATTTGTCCGTGACATCCTACTCCCATAACATGTAGAACGATGACTCTGTCATTTAGACTGCGAAGCGAAAATTGAGTGCCATTTACGTCTTTCATGGTGAATTCATAAGGCGTTTGCAAAGGGTTTGTCGGATTTATTGGTGGCGGTTCAGTGGATAGCTGAGAAGGTTGCGTGTATTGCCACACCTCATAAGCCACGAATACTAGGACAATTAAGCCAAGTGCTCCAAGTATTTTGCCTTTTGGCCATTTCCGTGGTTTCCTTTCAACTTCTCTTTCTCTTTGCATTTGGTAAGCTTCTTGGGCTCTCTGTTGCTTCATTTGTCTTTTTCGCTGTCTTTCCCTCCAACTCTTCTTTTTCCTCTTCAAAATCTTCCCTCATAACCTTAGACTGAAGCCTTCTTGGTTTTTCCAGCGTTTGCTTTGGACTTCACTACAATCAATGTGGAGGGCCACCCGAATCTGGGGCTGGTATCCATAGCTTTCTCTAGGACGCGTTTCTCTATGATTATCTTTCCTTGGGCTGGATCGTTGACGTGAAATTTCTTATCGTCATATCCCGTTACGACAATCCAGTGTGGCAAATGTGACTGAGCTTGTGCTCCCTTGGCCGCAGCGGTGTAGTAAGAATCTACTAGCGCAATTATAGGACTGTGATTAGACAATGCTTTCATAGCATCAGACATTGTAGGCTTATTATCAAGGATAGCTGATGCGACGCGACTTCTCAAGATCCGGTTATAGGCTTGGAAGAAATCGAGGAAGAGCTTCCTCTCTGCAGCTTCAACCTGACAACATTCGAGTGCCATAATGGCCTCACTAATAATCTCCTGCTTCATCAGTAGCTTTGTTTCAAAACCTTTCTTTATGAAGAATTCTGCAATCCGGTACGGCGACGAAAATTTGAACGGTAACCCAACTATCTCCGTCCAGATCAAGAACTCGTTTTGCTTGGAGAGCTGTACATTACTGTCGAAGTGCCTCCAAACCATGAGCGTTGCGCATGCACCACACGTAAAATCCGTAGTCTGTCTAAAGAGCGGTACTCTGCCCCTCATTCATCCCTCTCCAGCAACCGTTCTCTTTTTTATCCCAAGAAACTCAAGTAGCTTTTCGTCTTCCTTTCGCCTTCTTTCAGCATTTTTTGCATCGTATTTCGAGATGGATTCTGCTGTGTGTTTCGCCTATAGCTCCCCATTCATGTTCGCATTCTTCACTTTTCTCATTCAGACTTCCTTTATTGGATTTACCGCAGTTTCATGTTTTTCGTTTTCTTTCTCGGAAAGTAGTGGCGGGTCTTTAAGCCGAGTTTTACAAGAGAGAGCATTAGTGGAACTTCCATTAAGGGTCCTATGACCGTTGCTAAAGCTGCACCTGACCCGATGCCGTAGAGAGTTGTGGCCATAGCGATTGCCACTTCAAAGTGGCTGCTGCTGCCTATGAGTGTAGTGTCGATTGCAGTTTCGTATTTCCAACCAACGAGGTAGCCAAGAGGGTATGTCCATGCGATCATTGTGGCAT